>Ga0265797_10002527_pt1 | contig 30632 bp, 33 predicted proteins | sample P2T30metagenome_FD_192433 | JGI IMG/M metagenome (GOLD analysis project Ga0265797, IMG submission 192433) | Plant litter microbial communities from East Loma Ridge, Irvine, California - P2 T30 | ecosystem: Environmental > Terrestrial > Plant litter > Unclassified | place: USA: California...
GAGAAAAAGACCGTGTTGGCAGGGAAGCACTGTAGTATCATCCGCAGCTTGCACAAGCACAGAACACTTGCCTTACCTAGGTGGTCCCTGCAATCATCATGGGGCACGGTGATGTTAACGTGATGTCGCCAGTACTTGGACAACACCGAGTTGTTGTACCAATGCACCTTGGAACTAGCTGGTGGACTCAGCACCCGTGAGCGTCGACGGGCCGATTGACCAGGCGTGACACTTCGTAGCTCTGTTGCCTCGCGTTCGTTGTCGCTGGCAGAATCTGCGTCTGGCCTTACGTGTGCAGGCTCTGGCTCTGGCACCTCGTCCTGAGACACACGCGGTGGAAGAGGACGCCTCTGCCTGGGTTCATCGGCCATGGAGGCAGAGCAGTAGGGGAGCAGTGCAGCAGCAGCAGCACCACGCCTTAGACCATAGCGAAAGTGTTCAAGCAGGCTTTGCAAACTCGCAAGTTAACGTTGCGCGGAGCACAAGTGTGGTCGTCGGTGGCTGTTATTGGTTATGCCCGTGATAGACTTGTGTTCGTGCGAAACTGGCCTCGAGCTAGAGCTCAATGCCGACAGCGAAGACGGCGAGAGGAGGTGGGGAGAACGGCAAACGGGTAGAGTGGGCGCGGGTACCAGCAAGCGAGCGCGGATGTTGCGAGACAAATAGACTGACAGGAGGCGGGGACTCGAAGGATGCTGAAAATGTTTGCGTGTCCTGCTGCTGCTGTCTCCTGTTTTTGTTTGACTGTGTCGAGCTTCTGTCGCGTGTGGCATTGAGAATACACAACACCGCACCAGTGGAACCGCAGCAAGCAAAACGCGACTCAGGCAACGATCCGGCACGCCCCGCTAAGACCTCACTTGTCTGCCGTGCGTGGAGAAAGGGCTGGCCAGGGCATATATCGCAATCGTCAGCGGCGACGAGACCTCCATCAACCCTACACCACACACAACACCACCCCTCCCTCCCGCCGCCATCATGGCGCTCTCCAAATCCACCAAGATCATCATCCTCCTGGTCATCGATTCGCTCTTCTTCCTCCTCGAACTCTCTGTCGGATATGCCGTCCACTCGCTCGCCCTCGTCGCCGATGCTTTCCACATGCTCAACGATGTCCTCTCGCTCTGTGTCGGTCTGTGGGCCGTCAAGGTCTCCGACTCAAAGGCAAGCTCGAAAATGTACACCTATGGATGGCAAAGAGCCGAGACGCTTGGTGCGCTCGTCAATGGTGTCTTCCTGGTCGCGCTGTGTGTCAGCATTTTCCTCGAAGCCATCCAACGATTTGTCGAGCCGCAGGAGATCACGAACCCTAAACTGATTCTGATCGTGGGATGCTTGGGTCTGGCTTCGAATATCATGGGTCTGTTCCTATTCCATGAGCACGGTCACGGACACAGTCACGGCGGACATAGCCATGGGCACGGCGATGAGATTGCGCATGCGGAGGAAGGCCACGCGCACTCGCACGACCATGCGGGACACAGTCACGGAGAGCAGCACTCGCCAGCGCAGCTTAGTGACACTACTGCTGTGGACGAACAGACTGCGATCTCTTCTCCTGCAAGGTACTCAAAGCGTAGGCACAGTCGATCTGGCTCTAGGTACTCCGGATTCGATGACATCCATGTCAACCCGGGCGCTTTCCGCCAGTCTATCATTGCAGCCGCTCGCATGGAGGACCTTCAATCCGAAGACGACACCGAGAACGAGCACATCATGGACGACGCAGACGACACTCACACTCACACTCCTCCTAACAAGCCCCTTCTGAGCGGCCAGCATGCTGGGTACGGAAGCACCAAGCGCAAGTCCATCGACCACAACCAACACAGGCACGCGCAGCCCAAGGAGCAGTCTAAGGGTGGCCACTCGCACGCTGACCTCAACATGCGCGGTGTCTTCCTTCACGTCTTGGGCGACGCCCTTGGCAACGTTGGTGTCATCGCTGTCGCACTCTTCATCTGGCTCACCGACTACACCTGGCGCTTCTATATGGATCCTGTGATCTCTCTCATCATCACCGCAATTATCCTCGCATCTGCTATTCCTCTCTGCAAGGCCGCCTCGCGCATTCTCCTCCAAGCTGTCCCCGCCGGCATCAACGTTGACGACATCAAGGCCGACATCGAAGACCTTCCTGGTATCGTTTCCTGCCACCACGTCCACGTCTGGCAGCTCAGCGACACCAAACTTGTTGGTAGCCTGCACGTCCAGGTCGAGTTCGACTTCAAAGGAGAAGGCTCTGCTCGCTACATGGAGTTGGCATTGGCCATCCGCCGCTGCCTGCACGCCTACGGTATCCACTCTTCCACCATCCAGCCCGAGTTCTGTCTCGACCCCGAGCATGACCACAGTGGCAGCACCGACGCCGGAGACGAGCACTTGGACAGCCCTCAGGGCTCCGCCGCAAGGAACTCCAACCCAACAAGCCGTGTCGCCAGCAAAGCGGGTAGTGTCTGCGAGCCTGACGCCTGCCTGCTTGAGTGTGGCGACCAGTGTGGACCTGGTAAGAGCTGCTGCGCACCTTCTTCGTCGGAGTCTCACGACGGCCACGACCATTCGCACTAGAAACCTTTTCCTTTTTTCCCCGGTCATAAAAAAATTCCCTTGTGTTGATCGCTATTCGTGGCTCTGAGTCTTGCGTTGTAAGATAAAGGCAACTTTTTCCCTTTTTTCTATCTATTATTCTGTTTCTTAGCGTTTTAACTAGAGGAGGTCTTCTCGACAATGACCCGATGTATGCATGTGGCGTCGACGTGTGATAGCTGGGGATCACGGCCTTGAAGGCCTGCAACGGACGGGTTGCTTCTGTAAATTACTTTAGAGATCATATTCTAATGTTTCACACTTCGAACGCTCCACCTCATGCAATTTCGATTTGTGTTTTATGTCTGCCATCGTGGCAAAACTTCATGTCCGTGTACGTCGGAGGATGCATGTGTACAAACTTTGAAGCGGTGGCTGCGTTTTGCGAATTTAAGGGTTCGGGTTGGGTTTATCACGACAATCTCTATATAATCAGAATACCATGGAATGGCGTCTTTCGGGCCATGAATACCTATGCGGCTTATCTTTAATGCATGCTCGGATGTTTCTGATGTTTGGAGTTGGCTAGCGGTGCTGTGGCGGCGAGGGAACGATGTAATCGCTTTGTCTATCGGCTGAAGTAAGTGAACAGTCTAAAACCGTACGGGAAGGGTTGTCTGTCTCATCGATCAGGTAATATTGACTACACCGAGAGTCTAAAAACACCGTGTTACAGACGAAACGCAGCACAAACAAGAATATGAGCCTGGTTGTAAAATGCGAACTGCTCAATTTCTGTGTGTCTGAAACTCAAAAACTCGATGCCATGCGATGCGACGTGCTGCGATGACTGTGGTCACTCTTGTTGCCATCACACGAGCAACTCATATGTGATCTCAACGCCATGATCCATTATAACCCGACGCCGTGGCGAACGAGGGATACATCGCTCAACCAAAGTGGTCATACGCAATCTCGTCTGCGACCTCCTCATACCACCCGTGCACTTCCACCAGGTGGGTCGATAGCTCGACAGCTGACCCGAACATCTGCTCGCAACTCTCATGCTCAGCTAAGTGCGCCAGAGTGCACTCGACAGCATTATGACCATTCTCCTCCTCGTACACACGATTGTTTTCCTCCTCCACATCAGCATCCTCAACCCCCAGGAACGAATCCAACATTTGCACTGCGTTGTCCCCGATGTCCTCGCTGGTCATGTTGCTCTTCATCAGTGCCAGGATATATCGGTGCAAGATCACCGTTACGTCCTCCGGCCTGGTGTTGTTGTCGGGCCACAACGTGTGTGCATATCTGCCCATGATGCGATCGATGACGCCCTCGACGAGTAAGCCGGAAGGCAGAGAGCAGGGGAACGAGGTGACGACAGGATCGCGCACACGAGAGAGAGCTTGGAGGAGCATCTCGGCGACGGCGCGTGGAAATGTGTTGTTGACCCAATTGTCTGCGGTCTGGATCTCGAGGGCGGCGTACAGCTTGGCTGGAGAACTGAAAAGATAAGTTCGTTCAGGAACAGCACGAGATGCAGCCGCGGCTGCCCTGCGACGCCGAACGAGTTTCTCCAGTGGCCTGTCTCCCAAGGCTTCAGCGTCATCGCGAGTGATGTCCTGTGTGCGGAGCGCGGCGAAGAAGGTGCCGAGGCGTGACAGTCTCTGATCACGAAGGTCGCGGCTTCCACTACCATCGAAGCCCCAGACGGCGACACCATATTTGCTGTAAAAATTCCCAGCGAGAGAAGACTCGTCGTAGAGGTCGCCGAGGGTTTCCAAGTCTCCGCGAATGTAGTTGAGCCAGGGCAAAGTGCGGAAGATGAACTGAACTGCCAGCTGTACCATACAGCTCTTGCTTTCACTACCGATATCGTCCTCGAAGGGTAGTCCCAAGGCATTGTAAGCTCTCTCCAGAGCGACGAGGGCCGTGTGCTCGTCGGAAAGACCACCGTCGTAGGGAATGCTTTCCTCGGCGGGCTCTTCATCGAATGTCGAGCGAGTCGCTCCACTCGGCAGGTTGTCTGTCTCCCACTGGAGGTTTGAGCCGCGGCGGAACGTGCTGCTGAGGTGCTCCCTGTGAGGGCGAGTGCCATCAATCGGCAGATTGTCCATCTCCCATTGGACATTTCTCGCGGTGCGACTGGTGCTGTTCTGCTCGCTGTGACGGCGAGGACGACGGTCACGAGTGGCATCGTCTGCATTACTGAATCTCAGTCCTGCGAATTGCCCAGAGAGCCCATCGTCTTGGTCAAGACTAACGCCACCATGCTCGTTGTCGTCGCTGTCGTCGGACGGAAAACACAGCTCCGCGGTCAGTTGATCCGGGGTGCCACCATAGTCAAAGAACACGTCACCTCTTTTGTTTGTTTTCTTGATGTAAGGCTGGCCGGGATGAGCCATCGCGAGTGGCAGAAGTAGCAGACCAGTTGTGGGCAGATGGAGTTGCGCTGAGCCCGAGTGTTGAGGGAAAAGGTGCGGCCCACAGCGAAAGCGAAGACGAGCGAAAGCTGTGTTGTGTGTCGTTGAAGTAAACAAAAGCGCGCTCTGCGAAGATGACGTCGAAGTGGGATGGAGCTCTCTAGTAGGCCTGGTTTGAGTAGAGGGATGGCTGATGCTGGCTTCATTTGATGTCCGTTCCGATGCGGTTTGCTCATCGCTCCCGGTCGTTAAGTGGCTCGTATGCACCATTTTAGCTCACACAATCAAAACCACCGAATGGAGGAAGAAGTTGGTGCTTACGTTTATATCAGCTGAGGCAATATTGGAGACACATTTATATGCTTCGTGCATGTTTGCCGTCTCCCTTTCATGTCCTTGCCTTACTGCCCACCTACAATGGATATGCTGATGAGCCTAGTAGCTTGAGACAAAACCCGACCAGCCTCAAAGAATGAACCATATTAGCTTGCTGTTGGTATAATGCCTTCCTTTATCGTTTCGCTGAAAATGCCTGTCTAGAATCCCCAAACATCAGGTTTCACCGTTTCCTCCTTACCCTCAACCAGACCATTTTCTTGCATAGTCGTTTTTGAGCGCTCAATGATCGAGGTCATGAAGTCCTTGCCAAACATAGCACCAAGCCCTGTTTGCGCCATCTTGTAGCCGGCGGGATACAACCAAGGCAGGTCCTTGCAGCCTGGGAACAAGCGCATCTCATCCAATTCAGTCCGCGAAAAACCGGCACCCACGATGATAGCTCTCGGCGCCACTGACTTGCCGCTACTTGCGTTGCTACCTAGCCCCGAAGAGGGCTTCATATCCTGTCCTTGGAGAAGCAGAGGTAGCTCGTTTCGTACCGCTTCTGTCGAATGAAAAACGTGCGATACTATCGAGCGTTAGAGCGATGATATTTTGCCAGTAAGCACAACATGAGGACCGACCGTAGTACTCTGGGCCCATGGCGGCATGCTCGGCGAAACTCGATGCCATGTTCGGGTTCTTTCCGCAAAGGGCGACTGGGATGGGTGCCATTCTTGATATCGTTGAACGGAAGGCAATGTTCATGTAAAATTGGCGGTAAGAGAAGCAAGTAAACGCGTTGAGACAAGATTGTTTGTGTTGAGAATTCCAGTACGGCTACCTACAAAAGCAGTACGAGAGTACCATACTGTTTAATACAAACGGAGTTCCGTCTCTGTTGCACAGAATAAAAGTCAACGGCGTCATAGCAGCTCGCCGTCCGACGGGCACGGGCGAACTGATGGGCCCGGTGTATGCGAGTAACCCTGCATGCTGGAAAGACGGTAGCGTGCAAGAGAATACCGGGAAGGCAGGAATGGTATGATTATACCAAATAATGGTTTGCTTTGGACATTCATTTACCGGAGTTGTTGTTAGAACACTTCTGTACCTGTAGCGCCTACTGTACAGTAGAAGGAGAGAAGTCGGGCTTCGCGTGCTTGGCAGTCCTGTGGCTCATCTTGTCGCTGGTCGACCGCCTGCATCTCCTCCACCTCCCACCGCGTCAACAAGATCCTTCGAGTATCACGATCCACGACGAGAGAGACAATGGAAGTTCCTCGCTATGACTGGATTCAACATCGCAGGCGGCCGCATCGCACTGTCTCTGCGCGCTCCGATCCGCCGTCGCAATAACCACCTGCAGCGGCAACGAGGCACACGCGTTCAGCAACTCACACCGTGCGGTCCTCATCAAACCACCTCCTAATGACCCGAAACGACTTCAAACCATGCGGCAGGCGAAGGAGATGTCGATTTGAGAAGGACTGCTCGGATGGGACGCATACGATTGTGACCGAGACATCGCAAAAATCAAGATTGGGCGCCGACACCACAAAATGGGTAGCAAGAGCTAGATACCTGTCACTGCACTTGCTTGCGCTGTGTTTTCGCATCGCAATATGGCACTGGGAATACCTGCTAGATCCTGCGATCGATATGCTTGGATATGGTGATCGCATGCCTGGTGGGAGAATGATACCGGACCACCACGTGACCGTCACGCCCAAAACATCTGCCCAGGATTTGCCAGGATCACTAATATAGGTGCAAAGAGGAAGTCGCGAAGCGCTGTCATTTCGGGGCAATTCTTTCGAGTGATTTGCAAGTTCACGAATGCTCAAGTTAGAGCGACAATGTTCGCTGTTCCTTCGCCGACGACAGTGCATATCGGTTAGCACAGATCTACCGAATGATGGTAATAACGTGTGAAATGTGTGAAGTGTGAGTTTTTCTCAGGACACGGACTCTACCTTTTAGTTGGACTATGGACTTGAGAAAGAGCTTGGAATTTGCATGGATTCTGTTGTTACTTGACGCGTACTTTTCTCCTAGCATCACGAGCTGGACGAGGCCGTGAAATCACTCGAACGCCGAACTAATGATTCTACCTACCGCTGAGCATCCTGGAACGCTCGCCGTCTACTGCAATCTACACCTCAGGTAAGTTGGCTAATCCCAAACACCTAGGATGCTCGGAACTTGGACTATGGTCCTTCCATATCATTCTGTTGACTACACCGTCTTGAAAGGACCACCTTTATGTGCAGGAGAAAGAGCTACTTCTGTTCACGGGAGGAATCACCTCACGCTGGTTTGCCGCTCGAGAGTCACAGGTCTGGGACGAATGGCGAAGCTGTGAGATCTTGCGCCAGGTCGAATCCCGATGCGACACGACCTGGCAATGAGCAAACACAACGCGCCGCGCTCACGATCAACTCGCGTAGCCGATTGCTCGATCTGGAAGCTTCCAAGCAGCCGAGCGGGGGCGACGGCTCGATCGGCGAGGTGTGTCCAGGGTGTGCGTCAGCAACGATGCCAGCCTGGAGTCGGCCCCGAAGACGAATACCGGCAGCGATGGCGACGGAGTGGTATGGTGATGCTCTTGAGCATAATCGCCAGCGTCGGCGGTATGCCATATCCTTTGCTGCTTTGCTGCGGAATTCTCTGCCGTTGCGCAGACAACAGCTCTTGTGGAGAGGCACTCGGGCGCGCGCGTGACGGAAGAACGCGCTTTGCGCTTGCCGCTAAGTCTCCAAGCCCCCAGCTTGCCCATCGCTGCATCGCTGAAGCCAGCCGCCAAGAGGCGTCGCACGGCAGTCTTCACTTCACTTGAGACTTATATCGAGATAAAATACACGTGGACCATCAGAAGGCATCCGCCATTCTCCTCAGTCACTTTTTCCACCTCGAAATTCCAAAGTTCACTTGGGCGGCGCTGTTCTGCCAACTCGTGACACCAAGGGTCTGTGCTGAGAGACGCCTTCTCAGGTTAAGTTCCGCTCATGCTTTCATTTCTTCCCAACTCCACACCACCCGCCATCCGTCATTCATCACACACACAGCAACACGTCGCAAAAGCATCGCCGAAGCGCGTCGCACCAACACCACCTTCCTGTCGCAACCCTCCCAGCCCTATAGACACACCATCACCTAGGTGCTACGCGTCGCGAACAAACGCCTCAGGTCGCGAAGTCCCCTCACCACTGCAGCTCGCGTCTGAGACTGTCGCCGTCATGTCTGATGAGACGCCCACCAACGCGCCAGTGGACGCGCAAGCGGTAAGTCATGGTTTGCACACGCGTCGTATGTCCTCGCCGATACTGACACGCGACCAGCCTGCTGCCGAGACCGAGCCCACCACGAGCCCTCTGCCACAAGGCGAGGCACCTATCACAAAGGAGGACGAGGAGACTGCTGGAAAGCCGGCTACAACTGAGGCTACCGCGCCTAACGGCGAGAAGCCCGCAGAAGTCGCAGAGGGTCCGTCTGAGCCCGCCGCCGATGCTACTCCCACCACAAACGGCAAAATGAACAAGCGCAAGTCAGTCGGCGGCGTGCCGGAGCACAAGGGCAAGAAGCTCAACAAGAAAAAGTCGATGCCAAACCTCCAATTGGACTGCAAGCCCGGTGACTACTACTGGGCCAGGCTCAAGGGTTACCCCCCGTGGCCTGCTATCATTTGCGACGAGGAGATGCTCCCCGAGTCACTCCTCGCCTCGCGTCCAGTCAGCACTACCAGGGCCGACGGCTCACTTCGTGATGACTTCAAGGAGGGCGGCAAGAACGCGAAGGAGCGCACCTTCCCGGTCATGTTCCTTGCAACAAACGAGTTGTATGTCGCTATGATAATTGAGCCACACGATGAAGGCATCTACTGACACCTCCTGCAGCACATGGCTTGTCAACACTGGCCTCACCCCTCTTGACCCCGAGGAGTGCAACTCCAAGCCGAGCGGCAAGATGACCAAGGCTCTTCAGGAAGCTTACAGCATCGCTACCGAAGGCCACGATATCGATCACTTCAAGAAGATCTTGGCCGATCACCAAGAGGAACTTGCAAGGATCGAGGCCGAGGCGCAGAAGAAGCAGGAAGAGGCAGAGGCAAAGGCGGCTGCCAAAGCTGAAAAGGATGCTAAGACCAAAGAGGCTGCAGCCGACAAGAAGAAGAAGCCCCGCAAGAGCACAAGCAAGGTCAACGACGAAGAGGACGTCGAGATGGAGGACGCCGAGGCGCCCAAATCATCGAAGAAGCGTAAAAAGGAAGCCGACAGCGACGGCGAAGGGCCCAAGGTAAGCACCCTCATGAACGTGCCTGTGGTAATGACTTACCAAAACTTGAATGGTTACTAACATATGACAGCCTAAGAAGACACCCAAGGTTACGAAGCTGAACGCACCCAAGACACCGAATGGAGACTCAACACCTGCCAAGAAGGCATCAACTGCCAAACCCAAGAAGAAGGTCTCAGCACCCAAGGTCGATGAGGAAGCTGCCGAGGAGAAGAAAGAGCTTACTGAGGCTGAGCGCCTGGACCAGCGCGAGAAGGCTATCCTCTACTTGCGTCATCGTCTGCAGAAGGGCTTCTTGTCCCGCGATCAGGCTCCTAAAGAGGAGGAGATGTCTGCCATGGCTGAGTTCTTCGGACAGCTTGAGAAGTACGACAACCTTGAGCCTTCGATCATCAGGACCACCAAGATTCACAAGGTCCTGAAGGCCATTGTGAAGCTCGCCTCCATCCCCAAGGATGAAGAATTCAGCTTCAAGAAGCGCAGCGCGGACCTCCTTGAAATCTGGAACAAGCGTATGGAGGGTGAGAGCGAGGCCGCACCCAAGTCAGCTGTCGACGAGAAGGCCCCTGAGACTAACGGAGACGCTGCCGCTGCTCCCGCTGCATCCGAAGAGCCCGCGGAGCCCAAGGCAAGCGAGAACGCTGCAGAGACCGCAGAGCCTGCGGAGAAGGCCGAAGAGCTGGAGAAGAAGGTCGAAGAGATGACCGTCGAGCCTACCGCAGAGAAGTCGGAAGAGAAGGCGGCGGAGCCGACTGAAGACTCGAAGCCCACTGAGGAAGAGCCAAAGACCGCCGAGGCTGATGTTCCTGCCGAGAAGGCAAACACTACTTCTGATGACAAGGAAGTCGATGGCGATGTCAGCATGATGACCGCGCCGGAAGAGCAGTCTTGATTGAAAAAACTTGCCCTACCGAAGACATCAGACCTTGCAGGCAATGACTGAGTAGGTAATGAGTGGCCGGAGTTTGGAGCAACCGTGGACTTTGCGTTTCTTGTTCGTGTTTTGCGATCGGGTGATATCACAGATGAATTGACCGGGACCCGACTTTTGCGATGTGATTTGTTTCGATGGGCGATAACGCCAGACATCCATTATATCTTGCTCTCTGTTGTATAATAGCAGGCGCATCAATGCCAAAAAGAAATGTTTAGCCAATACCTACTTGTGTCTTCCGACTCGCAATCGCTACCATTGGACATGCCAATGCAACGTTTGAGGCGAGAAACAGACAAGGTCAGCTTCGTAGGCGGAATCTCGCCCTGACTTCACTTGCTCGGCTAACATACGGCATCTCACAGTCCATAATGGCAGTAGTCATCTTATCGTTCGCTGAGCATGGCGTATCCGACATGATATTGCTCGACCCACACGCGTAAAAGCATTTGATTGCGACGAAAGCCGAATCTCAGCGATTGGCAGCTCACACAATTGGAGACTCCGCCCGCGTCATAGCACGCCTTCTCGCAATCCACACTCTCTGGTCGCCTATTCGTTTATATTTGTAATCGTCTATCAACACACCTGTTCTTATCTGTAAACCACATACATAAATAGCATCAAGGGATATAGCTGTCATCCTCGTCATCTCGTCATTTCCCATCAAGCACATCTACAATCCACAACCATGGGTGGCGGTCCAGCAAAAGATCACCTCCTCATCGCTCTACCTCTCCCAGAGCCTACTGAGCTCATCTCAGCTCTTCGCTCCCAATTCCCACATATCGACATAACCTACTATTTTGCTCCGCGAGATAAGACCCCGGAGCCATCGCTCTTCAACCATGCCACGATCCTAGTGACTTTCAACACACTTCCTCCAGACCCGAAGGTCGATGCTCCTCACCTAAGTTGGCTCCACCTGTTCTCGGCTGGTAGCAATCACATCCAACAGCACCCGCTTTACACGGACTCCAAAATCACGATCACTACATCTTCTGGAGTCCATGGCCCGACGATCGCTGAGTGGGCCGTTCTAACCCGCCTGGTCGAGTCAAGGAAGTACAAGACTCTCTATGATCTGCAGAAGCAACATACATGGTCTGCTCACGATGCAAACCTCAACTCTGTCCGCGACCAAGTCGGCGCCACATTGGGCGTGCTAGGCTATGGCAGTATCGGACGCCAAATCGCTCGTGTGGCGAAAGGTCTCGGCATGCGTGTCTTAGCCTACACTGCCACTCCGAAGGACTCGGATGAGAAGAAGCGCGACGGCGGCTTCGTGGTCCCTGGCACTGGCGATCTCAAGGGCGAGATTCCGGACGCTTGGTACAGTGGCCTGGGCAAGGAGGATCTGCACGCTTTCCTGGGACAAGGCATTGACTGGCTTGTTGTGAGTGTGCCACTTACTGATCAGACTAGAGGCTTCCTCGGAAAGGAGGAGTTTGAGGTTTTGGAGAATGGTGGCAAGGGCCCTGCGTTTGTGACGAATATTGCACGTGGACCTATCATCAACCAGCCGGAGTTGATCGAGGCTTTGAAAGATGGGACTGTGCAGGGTGCGGCATTGGATGTGACAGATCCTGAGCCATTGCCTGCAGACAGCGAGCTGTGGGATTTGAAGAATGTGATTGTCACACCGCATATTTCGGGCAATGGGGTTGGTTATGAGGAAAGAGCCTTCCAGGTGCTGGAAGTGAACCTCGAGCGAAGAGAGAAGGGCGAACGTCTTATCAACGTAGTTAGGAGGGAGAGAGGATATTAATTAGTTTTTACCAGGAAGCTAGATACGGTCCTAAAGATGAGCGATTAGATTCAACATGTTGCCCAGAGGTATGCTGTAGATTTCTCGTTGCCATATCTATATACACGAGTTCATTACTGCCAGTCCGCCGCCCAACATCCTACTGTGGCTCCTCGTCTGCAAATCTTTGCCACAGCTCCTTTACATCAAAACCACACACTTCTGCTTTGGCCACAATCGACTTCGCCTTGCCCACAACAGGCACATCAATCATCTTGCCATCCAAAGTCCAAGCACCACGGCCCTGCTCGTCCGCTTTGCGATCGCAAATCAGACATCTAATCGCCCACTTGACTTCTTCTTCTCCGGGACCGAAGACATCCTGCACCAGTTCGACCTGGTCGGGATGGATACACTGCTTGCCGTTGAAGCCGAATCGGCGTCCGTTCTCGCTCTCAGCTCGCAGCGCCTTCGTCCCTTCCTCGCCGCGGAAAGTCGTACTGACCAAGTCCAAGGCTGAAGGAATTTCAAAGGCGCGCGCAGCGGTGACAATGGCGCTGCGAGCGTACGTGAACTCGTGCAAATCCGGTGTGCGCGTAATGGACAGGTCGAGAGCAAAGTCTTCGGCCGCGAACGTCAAACCAGAGATGTACGGCGAGGACGTGCAAATAGCGTTCAAGTCTGTGACCGAGCGTGCGGATTCAATGAGCGCGATGATTTTGACTGGGTTCGTGGAGCCTGGGGCATGGCGTTCGGGCAGAGTCTGGCGCAGCACGTCTGTGATGAAGTGCAAGTCGCTCGGGCGGTCGACTTTGGGCACTACGATGGCGTCGAGATGGGTGCCGCGTAGCACTGTGGTGAGATCTTGGAGGGCGAAACCTGAGCTGACGCTGTTGATTCGCACGGCTTGTTCGCGGATGCCTGCGACGCGATCGCGGTTTAGGATTGTGAGGATGTTTTCGCGAGCTTCGGGTTTCTTGTTGATTGTGACCGAGTCTTCGAGGTCGTAGGCCACGCTATCTGCTTTGAGAGAACGGGACTTTTCGAGAAAGCGCATGGAAGAGCCGGGAACTAGAGTATGTTGTTAGCTGAGATTCGGAGAGGTTTTGTGGGCCGTCAAAAGATGTGGCGTAGATGAGATCGTTGCTGATGGCCACATAGCGTGCATCTCACAGATGGGCTGTCATGTATCATGTATACAACCCGAACATGGATAAATTGACATCCCCACGATGTTTTGAGGTATCTGAAGAGCATAAAGGGAAGGCCTACCATATAGTTGCGCCCTTCGGACGATTTGCTGCGCCGTGTTCGCCATGATGTCTCTCTTGACGCGTGGGTCGTGCTTCCGAAGTTCGAGAGCCGATCCTAGAAATATCTTACACGATTGGCTAGAATTTAATAGAGATGATTGAGGGCGCAATCGATTCCTCGCGAATGTGATATTCCAGGTGTTGCACTGCACTACGATGTGGTCGGGTATCGGGAATAGCAAGTCTCAAGTGCTGCCATCCAACTCCGCAACGTGGAAGTGGAGTGGAGTGGAGACCGAGGTCGGACTAGGAGCCTCATTTGTCACAGAGTTGATATACTACAACATCACTTCGCTCTGATTACATTTCACCTACCGGCAGAGATCAGAGACAAAATATGATAAGCACAGGACCGGATCAAAATTAAGATGTTTTTGCAGCCCCTTTAATATCGAGTTGGCATTTCGCTAATACAAACGCCGTCGCTCACAATTAAACCCATCTCTTGTCACCTCATCGTCGACACCTATAATGTGCAAGAGCGACACAGACCCCAATGCGCTGTATCGCTAGTAAAGGATAGTGTATGTTCCGTTCCGTTGACGGATGTGCGTCTTCCAGCGGACGCCGCCGTGATGCTGAGTAAGAAGAAAAGACGAAGAAAGATTATACGAGAATCGAAAGCTCGAGGCGTGAAAAAGACACCTCCTCTCGCCTACAAGACGAGCGCGAAGCCGCCGAAGAAGGCACCCGCCAGAGCGAGGAAGCCAAAGGTTTGTCCCATGTTCAACGGCGATGCTCTTCCAACTCCTGAGTCTGCAGCGGCCGAGCTTGCAGAGCTCTCCTCCGCCGAGCTGCTGTCGCCAGTGGACGATGCACCACCGAAGCCAGAGTAGATGGTGCCGCCGCTTCCGTCGGTGGTAGCGCCGGCCTCACTTGCGGTGCGAGAGCTGCTTGAGGACATGGTGCTGGTGATGGTTGAAGAGTTGGGCCTGATGGGATCCTGAGCACCACAGGGGTGATCCTGTCTGCAGGCTGAGGAGCAATCGTTGTTTCCAAGGCCGCAGCGGGCTACGCACTGGTTGCCCCACTCCTGGCAAATGAAGTATGGCAGAGTCTGGGTGTACTGGGTCACATTGGGCGAAAGACCGTCACCGCACACACAAGAGAAGCTCAGGGTTTCTTGTTCGCATGTGTTATCGATGATGTTGGCGGTCTCGGAAGGTGGTTGCAGGCAGATCAACTGTGAGGTGTGTCAGGAGGATGTCTTATGGAAAGCGAGCCATGAGACCTACGGGGCACTGCGTGATTTGGCTGTTACACCAAAACGTGCGATCAGATTCCGAAACCGAGTTCGGATCAATGGAATACTGATCCTGGGCGTATGCGAAAGAGAGGAGAGCGCTCGAGGCGATGGCGGCGGCGGTGAAGGTCTTCATGGTGTGGGATGTATGGGTTGCAAGTCGAAATTAGGGTACGATTCGTAAAATGGTATCGATGCAATTATTAGATCGCGACAAACTGCTGTTGAGGCGAGTCAGGGTGTATTCTATATTTCCGTACACAAAACATGTTGTCTGGGTGTATGGCTGAAGCAAGCGGCTTCCCCAATGGAAGCCAACAGCTCAACAGGGCAAGCTCGAGTGGCGGGGGATCCTTACCTGTGTACTTGCAGTGTGCAGTATGGAGATGAGAAGCGAGTGTGCGTGAAGAAAGGGATGAGATGCAAGTGCACGAGGAAGAAATACTAATGGTAGCACGAGTAAGAGGAGGAGCTATGGCGGCGTCGGGTAACTAGAGTGATGAGACATGGACTAGCGCACCTTAGTATTGGGTAAAGGGTTTCGGTATATGGATGGGGAGATAGCAACGGACAGGCCACCACATGCCTCGGAAGCACTCTCGCCGCTGGGGCGATTGAAGATGCTGTTTGGTAACTTGTTTGCCACACTGCGGAGTCCTGCAGCTGACTGCGAGGGCACACGCGGCTCGATATGCATACCGGCCACTTCTAGAGCATGACAAGTCTACCTTGAGCTACCATAGCTCCATGGCGAGATAGAAAATAGATAACGCTAAAAGGGAAAACACGCCCCCAGAGATCGCACTAGGCTGTGGAGAGAACAGGCGCTCGGCGACGAGCGAACCATAAGACCTGCTTAAAGTGGCGAGAGCTCCTTCGGTTTTAGCGTAAAGTGGTCAAAGAGCCGCAAACGTTCACAAACGAACAAGTCCATAAAATCTGCCCACGTGCATTAATGACTGTGCGAGAGTCTACGAATTATGTCGATCACCTACATACAAGCTACAGTACGAGAGCAGTGATACTACCTGCAGTCGTGGTTGTAGATCCGGCTAGGACTGCCACCGAAAGAGGTAATTACAGATGCTTGCGCTCCCGTACGTTCGTGGCGGTACCCAAGACTTTCCAAGGAGAAATGCTGATCAGAGCCAGTGAGACGTCCAATCACTCTCGCACTTCTCTCTTGTAAAGTGCGGTACCATGCAATAAGCCAGCGAAGCAATCCGAAACTCAGACCATTCGGAGAAAACCACACTCAGCAATGCTTTGATAATGCTTAGATTGGTCTCCTGTAAACAGCAAACGTGCTCGACGTGCTGACCACTTCGCAATCCCCACTGGTATGTGCCCTAAGTCGGTAATCACCCGAAGGCAGCACGTGCAGACGGCAGTATAATAGCTCGCGAATCGTGGACACATCCCCAGACAAGGCTTCCCGCCGATCACTCGGCACAGACTTTCTCAGTGCAACATATCGCTCGCCGGCAATCTTCAATCCGCCACCGTGCTGTTGCTGATACCACTGTCTCATGCCTCCATACGCTATTCCTCTATCAATTCTCATACTGTCCGCTCGGACCCTTGTTTGCTGAGAAGCCTCTCAAAGCCCATGGGGGAGCCGTTGACGCCACTACGGCAGCAATGCGCTGCTCCACTGCCTAACCGGCCGGAAGAGGAGGCCTTGCATCTTGACCACTCTACCCCAGCCTCCGTCGACCGCCAACCTCCCATGCAAACATCTGCAGACGCCGCTGCCGCCTCCACTCATGCAGACCGCCAAACCGATGCACCTCTGTTCTGGAGTACGCGTAATGCACACTCCCGCAGTACTTCCTACCATTCCATCAGTCACCTTGGCCCGGGTACTATACAACTCGAGGATCACTCTGAGGAGCAACACGAGCAGAGCCAAGGATGCTGGGCTCGCTCTGTGACCGTCGATGGCTTTACTGTCGTGTCTGGATCTTCTGGGCTAGGTGCTTACGTTGTATGGAGCCTTACTGTTAGTACCCTCAAGGGTGGCGACATGAGTATTCGGAAAAGGTACGTGCTCGGCTTCTGCTGTTCCGCTCCAGCCTATTATCGTATTACTTGCATGCGATATGTGCATATGTCCCATTCTACTTGGCAAACGACTCGTATGTCGTGTACCTAACGCTCTCACCATTCTCCCACTGCCTATACTCCCGATTCTGTCATCGCTAGCCTATTCGATTCAATGTATACAGTACTGACAACGCTCAATAGATACTCTGAATTTGATCGTCTGCGTGAGAACCTTGTGAAAGCGTTCCCTCACGCAGAGGGTAGCATTCCTCAACTCCCTCGCAAAAGCGTTGTGTCACGCTTCAGGCCAAGGTTCCTGGAACAACGCAAGAACGGGCTAAGTCACTTCATCAGGTACGTTGCCGAACATGTCTGCTGAAACGAAAATGCTAACTTGCCACGCCTGGAATCAGTTGCATCCTACTCAATCCTGAATTCTCTTCTTCGCCTATCTTAAAGGACTTCATCTTCTCTTAGGAGCGCTGTCATCTGAGATCTTGTGGCGAGCACCGGCAAGGGTGCAACCTCCATGGCGTAACCCACTGCGCAAGCGGTTCTCATATGGGGAACGTGTCAGTGACAGGTTGCTCACCAGTACTTTGCAGAGACGCTTGCGGAAATTTGCCATCGATCCCAGTCATCGGATGTCTTGACACTAGTTGATACGCCATGGATTTTGACCACCACGACACTTTTGATGTGCTGATTGGCACCGGAACCTTGAGGCGGTCTATTCGAAATCACTGCATCATCACTGACCCTCTGCCCTTGGGCCGCATTGCAAGATGCGAACGCCGGACCATGCCTGCTCGGAGCCAGCCAACTTGCACATACACGATATGTCCGCAACGACGCCAAGCGGGTACCGACTTAGGATGCACAGGCGCTCAGTCCGGTCTATGCTTCGCCGATCTTAAGACTGCGTCTTGCACTGTCTGTTATGACGACCCCAACTGCGCTATGATATGCGAGTCCAGGAAGTGCAATATTTAGCGGTGTGAGTACGTGTACTTGCAGTATACGCGCTGCGACGTCCGCTCAAATCTGGACTTGGCAAGATCGACGATACTGTGTTGAACTGCACCATTCAGCGTAGCACCCTGGGTTGCGATTGGCATGAGCATGGGACTGAAAAGTACGGATCTTGGCTAGGTCAGTCCCTAATGTGAGGGGATCGACAACGACAGAGCTAAAATTATTGTTGCTGGCTCATGAGTTGCCTCTCATCATACATCGCCGTTTCAGTACGTAGTGTGCTAGTGTCGTCGAACACAGAGATTTGTGTAGCCTTGCTTGCCACTGATTCACATGCCTTTCCATCTGGAATTTCCTGGGACGAGGGCAGGATTTGCGGGCCAACATCAATGTGCATCCTCGCTTGATACCTCACATGTCTTAACGTGGCGGATGATCATTATTCGCGAACCGTCGCTCTACTCACTTGATCGTCCATTGCTCGAGCGGTGGCTCGTTGTGATACGTGCCCTGTTCTGTCCGTGATGGAAAGGGACAAGACCGGGATCCAGAGCTCTGCTACAACGCCCTCTCTTTGCGCTTCCTGGATTGTTGGTATTTGTAGTACGGTCTATGCTCAGCTGGTATGATGAATCATCGTATCCTCCCACTCCAGCATTATCTCTTGTTCCCCATCCAGTGTTGAACGCGCCAACCCACGCCTTGAGGGTTGGTATTGTGGAAGATATGAGACCGTAGTTAATTCCTACCTGCATGGAGATGAAGGCTGGGACGTCGGATAGGAATGGCCGCGGCGATCGGACGGTCTTGCTGAGATACGTGAGGAAACAGATCGCTGCAATGATCACACTAACAATGCCTGGTTAGCACCTGAATGATGATCGATCTGTCTTCTTGACTTTGGGAAATGGGACGTACGGCGTACGCAGCGAGAAAATGGTGATGACGCTAATCTTGCGAGAGGTTTTGATTTGAAGGCCCCAAACCAACCAGAACGGAATCAACGCTAGCATTGTCTCAATGGCAATGTTGAATGCTGTGGTCACACGCCAGAAAGTCATCTTGAGTACAGTCAGCTCTGTTGGTGGGTTTCAAGATAGCAGCACGAGTATACCGTATCGTGACGGTCTTCAAAACCAGATGTTTGCAACACCCGTGACCACAAAACACCTCGTACGAGGGCAGCACATATCCCCCAAGCAGCGCAGATGGCTGCTACACCATAGCAAACTTTGACGTGTGATCTCTGCGAAAGCAACCGAGCGAAGAGCAGAGCGACCGAGCACTTCGCACCTGCATTTGCCAACAGGTATAGCACTTCAGCGGCAAACAAAGCCTGACGCGTACGGAGTACGTCCGCGCTGCTGAGAAGCTCAGAGTCCCTTCCGAAGCCACTCTGGACTGCTACGCCAGCTGTGATAGTCTGAGCTGTGCCCAAGACCTGGTCGTAGTCAGCTAGAAGCCCTCTCGATATCATGTATTTGTGCTTACAGTGCCCAATATGCAACACAAGTCGTCTTTTCCAACTGGACCGGTAGCTGTTGAACGAGTGATTATGCGTACTGTGCAACAGAGGACTGTATATGTTCCGAGCAGCGTTGTCACGAACAAAGCGATTCCGCTGTGATCCTCATCTGTAGTTGTGAATGGTCGATATCCACCGTCGTGGAGTGACATGTTTGATAATGTTATAGAGACCATGAGAAGACGGTGAATGGAGCTCGAGGACCCACCATGAGACATGATGGTATGCATCTTTGGCGAAGGACATATATTGATCGCACCGTCAACCTTGAGACCATCCCCTTCGTTGCCAACATATTGCGGCGTAACATCTCTCGTAGACGTTCGGCCCGGACTTTATCCTCATAGCCTGTGGCGTAAGCGATATGAGTTGTGGCGTAAGCGACATTGTGAAGCAATATGCTTGGCATTGCTTAGACTGCTGCCAACAGCAGCTGGACCTCCGTGCACTCTAGATCAGCACGAAATCCGAATCCTCCGCAAATAACATGCATATCTACTACTGTATCTCCTGTGAGGGATTAAACGCCATGGTCACGTTTGGTGGGGCAGGCCGCCAGTAGGATCAAAGCCAAACTCCTTCAGCTCCCTGCATTCGAGACGGACCTGCCTAACCGGGTTGGGTCGCAGTACGACCAGCGGCGGTGTTCAGAGTATCTTACTCTATTGCGGCGCTGTCGTGCATTCTACCATGCCTCGCTTGACGAACTCGTAACCACCAGGGCAATTTACCCTTGTAAGTTGTCACTCAACCAGCTGTCCTTAGCTATGACTAGCGAGTAGGTTTAGCAGAGACCTGGAGAATTTAACAAGCCTGGCTCCTTGTTACGATATTGCCAAAATCTACAGCCTAGCCATGCTCAAGATACTATTCTCTTAGTTCGCTTCTTGTCGTTCCCATTTTACCGCCTACGGTTCATATTACTGGCCTCAGCACTCCAAGCGGACAACAAACTGTCACAAAGCACTGGCACACCGATTGTAAGCATACAATCTAGCCAACATGGGTCCAAACCCAGTCGTAACGGCGCCAGATGGCGAGGCCTACGAGCTCGATCACCACAAAGCCGGCACGGAGGAAGATCGTTCAAACATGCACCGCATGGGCAAAACGCAGGAACTGCGGCGGAATTTCAGCTTCATTCCAACCTTTGGATTTTCCGCCGTTCTTATGATTAGTTGGGAGGCGATGCTCAACGCCACTAGCTACTCCATCCCGAATGGTGGTTTGCCGGCTATGATCTGGATGTACGTGGTGTCGTTGTTCGGCATGGGGGCGGCGGTTGTGTCGATGGCTGAGATGGCGTCCATGGCGCCGACTAGTGGTGGTCAATATCGTGAGTTGGGAAGACTGATGACACCCAGTGTCGAGAGAGAAGATGCTGATTTGGCGGACTGCAGATTGGGTCTCAGAGTTCGCGCCGAAGAAGCTGCAGAAGGCTTTGAGCTATCTCATCGGTACGTCGCCTCTACAAACATTGGCATCGATATTAAGCTCATTAGCGATCCTTAGGTTGGCTTTGCGTCTTAGGTTGGCAAGCTGGTGTGGCCGGGCAGTCTTTCACAGTGGCGTCGCAAGTGCAAGGACTTATAGTCCTCAACAAGAGCGACTACGTCCCAGAAGCCTGGCATGCTGTCATGCTCACTTTCGCGACAGTCTCCGTGGCAGTCATCTTTAATACCTTGCTCGCGAAAAAGCTACCGCTTGTCGAGGGCCTTGTGCTTATCCTCCATGTTGGAGGTTTCTTTACGATTTTGATACCACTTTGGTTCGTTTACCTCTTGGACTTGAACTTGCAGTGTCCCCGAAGCTTACCACTGCACATAGGGTATTTGCGCCACGGACGCCAAGTGCTGATGTTTGGGTGAACTTCTCTGTCGCATCCGGCTGGCCTTCCGTTGGTCTATCATGTCTTGTGGGCCTGACAGGACCGGTCTATGCATTGATCGGATCCGATTCCGCCGTACACATGTGTAAGCTACCTCCAGAGACCGCAACGACCTGATGCTAACAACGGACCTAAAGCTGAGGAGATCCGTGACGCATCTCGCGTGCTCCCACGGGCAATGATCTGGGCCATCGTGCTCAACGGCACCACCGGGTTTATCATGACAGTCACCTTCGCATACTGCATCGGGCCTCTCGACGCCGCCATCCACCCGCCCTACTTCTTCGCCTTCATCGGCACCTTCTACAACGCGACTGGATCCAAAGCAGGCGCGACGGTCATGATTTGCATCATCACGCTCCTCACACTGTGCTCGGCCATCAGCAACGTCGCGACAGCGTCTCGCCAGATGTTCGCTTTCGCGCGCGACAGGGGATTGCCCGCTGCGGATTTCTTGTCATACGTGCGCCCTGGCTGGGACATTCCTCTGAACTCGATCTTGGTGTCGATGTGCATCACCGCTCTGCTGAGCTTGATCAACCTGGGATCGACGGTGGCCTTCAACGCCATCATCAGTATCGGCGTCGTCAGTTTGCTTTCTAGCTGTAAGTTATCCAAACACTTATCGTCAAGCTTACATTCCCGACATCTCCTGACCTCCTTACAGACCTAGTAAGCATAACCTGCATCCTCTACAAGCGCTTCCGCAACGAGACCCTGCTCCCCCGCCGCTGGTCCGCAGGCCGCTACGGCATGGCCTTCAACCTGTGCGCGTGGGCCTATGTCGTCGTCGCGTACGTCTTCGCTTTCTTCCCGATCGGGACGCCGGTGACAACGGAGATGATGAACTGGGCGTCTGCTGTCTATGGCGGCATCATCGTAGTGGCTGCCGTGCATTACGTGGTCTATGCCAGGCATATCTACATCCCGCCGGTGTCGCGACTGTCGAAGGATCTCTGATGATGGGAAAATATGTGTAGATTGTGTCTCCCGCGGCAGAGTAGAGCTAAGGGAGGCAGTACAGGACATCGACCATGTACTTTGATCCCGTCGACGAGCTTCATTGTGATGACCCGCATCAATCACATCAAACGCTTAGGTATTGCATATAACTGTATGTGCTGGATAACTGGAAAACATCCGTTCGGCATCTTTTGTCTCTCCGTTCTAGAAAGAGCAGCAATCAGCATCCTGCGATCCTACCTCGTAGACTGTGCCGATAGGCAGGCAGAAAAGATTTACATGCGCCTTATCGCTGCCTTCTCAGTCACGAAGAATGCCCATTGATCACGTGGACACATGGGAGGAGGAGTGAGTACGCACTTCGGTGTTGGTCTTCTTCGTGGTTAGCACTGTATCGTGATAGTGATATAATTCGTGCTACACGAGGATTAGCACATACGACCATAGGTCAGTGAAAACTGGGCATCCCGTCCGCTCTGCCATACATAAGCACTGAACCGGGCGACTAGTACTAGAGTGGGTGACCATCTGGGAATCCCGCCTGTTGTATGTTTTTGCTTTTTGTCCTCATATCATCGCACGATGCTACTATATTGTGCTTTGGGCAAAGAGGCATTCGAAGAGGTACCTCGCTGTTCTTGCGGGCTTACATGGTAACGTTACAAACACTTTAATCATATATTCATTGATGTCGACTGCCAAATCAGACAGTCCAAACTTCTCGACTGCTACTCCTTCGAAGGACATTGCTTCAACACGTGCCAATTACAGGATGTCTCTAGTCCATCGCCATCCGTCAGTACTACACTCTCGGCCTTTCTTCCGAATTAGAGGCAGCTGAAGGTGCAAGCTCGATGTCGAACTTACTTACAGCGGCTTCCTTAGCCCTGCGAGCTTCGGAGTTAGCCCTACGATACCGTATGAAGAGAATAACAGACGCAATGATCAGAGCCACGGCGGCGACACAGCCTATGACAACTCCAGCGATACCGCCCTTGGAAAGGCCACTGTTCTTTCCCTCGTCAACGTCTGTAGCATCTGCGACGTGGGATGCGACCTCCGAAGCAGAAAGGGAGTCCGATGTCGAGCTCTCACTGCCAGAGCTGGTCAAGGTAACGTTGACATTAGGGTCTGTTGAAATCCTGGGCTCTTCTTCAGTCACGTTGAAGCAAGGGATAGATTCCGTAAAAGCTCCGACAGCGACAAATGTCACGTCCGCGCAGGCGTAGTAGTCCTCTGTGCGACCTCCCTCTTCTTCCGGAGATGCCTCATACCAGAGTCTGAAGGTCGCGTTGCTACCCTCAGTGACGTCCGATGGAGGGTCTGGCACCGGGAGACAGCTGTGGCCAGGGTCAAGGTCGCCAACAGGTTCCGGTCCAGATATGTCTGCGAAATCCGACTCTACAGGGTCTGTCAAATTGTCAGCCCTGCCGTGATGGTGCGTGCATCTTTCATCAACAAGTCATCCGTACCATTGTTGTATGCTACACTGATGTGAAGCTTCGAAATGTCATCTCTCAGTACCAGTGCGAGTCTTCCATTCGCTGAAGAGACATTATGTCAGTAAGTGTGTAGCTAGGCTTGCTGGTCAGAAGGGCCGCACTTAAGACGTACATAAGGGATAGTTCGTTCTATTGCCAACACCAGCGCTTGATCCGCACGGCGCAACGTTGTCGACATCTGCCGACCACAGTCGATAGGATGGCCACATGAAGGCCGCAGGGCCCATTGTCGGATCGTCGTCATCCTCGCCAACAGCTTGTACCAGTGCGCATGTTGAGATAACGCCAACAAGTGCGTAACGCCAGAAGCGAAGCATGCTTGAATTGCCAGAAGAAAGCGCGATCGTCGAAGGTGCTCTAGGCTTCTGAATGATGGGTGAGAGTACAAGGTGAACAGGAGATTGGAGATATCAATAGCCGGGAAATGCTAAGCCAGAGACAACACTTTGTACATATACATGTAGGGTCACTTGTGTTAGCCTGAGCAGGTTAGCGAACTCCACGTTGATTTCTGCACAATCACATGTTCGCCGAGCAGCAATCGCCAGGAAAGGCTAAGTAAGCCCTGAGCATGCGAGGTAGGCTTGGTTCCGATAACGGTTGTTGAACAGTCAATGGCTCAAGTCGCTCTTGTGTGCGGCGATTCGGGATTCACCGCTTGGTAATTTCTTTAAATGGCACGACCTTGCCTAGATAGAGGAAAATGGTATCCTGCCGAGCTCCGTACAGGCCGACTGAAATATTGGCCCCGCCTGATGTCGTAGTGTACTACAATCTTTGCGCCCATGTGAGCAAACGTGTCGGTTGTAAGGTCCCAGCTGAGAATCCGCTTGTTTCCGCGGAGAGCTTGATCAGAGATTAAGTTACATGTAGCAAACAGACAGGGAGAATGTCTCGTCTTTTGTTCAAGTCACTGGAGACATATGAGAGAGCCGGCAAGCAAGCCTGATGAGCCTAGGCGTACTGCGCAGCCCTGAGCGAGAGTGTAGTGGAAGGTACGACGATCTAGTCCCGGTCGCGCCTAGCCTCGCGTTCGACCTGCATGCCAAGCAAGATTGTGGCCTGATAATCTTATCAGATGGTGCGTATGACCAATCTAATCAGATTTTCCTTCCAATAGTCTGTCCCACCCTGCTGTTTCCTGCCTCACCCCAAGACATTGGCAAGTCGGTTCTGGGTACGGATACCGCGGACCATGTACTGCTACTAGTAGCCTCGCCGATCACGGTGCTCTGCAATGAGAGTTGTTGAGCCCTCGCTCGAGTGGCACGGTCACTTGATCGTAGGTATATATCGGCAACATGGTACTCTGAACAGCAGCATTCAGCATTCCTATAAGCCATCATCTCTCACGTCGCTACACTATGGTATCTGCATTGAAAATCTTCGCCTTTGTGGCAAGTACGCTAGCCGTAGCAGTCGAAGACTCCGAGTTAACTCTCAAAGTTCTTCTCAAGCGACAGGAAAGCACTTCTGGAGCTCAGTATCAGTGCCATGCTGACTGTGGTAAGTCGCTGGAACGACAGACATAAATCGAACTACTTTCTGACCACGTGACCAGGCTACACCATCCTCGATGCAAGCGCCGACAACTGCAACAACGCCACCTGGACCGACCTTCTCTCAAACTGTGAGGAATGCGCCAACACTTACAACATCCTACGCTACTACGGTGACCAGGTCGGAGCTGCTGCTGAAGATTGTGGGCTCACTGCGACATTCAGTCCCTCTGCGGGAGCCTCTTCAGCATCCGCGCCAGCGGAAACCTCCGCGTCTGCCTCGTCGACACTGTCATCTCCCGAGACCACCGGCCAGACTGAGTCATCGACTGCCACCTCAGCCGCGACATCTAGCGTCGGTGTTGTTAATGCCACTTCTACAAGCCAAGCGCCGGTGGCTTCAGGCTCGATCCTGGCCTTCCCGTCGTCGAACAGTTCGTCCAATGCGACACAATCTGCTGCTCCTACTGGCCAGGAAGAGTTTACCGGTGCTGGTGTGAAAATTGCAAGCCAAGCTGGGGCCACTGTGCTCGCAGCATTCGTGGTGCTGCAATGCTTGTTGTCTTAGTGTTTGGAATCGAGATCATGCCTCTAGATGTGTTCATGAAGAGGGCTTCAGGAGCTAGATGGAGTCTGGTTCGATTCAATCTGGGCGTTGTACTATGAAGTTGTTTAATTGTACTTGTCATTGACAGATGCGCGAATTTAGAACAGCCAGCAATGTACCCTCACCCACCTCAATGTAGCAGCTCTTGGACCTTCTTGCACCTCTCCCCGACGTCATGACATGTACTCAATTGGCAGTGGTGCGTTGATTCAGAGTGGCTGTGTCACGAATCGCGTAGATCTAGAACCTCTTGTGTTCACATGGCGGAATAGACGGTACGCTTCCCATTGCCCTGTTCGCAAATACGAACAGGCATTGTAACACTTTGACCTTCTCTGATTGGTCACGAGGATGATCGTACCTTGCAATTTCCCCGACGTTCCATCGCCAGATTCCTTCTCGCTCGTTATATTCTTCAGGGCTCCAGACGCGAACGAAGATACGGCCATTGAGACATCAGGCCTCGTCATCTAGGCAGCAATGGCTTCGACAACGGGGAATGATCAGCATGCATGTGGAGTAGCCAACAATTTGAGGAAATAACCAACACATCATGAAATAGCTAATTCTCCTTGTGTTACAGGGAAACCCGTATAAGAGTTACTAGAATAGACTGCGAATATACCGCTAGCCCGGATTTGGATGTCAAACTGCTGCTAAGCCTCTGCAGATCAACCCTAATCCGGATATTTTAAGTCAAGAAGCATAATCATTGACGAAGTGTTTGCATGTGTGAGTATACGCTCTATTCAATGTATACATGTGCATGTAAGCAGTCAAATTTGGAAAATACGCTGCTTTGAATGGATCAATTGCTTACATGTTGCCACCATTGGGTTGCACTACAGTCATGCTTGAAGCTATCTCCAGATGAGTGCTTTTGATAATGAAACTCAAAGCCAGAGCCGCAGCAAGGATCTGTGGGCTGCGCAGGATTTCAACTTCTATTCGTAGTTCATACCACCAACACACCAGATACCCTCATTCATCCTGCAGGATGCTACGCTTCGACCTCCAACGTCTCAGGACACGAGGGCTTGGGAAAGCAGCTTCACCTCATAGCCATGCACGGCCATGATGGAGAGGAGAGCGCGTATATAAATGCAGAGAGTAAGGCTTCCCTGAACCTTTGACCATCAGAATCAACAACAACCACCAAACAATCTCATCAACTCCAACACAAAGTCAGCATTATCCCAATCAACTCGAACATCAGAACTTCACTCTCAAACCAATCACCATGCACGCCACATCCCTCTTCGCAACCATCGTCGCCTTGAGCGCAGCCGTCTCCGCGACCCCCCTCTTCCCTCGCGCCCTTCGCAAGGCCAACGAGTTCAGCAGTGGTAACTGGTAAGCTCATCCCGCAATCTCTACCAAATCCTCTCTCATGCCATCTTACTAACGTCCTCCACTTCAAACAGTGCTCAAGGCACCGCCTCCTACGAGCACCACAGCAACTACAACGTCGACGTGACCATGGACGACACCAGCAACTCCGTCTACTTCGCCTCCGGACCCTGGTACTTCTACAGCGGCAAGTCCGAGAACGGCGGCGTCTGCACGGGCGATATGCTGGGTAGCTGGGAGAATGACACCGACAACCCTTGCGTGAACCTCAACGAGAGGCCTGGCGATTCCAGGAGGATCCAGTGTGTTAAGTGGAACAACGGCATTAACTAGTTGATGCGTAAGGCTCTTTTGGGGAGATATGGTCTGGTGGAAGTGGAGTCTATGTCGTTGTTTTAGATTTTGGCCGCGATTCTGGGTGTTAGCTGTTGGTTAAAAAAAAATGCAATTACAGATCGCTGGAAATGTTGTGTGTTGATGCGATCTCAACAATTTCAAGTGTTCTCGGTATCAGCCACGGTCTGCATCATTGTCGGCGCAGTCCTTGATGATGACTTCAAACTGTGATTCAAAACCAGTACAGGAATACGTCAGCAGTCCTAAAAGTGGTACGTGAAGTTTGGGCTTGGACTTCCACAAGCATCGGTCGAAACAAGGTCGGCCGTGTGACCAGGGCAGATTCGTTGTACAAGGGGTTCTCAAAAGGAAGAGCCTCTTGGTGGCTTGAGCCAAAAATGCACGACGACGTCAGCGCAAACCAAGCGTTCGATCTCCAATCGCCAGGGCCTCGGCCCTCGTGACCCTGCGCCAGCCACGTCGATTGGCATGCAGCCTTGTGCGCTGCTGCATCGACTGCCACTCAGAGCCGAACACGAGTTGCCGTGATGCCGGGACTGACAGTGAAGGTCATGTTGGTAAGATAGGCGCGCCGTTTGACTGTGCGTCCATGCAAACCGGGAATGACGATGCCGCCTTGAATATCTTGTGTGCATGTAAGCGTATATCACACGTCGAGCGCAATGCTCCTCACCTCACTCTTGCCTCGCAAATTCAGCCACGTGAAGAGCAAGTGAAGCAACCGCAAGTGAAACCAATACCGAGGACCGTGCCTGCGTGGCTTGCGACGCTTTGCTGTGCGAACTGCGTCAACCTGCAGCAACGATTCCGCCACACGCCGCGAGCTAACAAAATATCAAACACAAACACGCGACACTGCGATCGTGACTACTCGCCATCCGCAAACCACCACACACCAGTAGCCAAACATGGAGAAGCTTGTCTTGCGCGGTATCATGTACGGCGCAGACAAGATTCCTGATTCCTGGTTTGAGAAGGTACCTGGAGGCTTCTACAAGGAAAAAGAACGCAAGCAACACGAGAAAGATGAGAAACGTCGCAGCCAAAGCCACAGGCGCGACCGATCGCGCCGCCGCAGGCACAGCGACGAGCATGAGGACCGACGCCGCCGCTACGACGAGGACGTTGATCGCGAAGACCGAGCGGGACATGCGACAGAGAGACGCAGGAGGCATGAGCGAAGCCGCTCCTCGTACGATGGAGGCGCCGACTATGACTCCGACGAAACCGAGAGAGAGCGCAGACACGCTCGACGCAGGACTTACGGCGACAACGACCGCTACGGCCACGACGATGGCTTTTCTCGACCCAATGGCGCAAGGCACAGCTATGCGCCAGAGTTCTCGCCCACTGGCAGCCACAGACAGTCGCAATATCCTGATCCAAACGTCAACTCTGCCAGCAAACGTGCCTCGGCTGCCGCAGCTGCCGCAAGTGCTGGTACCGCAGCAGCATTGGCTCAACAAGCCCAACGACATGCCTCAGTGGCCTCGCCTCCCATCGTGCCGGTCGCTGCACCAGTTCCAGGATCTGTCCCCGTCAGCTACGTCCCGTACGCTAACATCTATGGCGCTGGCGCACCATACCCTCGAGGAGCTCCAAATGCATTTTCTCCGCCGCCAGCAGCTTCCATCTCTCCGGTGCAGCCTAATGTCGTCCCGGGTGTACCTCTGGTCAACCCTCATGGGTACTCACCTGTCAATTCCCCTGTCAATGCGCGTGCCTTCCCGGACTCCAAACAGCCTTCACAGTCACATCGGCGAGACTCGTACGTCCCTTCGCACTCACACTCTCCCTCTTCTGATGGGGGAGCTGCGCCGCCTCGTCGCACACGTAGCGAGAGGCGTCCGCACCACGACCATGAGAAGTCCCACAGTAAGTGAACGTCCCGTCCAAGGAGGTTGAAGTCGGCCTTCGATATCCAGTGCTCGGTTGTCTTTCAGGGAGAAATGTCATCCTTGTAGATAGAGGAAGGCCCATCAACAATAGTTGAAATCTGCGAAAGGGTCATCAACGCTAACACTCGCGAAGGCAGTCAAAGGTTCGTAGACCCCAGAACTTACGGTGCACCGCTTCCGCCACCACCGCCTGGCCCGCCACCGCGCGCAGATCCGCTCTCAAGCAGCTGGCAGCAGATCTCTGGGTAAGATGATTCAACACATGCTTGCCCAAGCAAGCCTGTATCGCATTAAAAGCTCAACCGTTTGCGATTGCGCCCTCCATTTTTCTTTATCTCTGCACCCTGATTCGTAGCCCCATGCTTACGCTGTATTACAGACGCCACGATGACCGCCGCGCTACCTCTCGCAGGGAGAGAAAAGATCACCACCGCTACGACAGCGAGGACGATTCCCGTAATCGCCGCTCGGACTAGAAGTCCGGTCATGGGAGAAATTCTGGTTCCGATGGGAGCGGACCGCCAGCTGTAGAGTGATTGAAAAGCCGCATGGCTACGAGAGTTGATGAGATATGATGATGAGTATGACTTTTGCCGAGTTTTGATATTATGTTTGCAAGCGACCAGGAGGTTTTGGGTTTCGGAAGCATGAGCAGCGATTCGAGTCTGGCGCTATCAAATGCACTAGCTGGTGGAGAGAATCCCTTGGCTGACGTGTAGAGACTGCGCGACTGAGGACTTTACTTCTTGACATTAGCATGACATTGAGACAGCAAGGCAGGTGAAATTGTTCGAACCCATTTCATGATTCAAGGAGTATCCATGAACTCAAGCAAATTAGTAGATATGGTGGGGTGGCTGAGTGATACGTGAAACCAGAAAAGATTTAAAGAGAGAATATTGCAACGGCTCGAATTCGAGTCGTGGCAACTATGAACATTTGTGAAAAGATGGCAAAAGGAGTTCTGTTTCCCTCCAGATAAACAACCCCAGGGCCTGTTTTGTTGCTGTATTGCCCTGCCGTGGGTAAACGCCTCGCTCACCACAATGGATCCTAGCCAGCGCCTTGCTTAAAGTAACAGAAAAGACAGAAAAAAAAAAACCAAGGTCGTTTCGACAGAAAGTAAATCTGACGGACCTTCTACGCTACTAAAACAAAAACGAAAAGGCTATTACCACCTATTCCGTTCGATTGAAGCGACTCGCAAGATACGCAT
>Ga0265797_10002528_pt1 | contig 30628 bp, 13 predicted proteins | sample P2T30metagenome_FD_192433 | JGI IMG/M metagenome (GOLD analysis project Ga0265797, IMG submission 192433) | Plant litter microbial communities from East Loma Ridge, Irvine, California - P2 T30 | ecosystem: Environmental > Terrestrial > Plant litter > Unclassified | place: USA: California...
TCTTTTTTTTTTCTCTGGGAGGGGGGGGCTAGAAGCCGCGGAGGCTCATCTAGTAGTGCTTACAACGTTTTTGATGGCGCAAAGCAAGTTTCTCGCCGGCAGCTGACGGACAGCCCAGCGGCCCCAACGCTCGTCACCTTAGACGAGGCTCGTACTATGGTAGAGGCAAAGCGGAAGGTGGGCGCATGGAAGCATGGCATCCCGGCGCGCGGACATGAGCGTCGGTCCGCGGGTTGGATAGGCGTCGGTCTAATTTTGGAGGCGCACGCAGCGACAGCTGGGCGAACTGGGCCGCTTAGCCTACCTGGGCTGCTTAGCCTACTTGGGCTACCAACGCTGCCGACGCTACTTACATAAGCCGCCTGTCCTCGTCTGCCTTCTCGTGCGCCTTACCCCAGTCGGCAAAACCGGGGCTCATTGACACCGTCCAAACCTCACGCTTTGCCTTGCCTCCCCACCGCAACACGAGCTGACGCGCTCTACCGCCTGCGCAGACTGACGCCACAATATGGATGCAATATACGAACCGGCCCATATAATTGCCTCGTTTTGCGTCTGCAATGCCCGCCTCGGGAGGTTTGCAACCAGCCTCGTGCAGCGCGTCTCGCCCCTAGGCTCCATCGCCAGCCCATGAAACGCGGCCTTGCTTTTTGCTCCATGACAAGTCCGGTACGCGCTACCTCTGGGCGGACCCCGTTTGCTCAGAAGCAATGAACCTTCTTGGTATCTCCATCCATCATGTCCCCCCCAAGCCTTCACGACTGGCTGCCCCATCGCCGATCTGGACACTTCCTCCCATGCCAATGCCGCATGCGCATTTTCGACGAGGGCGACGCTCAATATCAGAGGACCGTGTGGGTGGCAAGCGCCGGTTGAAGGCACTCGCAATCTATGCCTTTCTAGCACATGTGGCCCCAGCCAGGCGAAAACATCCAACACAACAATGACCTCATCACAAGTCAACGCACTGCACTGCACTGCAATACACCACATTGAGTGGCGTATGACTCTCCAGACTCTCTTGCCGAATCCGAGCGCAACAAAGTCAGGGGTCGAGGATCTGCGTGAAACCAGGGTCCCTACCTCCCTACCCTGAGCTGATCGTTTTGCTTTTGCTGCAATTCCACATACTTCGACGTGATTGATTTTGTCTGTTTCCGACCGTTGGTCCAATTCCCCTAATAGCTACACGGCACAGATTTGGCCTCTTCCACCCCTTTCTCATTTTCCCTCGGCATAGTAATCACTCTCTGTGGCTAAAGTGCAGTGCAATCTTGCCAAATCACGACTCAGTCTAATCCAGCATATTCGGCCCTGGTACGTGCTTTTCTTGTCTTCTTGAAGACTTTTTCTTGTGACCAAAGACCTTGTATTGCCCTGCTGTAACGCATCGAACTGTTGGTAACTGCCTCATCACGCATCACGCCCCTACCAACACGCCCCGTCACCCACTCACACTCATCTTCTGCTAGACGTCGAAGAATCCTCATTTCAACATGGCACCCACTCTTGCCAGTTCCGTCGAGCAGAGTCTCCAGTCAGTCTGGGCGCATGTTCTCAACCTACCAGATGTCCCCCTCGACCAGTCATTTCTTTCGGTAGGCGGAGATTCCATCTCCGCAATGCAAGTTGTTGGACAATGCCGAAAGGAAGGCATGAGCCTTGGCGTCCAAGAAGTTTTGCGAAGCCGGTCCATCGCTCAGTTGGCGACAGCTGTCAAAGAGGTTGAAAGCTCGTCGTATGATCACCAAGAATACTTTGACGAGGAGTTTGATCTCTCCCCCATTCAGTCTCTCTATTTCAAACGACCAAACACCCAAGGCCACTTCAACCAGTCATTTTACCTCCGAGTGACACGAAAAACCGAGGCTAGCGAGTTTCATGCGGCAGTAGAGCAACTCATATCACGACATTCCATGTTGCGCGCACGTTTTTCTTTTTCGGAAGAAAGTGGATGGCAGCAGCGTCTCACAAGTAAGTTAGCTCGTATGAGTTCATTATTGCTTATATCACCGTGAGCATGGTGACACATGCCCCCCCGTCCAAAGCAACGCAAATTGTCAACACGTGACTTACTCTTGCTTCAGATGATATCGCTGGCTCGTATCGCTTTCGTCATTCAGCTGTAACATCGCAAGCTGAGATTGACGCGCTGATCGAGGATTCACAGCAATGTTTCGACCATACTGTTGGACCCTTGTTTGCTGCTGATTTCTTTGACATTGGCGCTGAACAGTATGCCTTTCTTACTGGTCACCACCTGGTCGTTGACTTGGTCACGTGGAGACTGCTGTTAGAAGAGCTCGAGGAGATTCTCAAGGGCGGGCATCTACTCGCACCTGCGCTACCATTCCAGAAATGGGCAGAATTGCAGCTTGAGCACGCCGAGTCTCTTGAGCTAGACGAGGTCCTTCCTGCTGTCGATGTCCCTCCAATGGACTTTACCTATTGGGGAATCCAGCACGAAGATAATACGTATGGCAATGCTAGCCATGCCAGCTTCGAGCTTGGGAAAGACCTCAGCTCCGCCTTCCTGACCAGTTGTCATAGTGCCTACAAGACTGAGCCGGTTGAAGTCTTGCTTGCATCCTTGATACAATCTTGGTCCAACGTGTTTACTGATAGACCTGTTCCCGCTATTTTCAACGAGGGGCACGGCCGAGAGCCATGGGACTCAGATATAGACATCACCCGCACGGTCGGGTGGTTCACAGCATGTACGCCTCTCCTTTTCTCTTTGTGTCTTTGGAAGTAAGCTTTACGAGTATACACAACTTGTTGTGTAGCCTGAAGCGCCGCAACATGATCAAGGCGTTTGGCCATGTCTGCATATCAACGAGCTCTCACTAATGTATCTCTAGTATCCCCAATTCTCGTAGCACCATCGGATAATGCTACCGATACTGTTCGCAGGATTAAAGACTTCAAGCGCCGTATCCCTGGAAACGGACGACCATACTTTGCTCGTCGATGCCTCACCGAGGAAGGCCGCGAGAGCTTCAAGACACATTGGCCAATGGAGATCTTGTTCAATTATCTCGGTCAATATCAGGTATGTACCCAACAACACTCGGCAATGCGAGCTATGCTAACATGGTTCATTAGCAACTTGAGAGAGCAGATGCTTTACTTCAGCCATTAGGCACCATGGCGGGAGAAACTGGCAAAGCTGGTGGTACATCCGACTTCGGTCATCAGACTTGCAGATGGGGCCTTTTCGAGATTTCCGCCTTCGTTTTCAAAGGCCACCTCAAGGTCGCCTTCACGTTCAACCGACACATGCACCACCAGCCACTCATCCAAAAATGGATATCGGAATGCCAAACCACAATCTCAACAATGATTCAAGAACTCACCATTCTTGATCCTAAGCCAACACTCAGTGACTTCCCTCTTCTTTCTTTGGATGAGGCCGGCTTCTACTCGATGCTTGGCAGGTTTTCAGCCATGGGGATTCAGGATATCGACGTGGAAGACGTATACCCCTGTTCAAGCATGCAGGAAGGCCTCTTACTTTCACAGACCAAAGATGCCGGCTTCTACGCAGCAGCAACTCTTCACGAAATCAGAGTGCCTACTGGGCAACTATCATGGGAAGCAGTTGCTGATGCCTGGCAGCAAGTGGTCAGACGTCATCCCGCATTACGCACCGTTTTCATTGAGAATCTGGGCGCAAAAGGTCTCTACAACCAAGTCGTCCTCAAAGATATAGTTGCCAATGTTGTTCACATGGAAGCGTTGGATGAGGCAGACGCCATCAGATTGATTGAGCTGCAGCGAACAATCGGATACAACTCTGGCCAATGCCCAAACCACCGCTTCACCATATGTACCACAGCTGATGGGCGGGTTTTCTGCTCCTTGGACATTAGCCACGCGATTATGGACGGTCACTCGATGAGCCTGATGGCCAGTGAGCTCAAGTTGGCATGTGAGGGCAATCTTCCTATTGAGGCCACTCCATACAGCAAATACATCGCATGGCTCATTAGGCAGCCACAGGAGGCTAGCATTGAGTTCTGGAAGTCCTATCTAGGCGGTAGTGAGGTCTGCTCTTTTCCAGTTCTTGACGATGGACTGGGACATGGCGTGGAAAAGGAACTCGTCACGATTCGCATGGATTTGGCTAGCATTGGCTTGCCCGATCTGCAGGACTTCTGCAACACCAATGGCATCACGCTCTCCAATGTTTTTCACACTGCCTGGGCGCTGACTCTCAGCTGTTACGTCGGAAGCAACGACGTCACGTTTGGATACCTCACCTCGGCTCGCGATTCTGAAGAAGTCCGCGGTGTGGAGGAGATTGTTGGGCCGCTCATCAACACACTGGTATGCCGTGTGGATCTTTCGGATGGCTCACGTTGTCTCCTAGATGTTCTCCAGGACGTACAAAGAGACTACATGGAGGCAATACCACATCGCCACATAGCATTGGCTGATGTCCAGCATGTTCTCGAGCTTTCGGGAGCAAGCCTTTTCAACACAGCGTTGTCGTATCGCCGTCTTCCTCAGGAGCGACCAAACGAAGGCGATGGCGCCCAGATTTTGGAAGTTCGCCCGATTTATGACCCGACTGAGTAAGTTTTGGCAGACAATGCCCGGGTAAGGTAATCAGCTGACGAGGCCACTAGATACCCGGTTAGCGTCAACATTGAAGTTGGAGACGATGCTGCGGCAGTCGACCTTGACTACTGGACCGACCATTTGACCGCGGTACAAGCAAGGAATGTCGCCAGTACATTTGTCCGGGCCTTGGAAAACATCGTCTTCCATGCCAAGCGTCGCATCTCAGCCCTGGATTATCTCAGCCCCAAACATCTTCAGCAGATACATGACTGGAATATCATGCCGGCACAGATCAATGAGTGTGTACACGAACGATTCACCCAATGGGCTATTAGCCAGCCTGATGCACCAGCAATCTGCGCGCACGACGGCGAGTACACATACTCTGAGCTGGATGCTGTTACAGATCGACTGGCGCATCATCTCGTTCAGCTCGGAGTGGGCCCTGATGTCTTTGTCCCTACCTGCTTCGACAAGAGTATCTTTGCAGTCGTTGCTATGCTCTCGGTCCTCAAGGCAGGTGGCGCCGCTGTCCCCCTCGACGCAACACACCCCAAGCCTGCGCTTCAGACCCGACTTGAAGATGCTAATGCCCGAATTGTGTTGACTACTGCTGCACGTGCAGAGAAGTTAGACGGTCTGGTGTCCAGCGTGCTCACCATCGATGCTGCGTTTCTGGATAGCTTGCCTACGATGAGTGGGCCAGCCTGCACTAGTGTGCAACCACACAACGCGGTTTTTGTAATCTTCACAAGTGGCAGCACTGGTCGGCCCAAGGGAGTTGTGCTCGATCATTCGGCAATTGTCACGAGTGCAGAGGCCCATGGCTCGAAGATTGGTCTCAACCGAGACACGCGTATGCTTCAATTTGCTTCCTATACGTTTGACAACTCGCTTGAAGAAATGTTCACTACTCTCCAGAGAGGAGGCTGCGTGTGCGTTCCTTCCGAGGCCGATCGCGTCAACGACCTTGCTGGTGCCATCACCAGACTCCGGGCCACCATGGTGGATCTAACACCTACCGTTGCTGCGCTGCTCAACCCTTCAGATGTTCCCACACTCAAGCAGATGTGTCTCGGAGCGGAGCCTTTAACCAAAGCACTCATAGAGCTTTGGAGCCAGCACATGCCTGTTGTCGGGCAGTACGGGCCTAGCGAAGCATCTATCAATTCGGCCTTCAAGGACTTCAGCGATGGCCGTGGCGAAGCAACCAACATTGGGAAAGCTACTGGCTGCGTCTCGTGGGTTGTTGATGCCGAGAATCGCGATCGGTTGGTGCCTATCGGCTGCAAGGGAGAACTGTTGCTTGAGGGCCCGATTCTCAGCCGTGGCTACCTAAACGATGCCGAGAAGACGCAGGCGGCCTTCATTTTTGACCCTGAGTGGGCGCGCACCGCTGGACCGACTGGCCGGAGGTTCTACTGCACGGGTGATCTCGTCCAGTACACGTCCGACGGCGACATGATGTACTTGGGCAGGAAAGACTCCCAGGTCAAAGTAGGTTCTTGATTGCTTCCTGTAGCGACACATTGCCATTGACTAACAACGTACAGCTGCACGGACAACGCATCGAGTTGGGCGAGATTGAGCATCACCTCAAGCTGAATCTGCCGTCTGGCGCCAAATCTGCAGTGGAGCTCGTCAAGTTCAACGACAGCATTGGCACCAAGGCGCTTGTAGCCTTCATGTGTCTGTCCGAGAGCGACGGGCCAGCTGCCGTTGGTGAGATGAATGAGGCAATACGCACAGTAGCGAAGCAGATGGAGATGGCGCTTGCCAGTGCGCTGCCCGTCTACTACGTGCCTTCCATGTTCATGCCGGTCACGAGCATGCCCATGACGACATCGGGCAAGCTCGACAGGAAGGTGCTACGGGCGCTTGCTGCGGCAATTCCCGAGTCGCAGTTGACGCCCTTCCGTCTGGCAGGCAAGAGCGGCCGCGCGCCTGCCGGCCAGGCCGAAGTTGCCTTGGCTCGTCTGTGGGCGGCGGTGCTGAAGCTCAGTGCAGATGCTGTGGGTGCCGAAGACTCCTTCTTCCGCCTGGGCGGCGACTCCATCAGCGCCATGAAGCTGGTCACAGCAGCGCGCAAGGATGGCGTCGTCCTGAACGTTGCCAATGTCTTCACCTATCCTAAGCTGCTCGACATGGCTGCCACAGCCTCCATCCTGTCTTCTGATCATGTCAGCGCGCCGGAGCCAGACATGGTCCCCTTCGAGCTGCTTCCACATGCATCTCGACAAGCCATCAGGGCGTTGGCGGCATCAGAGTGCGCTGTCTTTCCGGATGTCATCGAGGACATCTACCCGTGCAGCAAACTCCAGGAGGGACTCATTATGCTCACGAGCAAAGACCCGGGCACCTACGTAGTCCAGCCCATCTACCGCTTGCCGGCCGACATTGACCTGCCACGCTTCAAGAAAGTCTGGAAAGCCGTTGCTGCAGCCGAAGCCGCTCTACGAACCCGAATCATCTATTCGGAGGAGCATGGCTTCTTGCAGGTCGTGCTGCGCGAAGATCTTCAGTGGCAGTCGCTTTCAGCCATCGAAGACATCAATGAAGCTACCCGCCAACTTCCTGCCAAGAACGGTGCACCCTTGACTACATTCACTCTAGTAGGAGAAGACACTGCCGCGCCCTTCTTCGTCTGGACTGCCCACCATGCTGTATATGATGGATGGAGCTGGACGGCCTTGTTTCGAAAGGTCGAAGCCCATTATCGCAACGAGGCTGCGGAGATTGCCGCTACAGTTCCTTATTCGCGCTTCATCAAGTACCTCTCAAGCCTTGATCAGAAGCAGTCTGATGAATTCTGGCTTGCGCAGCTCGATAACATCACAGCTGCACAATTTCCTCAGTTACCGTCCCCAGATCATCGCGTCCAAGCAAATGGCCAACTGATCCACCGTGTGGAGCTCACGCGCAACTCTAGCCTAGAGGTTACGGTCCCCTCGATGATTCGTGCGGCATGGGGTCTTCTCCTCGCGACCTACTCAGGCTCGGACGATGTGTTGTGGGGAGAAACAAACAGTGGGCGAGAAGCGTCCATCCCTGGAATCGAGGCTATCATCGGCCCAACCATCACAACTGCACCCGTTCGTCTTCGACTCAATCGTAATCTCATAGTCCACGACTACCTCAAAGAGATCCAGCGCCAATCTTCCAACTCGCTGCCTTATCAATTTGCAGGTCTGCAGCACATCCGAAAACTTAGTTCCGAGACGGCGGTAGCTTGCGACTTCCAGAGTTTCCTGGGAATCGAGGCTGGCGATGACTTCGACGCCGATAGCCCACTATGGAACATGGAGAGTGCTAACACCATTGGCACCGACTTCTTCAGCTATGCTTTTGTTTTCAACTGCAAAGTGGACGCGGGTGGAGTTCACGTCGAAGCTTTATTCGATGACCGTGTAGTTGAAAGATGGCTTGCTCAGCGTATTGTGCAGCAATTTGACTTCATCATGAGTCAATTCAACGCTGCAGGAAACATCACCAAGACGTTGGATGAACTCGATCTACTCAACTCAGCTGACAGAAGCTTGCTCGGCTCTTGGAACAGCAAGCCGGTGGAAATCATCAACCGATGCATTCATCGTGTCATTGCTGAAGACCAGACCGCTGTCCAGCCCGAAGCACCTGCTATCGATGCATGGGACACTGGTGTCATGAGCTATCATGAGCTTGATGAACGGGCCACTACCCTAGCCCAGCAGTTGTTGCTTCTTGGAGTGAAGCCCAAACAATTTGTTCCACTCTGCTTTGATAAGTCAGGTTGGACTATTGTAGCTATATTAGCTGTCCTCAAAGCAGGAGCTGCTTTTGTCCCCCTGGACTTTGAAGCACCCGTCCTCCGCTTACGTGAGATTGTTACTGACGTCGAGGCGGAATTTATGCTCTGCGCTCCACAGTATGAACAGTTATGCCAGTCGATACCTTGTGCGACGCTAGTTGTGGATCGAACCACCACTGAGAAGAACCAGGCTTGCTCACAGCGCCTCCCCCAAGTACCGGGCGAATCACCAGCGTACGCATTCTACACTTCCGGATCAACCGGGAAACCCAAGGGAGCCGTCATAAACCACCATCACTTTGTCACCAGTTCTTCTGCATTCTCTCCGGGTTGGAAGATCTCCAAATCATCTAGGGTGCTACAATTCGCTTCGTACACGTTTGATGCTTGCTTGATCGAGATTTTTAGCACTCTCATGTGCGGCGGTACCATTTGCGTCCCAGACCAGGCTTCGCGGACGAATGATCTCGTTGGTGTCATCAACAAGTTCAATGTCAACTGGGCTACGTTGACTCCATCGGTTGTGCGAATGATATTGCCTTCTCAAGTACCGCGACTAGAGACACTTGTCCTCGTTGGTGAAGCAATGTCGCAACAAGATCTCTTGACTTGGGCCGACAAGGTCACACTTGGAAACGGCTATGGACCAACCGAGTGCACCTGTATTGCAACCTCCAACATTATGACATCCCACACGAAGCCCAATAACCTTGGAAGAGCTGTTACGGCTCGAGGATGGATTGTATCGAGAAACAACCACCATGCACTATCGCCAGTTGGTGCGGTTGGTGAACTCCTTCTCGAGGGCGGTGCAGTTGGCCTAGGATATCTCAACAACCCAGAGAAGACCGCAGAATCTTTCATCGGAAATGTGAAATGGCACGCAGGACTTCTGGACGATGCTAGTACATCTTTTCGTATTTACAAGACTGGAGACTTGGTCAAGTACAACGAGGATGGTACTATGCTTTATCTTGGCCGCAAAGACTCACAGACCAAAGTCAGGGGCCAACGGCTGGAGTTGTCTGAGGTTGAGCACAAACTCATGGATGATCACATGGTACAAAGTGCCCTGGCCTCAGTGCCCACGAACGGTCCTTGTGCAAAGCGACTGGTCGCGATCATCTCGCTTCAAAACATGCCAGTCGCTACAGCCCAACCCGGCGAGCAGATGCAGGTTTTATTTCATGAGAGCGCGTCTTTGAATATCACGAGTATTCGGGACAGTCTTTGTGAGAGATTGCCGGCATACATGATTCCATCACTATGGGTCGTTATCGAGCGATTTCCGTTGATGCCGTCTGGAAAGGTGGACCGGAGGCGCATCACACAGTGGCTGGATCAGATGAATCAGGCAACCTACCGCGCCATCTCAACCATGGGACTTCAGACCTCGCAAACTAGTGACGCGAGTGCTGCTGAGCAGAAGATACAGGCGATCTTTGCCAAAGTTCTCAACCTGCCTGCCAACGAGATCCGCCTCAACCAGTCCTTCTTGCATCTGGGGGGTGACTCTATTGCCGCTATGCAGGTCTCTTCACAGTGCCGAGCGCAGGGCCTTCCTGTAAGTGTACAGGAAATCATTCGATCCAAGTCCATCAGTGCCTTGGCTTCAGCAATCGATCTATCTGAAGACCCCCGCGCCGAACCCGAGACTCTCGAGTACAACCTACCGTTTGATTTATCACCCATTCAGAAGGTTTTTTTCGAGACCGTGGGAGACTCACACAGCTACTTCAACCAAACTGAGGTTTTCCGTCTGGCGCGCAACTTTGAAGCCAACGAGATCCGAGACGCGTTGACGGCTCTGGTTCAAACACATCCTATGCTTCGCGGGCGCTTCTTCAAGAACGAAACAGGCACATGGAAACAGCGTATTGAGAAGGATGCTGCAAACTCATTCAGATTGCGCCATCATCGCATTCCGTCAGTCCAAGGCACTGAGTTACAGACTATTGTCGATGGAAGTCAAGCCTCCTTAGACGTAACCAATGGGCCAACATTTGCCATTGATATTTTTGATGTCGATGATACCTTCTCCCAGGTCATGGCGCTTGTTGCACATCATCTCATCATTGATGTGGTGTCTTGGGGTGTTCTTCTTGAAGACCTCCAGGGCCTACTTAGCGGTGCTCAGCCTCAGCCCCAAAGCACACCTTACCACACCTGGCTACAGCAACAGTCGATTCAATCCAAGCAAGAGATTGCTAGAAGGGTGATACCCTTGGACGAGCTTGCGCCAGCGAAGTTCGACTACTGGGGAATGGAAGGAAGACCAAACCTCAGCGGAGATTTGACTGAGGAAAACGTGCAGCTTACTACGAGAGACACTATGCTGCTTCTCGGAGCACAAGACGCTTTAGAGACTGAGATACTTGACATCTTAGTTGCTGCTCTTCTCGAATCTTTCCGTGCAGTTTTCCCCGACAGGTCGACTATCACGGTACACAATGAGGGTCACGGTCGGGAAACTTTCAACTCGCGTCAAGACCTGTCGCGTACAATTGGTTGGTTCTCCACGATTACACCGATACCCCTCTCAGTGCCGGCAGGCGAGCCAACCGACATCGTGAGCACTATACAATGGGTTCGAGACATGAGGAATCGGACACCCGACAAAGGACGCCCGTATTTCGCATATCGGAACCTGACCGAGGAAGGTAGTACACGTTTTGCTAGTCATTGGCCTGCGGAAGCTATCTTCAACTACGTTGGTAGGATCCAACATCAAGATCGCAAAGATGGCTTGTTCATGGCGCTACCCGATTTGGATTCTCGCGAGGTTGGCCTCGACGTTCCGCGCCTGGCACTCTTCGATATCACCGCAGCAATATCACAGGGAGCCATCAAGCTATCTTTTGGATGGAATCGTAACATGAAACGCCAGTCCGAAATTCGCGCATGGGTTCAACGGTGTCGCCAAACACTCATTGACGCTGTCGATGAGCTATTGCAAGTGCGGCAAGAGCAGAACCTCAATAGCTTCAAACATCTGCCTCTACTCTACAATGGGACTTCTAGACTCACAGAAGCTCTTCCCGCTGGCATATCTATCGAGGATATCGAAGATATTTACCCAGCGTCGCCGATGCAGCAAGGCCTTCTCATTACCCAATCGCGCAATTCTGAACTGTACACCTACCACACCATATCGAAGGTGCAGTCAACAGATGGCAGCCCCGTGGACCCCCGGCGTCTTGCCGAAGCTTGGCAGATCGTGGTACACCGTCATCAAGCTTTGCGCACAGTCTTCATTGATAGCCTTGCGAAGAATGGTTCTAAAGACCAGCTCGTGTTGAGCGAGAAAGCTGGAAGGGTCCAACTTCTTGCGGACTGCGACGACAGCAGTGTATCCAGTATGCTGCGAGACCAGTCTTCTATCGATTGTCGCGAAGCAACCCCACCGCATCGGCTAACCATCTGCAAGACGAGAACGGGTCAAGTATGGATCAAACTTGAATTAAGCCATGTCATCAATGACGGTACTTCAATATCCAACCTACTCACTGATATCAGCCGTGCATACTCAAGAAAGCTAACGCGAGCTGATGCGGGACCACTCTACTCCCAATACATCGAATACATCCTCACCAGATCAAGAGACGCTGATCTCGCTTACTGGAAAACTTACCTTGCGGGAATCGAGCCATGCTTCTTCCCAACTCTCAATGACGGAAAGTCAAGCCCCCGCGAATCCGCTTCAGTCGATATGGAGCTGGGCAGCACGGAAGACGTTCAAACCTTCTGTAAGCAGAATGGAGTCACTCTCTCGAATGTGCTTCAGCTCACATGGGCTCTTACTCTCCACTGTTATGTTGGTACCTTTGATGTATCCTTTGGTTTGGTAGCGTCAGGTCGCGATATCCCCGTGAGCAACATCGACGAAGCCGTAGGTTGCTTTGTCAACATGCTTGTTTCTCGTCTTACCTTCTCGGACGATACGACAATTGCCCAGCTTCTCGAGGCTCTTCAAACCGGCTCGACAGACGCCATGTCACATCAGACCTGCTCTCTTGCTGATGTGCAACACGAGCTACAGCTTCCCGCGTTATTCAACACAGCCTTCACTTTCCAGAGACGCAGTCTCTCGAGCGACCCATGTGAGACGGCCCTTCTTTACGAGGACATGGAAGCCGATGAAGCTGGTGAATACGCTATAACAGTCAATGCCGACGTCACCGACGACAGCATTTCAGTCGATTTTGGCTACTCGAAAGACAAGATACTCCCGACACAGGCACGCAACATGGCTGATACTTTCAAGAAGATTCTGAACGACATCGTCGCAAGCAGCCCCAGTGAAATGACGGTCGGAAAGCTAGATGTCTTTACAGAAGGTAGCCTTGGTCAAATTATGGACTGGAACACCCAACTTCCGTTACCGATTCGCCGATGTGTTCACGAAGTTGTCCATGAACAAGCCCTCACAAGACCGCGAACAACAAAAGCAGTTGAAGGGTGGGATGGGTCTTTCACCTATCAAGAGTTCGACAAGATAACCGATCAACTGGCAGTACACCTTCAGACCCTTGGCGTCACCACGGAGACATTTGTTCCAATCTTATTCGAGAAGTCGTCGTGGGCTGTTGTCAGCATGATTGCGATTATGAAGGCGGGTGGCGCTTACGTCCCGCTGGACCCCAAGCACCCGCAAACTCGACTTCAGGAACTCATTGCTGATGTTGGTGCCGCTGTTGTAATCTGCTCACGTCAATACCATGCCAAAGCGAGCGAAGTCGCAAAGACTGCATTGATTGTCGACCAAAGATCTTTCAAGAAGCTGGCAATCCCGCCTATGAGCAAGCCACAGTCTAGAGCGACTCCAGATAATGCGGCATATTGCCTCTTCACTTCTGGGACTACCGGCAAGCCGAAAGGAACCATCATCCCGCACCAGGCGTTTTGCACTAGTGCTGCTGCATTCACTCGTCGCATGAACATCAATGCAACGTCGCGCACCTTTCAGTTTGCTTCCTACACTTTCGACGCCAGCTGCATCGAGATCCTTTCTGCACTGACCGTGGGGGCCACCGTCTGCGTCCCAACGGAAGAAGATAGGATGAACAACGCTGCTGGCGCTATTCGCAAACTGAAAGTGAACTGGTCACTCTTAACACCATCCGTACTTGGAACAATTGAGCCGGAGCGTGTTCCCGGCTTGAAGACCTTGGTGTCTGGAGGTGAAGCGCTTCCCGGGCCTATTTTGAAGAAATGGGGTAACAGCACTTGTTTCATCAATGGTAAGCAAATAGGAACTCACCCACATAGAGCTCTTACTAACGAAATTTAGCATATGGCCCCACAGAGTGTTCAGTGGTAGCTGCTACTGCTTATAAGTCGACACTTGATCATAAACTCATTGAGTCTGAGCCGGGCACCATTGGCACAGGAAGCGGATGCAGACTCTGGATAGTGCACCCAAGAAACCATGACAAGCTCATGCCTGTAGGCAGTGTTGGCGAGCTTGTTATTGAAGGGCCTACTGTTGCTCGTGGATACCTTAACGATGAGGTTAAGACCGCGAAGGCTTTCATCACCAACCCTGCTTGGGCTGCGACCATTCCTTGCGACAATGGCGTATTTCCAACTGCGCGGATGTATAAGACTGGTGACTTGGTCCGGTACAATACAGATGGATCTGTGAGCTACATTGGCCGCAAGGATACTCAGATTAAGCTCAATGGCCAAAGAATCGAATTGGGTGAGATCGAGTACCATGTTGGGAAGAACTTTGCAGAGAACGTCCAATCTGCGGTGGAACTGGTTGCACCTTCCAATCGCAGCTCCGCGAAGGCGTTGGCTGTATTCTTCGCCGTTACTCAGGATCTTTCAGCCTCTGAAGAGGAGATTGTGCAACCCGTGTCGACCGACCTGCCGGCTGCAGATGACTTGCTTCTCCCATTGAGCGACGAACTGCGCGATATGTGCAAAAACACGGAGAACGGTCTCGCTGGTTCTCTGCCTTCCTACATGATTCCCTCCATCTTCATACCTGTTACCAAAATGCCCTGGACGTCAGCCGGCAAGCTGGACCGAAACCGCCTACGGACTTTAGTACAGAACTTGAGTCGCGAGACGATGGCAATGTACCGACTTACCAGTATGGCGAACAAGAAGCAGCCTACCACTGAAGCTGAAAAGAAGATTCACAAGGCCGTCTGCTCTGTCCTTAATCTTCCACCCTCCTCAGTCGGTATCGATGACAGCTTTGTACGCCTTGGTGGTGACTCCATCTCTTCCATGCGTTTCATTGAGAAGGCACGTGCAGAGCAACTCGAGTTGTCCTTCATCGATGTTTTTAAACACCCCAAGCTCGCTGATCTAGCCAAGATTGGCGAACGTGCTGGTAAACTGAGCCAACCCGAGAAGATCATAGAACCCTTCGAACTGATCCGGGATTCTCTTGTACTCAAGGAAGTTCTGGCCGAGGTTACTCAGCAATGTCAAGTGTCCACGAAGAACATTCGGGACGTTTACCCGACCAGCTCACTTCAGGATGCACTTCTTACCCTCTCCATCAAGCAGCCTGGCGCGTACGTTGCACAACATGTCTTGGCGCTCCCGCGCTCTGTTGAGATAGCGAAGTTCAAGGCAGCCTGGGAAAGCGCGATCCAAGAAATTGACATCTTGCGGACTCGCATTATCCAGCTACCATCTGGAGATCTCCTGCAAGCCGTCCTTACAGAAGACCGGTTCGACTGGCTGGAAGCAGCATCGCTAAAAGACGCCGAGAAGGAAGCACTCAAGATACCCTCACATCTTGGTGGTCGCCTTGCATCTTACGCGCTTGTCACTTCTGCATCAAATGAGCGGTGCCTTGTGTGGACGATACATCATGCGCTCTACGACGGTTGGAGCATCAATTTGATGCTGCAGCGAGTACAACAAATCTATCTAGATGGAGCTTCGTCCATACCGCAAACGCCTTACAGTAGATTTGTCAAGTACCTCACCAAGATGGATTCCGAGGCTTCAAGCCGATACTGGAAGGATGCTCTTGGTGGAAGTAACGCGACTCATTTCCCTCATTCGATGCAGACCACATCAAACGGTACTCCGGATGGACAGACATACCAACATACCGTTAAACTTTCCCCGCATAAACACACCGACATCACGCCGTCCAATGTCATCCGAGCCGCTTGGGCTTTGGTGCTGGCAATGTATACTGGTTCTGATGATGTGATATTCGGGGAAACTCTTTCCGGACGGGACATCGCTGTGGCTGGTATCATGGACGTATGTGGCCCAACATTGACGACAATCCCTACGCGAGTGCAGATAGACAACGGAGCAACTGTCAGTGATTTCTTGAAAAAGATCGCGACGAGTGTCACAGACCGTATACCTCACCAGCACCACGGAATCTCCGCTATCAAAGCCATTGGTGAAGATATGGCAGCCGCCTGTAACTTCCAGAACCTCTTAGTAGTGCAGACAGAAAGCGAAGACTTGAGTGACTCTATGTGGTCCGTCCATGACAATGGCGAGCCGAGCAACTTCTTCACCTATCCATTGGTCATCGAATGCAAGATGGGTCCATCCAGCATGGACCTGTTAGCCCATTTTGATGCTAACATCATCTCCGCCTGGAATGTCCAACGAATTGTCTCTCAGTTCGACTCAGTCTTGATCCAACTACAATCCGTCAAGTACGTTCGCCAGGTTACTGTGTTCAATGAGCATGACGCACAACTCGTACGCAAGTGGAATGATTACGAACCAACTACGATTGAGGATACTGTGCCCTCACTTTTCAACAAGACTGTAGCTTTCCGGCCTAATGCTGTCGCCATTGCAGCCTTTGATGGCGAACTCACATATGCTGAGCTGTCTGAGCTCGCTTCACAGCTAGCGCAGGAATTGATAAAACTCGGTGCTGGTCCAGACCAGCTGATTCCCATATGTTTGGACAAGTCTCGCTGGGCGATTGTCGCCATCATGGCTGTCCTCATCTCAGGCGCCGGCTACGTACCAATGTCACCAGCAGATCCTGCATCACGACAATTGCACGTTGTTGAGGCCTGCAAAGCATCGATTGTTCTTTGCTCTCCCTCATACGCACACCATTTCGTGGAAATGGTGGACCACGTTTTCACTGTCAGCGAGAGCGCAGTTCGACGGTTGCCTCCTTGCCTAACTCCGATCCAGCATCGTGCCAAGAATAGCGATACCTGCTATGTCATCTTCACTTCAGGCAGCACAGGAGTGCCGAAAGGTGTGGTCATTGAGCATAAGAGCATCGCTTCTAGCTCGGCTGCGATTTGTGAGGGACTTCATATCACGCCTACTTCACGAGTCTTTCAGTTTTGCTCTTTTGCCTTCGATGTGTCCGTTGGCGAGATCCTCGCTGTCCTGATACGCGGCGCCACTATATGCATACCCTCGGACGAAAAGCGTACCTCAGACCTTGCATTAGCCATAACTGCACTAAAGGCTGACTGGGCATTCTTGACGCCGTCAGTGGCCAGTACACTTGATGGCCCACAAGCTGTGCCAACCTTGAAGACGCTGGTGGTAGGTGGCGAGCCAATGACACCTGACGTGATCAACAAATGGGCCTCGGGCGTGCGGCTGCAAAACGGCTATGGTCCAACAGAGGGAACAGTCTTCGCGGTCGCAAACGACAAGGTTTCCATTCAGAAAAATTGTTCCAACATCGGGAAAATGCTTCATAGTGGCCGCGCCTGGCTAACAAACCCGAACAATCCTCATCAGCTGGCACCGGTAGGCGCAACTGCCGAATTGTGTCTCGAAGGACCACTCCTGGCACGCGGGTACATGAACAACCCGGAATTGACTGCGGAGATGTTCATCGACAATCCCATTTTCATGAAAACATTCTCCGCTGCGAGTGAATCTCGAATCTACGCTACTGGAGACCTTGTTCAGTATGCAGCGGATGGTTCTATACAATACATCGGACGGAAGGACAACCAGATCAAGCTCGCTGGTCAGCGTATAGAACTGGATGAGGTTGAGCATTTCCTCAAAGCTGACGACAATATCCGCCAAGCTGTAGTACGGCTGCCAAAGCATGGTCCTTGCGGCAAGAAGCTCACAGCGGTTGTGAGCTTTCCTTGTCACAGCATCAGCAATGCCAACCAAAAATGGCACACAATACTCACAGATAACGACACCCTCTTGCGCGTCAACCTCGCAAGAGAGAGGTTGATGGACCTTGTACCCCCATACATGGTGCCCGCCATCTGGATTGCAGTACCTGAGATCCCAAAGATGACCTCTGCCAAACTTGATAAAAAGCAAGTTGGATCCTGGTTGGAGAACATGGACGAGGCCGTGTTCCAGCAGCTTCTCCAATCGGAATCAGAGGAAGACGCAGAGCAGCACACCGATAGTTCCGTTACCATCCTTCGAAATATCTCGGCAAAGGTACTGAACTGCTCTGTCGAGGACGTCAAGCCAAACAAGTCGTGGTTATCACTTGGTGGAGACTCAATCAGTGCGATGAAGCTCCTTGCAAAGTGCAGAAGTGAAGGCATCAACCTCACTTTAAACAATGTTTTGCGCGCAAAGTCCATCGCTCATCTCGCTGAGAGCTTCAAGACTTCGGTGTCTCTAGATGTCTTCAAAGAGCAGGTCGACCAGCCATTCACCCTCTCGCCAATTCAGCTCCTCTACTTCAAGACCGAAGGCGCTGAGGAAAACACGCACTTCAATCAATCCTCCACATTGAAAATTTTGCAACAAATGGAGCCAGCTATCGTCAAGCGTGCCTTTGACTCCATTGTTGAAGCCCACTCCATGCTCCGTGCCCGCTTTTCTAAGAACAGCACTGGCCATTGGCAGCAACTTGTCAAGCCGGGAGTATCTGATTCGTACTCATTCGAAACGCATAGTATTCCCTCAACTTCTGCCGCTGTGCCAATTGTTTCGGATACTCAGAAAAGCCTCAACATCCGGGAAGGACCGGTTTTCGCTGTCAATCTTTTCAACACACCCAGTGAACAGATATTGTTCGTTGCTGCACACCACCTCGTTATTGACGTAGTCAGTTGGGGTATTCTTTTGGGAGACCTGGAGGAACTATTAGTTTCCGGGTCGAGCAAGGTACTACAGAAAGGAATGCCTTTCAGAAGCTGGTGTGAGATGCAGACTGCGAATGCACTTGAGGCTTCACAACAAGAGAGTGTCAAGAAACAACCTCTCGTTGTACAACCCACAAACCTTGCTTACTGGGGCATGCATGCTCGACCGAACGTTTACGGTGATGTGGAGAGAGATGAATTCACCATCAACACGGACATCTCTTCCATGGCTCTCGACAACCACTACGTGTTGAAAACAGACATGGTGGACATCCTTATAGCGGCAATCTTGCACTCCTTTTCCCGTGTCTTCATCAATCGCAAGCCTCCTACTATATTCAACGAGTCTCATGGTCGAGAGACGTGGGAGTCAAGCAGAATCGATCTCTCCAGAACTGTTGGGTGGTTTACGACGCTTTATCCAGTCACTGTTCCTATTGGAGAGGAGGAAGACAATGCCATACATACTCTGCGCCAAGTCAAGGATACTCGAAGGAAGATTGCTAACAATGGGCGGCCATATTTTGCACATCGCTTCTTGACAGAAGATGGGAAGCAACGCTTTGCGGACCATGAGCCCATGGAAGTCTTGTTCAACTACCTTGGTCGCCAGAGTCAATCTGGACAAGTGGACGCTCCAATTCAACCCACGCAACTGGATGGCGATGAAGAGGATCAGACATCTGATGTGGGCATGAAGACAGCTCGCATGGCACTTTTCGAAATTTCTGCCTCTGTTTCGGAAGGCAACATCCAACTCAGCTTCATGTACAACCGCAACTCAAAGAACCAGAAAGGTATTCGCAGGTGGATAGCGGAATGCGAACGTACCCTAGAGGAAATTGCCACCGAGCTTGCCGGAATGGACACCGTCCAGCCTACTATGGCCGACCTTCCTTTGCTACCCTTGGAATCGTACAGTCGCCTCGACCGGGTTGTGAAGACGTTGCCAGCTGTTGGTATCACGTCATTCGACCAAGTAGAAGACATGTACCCTTGCTCTCCTATTCAGGACGGCATGATACTCAGCCAAATCAAGTCCCCTGAGTCGTACTGGTCTTCCACAACTTTCGAGGTCAGATCTAAGAGATCTCCGGTTAATGTTGGCAAAATAGTGGAGGGATGGAAGCAAGTCGTTGCTCGGCATCCTGCATTGCGAACTGTCTTCATTGACAGTGTCTGCAAGGGAGGCGTTTTTGACCAGATCGTTATAAGGAATCCCGACTCTGGTATCATCAGCCGCACTTGCGATGACTCCGAGCTCGCTGCTGTGTTGGAATCGATCAAGTACAGCTCTTTCAACGGCAAGAAGAAACCTAGCCTTCCCCATCAAGCTGTTGTTATCAATACGACTTCCGGGAAAGTTGTTGTCAAGGTTATTGTCAACCACGCCGTAATTGATGGAGGGTCACTTGGAATCATCGGAAATGACCTCCGTGAAGCTTATGAGGGGCGCCTATCCGACCAGGGTCCTTTGTATAGCGAATATATCAAATACCTACGCGGACTCTCTTCTCGAGAAGCGATTGGATACTGGAAGACAAAACTCCAAGGAGTTAGTCCATGTTACTTCCCGACAACACCTCGAGATCCAAGCAAGCAACGGCAGCTGCGATCTCACGACATGCGATTCACTCGCTTTGGAGAGTTGCATACTCTTGCAGAGAACAACAACGTCACATTCGCCAACATTCTTCTGACTGCATGGGCACTGGTGCTGCGATCATACACGAACTCTTCGGATGTATGCTACGGCTATCTCACCTCGGGAAGGAATGTACCGATTGACGACATTGACAATGCTGTCGGCGCTTTTATCAACATGCTCGTATCTCGCGTCGAGCTGGCTCCGTCTTCGTCTCTTTTGTCACTCATTCAGAACGTACAATCTGACTTCATCGACTCAATGCCCCATCAACATTGTTCGCTTGCCCAATTCCAGCATGACCTTGGATTATCTGGGAAGTCGCTCTTCAACACGGCTATTTCAATCCAGAAGCGCTCTAGTGCCGAGGAACCACTACAGGAAAATCCCGGAATCGAGTTCGAGCAACTGGATGGTCATGACCCAAGCGAGTTTGCCATCACGGTCAACATCGATGCAACGCGAGATGATGAATGTGTACGGTTCACTTACTGGAACGATGCTGTGAACGATGGTGAAGCAAAGAATGTTTCCGTTCTTATGGCAAAGATCTTGGCTGAGGCTCTGAACAACGCCGAAAAGACTGTAGCAGAGCTTGATACTGTTCTCATGCACAGGCCTAAGACAGCCTCTTCAGCGACTCTTGCGCTTCCCAACACCCGCCCGTCAATTCTTAGGTCTGGTTCGAGCATTTCAAGCTCATCAACTTCGCCAACTCGTACACCAAGAATTACATTCCCGGATCTAGCTCCCTCCGCTTCATTGCCAGCTGAGACACCAGACTTGAGCAGTCTCATTCGATCTATTGTTAGCGAGATGGTACCTCAGATCGTCAATCAGATTGTGGCACAAAATAAGCTTCCAGCTGAGACAACCACTGCGGCAATCAACCAGGTCACTAGCCAGATGGCTGGTATGATTCACAGGAGGACATCCCAACGTGGTCGGCAAAGCATCGATGGGGGCTCTATAAGAGCAGGATCAACACGGGCTGCATCCATTCATTCCCGGCGGATGAGCGTCGCAAGTAATGCTGAGAGCAGGATTCAGACAGCTGCCGACATGGTGGCTACGATTGGAGTTCTTGCTACCGAGACGTCCAGCAAGGTGGCGCCCGACTTTGTAGAGAAGAAACTTCTCAACCTATGGAGTGAGTTGCTGGAAATGGTGGAAGAAACGATTGAACAAGACGACAGCTTCTTCCAGCTCGGAGGCGACAGCATCATCGCCATGCGCTTAGTTGGTGCTGCGAGGGAAGAAGGACTGTCTATGACTGTGGCTGATGTGTTCAAGAACCCAACATTTGCTGATATGGCCCGGGTCGTACGTGTTGCAGGTGAAGTTATCGACGAGGTCATGTCTAGGGCTGGTGGTGAATCAGTGGCTGGCATGAGTACTACTGGAGGGCCGTCTAAAGCTCGACTTCGCGAAAGAGCACCATCGATTTGGAGCGACATTCACTCCATCGTATCGGAGTACCACGCCGAGAAAGGCATGAGTGCTACCGAAACGCCTGTAGAACTTGAGGACAACAAGAATGATGCGAAGTTCAGGCGATGGGAAGGTTTCACATCTAGCCAGCCGAAAACGTCAGATGCAAGGAACGCCAACCTGAGGTCCCAGGCACCGCACACGATCCCGGAGGCAGTGGAAGTTTCGGGAAACCGATCTGTTTCATTGCTTGGAGATCCAAATGTTGATAGTGTCATCTCCAAGGTGCAAGTCTTCAAAGGTGGTATTTCCGACGTTTTCCCGGTGACCGATTTCCAAGCTCTTGCCATCACCGGTACCCTCATGGAGTCCAAGTGGATGCTAAACTATTTCTACCTCGACGGCAAGGGGCCTCTGGACCTGCGCAAGTTGAAGCAGGCTGCTTACCGTATGGTACAAGCATTCGATATTCTCCGCACCGTATTTGTTCCGTACGGTGACCGCTTCCTGCAAGTGGTACTGCGAAAGCTCCAACCTGAATTCATCTATCATCAAACGGATGATGACCTCGAATCCTTCACGACGGATCTACGACAAAAAGACCGTGAAAACGGTCCACGTCTTGGTGAAGCCTTCATCCAATTCGTAGTCGCGAATCAGAGACAAACGGGACGTCATCGCATCTTCATGAGACTTTCACACGCGCAATACGATGGGGTCTGCATGTCAAAGATTCTTGGCGCGCTCCAAGATGGATACAACGGCCTCCCCGTGTCGTCTGCTCCAAGCTTTGGTAACTTCGTTCGCGAAACCGCCAAGACCATTGCAGGTGCACATGATCACTGGAGAGAAGTTCTTCGTGGCTCCAAGATGACCGAAATCGTCAATCGCTTTGGCCCCAATTACCAGCGCTCAGCTGGTAACTCAATCACGCTCGAGAAGAGAGTGTCTGCACCTAAACTGAAGGGTGTCAACATCACGAGCGCCACTATCGCCAAGGCAGCCTGGGCCTCGACACTTGCTCGCATAGCTGGCAAAGCAGACATTGTCTTCGGTCATGTCATCTCAGGTCGCAACGGTGGTGTTGCCAACGTGGAGAGTATTGTTGGACCCTGCCTGAATATGGTGCCTGTTCGCATCGTATACCGTCCGGAATGGACTGTTCTCGATCTGCTCAAATACATACAAGATCAGCAGACTGCCAACATGCCGTACGAGTCTCTCGGCTTCCGCGAGATTACTCGACACTGTACGGAGTGGCCCGACTGGACGAACTTTTCCAGCGTCTTGCAGCACGACCAGAACATTCAAGATGAAAACCCCACCATGCAATTAGGTGGTATCGAGTACAAGATTGGCGCTATCGGCTCGCAGGAAGACTTCGCAGATTTCTCCATTCACACCACTTCCCATGGTGGCAGTCACATGGAAGTCACACTGACGTATGCTCCCAACAGCACCATCACTGCGGAGTTCGCACAACAAGTATTTGACATGCTATGCGCCAATATAATTGCTTTCTCCGAGGATCCACACACTCTGCTACCATCGCCATCCGAGATCAGTTCCCAAAGCTCGACGACCATCAACTCGGAAAAGATACGCAAGAAGTCTACAGAGAAGATGCCGGTCGCCCTGCCCATGGACACGGGTCTCTCAAGTAACGAAATCAACAGTCTTGCTCTCACACTGCGCTCTGCATGGGAGCAAATATTGTACGACGAACATGGTACACCCACCCCCATTGAACTCGCCTCCGATTTCTTCCAGCTTGGAGGAGACATTATGGGCTTGGCTCAGATAGCCTCTATCCTCGACCAAGATGGCCTGAAAGTCAGGGTCGAAGACTTGCTCGATCAGTCCATGTTCGTGGATCAGGTTAGCATTCTAGCTGGGGCGCGCAAGAAGCAGATTGAAAAGGAATTGCAGAACCCTTGGGGCGATAAAGGCAAGACGAAGGCCGAGGAAAAGGTCAACAACAAGAAGAGCGGTACCTTTGGGTCACTGGCGAAGAAAATTGGGTTCAAGAGGCGAGAGAGCCTGAGGTCTTGAGGGGTGGGAGAGTCTTCCTATTTGATTGTGCTTTTGTTTTGGATTGAGCTAGGCTATGGTCGCAAGTTGCGATCGCGTGTTTTATACTGACTATTTGGTTGTACACCTGTTTCCTTTGTTAGTCATTTACATCATGTTGTTGGTACTAGGTAGGCGTCGCTGGCAAGCGGGCGTATGGTGATTATTATTATTTTTAGTACATTTGCTTTACCGCGGCTTCACAAAAAAGAAACAGTTTCCTTGGTAGAAAAAAACATATGCCTTCTTATTGATCTTAATGTTCCTAATCCTCTGATTACGCTTTCCACGACCGTGAGCAATATCACTTCCTAATCGCTTTCACTTCCTCGTACCATCCGCCATCTCAGCACTATCCTCCTCTGACACATCCAGCTGGCCTATCTCTATACCATATTCCTCAATCTCATAACCATGCTCCTTCAGGAGCTGGTCCTGGATCTCATCTTCGCTATACAACATGATAGGCTGCTTGGATGTGGACTCGGGCAATGTATAGCTCTCGCTGCCGCACACGACACATGAGAATATCTCTGCTAGCCAGGTAAAAGTGGCAGTTCCGCATTCACTGCACACTAAGTGGTCGATGGTTGGGTCTGGATAGACGTTGTGGTAAGACATGTTGGTGAGGGTTGCGGTAGTGGTGTTGTGTAGGGTGTGTTAGATGTGTGTAGGGTATTATTTTACAAGTGATGTCGATGCTTAACGGAACACTATAAGAAAAAAAGACCAGGGTATTGAATCTAAATATTGCGTGTACAAAGTCTACGTATCAGAGAGGGACAGAGGACGTGAATACATTGTTAGATGATACAGGCTGGGCATTGTACAAAAGGGGGAGCGAGGATGGAGTAGCAGCATCATGTTACTTATACCTGTTCATCGCCATCTTCCTGCTCTTCACCGGGCTTGTGGCCATGGCCTTCAATATCCTCCATGTCTTCGTCCATACCCGGCCACAAGACCTTTTTCTGGAGCACACCCTTCACGTTGAGTATAGCGACCCAGATCCAGAGTACGACTAAGACGATGGTGGCTGCGCTGCAGACACCCTTGATACCTGGGCTGTTCAATGCGTTGGCAATATAGAGGAGTGCAATGGTCATTCCGGCGTTGGGAAAGATGAAGCCCCAGTGGTTCAGCGTAAAATGTGATTCCTTGGCGCTGATGACGATGCTGACAGTTGCGATGGCGCTGAACCAGAACGATATGAGCCAAAGGAAGATGCCTGTAATGAGTCCAAAGGCTTTGAATGCATCGCCGACTGGGAATGATGTGATGCCGAACAAGTCTGCCGGCACGTGTTTTGGCGCCTGCATTCCAAGCGAGATGCATGCGTTTGCAGTATATGCCGCTGGGCCTACAGCGACATACATTCCCGGCCGCTTGGGTATCTCGGGGAGCTTGCTGTTGACCAAGCGTGTGAAGTAGAGCGTGAGCATCAGGAAGGCAATGGTCCAGCCTAGACCCTGAAATGTCACGCTGCCAATGAAGATGTTGAATCCGGGCCCGAGGGGCTGGCTCTTCAGCAGCGTTCCTCCCAAGACACCAAGTACAAGAAATGGATAAACGGGTAGGATCCATGCGGGCATGGCGCCGGTTACGGGCAGCTCTCTTCTGTCAAAGATGACATGGTACTGGAATACTGCGACTAAAATGACAATGGCGGCGTACAGCCAAAAGAGGATTTCCAACGTCTTGACAAGCCACGGTCCACACGATGGGACGCCATACAGCTCTATGCAGTATATTATGAGCGCTATACTGACAAAGAAGGCGCCGAAGAAGAAGCTCTCGTGAGGGTGGTGGAGACTGAGCTTGAGCGAGCCACGGTTGTGTATGAAGCGATAGGTAATACATGCACTGAATGCAAGAAACAGGACAATATCCAGGATGAAGAAGATCTTCCCAATCGTTTTTAGGCCATGGAAGCTGTATGGTTGTTGACCGAGAAGCGTTGCGATTGCGCCAGTCGACATGGTGCACTCAAACCACGACCAAGTAAAATGGTCCAGGCGCTTCTTCCATGGTAGATAGGTAGGGTTGTAGTCCTCTCTTTGGGCGGGCCGAGGGCGTCGTTTGATCGGTCGAGCACGCGAAGACATACTGCCGTCGGTAGAAGAGGAGGAGCCAAGCATCAATGAAGTTGTTGATTCCGGGCGGGAACCTGATGCTGCTGGCGGTGACGAGGGCATTGTTTGTTTTATTTGCGCATGATCTCCGGACAAGTCAGGGCGAAGCAAATCGCAAATTGCTTGACGTCAAATTGGCACTTCATTCATACGTAGGGCCAAGACAGGTAAACAAAGTCAAGGTGTCATGCCTAGCATGGGTACGTGTTCTGGATCGGTGTGTATGCAGGTCGATCTTGCTAACTCGCCAAACACATCGAGCATTATGCAGTCGATGCTTGAGCCGCAACACGATCGGTATGGCATCACACTATCCTATTCCCAGCTCCATTCTACTATACTGGTCTTCTTAATCGCCTGGGTTAAGAAGGTTTCCAAAGTTACAAATGCTACAGTTGGTAGCGCGGCTTATTGAACAGCTGAGCGTAGATGACAGATTTTGCCAGTGTGCATGGCTTGCGCAAAAGGAAAACTCGCATTGAATACATGTTAGTGTAACACAGCTGCGAAGCCGCATCCTTTGACAATTCTGGGCGCAAAAAGGAGAAGAGAACGTCCCGCGGCGTGATGTATGTATGACGTCGCTGCTAAAGCTCGCGCACGTAGCACCGAATTACAACCCCAGTACAGATCGTCCCTTAGCGCTGCATTCTGAGTTTATGCTCTTCTTTTTTGAAATGTGTGTCCTTCGCCTCCATTTGATGGATGCTTAGCAGGGTTGGCACAGTGCTTGGTCTGGCGGGGCCAAGCTGTGTTGTTTTGCGAGCGAGCAGTCAAGTTGGTAATCGCCACCTGCATAATTTCCTTGCGAAAAAGATGTTGAGTAGGTACAGAGTCTCTTCAAAGGCAAGTTGAGCGTGCATGGGGTGATTGGGTCTTTTCTGGTCCTGTGCAAAGAGGCTAGTACATTACCGAGTTAGGCTTAGCTCCTCAGAAGAGGGGCTTTCACTCCAAGGTATCGACTGAAACATCTTGCAGGAAGATTACGACAACGACTCTTGGTGATTATCGCTGGCATTTCATTGCTATCCTCTCTTGCCACTCTCCCCGCTGGTACGGATGCTTTTCCACAGCCTCAGTGTGCACAAAGCTGCGACCAGACCCTGATCCACAGTCATAGAGATTTTTAGAGTCCAGCTGACGATGCGAGGTGAGCCATTATCAATACATAAGCCTGCGCAAGTAATCGACCTCCAATGCAACCCTCACAGTATCGTTATACATCGTATATTTGCCTTCTTCTCCTATCAAAGTAAACCCACGTGGTCTGCCAAGCACCAGACTATGAAACATTAGACTCACCGCATGGCCTGGCAGGGATCTTGCGAACGTGGTTCCACTAGAACTCGGAGAAACGTTGAGGCTGAGCTGGCTGTTTGAAGTTGGAAAGTCTTTGGCGTAAGCTAACTGTGTCGGCTTACTTCATCGTGGCTGGTGTGGCGGTCGCGGCGCTGATAGCTGATAGGTTCTGCTTTCATCAAAATCTTGTTTTTTTGGAATTCAGTTTCTGTCCTTCTCACTAACAATACGATTGTCGTATTCTTGTTTCCTGATATAGATGCTTTCTCGCAATATACTCCTTCAATGCTCGCTGCCAATAACCATGTATCGCTCCAAGTCGAGATCTGCATCGCTTTTCGATATTCACTAGAAACCTCACGTGTGACTCAAGCCATACCATGTAACCAGCTGATCACAAAATACCAATGAGCGTCATGTCAGATGTAGGACTGGGTAATTGGGTGTTCGTGTACCCCGCGCACTGGTATTGCGGCTGAAAATACCGCCCTATCAGCCTTGTTATTCCTGAAGGGTGCGTCTAAAGTCTCGTTACTCGGTGCCCCTTTCAGGTTACATCATACCATCTCCTTGACCAACACAGTTCTCACGAGCGGTGAGGGAACAGCTGTGTATACGAAGTGCTAACGCCGTGTCGCTGGGCGCCAGGAGCTGATGATAGAGACTTGAGAACTGGTGAGCATGGAACGAAATATAAAGACGCTCATGTTCGCACAAAAGAAGGAGTATCAGAACACACTTACCACCAAATCCCTCTTCACATAAAATACATTCAATCTAAACAATATTCAATATGCTCCTCAACGCCCTCACTCTCGTCTCCCTTGTCGCCGGCGCCCAAGCGCTCGGCCGTGCCATCGTAACCAACCAATGCGACGCACCCATTTACCTCTGGTCCGTCGGTGGTAGCATTGGTGAGCAGCAGATCATTGCCAAGGACCAATCCTACAGCGAAACCTTCACCAAAGATCCCAAGTCTGGTGGTATCGCCCTAAAAATGACCACCGTCGAAGGCGGCATCTTCAAACCCAATGTCAGCCAAACCATCTTCGCCTACAACCTCGACGTCAACCAAATCTGGTATGACATGAGCGACATCTTCGGCGACGGGTTTGCAGGCAGAACCATGACGCTCAAGCCCAAGGATCCAGCCTGCCAGAGCATCAATTGGTATGGTGGAAAACCAACTGGTGGCAGTCAGGTCAAGAGCTGCGAAGCCAACACGGATTTGGAGTTGACGTTTTGCACGAACCATTGCTTGCCGAGTTGGTGTAAGTGATTCATGATTGAAAGATCAGAGAAATCTGCTAATGGTAAATCTATAGTCCCATGTGGCAATGCTGCCCCTGGTGATTCCAGGACTTGCTGCACGCACTGTATTGGTAGCCATCACTGTGTCGCTGCACCTTAATTCGTCACACATACATCAACAGACTAATGTTTTGGATATATTACAGTTTTGGGGATACAAGCCCGATAGTCGAGTGGATAGTTGGGGGGACGGGGTCAGTGGCTTGGTTGGTATAGAATTTCACTTTATTTTAGACCATCTGCAGAACTTGGCCCGTCTACTTTGTGACATCTTGTTACTCGTTGTGCCACATTCACCATCGATTCTTAACACGCTTCTGCCTAAGCTCTAAATGCCTCTGCACTCGTTCATTGGCTATCAAGATGACAAATATAGATATCATTTAGTATGCTACAACATGTAATTCTCCCTAAGCCATGATGATGCAAATCTCAACAATGCAAATATACTGCATCCGTAAATGAGAAATATGATCACCTTCGTACTAGACAGTTTAAAGTGTTTTGTCGCATGTGATGCAAATGAATTTCTTCGGCAATATGAAAAGCATGTTGCCGTTCGTCGTGTTGGCGTCTTTTCAGACTATTTCTTGCATTGTCTCTCCAATGAAGAATCCCAACGCCGCAATTCACAGCGCATAGCACGCAGCAGGCAGCATCTTATAATATAGCCATTTGATCTAAGTATAGAAATACACCGTGTCTGTGGCAGACATGGTGGTGACTAGCCGGGTTACTATTCATACCAGTTCGTGTCCGTGATCGTGGTGTTGAACAAATAACATTCTCCTCTCGGATTTGGAAAAAAAAAGAACTTGTAAAGACACACCCTCCTAGAATAGAAACCACTCATCATTCAAATACCACCTTGGTTTGCAGAGAGTTTAGCATCTCAATAACCCACCAATTGTCGTTTTTCGACGACAGAACACATTTCAGGACGAAAAACGTAATTCTTTTTCTTTTGGAGACTGTTTAGCTCATACTCTATCCACTGTCATGTCTCTTCTAATGCTTGGGTAAACATTCAAAGTAACTTGATGCTCGGGGAAAGAGTCATTGCTGTGTCCTAGTGGTGAGAGACCACTTCGGTGGCTGGTACTGTGAGGTGCTCCAGGATGGTAAAGTAGAACAGATCGTCATAGTCATTGCTCTAAGTACAGGATTGCAGAGGATTTCCATCGAGATTAACTGCTTTGCAAGAACAGCTATGAATACGGCGTGGTTCTACGATAACAGTATGCACGCTAAACCCCGAATATTGCCTGTGTACAATCAGACGCGGCGAACGATCCAAGATCTGTCAACAGGTGTCGACATTACAACCAATAGTAACTTTATTTCTCGATCCCCGAAAAAGATAATTGACAAAAGTGTTCAACGGATTTTATAGAATATTGGAATTGTGTTCGACGCTAGAGTACTGTGAATCTAACAGGTCGCGCTGTACTGGAGAATAGTGGTGGTTAACTATCGTCGTTTTCGGTAAAGCCCCGAATGTCATCATCGCCTGCCCCACTTGCTCCTTCCCTCGTCCTCTTTCTGCCTTTCATCCTTCCTAACCCCACGACTTCAAATCTAGACCGTTGTCTATCTTCGCCCCCAGCTCTGGAGAGCGCGAAAAGCGCATATTGAGCCCACACGAGCTGCCGGCCTCGTGCATGACATCATTGTCGCGATGCTGCGCGAGGGGCTGTGCTGACACGGACGCGCTTGCAGCTGATGTCCACCCGCTCATCACCATGATATGCAACTAGGCTTGTCAACACGACGATCCGTCTGAGGGTCTAGACCACGAAGCGGCGGCACTCCAACGGCCTGGATATAGAGAAAGCATAGGAAAGGTCAATTGTGCTCTCGGCAGGCTTACCCGTTGCAAGGCTGCAGACGATCCCAGGGCGCGCTGAAGGTCTAGACCGCCGATTTCGTGGCTGCAATCCCGAGAAATGATGTCGTTATGGTCTGCTTCGAAGTAGATCAGGCTTGATGCGCGCGCAAGGCAGCTGTTTCGCGTTGCGCTCGTTGTGCAAGAGAAGGTCAATAGGCAGTGTGGAGAGTTTGAGATCTCGATGAGAAAGTTCTGGACTCTGAACGCTGGTGACAGGCTACGTATGGGTATTGTAGTGATGCGAGGATAAGAATATATATATGTTAGTACAACTAACCGTGGTATACAGCCGCCTCATTAACTACACACCGATCAAAGCAAAAACTTCTCGACCACCTTCGTCAGCATTAAGAGACATGCGATTACCTCAGGAGCTACCTGTGGATACAGTGCAGGAAAAAGCTCAAGTCAACACCACTGTCCCTTCGACCGCGAGTCTCAGAGTCACAA
>Ga0265797_10002529_pt1 | contig 30625 bp, 28 predicted proteins | sample P2T30metagenome_FD_192433 | JGI IMG/M metagenome (GOLD analysis project Ga0265797, IMG submission 192433) | Plant litter microbial communities from East Loma Ridge, Irvine, California - P2 T30 | ecosystem: Environmental > Terrestrial > Plant litter > Unclassified | place: USA: California...
AATGTGCACTCACGACCCACATTTTCAATGCGCATCGGAGTTACGCATGAAGCCAGTAAGCCTGACTTTGCATTCAGAAAAACCCCCATCCAAAAAGGCCACCAACATCAGCCTGTCCATGGATGTGTACCTTGATGCAAAAAAATTGGGCATCAATATTTCTCAAGTCTGCGAGCAGCGACTTCGCGACGAAATACAGACGCGCAAAGAGCAGCAATGGAATGCGCAGCATGCCGACTTTATCGCCGCCTACAACAATCTGGTGGAAACTGAAGGCGTGGCGCTTCAAGAATGGCGCGCCTTCTGATGGCCCGCTTCGATGTCTACAGCAATCCTGGCAAGAACCACAATGCCATCCCCTATCTGGTCGATGTGCAAAGCAATGTGATCAGTGGCTTGGCCACCAGGATTGTTATTCCGTTGCGCACGATGGCTGGGTTATCGACACTGGCGCTTCCCGATGATCTGTTCCCGATGATCGTGCTGGATGGGATCGAGTACTTTCTGGACACGCCGCAAATGGGCGCCATTCCCTTGAGTGAACTGAAGGTCAAAGCGGGTTCGGTCAGAGATCAGCAATTTGCGATAAAAACTGCACTCGACAGGGTCTTTGGCGCCTACTGATCAGCCCGGCATCCCGGCGCGCACATAAAAAAAACGGCGGTACGCTCACACGCACCGCCGCAAAGGGCAAACAACTTGTTGAACTAATCAATCAGCGCAGCGCCACCGCCGCATTCACCGGCTGCGCGGCATCCCAACCACCGCCCAGCGAACGAATCAACGCCACCGTCGTCAGCGCGCGGTCACCGCGCAACTGCACCGCCGTGCGTTCAACGGTCGCCAGGGCGCGCTGCGTGTCCAGCAGTTCCAGATAGCTCGAGCGGCCCGCGTCGTACAGCTTTTGCGCCAGGTCGGCCGAACGGCGCGCCGAGACCACGGCCGCGTCGATCTGTTCGCCCTGGCCCGCCAGGATGCGCAGGCCAGCCAGGTTGTCCTCGACCTCGGCGAACGCCGTCAGCACGCTCTGGCGGTAGGTGCCCACCGATTCTTCAAGCACCGCTTCGCTGCGCACGACGTTGTTGCGGTTGCGGCCACCGTCGATGATCGGCATCGAGGCCAGCGCGCCGAGCACCCACGAACGGCTGCTCCACTTGAACACTTCCGAGAATACGCCGCCCACGCCGCCGCCATCGGCATTGATGGTCAAGGCCGGGAACATTGCGCCGCGCGCCACGCCGATGCGGGCGTTCGACGCTTCCATCGCCCGCTGGGCGGCGACGATGTCGGGCCGGCGCTCGAGCAGCGACGACGGCAGGCCGGCCGGAATCGCCGGCATCAGGCTGGCGTCCTGCAACGGGCTCGGGCCGGCCACGTAATCGGCCGCTGGTTTACCCAGCAAGACCGCGAGCGCATGCTCGGTGGTGGCGCGCTGGCGCTGCACGCCGATGGCTTCCGAACGCGCCGTGGCCAGCTCGGTGCGGGCCCGCGACAGGTCGAATTCACCGATGTCGCCCAGGTCGAAGCGGCGCTGGGTAACGCCAATGCTTTCTTCACGCAGGCGCACCGTATCGGCCAGGGTCACCAGTTCGGCATCCAGCGCGCGCAGCCTGAAATAGGTCTGCGCGACGTCGGCCTGCAACGCCAGCAACACCGAGCGGAAGTTCGCTTCCGACGTCGCCGCATCGCCGCGCGCCGCCGACACGCCGGCCGCCACGCGGCCGAACAGGTCGACCTCGTAGCTGGCCGACAGGCGCGCGCTGTAGCTGGTCTGCGCCGCCGTGTCGCTGCCCTGCGGCAGGTTCGATTCGAACGGCGAGAAGCGTGCGCGCTGGGCGCCGATGCCGATCCCCACTTGCGGGATGCGATCGGCTTCGGCGATGCCGGCAATCGCGCGCGCCTGCTTGACGCGGCTGGCCGCGACCGACAGGTTGGCGTTGTTGGCGGCGGCTTCCTCGATCAGCGCGGTGAGCGCCGGATCGTTGAAGGCGAGCCACCACTGGCCGCGCGGTTGCTGCTCGGCCGGCTGCGCGGGCTTCCAGCGCGCGCCGTCGATGCCGGCGATTTCAGCCGCCGCGGCCGGCGCCTGCGACTCGCGAAACGCACCTGGCGTGGTCACGTGCGGCTGCACGAAGTCGGGCGTGGCGCATGCAGTCAAGAGCAGCGCCGCCAGCAAGGGCGCGACGCCCTTTGCAATCATCGTATTCATCAGTGCACTCCTTCTGCGCTGTGCGCCACCACGGGTGTGGCGTGCACAGGTTTTTCAAATCGTTTTGCCAGCAAACGCAGCAAGACGTAGAACAGCGGCGTGAGGAACAGGCCGAAGAAGGTCACGCCCAGCATGCCCCAGAACACGGCGACACCGATGGCATGACGCATCTCGGAACCCGCACCGCTCGAGAACACCAGCGGCACCACGCCGGCGATGAACGCGATCGACGTCATCAGGATCGGCCGCAGACGCAGGCGGCTCGCTTCCAGTGCGGCGTCGACGACGCTGCGGCCATGGTCTTCGAGTTCGCGAGCGAATTCCACGATCAGGATCGCGTTCTTCGACGCCAACCCCACCAGCACGAACAGCGCGATCTGCGTGAACACGTTGTTGTCGCCACCGGTCAGCTTGACGCCGATGAGTGCGCACAGGATCGACATCGGCACGATCAGGATCACCGACAACGGCAGCGTCCAGCTTTCGTACTGGGCCGCCAGCACCAGGAACACCAGCAGCACGCACAGCGGGAACACATAGATCATCGTGTTACCGGATAAAACGTCCTGGTAGGTCAGCTCGGTCCATTCATACGACACGCCTTTCGGCAGCACTTCTTTCGCGATGCGTTCCATCGCGGCCTGGGCCTGGCCCGACGACACGCCGGGCGCGGCGCCGCCATTCATCTCGGCCGACACATAGCCGTTGTAGCGCGTCACGCGGTCGGGACCATACGTGTCCTTCACGCGCATCATCGACGACAGCGGAATCATCTCGCCGGTATTGCTGCGCACCTTGAACTGCTCGATCTGCTCGCGCTGCGAACGGAACGGCGCGTCAGCCTGCACCCGCACCTGGTACGTGCGGCCGAACTGGTTGAAGTCGTTCACGTACAGCGAACCAAGGTTCACCTGCAAGGTCTGGTTGATGCTCGCCAGCGGCACGCCCAGCTGCTTGGCCTTGACCCGGTCGATGTCGGCGTACAGCTGCGGCACGTTGATCTGGAAGCCCGAGAACACGCCCGCCAGTTCAGGCGTCTGTGCGGCCTTGGCCGTCAGCGCCTGCACGGCCTTGTTCAGTTCTTCGTAGCCGACGTTGCCGCGGTCTTCGATCATCATCTTGAAGCCGCCCGTCGTGCCCAGGCCATTGACCGGCGGTGGCGAGAGCACCATCACGAACGCATCCTCGACCGCGCCCATGCGCTTGTTGATCTCGGCGGCGATGGCCTCGGCGCTTTTCGCCTTGTCCTTGCGCTGGTCGAACGATTTCAGGCCCACGAACACGATGCCGGCGTTCGGCGCATTGGTAAAGCCGTTGATCGACAGGCCCGGGAAGGCAATCGACGATTCCACTCCCGGAATCTCCTGGGCGATCTTCGACATCTGGCGGATCACGGCATCGGTGCGGTCGAGCGAGGCGGCATCCGGCAGTTGCGCGAAGCCGATCAGGTAGGCCTTGTCTTGCGGCGGCACGAAGCCCGGCGGCACCGCCTTGAACATGAACACCGCAGCCACGGCCAGCGCCAGGTAGACGCCAATCGCTGCCGTCTTGCGGCGCAATACGCCCTTCACGCCGTGCTCATAACGCTCCGATGAACGGCCGAAGAAGCGGTTGAAGGCGCCGAAGAAGCGACCCAGCACGGCGTCGATCATGCGCGTCAGGCGGTCTTTCGGCGCGTTGTGCGGTTTGAGCAGCGCAGCCGACAGTGCAGGGGCCAGCGTGAGCGACGCAAACGCCGAGATCACGGTCGAAATGGCGATCGTCAGTGCGAACTGGCGATAGAACTGGCCGGTCAGGCCCGACACGAACGCGATCGGCACGAACACGGCGCACAGCACCAGCGCGATGGCGATGATCGGACCACTGACCTCTTTCATCGCCTGGATGGTGGCGTCGCGCGGCGTGAGGCCATCGGCGATGTTGCGCTCGACGTTTTCCACCACCACGATCGCATCGTCGACCACGATACCGATGGCCAGCACGAGGCCGAACAGCGACAGCGTATTGATCGAGAAGCCGAATGCCAGCATCACGGCAAAGGTACCGACCACCGACACCGGCACGGCCAGCAGCGGAATGATCGAGGCGCGCCAGGTCTGCAGGAAGATGATCACCACCAGCGCGACCAGTACCACCGCTTCGAACAGCGTCACGATGACCGAGTTGATCGATTCGCGCACGAACTGGGTCGGGTCATACACGATCGAGTACTTCACGCCTTCCGGGAAATCGCCCGACAGCGCTTCCATCGTGGTGCGCACATCGGCCGAGAGCTGCAGGTCGTTCGCGCCAGGGGCGGCGAAGATCGGGATCGCCACGGCCGACTTGTTGTTCAGCAGCGAGCGCAGTGCATACGAGCTGGAACCGAGTTCCATGCGCGCGACGTCCTTGAGCAGCGTGGTGCCACCCTCGGCGTTCGTTTTCAGGACGATGTCGCCGAATTCGTCGGTGCTCTGCAGGCGCCCTTGCGTGTTCACCGTCAGCTGGAAATCGGCGTCTTTGGCCGGGCCCTGGCCGATCACGCCGGCGGCGACCTGCACGTTCTGCTCGCGGATCGAATCGATCACGTCACCGGCGGTCAGGCCGCGCGCGGCGACCTTTTGCGGATCGAGCCAGACACGCATCGCATAGTCGCCCGAGCCGAACAGCTGGACTTCGCCCATGCCCTTGATGCGGGCCAGCTGGTCCTTCACGTTCAGCACCGCGTAGTTGCGCAGGTACAGGTCGTCGTAGCGGCCGTCCGGTGAATTCAGGTGGACCACCATCGTCAGGTTGGGCGACGACTTCACGGTCGTCACGCCGATCTGGCGCACTTCTTCAGGCAAACGAGGCAGCGCGCGTTGCACGCGATTCTGCACCGCGGTTTCAGCCTGCTCCACATCGGTGCCGATCTTGAAGGTGACGGTCAGCGCCAGCGCGCCGTCGGACGTGTTTTGCGACGACATGTACAGCATGTCTTCGACGCCGTTGATTTGCTCTTCCAGCGGCGTCGCCACCGTTTCGGCAATGACCTTCGGGTTCGCGCCCGGATACTGGGCGCGCACCACCACGGATGGCGGCGTGACTTCCGGGTACTCGGAAATCGGCAGCATGAAGATCGAGATCAGGCCGGCGACAAAAATGATCACCGACAGCACGACCGCGAAGATCGGTTTATCGACAAAGAATTTAGGGAAGTTCATGGCGATTTATGCTCCAGTTGCGGCCGCTGGGGTGGCCGGTGCGGCCGGTGCGGCCTTGGCCACCATCGGCACGACCTGGGCGGCAATGGGTGCGCCCGGGCGCACGCGCTGCAGGCCGCTCACGACGACTTTCTCGCCCGGTTTCAGGCCTTCGCGCACGATGCGCAAGCCATCGTCGAGCGGGCCCAGTTTAACGCTGCGGTATTCGGCCTTGCCGTCCTTGTCGACGACGTACACGAATTTGCGGTCCTGGTCAGTGTTGATGGCGCGGTCGACGATCAGGATCTGCTGGGTCGGGGCGCCGCCGGCGATCTGCACGCGGGCGAAGAGGCCCGGCGCCAGCGCGCGGTCGGCGTTGGCCAGCGTGGCGCGCATGCGCACGCTGCCGCTGCGGCTATCGAGCTGGTTGTCGACGAATTCAAGCTTGCCGCTGTGCGGGAAGCCTGCTTCGCCAGCCAGGCCCACCTTCACGTCGACCGGCTGGCCGGCATTGGTGCGGCGCGACACGCGCAGATAGGTCGATTCATCGCCGTCGAAGCTGGCGTAGATACGCTCGAGCGAGACGACGGACGTCAGCACCGCCGTGGCGTCAACCAGGTTGCCGAGGGTGATTTCGGCCTTCGACACGCGGCCGTCGATCGGTGACGTGACGCGGGTATACGCCAGGTTCAGGCGCGCCGTTTCATGCTCGGCTTGCGCTGCGCGCACGCTGGCGTCGAGTTCTTTCTGGCCGGCCGAACGTTCGTCGAGTTCACGCTGGGCGATGGCCTTGTCGGCCACCAGGCGCTCGGCGCGCTGCAGTTCGAGGCGGGCCAGGTCGGCGCGCGCTTGCGCGGCGGCGGCAACAGCTTTGGTGCGGTCGGCTTCGGCCTGGTAGGGCCGTGGATCGATCACGAACAGCACGTCGCCCTTTTTCACTTCGGCGCCCGGCTTGAAGTTCACGGCGGTGATGTAACCCGACACGCGCGGCCGGATCGAGACCACCTCGATCGCTTCCAGGCGACCGGAGAATTCCTGCGTTTCCGTCACGGCCCGCTGGACCACGACGGCGCTCGTGACCGGCGGCGCGGCCGGCGCTGCAGCGGCTGGTGCGTCGTCGCTGTTGGCGTCGGCGCAGCCGGTCAGACCGGCGCCCGCGAGACCTGCGATTGCCAGCGCGGCGATGATGACGCGCAGTTTGCCCATCCCTAATTGGTTATTCATGATTAACCTTTCTTATTAAAAACGATGAAAGACAACGATAAAAAAAGACAATAAAACCCCGTCCCGCGTCGCTGGCATGTCGAGCCGAGCGAACTGCAGGCAAAACGAATCCCCTTCCGCGCCGAAGCGAGGAAAAAATTCCCGTTATCTGGTGTAAAGCCGCTGCCGGTCAGGGCTGACCGGCGACCGGGTGGTTGAGCCCGGCAGGCGGCTGCGCGTTACCGGCAGGGCCGGCGCTGCGTCTGGACGCCGTGATTCATGAGCACTCCAATTCAATGATCGACTCTTACTTACTCTGCAGCCCGCAAAAAAGATGCAGCGACAGCGGGTCCCCCGCCGTGCGCGTGCATGGCGTCTGTAATGCGATGGTTCGTTCGGTCGCTGCCGGCGCTATTCGGTCAGGTGACCTGGCGCCCCTCCAGGCGCGCCAGGAAGTTGGCGATCTCGCCCATCGCCTGCCACTTGCAGGCGCATTCATTGCGGCCGTTCGGGTCTTGCAGGTCGGCGGGCGCCATGCGCCGCACCGTGGTGCAGATGCCGGCATTGATCAGTTTCGCGCCATACAGCTCGGCTTCGTCGCGCAGCGGATCGTCTTCGGCCGACAGGATCAGCGCCGGCGCCAGGTTCTTCAGGCGGCTCGAATGCAGCGGCGCCGCGTACGGATGCGAGCGATCGGCCGCATGGGGCAGGTAGCCGCGATAGGCTTCGGCGCAGATCGTGGCGGCCTTTTCGCGGTCGGAGCATTGCGTGAGCTGGCGCATCGAGCACGTGCTCAGGGCCGGGTCGAGCATGGGCATGACCAGGATCTGGCCGGCCAGCGCCGGGCCGCCGCGGTCGCGCGACATCAGTGCGCACACGGCTGCCAGGTTGGCGCCGGCTTCAATGCCGGCCGTCACCAGCAACTTGCCGTTCCAGCCGAGCTTGGTCTTGTTCTTCTTGGCCCACTGCAAGACCGCATGTGCATCCTCGACGGCGGCCGGGAACGGGCTGACGGTGGCCAGCGTGTAGCTCGGCGCCAGCACCAGCGGCAGATGATCGCATTCGGCCAGCGAGCGCAAAAAGTCATCTGCCTCGTCGAGGTCGCCGCTGTCGAAGCCGCCGCCGTGGTAGAACACGACCAGCATGTCGCGCTTGGTCGCCGGGCCGGCGGCGTACAGGCGCGCCGGCAGCGGGCCGGCGGCGCCGATGACGTCCAGGTCACGCACCTTCAGCGCGCGGTCCGGGATCTCGCTCACGGCGTTCATGGCGCAACCTGCCCTACCTGGAGCTCGACGATGCGTTCGTCGACGCTGGCGCAATCGCCGATGCAGCTCATCTGCATCTGCATCGACAGCGCGCGCACGCCGCGCGCTTCAGCGCCGGCGGCGCGGGAATAAGCATCCGTGCACAGCAGTCCCGCCAGTGCGACGCCGCTGAGGGTGACTGCGACCGTGGTAAAAATGCCGTCTCGAATGCTCATGTCCTGCTCCGTCTTCTCAAGTAAATACTTTGTTGCGATGCACACATAATAGTCTTCATCTACAATCAGATAAAGATGGCAATACCGAATTGATTGTTCAGATTTCTGAACAATGACACGATTTTTGATCTGAAAATTAGATGAACAAGCTGCAAGCCATGGAAGTGTTCGTGCAAGTGGTCGACGCCGGGAGCTTCACCCGCGCCGCCGACAGCCTGCAAATGCCGAAGGCGACGGTCTCCACGCTGATCCAGTCGCTGGAAACGTCTCTTGCCTCGCGCCTGCTGCATCGCACGACGCGTCATGTGTCCGTGACATCGGATGGCGCCGCCTATTACGAGCGCTGCGTGCGGATCCTGTCGGATGTGCGCGACGCCGAAGAATCGCTCACGCGCCACCGCTTCAGCCCCAGCGGCCGGCTGCGCGTGGATGCGCCGACGGGCCTGACCTGCGAAATCCTGATCCCGGCCCTGCCCGATTTCTTCGAACGCTATCCCGATATCACGCTGGAGATGGGCAGCACTGACCGGCCCGTCGACCTGATCGAGGAAGGCGTCGACTGCGCCGTGCGCGGTGGCGACCTGATCGACAGCAACCTGATCGCGCGCCGCGTCGGCGTGATCAATTTCGTGACGTGCGCCGCGCCATCGTATATTGAACGGTTCGGCATGCCGCTGCATCCGAGCGATCTGGAGCGCCATCGCTGCGTCAATTATTTTTCTTCCAAGTCGGGCAAGGTCAGCGGATGGGATTTCACCCGCGACGGCGAACGGATCGAGGTCATGCTGCCCGGCGCCATCGCGCTCAACGATTCGAACGCGTATGTGAAGGCGGGCCTGGCGGGCCTGGGCGTGATCAATATGACCGACTATCTTTTGTCCGAGCAACTCGCTACCGGGCAAATGGTGCGCTTGCTGCCGGAATGGCGCTGCGATCCGATCCCCGTCCACGTCGTGTATCCGCAGAACCGCCATTTGTCGGCCAAGGTGCGGGTATTCGTCGAATGGGTATCCGAGCTGTTTGCGAACAATTCCCATCTGCGTGTGCAGCCGGCCGACACCACCGCGCCCACGCCGGCGCTGCCGCCAGGGGCGCGGTGAGCCAGCCAGCTGGCTGAAAGCGGCAGTAGAATCGTCGTTACAATAAAAGGAGACGTTCATGCACACCGCATCCACGCCCCGCGCCATCGATGACTTGCTGGCGCGCTATGGCGAAAGCCACCGCAATCCCGTCAATGAACTGATCCACATCATCTGCATCCCGGCGATCGTGTTCAGTCTGCTGGGCATCCTGTGGGCGATCCATCCGGCCGTGGCACTGCTGGTCGTGGCGGGGGCACTGGCGTATTACGCCACCCTGTCGCGCCCATTCGCACTGGGGATGGGCGTCATGGCCGGCACGATGCTCGTGCTGCTGGCCATGCTGCCGGACGGCGCCGTGCTGCCGACGTCGATCGGCGTGTTCGTGGCCGCCTGGATCGGCCAGTTCATCGGTCACCATATCGAGGGCAGGAAGCCGTCATTCTTCGACGATCTGCGCTTTCTGCTGATCGGCCCGCTGTACGTGCTGAGCATTCTGTACCGGCGTATCCGGGTCGCGTGGTGATGTTGCATTTCTACTACATCAACTGAGCCGGTCAATCGACTGATGCCGACAGGAACCAGGCGGGCCATCTATACTCCCGCGATGTCCTCTCCCGTCCTCTTCGTCATCGCGTCCCTGATCTGGGGTTCGACCTTCTGGGCCATCACCCTGCAACTGGGGCACACCGCGCCGGCCGTGTCGGTGGCCTACCGGTTCTTTATCGCGGCCGCCGCCCTGTTCGCCGTGTGCCTCGCGCGCCGCGAACGCTTGAGCCTGCCGTGGCGCACACACCGCTGGATGGCGCTGCAGGGCGGCCTGACCTTCGGCATCTCGTACATCTGCACCTATCATTCGGAGCAGCACGTGGTGTCCGGCCTGGTGGCCGTGATGTTCGCGCTGATGGTGTTCTGGACGCCGATCTGGAGCCGCATCTTCTTCGGCACCGCCATCAACCGCCGCACCTGGGCTTGCGGCGCGGCGGCCACGGTGGGCGTCGCGCTGCTGTTCTGGCACGCCATCGGCGACGCCTGGGGCGCGATCCAGGCCGGCGGCAACGGCCACTTCATCGCCGGTGTGGTGCTGGCGCTGGCCGCGACCATGGCCAGTTCGGCCGGCAGCATCGTCGTCGCCAAGGTCAAGCAGCAATGCGCGAACCTGCCGCTGACGATGGCGTGGTCGATGCTGTGGGGCGCGTCGATGGTGACAGTGTGGTCGCTCGCTACCGGCGACGCCTTTACCTTGCCCGCCAGCGGCACCTACTGGGCGGGCCTCTTTTACCTGTCGATCTTCGGCTCGGTCATTGCCTTCCTCGCCTACTTCACGCTGATCGCCCGCATCGGCGCCAACAAGGCCGTCTACATCGGCGTCGTCACGCCCGTGCTGTCGGTACTGCTGTCGGTGCTGCTGGAAGATTACCGGCCCGGCGCGCTCGAATTTCTGGGCATGCTCGTGTGCCTGGCGAGCGTCGCCTGGGCCGTGCGCGCCCCTGCCCCCAGGAGCGTGCAATCGGCTAACCTGAACAATCCCATCGAATCGCCATGACTACCCACTCCCCGTTTTCCATCCGCCCTGCCCGGCCCGATGACGTCACGCACATCCACGCCATGATCATCGAACTGGCTGTCTTTGAAAAACTCGAACACATGGTGGTGGCCACCGAAGCGCTGCTGCACGAAGGCCTGTTCGGCGCGCAGCCGTCGTGCGAGGCGATCGTCGGCGAAGAGAACGGCGAAGTGGTCACCTTCGCCCTGTTCTTCCATAACTTCTCGACCTTCCTCACCAAGAAGGGGCTGTACCTTGAAGACCTGTATGTGAAGCAAGCGCACCGCGGCAAGAATATCGGCACGCGCATGCTGCAGCGCCTGGCGCAGCTGGCGGTCGAGCGCGGCTGCGGGCGTTTTGAGTGGTCGGTGCTGGATTGGAACGAGCCTGCGATCAATTTTTACAAGGCGATGGGCGCGGATGTGATGCCCGACTGGCGTATCTGCCGCGTGACGGGCGAGAGTTTGACGGCGCTGGCGGGACATAGCTGATACTGCGGCTGATACTGCGGCTGAAAAACGCAGCTGAAATTTCCGCTCCGCGCTAAACCCGACCGACAAAGAAAAACCCACGACGCGTTGGCGCCGTGGGCAAACCCATTTTGGCAAATGGGGAGGGGAGAAGTTGAATCACGAGAAGGACTATAGCCAGCGATCCTTAACGATCCATTAAGCTTTACATTTGCTTACGGTAGTTGGCGTCGCAGTTACGTCGGTAATTACAAATCGCGAGATTCATCTTCCCTGACGCGGAAATAACGGGCTTGAGGGCGATCAATCGCGTACCCACTGTGCACACGCGTGTTGCGTGCGCGGGACAGCCGCTGCAGGCTCAGCCGACGGTGCGCAGGATGCCGCCCTGGATGACGGCCTGGCAGGGATTGAAGCCGATCGCGTAGGCGAGGTCGGCGGGTCGTGCGATATGCCACAAGGCCAGGTCGGCGCGCTTGCCGACCGTGATCGTGCCAATCTCGTCTTGCAGACCCAGCGCGCGCGCCGCATGCGCGGTCACGCCCAGCAGCGCTTCTTGCGGCGTCAAGCGCCACAGCGTGCACGCCATATTCATCGCCAGCAGCAACGACGTCATTGGCGACGTGCCGGGATTGCAATCGGTGGCCACCGCCAGCGGCACGCCGGCGGCGCGCAACCCTGCGATCGGCGGCATGGCCGTTTCGCGCAGATAGTAATACGCGCCCGGCAGCAGCACGGCAACGGTGCCGGCACGCGCCATCGCGGCGATGCCCTGCTCGCTCAGGTGTTCCAGATGATCGGCCGACAAGCCGCCGTAGCGCGCCACGAGTTCGGCGCCGCCCTGGTCGGACAACTGCTCTGCATGCAGCTTGACCGGCAAGCCCAGCGCGCGTGCTTTCGCAAACACGCTCTCGGTCTGCGCCGGTGTAAAACCAATGCGCTCGCAAAACGCATCGACCGCATCGACCAGGCCCTGCCCCGCCAGCGCCGGCAGCATGACCTCGCACACTTCGGTCACGTAATCGTTTTGGCGCCCGGCGAATTCGGGCGGCAGCGCGTGTGCGCCGAGGAAGGTGGTGACGACCCGCACCGGCAGCAGCTCGCCGATGCGGCGCGCCGCGCGCAGCATGCGCTCTTCGCCATCGCATGCCAGGCCGTAGCCCGATTTGATCTCGAGCGTCGTCACGCCCTCGGCCAGCAAGGCTTTTACACGCGGCAGGCTGGCCAAGACCAGTGCATCGACGTCGAGCGCGCGCGTGGCGCGCACCGTGGCCATGATGCCGCCGCCCTGGCGCGCGATGTCTTCATAGGTGGCGCCGTTCAGGCGCGCTTCCCATTCATCGCTGCGGTTGCCGCCATACACGATGTGGGTGTGGCAGTCGATCAGGCCGGGCGTCATCCAGGCGCCGCCGCAGTCATGTTCGCGCGCGGCCGGTGGCGCGTCGCGCCGTGCGCCGATCCAGGCGATGCGGCCATCCTCGATGGCCAGTGCGGCGTCGTGCAGTTCGCCGTAGCCGTGCTCCATCGTGGCCAGGCGCACGTTGGACAGCAGCAGGTCAGTCATACATGGCCTCGTCGTCGTCCTCGGAATAATAGTGGACGTCGACGATATAGATGGTGGCCTGCCCCGCCTCGAGCGTCCAGACGGTGCCTTGGTCGAGCACCACGGCGTCGTAGCGCACCAGGCCAATGCGCTCGCTGTCGCTGGCCAGCTGCAGGCTGTCGCCTTCAGCCAAAAACAGCACCGTGACCTCGGCGCGCGCAATGAAGGTCGAGTCGCCGCTCAGGCGCCGCCGGCCGAACTGGTGATAACAGCGCTCGCTGCGCGACATCACATTGAAATCGGTCGTCGGCCCGCGATTGAGCTTGGCCCGCACCTCCGAGCTGCCGTCGAACGCCACCACCGGTTCGGCGGCCGTGATCAGGGTGGGCTCGCCGTCGATCTGCAAGGTCATGCCGTGGCCCTCGACCAGCGCCAGCGTGCGGTCGACGCCCTCGAACTGCGAGAACGCGCCGTCTTCGGCGATGGTGGCCAGGCTGACGCGCCAGTCGAAGTCGTCGAAACCGGCGTCGAGCGGGCCGATCGCGATCTCGGTCGTGTTGCCGCCGCCGTTCTTCCACGGTACCGGGGCCAGGCCTGCAAACGGAATCAAGACAGTCATGTGGTCACCTTTCTAAGAGCGCAAATCCCTGAGCGCCTGGCGGTAGCGCAGGGCAATCGCCTCCTGCGCACGGTGGCGGCCAGCCTGCACCACCCAGCGCCCGCCGCACAGCACGTCGCGCACGAGATTGTCGTTACCGCAAAATACCAGGCGGCTCAGCACCTCGGCGTGGTCCACGCCATCGAGGTTCGGATGGTTCGCGTCCAGCACCAGGAGGTCGGCGCGCCGCCCTGGCGCCAATGCGCCGACGCGCCTGCCGGTCGCCTGCGCGCCGCCGGCTAACGCAGCTTGCCACAAAAAGTCGCCGACGCTGCGCTGCGCTGGCACGTGCGCCACATTGCGCTGCCGGTGCTGAAGGCGCTGGCCGTATTCGAGCCAGCGCAATTCTTCGACGGGACTCTGCGATACATGGCTGTCGCTGCCGATGCCGAAACGCCCGCCGGCCGCGATGTACGGCGCCAGCGGAAACAAGCCGTCTCCCAGGTTCGCCTCGGTGGTCGGGCACAGGCCGGCGACTGCGCCGCTGGCGGCCAGCGCCGTCACCTCGTTCTCATCCAGGTGCGTCGCGTGCACGAGGCACCAGCGTGGGTCGAGCGCGATCTGGTCGAGCAGGCAGGCGACGGGGCGCTGGCCCGTGTGCGCGAGACACTGCGCCACCTCGGCCTGTTGTTCGGCGATGTGGATGTGCAGCGGCCGCTCGGCGGGCAAGCCGGCCGCCAGCGCGCGGATCGCATCGATGCCGGCCGCGCGCAGCGAGTGCGGCGCGGCGCCCACTTCGAGCTGGCCACCGCGTAGCGGCGCCAATCCATTGACGATGGCCAGCACGTCGTCGACGTTCGTGCGAAAGCGCGCCTGGCCGGGTGTCAGCGGCTGCGCACCGAAACCTGCGTGGCTGTACAGCACCGGCAGCAGCGTCACGCCCATGCCGGCCAGTTGTCCGGCGGCGGCCACGCGTTCGGCGGTTTCGGCCGGCCGCGCATAGCTGGCGCCATCGACGTCGCGGTGCAGGTAGTGAAATTCGCACACCGACGTGTAGCCATGGCGCAGGCACTCGGCGAACAGCTGCGCGGCGATGGCTTCGATCTGGTCCGGCGTGATGCGCGCGGCGAAGCGGTACATCAGGTCGCGCCAGGTCCAGAAGCTGTCCGGGCCGTCGCTGCCCTGCTCCGTCAAGCCGCCCAGCGCGCGCTGGAACGCATGCGAATGCAGGTTGATCATCCCCGGCAGCACATACTCGGCGCGCGCCACGTTCAAGGGCGGGCGCGCGCCGGGCGAGACCTGCGTCAGGTCGCCGTGGCTGTCCCACTCGAGCAGCACGTCGCGCTGCCAGCCCTGCGGCAGCAGCGCGTGGCGCGCGAACAGCGCTGTCATGGGTGCACCCAGTCGACGGCGGCGCCTATCATGTCGCGCAACAGCGGCTGCAGCGTCGCGGCAACCTCGGGGCGATATTCGAACGGGGGCGCTTCGTTCATGTACAGGTACTGGCATTTCTCGAGCTGGATCGCGTGCACGCCCAGCGCCGGTTCGCCGTAGTGGCGCGTGATGTGGCCGCCCTTGAAGCGGCCGTTCAGCGCGATCGAGAAGCGGTCCTGCGCGCGCGCCACGCCCAGCACGGCAGCCTCCAGGCCCGGATCGCACGACGTGCCTTCGGCCGTGCCGAAGTTCAGGTCGGGCAGCTTGCCCTCGAAAAAGCGCGGCACGATCGAGGCAATGGAATGCGCTTCCCACAGCACCACGCGCCCATGTTCAGCTTTCAAGCGTTCGAGCTCCGCGCGCAACTGCGTGTGATACGGCTGCCAGTAAAGCGCCAGGCGCCGCTGCACCTCGGCCTGGTCGGGTTCCATCCCTTCGCGGTACAGGCGTTCGCGCCCGAAGGTATCGAGCGGGCACAGGCCAGTCGTGTCCAGGCCCGGGTACAGATTGGTGTTTTCAGGTGGGCGATTCAGGTCGATCAGGTAGCGCGACCAGCGCGCCGAGATGGTCGAAATGCCCATCTCGGCGAGAAAATCGTACAGCGCCGGCAAGTGCCAGTCGGTGTCGGCGCGCGCGGCGGCGCAAGGCGCCAGGCTGCCCGCTACGTCGTCGGGAATGTCGGTGCCCGCATGCGGCATCGATACCAGCATGGGAAGCTTGCCTGCCTTGAACCGGAACGCCATCGCTACTCCTTGAATTTTATGGGTGCAGCACCGCGAACAGCGCCTTGCATGACGCCGACAGCGCGCCCTGCCACACCATCGCGCGCGCCGCCTCGATGTCCGGCGCGAAGAAGCGGTCGGCGTCGTACGGCGCGACCTGCTCGCGCAACTGCGCGTGGACGGCTTCGAGCGTGGGCGAACTGCGCAGCGGACGGTGGAATTCGATGCCCTGGCACGCGGCCAGCAGCTCGATCCCGACGATCACACAGGTATTGTGCGCCATCTGATGAAGACGGCGCGCCGCGAAGGTGGCCATGCTGACATGGTCTTCCTGGTTGGCCGACGTCGGCAGGCTGTCGACGCTGGCGGGATGGGCCAGCGATTTGTTTTCGGACGCCAGCGCCGCCGCCGTCACGTGGGCGATCATGAAGCCCGAATTCAGGCCCGGCTCGCGCACGAGGAACGCCGGCAGGCCGGACAGGTTGGCGTCGATCAGCAGCGCGATGCGGCGCTCGGCCAGCGCGCCGATCTCGGCGATGGCCAGCGCCAGCGAGTCGGCGGCAAACGCCACCGGCTCGGCGTGGAAATTACCGCCTGACAGGATCACGCCGCCGTCGAATAAAAGGGGATTGTCGGTGACGGCATTCGCTTCGATCAGCAGCGTGCGCCCGGCGTTGGCGATCAGGTCCATCACCGCGCCCATCACCTGCGGCTGGCAGCGCAGGCTGTACGGATCTTGCACGCGTTCGTCGCCGACCAGGTGCGACGCGCGGATCGCGCTGCCGGCCACCAGTTCGCGGTAGATGGCGGCCGCCGCGATCTGGCCCGGCTGGCCGCGCACCGCGTGGATGCGGGCGTCGAACGGCGCATCGCTGCCGCGTGCGGCGTCGACCGACAGCGCGCCGGTGACCATCGCCGCTTCGAGCAGGCGTTCGGCCATGAACAGGCCGTGCAACGCCAGCGCAGTGGACACCTGCGTGCCGTTGATCAGCGCCAGCCCTTCTTTCGCGCCCAGCACGACCGGCGCGATGCCGGCCGCCGCCAGCGCATCGACGGCATCGACCAGCACGCCGTTGTGGCGCACCTGGCCCACGCCCAGCATGGCCAGCGTCATGTGCGCCAGCGGCGCCAAATCGCCCGACGCGCCAACGGAACCTTGCACGGGAATGGCCGGCATGATGTTGGCGTTGTACAGGGCAAGCAGGGTCTTGATAATTAGGGGCCGCACGCCCGAGTAGCCGCGCGCCAGGCTGCCGATCTTGGTCAGCAGGATCAGCCGCACGATATGGTCGTCGATCAGCGGGCCCGTGCCCACCGCATGCGACAGGATCAGGTTGCGCTGCAGCGTGGCCAGTTGCTCGACCGGGATGTGGGCCTTGGCCAGGATGCCGAAGCCCGTGTTGATGCCATACGCCGGGTCGCCCTTGGCGACGATGGCTTCGACGGCGGCGTTGGAGGCTTCGATGCCGGCCCAGGCGTCAACAGACAAGGTCAATGGCGCATGCGCAGTCCAGGCGGCGCGCAGGTCGCTCAAGGCCAGCTGGCCGGGGTGCAATGTGAATTCGTTCATGTGTTTACTTGATCATCGGAAGATTGAGGCCATTGCGCCGGGCGCAGTCGATGGCGGTGTCGTAGCCGGCGTCGGCGTGGCGCATGACGCCCGAGCCGCTGTCGTTCACCAGCACACGCGCCAGGCGCTTGGCAGCGGCGTCGGTGCCATCGGCCACGATGACGACGCCGGAATGCTGCGAATACCCCATGCCCACGCCGCCGCCGTGATGCAGCGAGACCCAGGTCGCGCCGCCGGCCGTATTAAGTAATGCGTTCAGCAGCGGCCAGTCGGACACCGCGTCGGTCCCGTCGCGCATCGCTTCCGTTTCGCGATTCGGGCTGGCGACCGAGCCGGTGTCCAGATGGTCGCGCCCGATCACGATCGGCGCCTTCAGTTCGCCCGTGCGCACCATTTCGTTGAACGCCAGGCCGGCAAGGTGGCGCTCGCCCAGGCCCAGCCAGCAGATGCGCGCCGGCAGACCCTGGAACGCGATGCGGTCCCGGGCCATGTCGAGCCAGCGGTGCACGCGTGCGTCGTGCGGGAACAGTTCCTTGATCTTGGCGTCCGTTTTGTAGATGTCTTCCGGGTCGCCCGACAGCGCGACCCAGCGAAACGGGCCGCGCCCCTCGCAGAACTGCGGCCGGATATACGCCGGCACGAAGCCGGGAAAATCAAAGGCATCCTGCACGCCCTCGTCCTTGGCCACCTGGCGGATATTGTTGCCGTAGTCGACCGCGTGGCAGCCCATGGCCTTGAAGTCGAGGATGGCGCGCACGTGCTGCGCGCAGGATGCGGCTGCCTCGGCCTTCAGGCGCGCGTGCTGGCTTGGGTCGTGCTGCGCGGCCTGCCACTGCTCGACGCTCCAGCCGAGCGGCAGGTAGCCGTTGATCAGGTCATGCGCCGACGTCTGGTCGGTGACCAGGTCGGGCTTGATGCCACCCGCGCGGGCGCGGCGCACCAGTTCGGGCAGCACGGCGGCCGCGTTGCCAAGCAAGCCAATGGAGACGGCTTCGCGCTTGTCCACGTGGTGCGCGATCAGCGCCAGCGCCTCGTCGATATCGCGCGCCTGCTTGTCCAGATACCGCGTGCGCAGGCGAAAATCGATGCTGCTTTGCTGGCATTCGACGGTCAGCGACACGGCGCCGGCGAAGCTTGCCGCCAGCGGCTGCGCGCCGCCCATGCCGCCCAGGCCCGCCGTCAGGATCCAGCGCCCGAGCATGTCGCCGCCGAAGTGCTGGCGCCCTGCTTCGGCAAAGGTTTCGTAGGTGCCCTGCACGATGCCCTGGGTGCCGATATAGATCCAGCTGCCGGCCGTCATCTGGCCGTACATGAAGAGACCCTTGCGATCGAGTTCGTTGAAGTGTTCCCAGTCGGCCCACTTGGGCACCAGGTTGGAGTTCGCCAGCAGCACGCGCGGCGCGTCCGGGTGGGTCTGGAACACGCCCACCGGTTTGCCGGACTGGATCAGGAGGGTCTGGTCGTCTTCCAGTTCGCGCAGCGAGGCCAGGATCTGGTCGTAGCAGGCCCAGTTGCGGGCGGCGCGGCCGATGCCGCCATAGACGACGAGGCGCTGCGGGTTTTCCGCGACCTCAGCGTCGAGATTATTCTGGATCATGCGGTAGGCCGCTTCGGTCAGCCAGCTCTTGCAGCTGAGGGCTGTACCGCGCGGCGCCCGGATCACGCGCGCGGGGTCGAATCGTGGATCGACGCGAGATTCGTCAATCAGACGGGCATCTTGAGACATGGCGGCTCCTTCGGGTAAGGGATACGGCGCGCCCAAGAAAGGCGCGCCGCTAGCTGCTCTGAAGTCTAGGTTGTCTATACAACCTCGTCAAATCATTTCTTGAAGACTTGTTTGCCCGCCACCCACGTCTCGAGCACGCCCGTCTTGTGGATGTCGTAGGTCGGCATCTTGAACAAATCCTGGTCGATCACGATGAAGTCGGCCTGCTTGCCCGCCTCGAGCGAACCGAGGCTGTCTTCGCGGTGCCCGGCATAGGCGGCGTCCAACGTGAAGCAGCGGAACGCTTCTTTCAGCGACATCGCCTGGTTCGGATACCATCCGGCGATCGGCTGGCCCTGCGCATCCTGGCGCGTGACGGCGGCGTGCAGGCCGAAGAACGGATTGGGGGCTTCGACCGGGAAATCCGAGCCGCAGGCGATGCTTGACCCCTGCTGCAGGAAGGTGCGCCAGGCATATGCGCCCTTGATGCGCTCGTGCCCGACGCGCGTTTCGGCCATGTTCTTATCCGACGTCGCATGGGTCGGCTGCATCGACGGGATGATGCCGATCGACTTGAAGCGCGGGATGTCGGCCGGCTGCACGACCTGCGCATGCTCGATGCGGTGCCGCTGCGCCGCGCTTTTGGTGGCGCCGACTTCCTTCTGGTAGATGTCGAGGATCTGCTTGTTGCCGGCGTCGCCGATGGCGTGCACATTGACCTGGTAGCCGCGCCGCATTGCCTTGGTCATCATGGCGTCCATCTGCGCGCTCTTGAAGAACAGCAGGCCGTGCGAATGCGCGTCGTCGCTGTACGGCTTGATGAGCGCCGCGCCGCGGCTGCCCAGCGCGCCGTCCGAATACAGTTTTACGGCGCGCAGTGCGTACATGCCGTTGCCGTAGTCTTTCAGCGGGCCGTTTTTGGCCAGTACATCGAAATCCTCGCCGGCGCCGCCGATCATGCCGTACACGCGCGTGGTGAGCTTGCCGGCATCGGCGTAGGCGCGGTACAGGCGGTCCTGGGTCACATCCACGCCGGCGTCGTGCACACTGGTCAGGCCCACGCGCGCCAGTTCGCCCAGTGCGCGGTCCAACATCGTGCGCGACTCAGCATCGGTCTGGGCCGGCAGCACTTTCGTGAGCAACTCCTGCGCCGTATCGACCAGGACGCCGGTAGCCTCGCCATTCGCGTCGCGCACGATCTTGCCGCCGACCGGATCCGGCGTGGCCTTCGTGATGCCGGCCAGCGCCAGCGCGCGGCTGTTGGCCCAGCCGGCGTGGCCATCGACGCGTTCGAGCCACACCGGGCGATCGCTTACGACGGCGTCGAGTTCTGCGGCGGTGGGAAAACGCCCAAGCTTCCAGTTCTCCTGGTTCCAGCCCCGCCCGCGCAGCCATGGGTGGCCCGGGTTGGCGCGCGCGTAATCGCCGATGGACTTGAGCGCGCCGGCCAGCGAGGTGCTGTTGAACAGGTCGAGCTGCGTCAGTTGCTGGCCCAGGCCGAACACGTGGCCGTGGGCGTCGATCAGGCCGGGCAGCAGCGTGCGCCCACCCATGTCGATGCGCTTGGCCTGCGGCGCCTTGGCCGCGACGTCCGCGCTCCCGCCCACAGCGATGATGCGGCCCGCGTCGTCAAAGGCGATGGCGCTGAACTGCACCAGGTCGCCCTTGGTATTGAGGGTGTAGCCGTTGGCGTTGTCGATCAGGGTGGCGGCATGGGCCGACAGGCTGCCGGCAAAGGCCAGGGCGAACAGGGAACACAGGGGGGTCAAGCGTGCGCGCATGCGTGGTTTTCTCCGTCAGTTGGGGGCCCGCGCCTCGTGGGCGCGGCTCGGGAGAGTGTATAGAAAATCGCATGCCCGGCATAGCTTCGACGCGCGTTCAACCCGGCGCGGATTGTTCCTGTTCGCGTTCGAGCAACGCGCGCTTGCGCTCGATCCCCCAGCGATACCCCGACAGCGCCCCGCCCGTACGCACCACGCGGTGACACGGAATCGCCACCGCCACCGGATTGGCGGCGCAGGCCCCCGCCACAGCGCGCGCACCGCCGGCCACGCCGACGATGGCGGCCAGTTCGGCGTAACTCACGGTGCGGCCGGCGGGAATGCTGCGCAGCGCCTGCCATACGCGCTGCTGGAATGCGGTGCCGCGCACGTCGAGCGGCAAATCGAGGCCAATGCGCGGCGCTTCGACCAGGCCGACGACCTGCGCGACGGTTCGCGCGAAGTCGCTGTCAGCGCCTTCCAGCACCGCCCGCGGAAAGCGCGCCTGCAGATCGTCCAGCAGCGGCGCCGGCGCATCGCCGATCAGGATCGCGCAGATGCCACGCGCGGTCGCTGCAACCAGGATCGCGCCCAGCGAGCACTGCCCTACTGCGAAGCGGATCGTCTCACCGCGCCCGCCAGCGCGGTAGTGCGCCGGCTGCATGCCCAGCACCGCGTTCGAGCCGGCATAGAAGCGCGCGCTGGAGCCGTAGCCGGCGTCAAAAATCGCATCGAGCACCGGCGCGCCCTGCGCCAATTCGTGGCGTACGCGCTCGCCGCGCCGCGCCGCCGCATAGGCTTTGGGCGTGATCCCGGTATGCGCCTTGAACACGCGGTGGAAGTGAAAGCGGCTCATGCCGGCGGCCTGCGCCAGGCTGTCCAGATCCGGCGCTTCGTCAGCGGCGTCGATCAGGCGGCAGACGCGCGCGACCGCTTCGCGCTGGCGCTGCGCCAGCGGCGGCAGGTGCGGCGCGCAGCGCAGGCAGGGCCGAAAGCCAGCTGCTTCGGCATCACCGGTGCTGGCATGAAAGGCGACGTTGGCCCGGCCGGCGGCGCGCGACGGGCACGAAGGCCGACAATACACGCCGGTGGTGCGCACCGAATACACGAAGCGGCCGTCGAAGGCCGGGTCGCGCCGCTGCACGGCGGCCCAGCGCAGGGCATCGCCGTCATCACTGCTGTCACTGTCGGGGCGCTGTTCAAAATCCGGGGCATTGCGGGTCACGATCGTCTCCTTCGTCGTTGGCAATGTATCGTAGTCCCATGGATCACGCTATGCACTCCGGGTCTTGCTTTCAAATCGCAGTGCTAGAATCTGGGCTGGTCAGACAGGCCAGGTACTTCGGAGAGAAGCTTGGAATCACTGACCGCACACGACCAGCTGCAACAGACTGCCCCGGACAAAGCGCCCATTTTCCGGAAAATCAAGGAGTACCTGGTCGGCGAAATCGCGGCCGGGCGCTGGAAGGAAGGCGACCTGGTGCCGTCCGAGCAGGCTCTGGTGCGGCTGTTCGGCGTCTCGCGCATGACCGTCAACCGCGCCGTGCGCGAACTGACCACCGAGCAGATACTGGTGCGGCGCCAGGGCTCGGGCACCTATGTCGCGCCGCAGAAGTACCAGGCCACGCTGGTCGAGATCCGCAACATCGCCGACGAAATCCGTGAGCGCGGCAAGCAGCACACCAGTCGCGTGCTGGTGCTCGAGGCCCAGGCGGCGGACGACCTGCTGGCTGCCGAATTCGCGCTGGAGGCAGGCGGCCCGCTGTACCACTCGCTGATCGTCCACTTCGAAAACGACGTGCCGATCCAGCTCGAAGACCGTTGGGTTAATCCGGCCTGCGCCCCGGCCTACCTGGAACAGGATTTTTCCAGCATCACGCCCAATGAACACCTGATGGCGAGCGCCCCGCTGCAAGGCGCCACATATACCATCGAAGCCCTGCCGGCATCGGGCGACACCGCCGGGCGCCTGGGCATCGCGCCCGGCGCGCCATGCCTGGTGCTGCACCGGCGCACGACGTCGGCCGGCCGGATTGCCTCGGTGGCCACGATGTGGCATCCGGGCCATCTGGCGCGCTTCACCGGCAGTGTTTAGAGAATAATTATGCGTAAAGACAACTATTCATGTCACACTGAGACGGTCATGGCGAGCGACGCGTCGCCAGCACATCTACCATCAGCGACCCACATGCCTTCATCTTCGCACACCGGCAGCACGCTCCTGAACGTTCTGGTCCTGGACGACGATCCGCTGATGCTCGAATTGATGCAGGAAATGCTGCTGGCTTGCGGGCCATGCAAGATCACTCTCGAGACCGAATCGCGCCAGGCGCTGGCACGGCTCGACGAAGCATTGCCCGATGTCCTGATCTGCGACCTGATGCTGCCTGAAATGGATGGCATCGAATTCCTGCAGGCTGCAGCGGCGCAAGGGTACCAGGGCAAGGTGATCCTGATCTCGGCGCTGGAAGACGGCGTGCGTGAAGCGGCGGGCGAACTGGCGCGCGCGCTCGGCCTGCAAGTGGTCGGGTCATTTCGCAAGCCCCTCGAACAAAACCAATTGAGCACGGCGCTGGCTTGTTAAGATTCTGTACAAGCGGCTAAACACTTTTTAAAAAAAATGCGGTATTATTCGGCTCATTCCCCGCCTGACACCCTCTAGCCGTTCTTCCAATATTGAATTTTGCACACAGTGCCTCCACCATTGTGTAGTAACAATATTTAGCAACACAGGAAGATACCCGGTAGCCGGTCGAGACGTTCCGCATGTCCTGTCTCCAGGCGTTAATCACAGTTACTACCTCTTATTGAGGAAACCATGAGCGAAAACATCAAACACATCAGTGACGCATCCTTTGACTCCGACGTGCTCAAATCCGAGCTGCCGGTGCTGGTCGATTTCTGGGCCGAGTGGTGCGGTCCTTGCAAGATGATTGCCCCAATCCTGGAAGAAGTGGCCAAGGAATACGGCGGCAAGATCACAATCGCCAAGATGGACGTCGACGCCAACCAGGCTGTTCCAGCCCAGTTCGGCATCCGCGGCATCCCGACCCTGATCCTGTTCAAGAATGGCGAAGTCGCTGCGCAGAAAGTCGGCGCACTGGCAAAAGGCCAACTGACCGCTTTCATCGACGGCAACATCTGATTCACCTGATACAATAAGCGGCGACGACGCGCCCGCGTTGTCGCCTCCCGGCCGGGAGGGCCCACGGCTCATCGCCACCTTCCCGCCTCGATTAACCCACGCAGTTCCCTCCCCTACCTTTTTTACCCGTCACGGGTCACCCACACACATGCATTTATCTGAACTGAAGGCGATGCACGTTTCCGCGCTGCTGGAAATGGCAATCGGCCTCGATATCGACAACGCAGCCCGCCTGCGCAAACAGGAATTGATGTTTGCAATCCTGAAGAAGCGCGCAAAAGGCGGTGAACAGATCTTCGGCGACGGCGCTCTCGAAGTGCTGCCGGACGGTTTCGGTTTCCTGCGCTCGCCGGACGCGAGCTATATGGCCTCGACCGACGACATCTATATCTCGCCGTCGCAGATCCGTCGTTTCAACTTGCATACGGGTGACTCGATCGAAGGCGAAGTGCGTACGCCAAAAGACGGCGAACGTTATTTCGCGCTGGTCAAGGTTGACAAGGTCAATGGCGAATCGCCAGAAGCCTCGAAGCACCGCATCCTGTTCGAGAACCTGACGCCGCTGCACCCGAACGAGCCGCTGCGCCTCGAGCGCGACATGAACGGCGCCGAGAACATCACCGGCCGCATCGTCGACCTGATTTCGCCAATCGGCAAGGGCCAGCGCGGCCTGCTGGTGGCTTCGCCGAAGTCCGGCAAATCGGTCATGCTGCAGCACATCGCGCACGCCATCACGGCGAACCACCCCGACGTCACGCTGATCGTCCTGCTGATCGACGAACGTCCGGAAGAAGTGACCGAGATGCAGCGTTCGGTGCGCGGCGAAGTGGTCGCCTCGACGTTCGACGAACCAGCAACCCGCCACGTGCAGGTTGCCGAGATGGTGCTTGAAAAAGCCAAGCGCCTGGTCGAAATGAAGAAGGACGTCGTGATCCTGCTCGACTCGATCACCCGCCTGGCGCGCGCCTACAACACCGTCATCCCTGCCTCGGGCAAGGTCCTGACCGGTGGTGTCGACGCCAACGCGCTGCAGCGTCCGAAGCGTTTCTTCGGCGCCGCCCGTAACGTCGAAGAAGGCGGTTCGCTGACCATCGTCGCGACCGCGCTGATCGAAACCGGTTCGCGCATGGATGACGTGATCTTTGAGGAATTCAAAGGTACCGGCAATATGGAAGTGCACCTCGAGCGCCGCCTGGCCGAAAAGCGCGTCTACCCGTCGATCAACCTGAACAAATCGGGCACCCGCCGCGAAGAGCTGTTGATCAAGCCGGACCAGCTGCAGAAAATCTGGATCCTGCGCAAGCTGTTGTACTCGATGGACGAGATCGAAGCAATGGAGTTCATCCTCGACAAGATGCGCGCGACGAAGAACAACGTGGAATTCTTCGACATGATGCGCCGCGGCGGCTAAGCCACTGCAGCGCCATGCGCAAGGCAGCCTTCGGGCTGCCTTTTTTGTTGGGCATTGCTTGCAGGAGAAAACCAATTTATAATCGCCGGTTCTGCCCAACCCTGGCAAGTGAGCGGCAATCGGGTCAAGAAGCGAGGCGACCGACGAAGTGCTGTTTGGCTACCAACTCAATAGAAAGCAAGATCATGAAAACCGAAACTCATCCAGAATACCGTGACGTCGTCTTCCACGACGTGTCGTGCGACTTCAAGTTCATCACCCGTTCGACCATCAACACCCGCGACAAGATCGAGCACGAAGGTAAAGAATACCCACTGGTCAAGATCGAGGTGTCGGCTGAATCGCACCCATTCTTCACCGGCAAGCACAAGATCGTCGACACCGCTGGTCGCGTCGAGAAGTTCCGCCAGAAATTTGGCGCAGTTGGTTCGAAGACGTCGGTCGCCAACGGCTAATTGCCAAAGTAATTCCTCGAAGCCCGTCAAGGGTTCCGTCAACAAGCCGGCAGCGCCGGTCTGTTGATGGGGCGCTTGACGGGCTTTATTTTATTCACGGCTATACTACGCGCTCATTTCTTCCCATCAGACTTATCGATGAAACCAGTCCGTCTTCCCGCCGCCGCCACCCTGGCGCTGCCCCGCTGGGCCCTGCTTGCGCTGGGCCTGCTCTACATCCTGCCAGGCCTGATTGGCCGCGACCTGTGGAAGGAAGACGCCGCCAGCTTCGGCATCATGTGGACGATGGCGCATGGCACCCTGGCCGACTGGCTGTATCCGAACATCGCGGGCCTGGCCAGCGTCGATGAAGGCCCGCTCGCGTTCTGGCTCGGCGCCATCTGCATCAAGCTCTTTGGCTGGCTGCTCGGCGACGTGCTCGCCGCACGCGTCTCGACCGTCGGCATCTTTGTGCTGGGCACGATGTCGCTCTGGTACACCGCCTTCCACCTCGGCCGGCGCGCCGAAGCGCAGCCGCTGCGCCTGGCCTTCGGTGGCCAGCCCGAGCCGGACGACTACGGCCGCACGCTGGGCGACACCGCCGTCCTGATCTACCTCGGCAGCCTGGGCCTGCTGCTGCAAAGCCACCTGACGCTCGCAGCGACCCTCCAGGGCGCCCTGCTGGCGTACTTCCTGTACCGCGCCGTGCGCTACGTCGAACTGGCCAGCACGCGCAATGCCGTGCTCGTGGGCCTTGCCCTTGGCGCACTGACGCTCACGCAAGGCTTCCTGCCGCCACTGGTGCTGATCGTGGCGCTGTTCGCCTGCACCCGCTACCTCGACCTGCCCACGCCCCGCGCGCTGCGCGACCTGGCCATCGCCGCCGGTGTCGGCTTCGGCATTACGCTGATCTGGATTGTGCCGGCCACGGCGGTGCAGCCCTACGGCTTGTCGCCCGTCGCCGACTGGCTCGACTGGAACGCGCAGCAGATCGGCGTGCCGGGCTGGCCGGCGCTGAAAGCCTTCTTCCGCATCGGCATCTGGTTCTTCTGGCCGGCCTGGCCGTTTGCCCTGTGGGCGATCTGGGCCTGGCGCCGCCAGCAGATGCTGCACATCGTGCTGCCGGTGTTCTTCTTCCTGGCGCTGATGCTGCAACTGCTGGCCGACCCGTCGCCCGAAAACAGCGACTTCCTGAAAATGCTGCCGCCGCTGGCACTGATGGCCGCCTTCGGCCTGCCGACGATGAAGCGCGGCGCGATCAATGCCATCGACTGGTTCTCGGTGATGGTGCTGACGATGCTGGGCGCGATCATCTGGCTGTTCTGGATCGCCAAGCTCACTGGCTGGCCGGCGCAGCTGGCCAAGAACGCGCTCAAGCTGGTGCCGGGCTTCACGCCGGAAATCGGCGTCGTCACCTTTATCGTCGCAGCCGGCGCCAGCGTCGGCTGGGTCATGCTGGTGCACTGGCGCCTGTCGCGCCAGCCGGCAGTGCTGTGGCGCGCCGTGGTGCTGTCCTCGGGCGGCCTGATCCTGCTGTGGGTGCTGCTCATGACGCTGTTCCTGCCCGACCTGAACTACGGCAAGAGCTACGCCGGCGTGGCCCAGCAGATCGCCGCGCGCCTGCCGGCGGACACCAACTGCATCGCCACCAACGTCGGCCCGGCCCAGCGCGCTTCGCTGGCCTTCTACGGCCGCCTGCCATTCGTCACGCTGGCGGGCGGCAAGTGCGACTACGTGCTGCTGCAAGACAGCCTGCGCAACCGCCGCGACGCCACCTTGCTGCGCAAATGGAACGTGCGCGACGCCGTGCCGCTATGGGAAGGCAGGCGCGCGTCGGACCGCGACGAGCGCTTCCGGCTGTTCCGCCAGAAGCCGTAAATATTTCCCGACAAGCCGCACCTTTGTGCGGCTTGTTTGTTTTCGGGCCAATGGATTGGCTAAATTCCACCTGTGCGCGGCATGTGTTGTCTTTATGAGAAGCTGTTTGCAACCAATGCGTGTTTGCGCGTGGTCAAACGCCAGCCACCAGGCGCTCGTCACAATGTGCAAGTCGATGACGATCTCATTAATGTTTGGCTGCATATTGCACCAGTTTTATTGATCAGCGTGAATACGAACCCATGCAGGCCGCCAGGGGAGAGCACCATGAGCAGCGTGACGTTTTCTGAAATCGAGCGCGTCCGGGATTGCCCTGGCTTCCTGCAGCGCATCGAGACCTGGCGCCAGTCGCTGCCATGGGCGCTCACGCTGCTGGCCGGCTTGCCATTACTGGTGCTGGCGCTGCACCTGATCGATCCCGACACGCCGATGCCTTTCCTGGTGGTGCCTGCCATCATCGGTGGCCTGCTCCCCATCTGCATGCTGGGCCCGGGCCGCTTTGAAATGCGCACCCGCTTCGACGCGCACCACATGCTCGAGAGGCTCGACGAAACGCTCGAGACCCTTGGCTACCGGCGCTCAGCAACCGACAGCACCAGCATCCGCTACTTCCGCCCGCGCCCCTGGCTGCGTGGGCAGGAAGGCGCGATCGATGTCGCGGTGCGCGAGCATGTACTGGAGATCGTCGGGCCGATGGGGAGCTTACGGTTATTGCAGCATCGGATGACGTGTTAGCAGGGCAGGCTCGCGGGCAGACAACGCGTTAGCGCAGCGGCGGCGCGCCCCTCGAAGCCGGTTGCACGGCAAATTTCGCGGCAGACTGGTCAGCTGAGCAATCGGTGTGCTAAGATGCCCGCCTGCGATTGGGCCTCTGTGGCGGAATTGGTAGACGCACTTGACTCAAAATCAAGCGCCGTAAGGCGTGCCGGTTCGATTCCGGCCGGAGGCACCAAACCCAATTATCATGCTTGTTCTTTTCAGCTAAAACCCGCATCCTCGTCAGGACCAGCGGGTTTTTTTGCTTGCCAGTCATTCAACGCAATTTCGCAAGCCCAGATTGCCATCCCAATTCACCTGCTGCTTGCGAGCAAGTAGGCGTACAAAGTGACCCTCCTGACACTGTAATGCGCATTTCGACCATCCCATGCACAGCATGGTGGTTCTGGCCCGAGAACTACGGCAGGGCCCGTATCCGAATGTCAGGCCCTCGCTGGTAAGAGCAAAAAAAGCCCGCGCAAGGCGGGCTCGATAATGTTGCAAAAACAGGCTTAGGCCGACTTGCGCTTGGCGACCTTGCGCTGGGCTACTGCCAGGCCGGCCAGACCCAGGCCGAGCAGGGCCAGCGAAGCTGGCTCAGGCACTTCCTGTACCGGAACGACTGTCTGCACCAACACATAGCGCTGCCAGGTTTGATTGGAGTTCAGGCCGATGGTCAGGCCCGAGCGCCAGCCGCCGCTGACGTTGGTCAGTCCACCATGCCACGACAGGCGCTTGGCGCCATCGGCCGCGCTTTGGGTCTGTGAAATAGACGAGTTATAAATATCGGCCGAATTTTGCTGGATGACCGCCGTTGGCGTGAAACCGACCGAGTTGCCATTCCGATACCAATAAGCATCATCAGAAAAAATGGTCGCGTTCGAAGCGGTCACCGTTTGCAACACGGAAAGCGTGGTGTTGGCGAACAGGTCGAACGTCAGCGCGCCACTGCTCGACGACGACGCCAGTGCGACCTTGGAACCGGTTGCGATGCTATTAAGTACATTACTGTAGTTAAAGCTTTGACCATAGGCACCTTGGTACACCACGGTCCAGCCATTTGCGGCGGCGTCCGTCTTGATGAAGCTTGAGACGATGCCTGCATTGGCTGCTGCAGAGGACAACAGTGCTGCGATAACTGCAATTTTCTTGAACATGTTCATACATCCCGTTAGTTTATTGAAATAATTAATAAGTTATTCAGAGCAATTTATGTGCCAGAAGAAAATGTTTATTTATTTCAACAACTTGTGCTGAAAGGGGGATGGCCTGACCGAAAATGTGTAAGAAAAGTCGACACCCAGTAGATGGTCTCTACAACGTATGGCGCGCGTCGCCTCAGCCGGTCTGACCAGCGTGCGCACCCACTGACAAGCGAATCGCGAAGGTAGGCCTCCGTCCCCGGCCCGCGTTGCTGACACTGGCGTGCTATCGTTGATCTCGACGATCCAGCGGCTAGAAGCGGTCTTTCACTCTAAGGTCACACGACCAACATTTGAGGCGACTCGACCAAGCCGACACGCCAGTGCGTGGCGAAAGTGATCGTGCTGCGCATGCTGATTAACGGCAGGCCCCGGCGCTGCTCGATTTCGCCCACATATGAAACACATTCAAGTGTTGCGGCACGCATCTAGCAAAAATCTCCCCTGATGCCATAGCCTAATGCAAATTAGACGCACAGGAATTTTCGACAATGGAAACTTCAATGCGAATCTTGCCGGCTTGTCGAATAACTTAACAGTCGCATGTTTTATGCACTAAGAATTTTTGTTAAGACGTTGTATGTACTGAATCTTTTTTATATGGCCCAGCTCTTGCTTAACATGAGATAACTAACTTTATTAATGAGATAGTTGGAAAATGCAACTTAACCAGATCTGGAGCCTACTTTGAAACCTTCTTTTATCGTGCGCACTCTGCTCGCCACGTTGCTCGTTACCTGCGCAACGGTCACAACAGCCTCTGCCGGCACTTTAAGTTACTCTGATGCATTAACAGCAAGCTCACCGTCTTATGTAAGGGAATTCCGCTCTTTTGGTGATTACCGCTACTCAACATTTGGGTTCACCACATCACAAGATGGTAGTTATCTGATTACAACGCAGGCGCCGACATATGATGGCTATTTATTTTTGTATTCCGGATCGTTTGATCCTACTAAGCCATCGATGAACTTGATTCAGTCTAGTGATGATGGGACAAGCTACATGGATTCGTCCCTTATTGCCCAGCTATCGGCGAGCACGAATTACTTCGTCGTAAATACTACTTACAGCGTGTTTACCTCGAATGCGTCCTTCTATCCAAATGCAGCAGGCTTCAGCACGACAATTAGTGGCCCGGGCATGATCGCTGCAATCGACGATGTACCCGAAAATGCTGTACCGGAGCCAGAAACATATACCCTGCTTCTGGCTGGCCTGGGGTTGATAAGTTTCGTCGCTAGACGCCGCAAGCGCATGTAAGCTAAGGCGGGTGACCTCATAGGAAATACATAAGGCTGCTTGCAGCCTAATTTTGC
>Ga0265797_10002531_pt1 | contig 30617 bp, 28 predicted proteins | sample P2T30metagenome_FD_192433 | JGI IMG/M metagenome (GOLD analysis project Ga0265797, IMG submission 192433) | Plant litter microbial communities from East Loma Ridge, Irvine, California - P2 T30 | ecosystem: Environmental > Terrestrial > Plant litter > Unclassified | place: USA: California...
AATTCTTGAACGATGTTCAATTGCGTAATTTGACAACCCAGGGATTCTGCACATGCCTGCGGCTAGGCGATAAGCTGCCGAGTTGCAAACTGAATGCCGAAATCTGGTCATCAACACTTCCTGGGTCACTCTTCAGGAAGCAAATCGTAGATATCACTGTGGCCAAGTACACTCGCGATACTTTTGCCTAAAACATCACCCAACTCCCCCCAGAGCTCGTGCAGGAGCTCGCAGTTGCCGCTCTACGCAAGGCCCCGTACATCAATTGGGCAGTTGCCGTCGGTGACAACACCAAATACCTCGAGCCGGAAGAGGTAGAAGACAACACCACATGAGCACACTAAACTCAGCATCGACCGATGGGAGGTACGAGGGCTTTCATAACGAGCGACATCAGCCTTCGGTCTCACAAAAAGCGGCTGGGTGATCACTCGACTGGTTGGCGTTTGGATAGAGTTCGATGCAGGCGATAGGGAGATGAAAGCAAAGTAGAGGACTATAGATCAAACACCGGAGCATCAGTTGGAAGTCATGCAGAACTCAGGTAATCGAAGAGTGCAACCACAACCCATCAGATTGAAAGTTGCGTCAAACAGAGCCGGTCATGTCACAACAGTGAAGTTTTGTCCTGGTGCAGCGAAAGATCATTTGATAACTGACCGTCTTTGAGCCGTAGGACACATGGTATGAGAGCAGACTGGGGATGTACTAAGATGTGCTGTTAAGATTTTCATTACGCTATTCTGTAATCAAAATAACAAGGGCTTATCCGATTATCAGCTGGAACTAAGCACCATTAACAGCACCGACCTGCCTGAACACAACGCTAGTAACCATACCCTCCACCCCCTTCTCAGCAAGCACATCGCCAATCAACCCAGTCGCAACATCCCTCTTCATGACAACAACATTCGCGCTGTTCTGGTTGCCAACAGCCAACAAGTCGCCTGCAGAGTTCAAGCTGAAGTGCCTGGGGAAGAGGCCATAAGTCGGCCACGCCTGCACGAAGCCCAGCTTTCCCGACTTGTTCAGCGAGAAAGTGGTGATCGAGTCCGAGGAGACGGCAGTGCTGTTAGAGGCGTCCGGGTTGGGGAGGGTGAAGATGCTGGAGTTGCGGTTCGAGAGCAGCAGGAAGCGGTTGTCTGGAGAGAGGGCAATTCCGGCAGGAGCGTTGATACGCGAGTGGGAGAGCTGGCCAAGGGCGGGAACCTCCTGGACGGCGGTGAAGTTCAGGCCGCCGGCGTTGGGCTGGTAGGAGACGGAGTAAGAGATGATGGTGCTCGTGAGCTCGGTGACCACGTAGAGGTAAGTGGTGGCGCCTTCGCCGATGACGCCGTAAGGGTTGTGGAAAGCGGCGTGGCGGGGTCCAGAACCAGCCGGAGTTTTGAATGAGGTCTTCTCGGTCAGAGCCTGGGTCTTGGAGTCGATGGCGAAAACGCGGATGAGGTCTGCGCCAAGGTCGGGCACGATGATGTATTGACCGGTGGGGTCGAGGACAGCCTCGTGTGGGTGAGGCGAGGCCTGGCGGTCTGGGACTGCACCTGGGCCGGGCATAGTGAAGGCAAAAGACTGGTTTCCATCGAATTGGCCGCCCGGGGCGAGAGAGAAGGTTGAGAGCGCAGATCCACCGTAGTGAGCAAGAGCGATGCTACGATCACCCGCAGGGTGGCCGTAGATGACGGCGCTCACAGGTCCGTTGAGAGTCGTGGTGTTTTGGACGTGCTTGAGACTGCCATCGCAGTTGACGGTGAAGCTGCTCAAAGATCCGTTAGGAGTGGCGAGGCCTTCGTTGAGGCAGTAAAGTGTGCCTCGAGAGGCGTCGAGAGTGAGCCAAGCAGGGTTTGGGCCACACTCTGAACTGGCAGAGGTAGCGTTCAAGCTATAGGAGCCATTTGTGTGTCCGAGAGAGAGGGTTGTCACGTCGCCTGCATAGCTTGAGACAAACAAGTCGGTTGCCGAGGCGGCAACGCTAAGCGCCGAGAGGACAGCGTACTGGAAGATGAGCATAGTTGAGATCGCCTGCGGTCTTGAGGATGTAGTGGTAGGTAGTGTCTTGAGGAATGACAAAGAGTCCCAGGAAATTGGAAAGAGCGATTAACGAGAAAATGATCCGAGGTGCAAGACTAATCGATGTCAAGTAATGTCGGCAATTGTTGGTAGGACGCTCGGGCGCTGCAGTGAAGCGGATAAGCCGACGTATGTGGCGGAGAAATGGTAAATGTCAAGGATGTTTGCTGTGAAGCAATATAGTTAATAGTACAAGAGATCGTGAGTATTGAATAGCGTATGCACAGTTGGGTTGGCGATTTGAAGCTTATGAGGGTAGCACTCCTTTATCAACAGAGACAAGCAGACGCCTGTGATTCGCCATGACTTACGCGTCAAGAAAACGCTTTCACTCGAACGGACAATGGCTCCTTTCGCGTCCAGATACAATCGGCGCGTTCAGCTTTGTCTCGGGCGTATTTTTGGCCATCCAGCCATTGTTGCCATGGTCAGTGACGCGTTGTTGCCATTTGCTAAGACATTCGGGCTTGGTAAAGGAGGAATTGTGGGCTTGAAGATCTTGGCTCGTTGACAAGCGAAAAGGTCCGTGCGAATCGATGAGATGCCGACATCACACTTCAAACGAAGGTTGCACGACGACGTGTCTTCATCTGAACGACCGGGAATGTCGAATGGCCGCTCTGAGATCCCAGGAGTCGAAGATAACCTACACGGCGAGCTCCTTCAATAACCGACAGGACCTTGGCAATATTTGCACTCCGACCATCAGGTCAAGCTTCCCCCAGGAGAGACGAGCGAATAGAAGTTCACATATGGCTAGCTGAGCCTTCGCTGTTCGCATGCTGCTTCAAAATTGCATACTGGTTATGGTCAGCATCATTGGAGCCAGCTGTTGACGGGAGAATGGCGCAAAGCACAGCAAAGGTAGGTCAGCAGCTCGGAACCCTGGCTTTCGCTTGTTGACAGATCGACACATCTACTGACGGCGTTGAAATGCGTACACCTGCCCACACCTGTTGTTGTGATTATAGCGCGAATTGGAGTGCGGTATCAAGGAGAAGGTCCGTCAAGTCGCTCCGACGACATTCCATCTCAGGCTGTTTGGCGGTGTACTATGCACAGGGTTTCTGGTGGATGCCAATGGAGTTCATGCAGCGGCGGAAATAAAGAGAAAGAGATCCAAAGCGAAGAAGCGAGACGTGCATGTTTAGTGTACGGTGTGAAGTGAGTGAGGTGTGAGTTGTATGGTCCCGTTTGTAGCGGGAAGCTGCACCGCACCGCATCGTGACTTCTTCTATTCTTCTTCCACCCTCCCGACCCGCGCCTTCCAACCCATCCTCAGTACAAGCACATCAACGCTAATTCGACATCTCAACTCACTACATGTACCTTCCATCGTCACAAAGACACAACATCACAAAATCCGCAACACGCTCGAACCGCTCTGCCCGTATGCCGCGAAGCCGGCGCCATCAACTTGGGTTGGCTGCTGGCTCTTCCGTGGCCAGTCGCCTCCCGCTCCGCACTACATCTTTCGCACACGACACGAGTCCTGACCGAAACCACCACACTGCCAAACCCGGCGACGCTGCAATCTATAGCGCTCGCACCTCCTTTGACTCTGACACTGCTACCGATAAATCCGACAGTCGCGGCAGCAGTCACGTAAACCTCGCCATGGCTTCTACACGTTCAGACAGCAATGAACAGGCCCAATCGCTTGCTGCATCAAAGCTCGAGCGCCAGAAGAGGCGCATCGAAGAAGCCAACGCCGCTCTGGACACGCAATTCCCCTCCGAAAAAAATAAACAAGCCGCTCGCAACAAAGGCAAAGTCTGGAAGCCTTTCGACTTCGCCACAGAAATCAACGCTACTTCGAGTACCCACATTGTTGATGCACCTGTCGTCGAGACCAGAGTCAATGTCTTTCGCACGCCGTCGCAAGCAGCGTCCTCATCCCGCCCTGTCTCTCGCATTTCGAGCCGCACCCACACCTCCGCCACCTCGGAGTCGGAACGCCGCGACTCGCAATTCCTCGAGTCCGGCGATTTCCAGCTTTTTGTTGGCCGCAGAAAGAGTCGTCCAGCTGTACCCGCCTTTGATGAAAGACCAAGCGTACAGAATGCCACAGTCGAGGCCACATTCAGCAAGCGCGACATCACCGAAGTCTTTGGCAATGAGCTCCCTCGCTCGGGCTTCATGAATGGCAACCCGGGAAGCATGGATGGCCAGCTCCAATTCGTCCAACATCCCAATGGCGACGTGTCTGCGCACCAGTGGTCAGCCTCGCGCTTTGGGTGGGAGAACATCGGCCAATTTTCCAACATCCGCAAGAAAACCGAAGGTCAGCTTGCTGCGGACCGGTTGAACGGCGAGACTGCATGGCAATCGCTGCAACAGAACACGCTTGCCTATTTCCGTACAGTGGCCAAGCAGCGGGAAGCCAATGCATTGGGATTGCCATTTGGGGCCAAGGAGATTGCGGCTTGCCTGCCCGACACACGTCTGCCATCAACGGCTCCGATTGGTCCAAGGAGGATCACGTCCAAAGTCGAGATGCCCGAACGCCCAGAAAACATGATGCCTCGTCAAGACTTTCACGCATCTCGATCAAGCATGATCAACACCGATGTCGCCACTGGGGTGGCACCGAAGTCAACGCTTGATCCGTTGCCCTCAACTCAGAATCGTCCATCGCAGCCGAGTGCACGCTTCGACCCATCTCTGAACTTCACTCCGACTCCACGTGAGAATGTGAGGGAAGATCCCTCCACCGCCGTAAACTCGACGGCCGGTGCGCACCGGTTTCAATACACGGCCCAGGAGCAAAGCGCACAGTATTCGCATTACCAGCCTTGGTACAATCCTATGTCATATGCCTATGTTCAGCCTTGGCTCGACGCCAGTGTTGGCTATCAAGCACCATACACGCAAGTGACACATACCGACATGCGAGCTCAATACGATCCGGCCACCACATCAACTCATGGGTTTCAATCAAGCCATCGCGAATCTAGTCATCAACATACGCGAGAACAGTTCGCTCGGAGCGTTAACCAATTGGCACTCCAGCAACAATCTTTGCCAGGGAAGCTTCAAACTCAGACATCATCATCCAGCTACCCAGCACCTCCTCCCAACAATGCGGCTGATCACGCTGTGCCGATCACTGGCAACCAAGTGCCTCCAGCTCAGTCCAAAACAGCCGCACCACTGGAGAGTCGCACTGCTATGAGGGAGCATGTGATGAAGATGGGCGAACAGGCCAAAGAACGCACGAAGAGCCAAGCCAACATCGGACGTACCGTCCTGTACGATCCATTTCAGGACCCGAATCAGACGAATAAAACTCCGTCAGAACCGACCAAACAGGAAGCGCCGCCCACTATCATCTCTCAGGGCGAAACACTTGGCCATTTTCCATCGCTTGGTTTGAGCATAATCCCAGGTTTGAGCGCGTTCAGTGGCAACGGTAAAGACCCGTTCCCGACCGCACTCGCTCCTTCAGTCAAGTTACCGCCTATTGATACATCTACACGCACTGCAGGCCCCAGAGAATTGCTCACTCAGACATCTGGGCTCTCTGAATGCGACCTCCGTGATAGCAGCCCAGACCGCGAATGGGGACGAAGAAGCCGCGAAGACAGCCAGGAATATTCTATGCCCATCAACCGCGTTTCATCGTTCAAGCAATGGGATATTAAACAGCTGGACGAATGGCTCTGGTCTGGCAACAAGTTTGCCCGCCAGGAAGATTTCCATCAGAGGATCATGGCAACTGACGCGCTGTCCATTCGCCACAAGAACCCCACAACCGCGAGCACCAAACCCATCGCTCCTCCTATTGGTACACCTAGCCGTTTCAAGCTGCCACAACCTGCTGCGGCGACACAGTCCCAATCGCCATCGCTCTCCAGCCCATCTCCTCAATCGAACATCCTCACCAACCGCCTTCTCGTCCCTGTCCTGGAGAACCTCGCCTCCTACGTTCAAGGCCCAGTCGAGAAACGCCGCGACTACTTCTGCCCTTGGGTAAAAGCGCCTGACTGGGCGGTCGAACGCAGCGCAAACGGAAACGATTCTTTCTTCGACAGCCAGTGGGGCCAGCCGCCGGCGAGGGTGGGAAGAGATCCGAGATACCAACCTCTGCCGCGTGGGCTTGACGTCAGGTTTGGTAACTTCGATGCGCCGCGCGGTGGGCACACTGTGGCCATGCCGTTGCCAGGACTTGACAGGAGATTCGGATACGGAGGGAGGTTTTGAGGGGTTGATGGGTAGAAAGGAAGGAATTGGTGGGTGGACAGGTGTCCAGGAGGTAAGACGTGGGACGCGGTCTTTCCCCCCTGTCGTGTTTCCGTACCAGTAGCCGGCGACTGGACGTACGGAGTGCTTACATGTAATGTTTAATGATAGCGTATGAGCGTACATAATACATGTATCCAACATGAGAAAATCCCTGGGCTTTCGCAAGGAGTTTCATCGGACCCATCGCATCACTGGACAGTCGGACACCGGCCCGTGATTTCCGTTGCGCGTCGTCGCCCTGTCTTGTCTAACCGCATCTCTAGTGGTTTCCACATGCAAGATCCTCCCGAATCCAGCGTTCTCGCCTCGGATTTCTCTTTCTTCTCCTTTTCCCATCTTTTCATCAGAAAACATAAGAAACAAAAGCAAAACCCCTACTCCACAACTGAACGTGACGCACCAGCGCTGAAGAGATCTGTGGGGCTGAATAACATAGATTGTACAGAAGAGATGATGTGAAGCAGAATTGAAAAAGTTGTTAGTATTTACAGGTTTTGGGAAGAAGAAGAAGAAGAAGAAGAAGGATGATCCTGTTGGGTGCGACTCTAGCCTGCTATGAGGACCCAAAGGAGGAAGACTAGAAAGATAAAAGGGTCAGCTTGACGTTTCTCGAGAGTGATCAAAACGACAGTTTTCGAGGCTGGGAACTGTCCGAGACAGACTTCAAGAAAAACAGGACAAAGAAGAAAGACTCACAAATCATCAAAACACCAAACATTTTCGCCACCAGCCAGCGGTTGCCCTGCACGCGGCCCCAATACTTCATCAGCTCGCGCTGGGCGCCTTCGACATTGTCCACCACGTCGTCTGTATTTGCGTCGATGCGCTGGATTTGCTCTGCTTGCTCGGATACCATTTGCGCAAGTTGGCCGAAAATCCCTCCTAGGTCGGCGATGGTGCGCTCGATGGCGTCGATGGCTTCGCCGCGCTGTTGGATGTAGCTGTTGCTGCTGTTGCCCTCTTCCATGATCTGCAGCTGTTGTTGGGATTGCGGGCCGTTGTTGTACAAGGGTGATGAGGAGGAGGGGTCAAGGGAGAGGACGTCTTGTTGCTGGTTCGCCGCTACTGCCGTGCCGCCTGGCGTGCGACTGCGCGAGGGAGGCTGGTACAAGGGACTGTCTGAGCGGGCTCCCGAAGGCGCCAGGTGGGATTGCGGGCCCGATTGCTGCGACACAGACGAGACGAAGTTGTCCTGCCGCGAGCGCGAGGCCTGGATGTTCTTGGTGCGCACTTCAAGCACTTCTTTGAAATTCACTCCCACGTCTGCGAGTTTGCCCTGCAGCAGCATCACGACGTTTTTGTTGTGCTCGCCTTCTTGGCCGGCGGCTGCCTTGCCGGGGCCGCCCTGTGCGCCGCCGCGCTGGATTGTTTGTAGGTTGCCGATTTGCTGGTTCAGGCCCGCCAGGTCTTGCTTGATCACGTAGGTGAGCTCTGCGATCTCGACCGGTCGGTCGTCGAAGAGAGTCTTCCGTTTCGCCAGCTCGCCTAGGCGCTGCAGTTTTCCCATTGTCGCTGAGATCCCGCGGCCGATGGCGGCGGCGTTGCGCGCGAATTCAGAGCGCTGCTTGCGTGTGGGAGGTGTGGCGGCGCCATTGCTTTGGACGAGAGGTTGGGCTTGGGGACCGCCTTTGCGTTGGCGTGCGAGAGTCTTTTGGGCTTGTGCTAGGATGGAGCGGAATTCGGGTGTGCGGTCTTGGATGGAGGACATGGCTGGGTACATGTGGGCGCGGGTCGCGCGATTGATTGCGAAGTTCCGTGGACTGTGAGAGGTGTATTGTGGGTTTTCGTAGTCGAGTTCGCGGTCCAGGGATGCGGCCAGGTGGTCTCTGAGAGCAAGCGGCTGGAGTTGGCGGTTTGAGTGCAGGTAGTGTTCCGCTTGACTGGCTATTATGGTCTATTCTGGGTACTGGCGAAGGACTGTCTGGGTATCATATGTAAGGGGTGGCCGGTCGTTGGTGGAGGAAATAGTCGTCAGGTAACAGCGAGGCGCGAAGTCGAGAAGTCTGGCCTCGCCTGTCGTCAGCGTCTAAACGTTGGTCGAAGTGATTGCGCGTGTACGCCACAGTGGCTGAAGCCATGTAATCTTATTTTGTTGTATCTTTGTACCTACATGTACTTACAGTACTGTACCTTTTCTACTTTTGTTAGACAGACTTGCTTCTCCTTTACTAGTCGCGATCCTGTTTTCGGTGAGAGTCAGGGCGAATCGACTGTATCGTCTCCAATACTACCTACTCCCGTCGAGTATGAAATGTATGAAGGTCGCAAGAGATTGGCAATGTTCCAAAGGATAATTATTATGCGTAGGCGTACGTACGCGACGGTCTTTTTGAAATGAAAAAAAAAACACAAGGTACCCGTCTCTCTGTATACCTATCGTCCTTTGATGCGAGTCCGTTGAGAGGTCTTCTCGCGACATACGACCGTTGTACTAACATGTCCTTGCAATTGATGTGCGAGATAAGCCCCACTCCTTTGTCTAATTGATAAGTCCCTACTTCGGCATGCTTCACAACTGAATAGCTAGGTACACATGCTTACCTCTTAGTATCAAAAGAAAGGCAAGGAAATTCGGCGATTAATTCAAACACGCCATACCTCCATTACTCGTTCAAGTCCTCGAATACACTCTCGTACATTGATGCAAGTCCACGCGTTCCTCGAGTAATGCGTACTAATTATTGCATGTGATCGGCGCCGGTTAACCCTGCTTTTGACTTGTTAGCGGCGACTTGACCATCCGCCAGCGCGCGAGCTCCATCATCATCACTCGTCCGACCGCCAGCCAGTGCACTCTCTCGCACTCCACCACCAACCATTCTTCTGTCCAGCTACACTAATTCGCCATCACCTAATATTCACCACCTCCATCACCATCACTGCGACGAATAGTCGCCGCGCCAACCTCGACGCGTGGAGCTACTCCCTCGAGCTTCCCTCCTCGTCCAGACCACTTGTCCTTCGCCTTGTACGATGCGACTGTAATTGGCCGACGCTGCCATTTGCCTCGGAGAACATACTACAACTATGTCGCAACCCAGCCAGAATCCAGCAAATCAGCCCATCTCCTTCAAGACTGTTCCTGGTCGAAACCGCACCCAGAAATGGACTCAAGCAAAGGCCAACAACTACGACGGTGACGACTGGGGCGGCTACGATGAGTATGACGATTATGGGGGACCGCAGGAGCCATCATACGCCCAACAGCAGCCGCAGCAGCTCCATCGACAGTCGAGCTTTGATCGCGGCGTGGACACTGAGAGGAGGCAATTCAGCTCCGGCACCGCCATCCACGATTCCGAACGCTACACCAGCCCCAGTGGTAGCGCTGGGCGGATAGGTCAAAATGACGGAAGCCCAGATGAGACTCGGCGGCGCATGCGGGAATTCAGCAACCCTGGCCAAGTTCCGCAGCCTCTAAACACTCCGCGAAGCCCAGTCGCGCCTGGAAGTGTCGACCGCCCTCCCAGGAAGAGTTCCCTTGGGAGCCCGAGCCCGGACGCGCGACCCGTACCAGCCGCGACTTCGCCAAATGCAGACAAGCCGTCGCCCTTCATCCGCCCGAGCGATATTTACAAGCGCATGGCCGAAGAGCAGCAAAGAGAGAGACAATCGATGGAGTCGGGACGACCTTCCATGGACTCTGTAAACCGCGATGCCGGCTCGCCATCGCTGTCTCAAAATGCCCTCTCGCCCCAAAAGAGTCAGGGAAGCTTTGGAAGGCGACCAAGTCTCGGCCCTGTGAGCGAGAACATGGAGGCAGAACCTGCGATTCCAGAGCAACCCATGCCCGTGAACTCGCAAAGATCCACCCCCGGCGCCGCGGCCATTCAGCCCGCTGTTCAATCGATCAGTCAACCCACAACTGCCCCCGAATATGACCTTTCGCGTCCTTCAGAGACCAGCCCGCGACTACCGCCAGTCACTCGTCTTTCCGGCTTTGGTAGTTTCATGCCCTCTGATGAGGAAGAACGCCTCAGCGCTGTCGGACTTGCCGCCTCTACTGCTGCGGCTAATGCGGCCGCCTCGGCGCTTTCTTCTGGCTCGCGCGACATCACTCCGACAATGCCCGCAAAGTTCAGCTACGATACTTACAACCCACCACCTAACTCGAATGACCCGGCGGCAGAACTCGCAGCCGAGAGATCGACCGACGCACCAGTGGAGCAGTTGGGTAGATCTGCAGACGAAGATCCGAGTGGACTCTCACATCAGCCTTCCTCGGGTTTCCGCTCGGTCGTACACAAAGCGTTCGACCGCCAGGCTGATGGATCTGTACCTGCGTCCCCCATATCGCGCAACAACACACAGTCTGTCGTTTCCAGAAGCGACACCAACTCCACCCGCTCTATCAGCCCTATCATGTCTCGTGTGCCCTCTGCCGCAACAGCGCAGCAGAAACAACAAGAACGTGATGCTGTCGTTCCACCTATCGCTGAAGAAACGCCTTTGGAAGTTGCACGGTCGAGACCTACGCAAGATGCGGCCTCGCCTCCTTTGTCCTCCAGAACTAGCATCATGCGTAAGCCAACCCCAAGCCACAGCAGGAATGTGAGTTCGGAGATTTTAGGGTTCACTCCTGGCTACAGGAGGAGCATGGAAACACCATCTCCCAACAACTCGCCTGCTCGTACGCCTGCCCTTGGAGACACGGATCAGAGAAGACTGAGCGGGCCGATGTCTGCAATCACAGTGAATAACCCCGAGGGTCCCGACGTTGATCCTGCAGCGCCTGAAATGCCGTCGGCTACATTGGAGCCTGTAGAGACCCCTACCGAAACACCAGGCTCGACATACCCCGACGCGAGCTCCAGCGATTATGTCAAACCACTGCCAACTACAGGCAGAGGAAGAAGTGGTACGGACTACAGCATGCGCGAGGCTGACCTGGCACGAGAGGCCAATACTTCACCCGAGGCCAGCCAATCGTTCGCCGAGGCAGCCGCTATACAACAAAACCTTTTCCTAGACACTCACCCCAGCAACCCAACCTCACCTACTGTATTGTCACCAACCACAGGAATCGCACGGCCTCTACCGCTTCAGTCATCGTCGGGAAGTGGGAGGAATAGTCCTGCCGGCACTAGCCATAGCAGGGTGCGCAACCTGGTGGGCCAGTTTCACCAGATTGACAAAGACTCAAGAAGGAATAGTGCTGCTTCTGGCATGTCGTCAAAATCTTCGTGGAGTAACTTTGCAGGCGAAGATGACATCCAGCCTGGAATTGCCCGCAGGACGACTGGAGGGTCTGCTCTCTCACATCGAACTCCCGATACAGTTCCACGCAGTGCGACGCCTAGGTCTCCCGAGCGCCTTAGTCGTGGAGATGTGACCTCACCGGGCTTCGAGTTGCTTTCCAGGCCTGCGACAGAAAGATTAGACAGCTTCAAACCCCATCTGCCAGGCGAGTGGGTCAGTGCAGCGCCTACACCCGCAAGCGAAGTCCCGGAAACGACTGTTCCCAGTACCGTCAGAGGTCGCGATCACACCTCCAGGGACATCACGCCGACGCCCGCAAAACACGATCTCGCCGATCAGAGCGAAGAGGTCGACCTGACACCAACCACGCGAAAAACGAAACTCCGTGGTAACGAGCTCCCCGCAGACCAAACTGAGTTGCAAAACCCGCTCTTTGCCGTCAAGAACGCAGGAGATGCGCTCGGCACCGCGTTCATGTCTTCCATGGGATACGGCCATCAGACTCAAGACTTCGCTAACAAAGGGAATGCCGCACCCGTTGACGTACCTGAGCTACGACCACACCGTGAGACGGGCAACATTGACCACTACAGCGTCCCTGTCTTGAGACGCGAAGATAGCGATGCTCCGTCTGACGGCACGAACAGTGTGGCGAATTCTGTGCCGCCTACTCCGCCTGAGAAGGACACCCCTCAACCGACTGGTCTGGCTGCAAACGCAGGTCGTAGCAGTGGAAGGCCAGTGAGCAATTATTTCGCCGGCTATACGCCAGATGCTCCGGCACCACTGAGCTTTGGCAAACACTCGACAAACAACAACCGCGACATTACTTCCACGAGGCCCACAGTCCTGCCTAGTCTTTCCACCGACACCAGAGCGACTGACTTCGAGAGCGATCGTCTCAGAAAGGATATTGTGCGTTCACTCGGTCCTGAGCAAATGGCCGAAATCAAACGTGAAGGCATGTTGGAGGAGACCTACCGCACACAAGACGCTCTCGATGCGCCAGCAAACGAGCGCTGGATTGCCCACGGACAGCCCGCCCTGCCTGCAGCTGAGATTAAGAATGCAGACGCTCGAAGTGGACTGCCGTCGCAAGCAGCAAGGCCTGGTCTTTTGGGACAGCGATTTTCTTGGGAGAACCGATCTACAGATGGTAGCAGTACTTTGAACGGGCACATGGCCGTCGTTGGAGAGTTGGAGGGAGACGAGGACAGAGAGAGCTATGAAAGGCCACGTTCCAACCAAGGCTTGCACGTTGTCAACACGCAAGTCGTCGCGGACTCGGAACCCAGCACTGCGGCGACGGAGAGACAAATCGAGCCACCTTTCGCGCTCAACGAGCCTGCAAATGCTGAACAGCCACTTTCCGCCACCCTTCCTGTCAGCACTGCTTCTCTAGCAGAGGGAAGTCAGGGCAACACTCCCGCGGGACATGTCGTCAGTCCCGTTCCGGAGTCCCCAGAGACTATTCATCGTGAAGTTGACCAGATGGCGCCGGCTCCCATGGTAGAGGACGTCCAAGACATGGAAGGGAGTCGACTCACTGAGCCTCAGTCTCCCGATGTATCGCTTAAGAACGACTCGCCCAATTTGTCGTCCGCTCCCACTGCTGCAGCTCAGCCCTCAACTATCGCACAGAGCAAGATTCCCGCTTTCCGCGACCTTGCCACTATTAAATCTACCGAGGAAAGAATAGCGGCCTACGAGTCTACACGCCACCGCTTCGCCGACATGAACACCGGTCTGTCTGGTTGGCTCTCCAATATGCTCGCAGCGCACCCCGAATATGCCAACGCCGGTAACCAAAAGTACGAGGGCCCTGCCGTGATCCAGACAGCCGGCTTGGGCAACACCATCTCCGGTCTCGGTGGCACCATTCGAGGTGCAAGTCACAAGCACAGCCCGTCTATCTTGAAAATCGGTGGCGAGCGCAAAGCGAGTACCACGAGCACCACAGCGGCTGCGCCTGCGAGTAGCTCTGGTGGCGGACACGGCGATGTCGAGAAGATGCAGACCAAGGGCAAGGACTTCATGAAGAGCGCCGGCGCTGGTGCCAAGGGCCTGTTTGCCAAGGGCAAGAGTCGGTTCGGAAGGGGTGGTGAAAAGGTAGAGTGATACCCCTTTTTCTTTCTGAGTTTGATTGCCCTTTTTTACTCTGCAATATGCTTTTTTGCGCCGGACGGGATCTGGTATCTTGCGAACGCGCAAATGGATGGCATGCTGAGTCTCGCTTCTCTTTCTGAGTCTAGGACTGAAACTCGATCCTCTTTTGCTACTCGCACTAGAAGACATCCGACCGGCGAGTTTTTGAGCGTGTGGGAGGTTTGGTGATACCCTGGCGACTGCTGATTTTCTCCTCCTTTTCTATTACCTTCTCCTGGGAACGACGTGTCATGTTTTACTAGCTCTACGATGCCACTGACGAATCACTTTCCGATTTACACTTCACTCACATCCCCTCTCTCACTCGTTTCGAACCATTTTGAGAGGACGCAAGCTCATGTAAGTTCTTCTCTTTAGGCCTCCTCGTCCGTTTCTTCTCCCCTTACCATCGCGCCCGCTTTCGCCCCTGTCACGCGTACTCTCGATCCATCCGACAACAAGCCCTCCAAGCCCATTGTCGAGAAGCCGCAATCATCATCGCGCCCCATCACTCCCACCGCTCTGCAAACGGTAGGTAGTGAGCCGGCCAAGCCTGAACTTGCTCCAGCTGCCACTAGCACTGCCACCGCAGAGCGTCCGCGCTCAGTCTTTGGCCGCTTGCGTGACGTCTCGAGATCTGACTCCAACACAAAGTCGAGGTCCGGCAGCATGGTCTTCGGTACTGGGTTCGGCGACGCAGCTGACCGCAAAAGCCCCGGGCCTGGCTCGCGGTCCGTCTCGAGGGCGGCGAGCATGGTCTTTGGACGTGGAGACAACAGCGCCAAGAGCCGTCCTGCTTCGCCCGCTCCGGCTTTGCCTCTGTCTTTGCCTTCACCCTTGCCTCTTCCGGAGCCGTTTGACGGGTCTGACGCTACGAAACAAGCGCCTGGTACGCCGGGCGTTCTGCCTGGACTTTCGGACAGGAGGCGCGAGGCGTGGGAAGACGATGATGCGGAAGTCGGTCAGTCTGTTTGGAGGCATGAGGATGGGAGGTTGGGTGTGTTGCCTAGTCCTTCGGTGCAAGAATCTGTCGGTGCTGGTAGGAAGGGCAGCTGGATTGGTGAGCCTGTCGTGACGCCTTTGGAAGAGCTGAGAGGTGAGGAAGATGCTGCTGCCGCTGGGCAGGGTGAGACGTCAATCGCTCGTGGCGATTCTAATGCGTTATCACCGCCTCCAACAATCGCTGCGCACGAACATGCTCCTGTGCACGAGGAAACCAAGCTGGAGCAAACGGCTCAGGCTGTGCCAACTTTTACAGAGCCCTTGGCGACAGACGCTGCATTGCATGCTGCCCGTGATCCGGCAGCAAGACGCTCATCTTTGGAACCTGCGAAGAACCGTGACCGATCACCCGGGCGTGATGAGCGCGCCAGCACATCTTACACCTTGCCTTCACCTCCCATGGCCCGCCCGCCGCCTGAGAGGAAATTCAGCGCTCTCGATGAGTTACCAAGCCAACAGCGCCGACGGCAGTACACGCCATCTGCAACGCCGAGAAAGATGAGTCTGGCAGGAGGCGAAATCGCAGATCCATTGCCGAGCCTGGGAGCAACGCCGGCATATACCTCGCAAGCCGATGCGGATCTGCTTAGGAATGAGTCCGCGAGTCCTACGCGGCAGCCGAAGACATCGCGTCCGGCAACACCGGCTAATTGGGAGAAATTGAGCTTCATCTCTCCGTCGAAGAAAGTGGGAGATGCTTCTTCGAGGCGATCTTCTGTGTCGAGCTTGGGCAATGCCGAGAGCCACGACACTATTGTCAAGTCCGGCGCGGCTTCTAAGCGGCATTCAGTCATCGGCATGCTGGACTCGTCCGCTGGCGACGTGGGACCTCCACTCGATCAACGTCGCAGCGTGTCGCCCTTGCCTGTTGAGCCCAGCGTTACGGAAATACGTGGCCCAACGTCTGTTCCCTACACCATGCCTCCGGCGGGCTCTCCTCAGACGGCAGACTTCATGAACCGCAGTTATCAACCGAGTCAGCCTCGTGATCAACGTCCGGTGTCATACATGGCGCATAGCAGGAAATCGAGCGCGGTCTCGCATCAAGACGTCGTCAACATGCAAGCAGCCAACAAGAGATACTCGACGGGAGGTGTGCCCGCCGACTATTCCATTCCAGGCGCAGCGATCTATCAACAGCAGCCTGTGCAGCCGCGTTCTCGCGCGCCCTCTCTCGCACCCTCTCGTGCACCTTCTTTAGGCCACCCGCCCAGCGAGTACGACAGGCTACGCTCTCCTCAGCCTGGCGACGCGGAACCTGTGGTCGGCGATCCCTCTTCAAGACGATCGTCCGGCTTTTTCCACGGCGCAGACATGTCTACAGGAGCGCTGGGTGCTATTCCGTCTCCCAGCAAGATTGACGACAACTACAATGCCCTCGTCCATCCTCAAGGCTCCGAAGAGGTCGTGACTCCTCTCGAGCAGCCAGGACAGCAACTGCCCCAGAAGAAGCGCAAGAGCGGCATCATGGACTCATTCAGACGTGCCTCTTCTTTCCACTCGAACGCTAATAACAGCAGCCGACCTTCATCCCACGGTAGCTTGCCCTTGGCTGTAGTCGCGGCGAACAACTCGAATGAGGCCTCGCTTGCCAAAACAAAGACGCTGAAGAAGCCGCAGCGCGCTCCTTCGTCTGCCGTAGAGCCACCCAAGAACAAACGATTCTCGACTCTTGGCTCCATCTTCCGTCGTTCCAGCTCCCAAGCCAGCCCTCGTGTGAGCAGCCCTGCTGAGCGCCAGACCCCTATCAACAGCCAGCAAAATGTCACAGCAGCCACGCCGCCGAAAGAGTCTAAGAAGCTCCGAAAGTCGCAGCCGATGCAGTCACAGAAACAGCCGCAACAGAATCCCCAAAGGCCACCTCAGCAGTACGCGGGCCCGCCGCCTGGAAACTATGCTGCTTATGAGGCTATGATGCGCCAGCAAGCTCCTGCTGGTGGAGGTCCTGGACAGTCTGTTCCTTCACAATATTGGCAGCAGCAGCAGCCGGCTTACTCCGAAACTGGAATGATGAGCTCGTCATATCAGCAAGGACCTGTAGGTTATTATCAACAGGGCCCGCCTCAAGGGCAATATCAGCAGCATCAGTCGTCGCAGCCCAACTCGAGGACTCACAGTCTGGTTGGAAGCCCGGTCGCTGAACATGCCGCGCCGTCTGAGTTCTATGGGCCCGCCTCGACTCCTTCCGCTGTGTATGGACAGTCAGCCTCACCGGGCCAGCCCAGGCCGCAGGTGAGGAGACTGCACAGTGAAGGTTATCGGAGGCGTGATACCGTGCCTGGCATCCCCGAGGCCAACAGCCCTGTGAACTCTTCTGAACCTGGAGGCCAGGGTGAGGTTGGCGCTGCGCAAGTATCGCCACAGCGAGTCGTTGCTTCGCCTGCTCGTCCGACCGTGACCACCAGACAGTCTTCCAACTACTCGCAGGCATCGGTTGTCGTGTCTCCTGTGGCGAGCCAAGCGCCGGACAACTTCCCCCAGGCGCCTGGTCGTCAGGACTACCAAACCCAGTACTGGCACCACCAGCAAAGCCAGCCCGCTCGAGGAAGTCATGGTCTTCTGCCCCTCCAAACGCACCCGCAGCCCACTCGTCAACAATCCGGCGGTGTCAATTCCATCGACCAAGAAGTAGCCCGCTCGCCCGCCCTCGACTACCAACACCACCAACAGGCTCCATGGTCCATCAGCCTGCCGCAAGGCACGGAGAACAATTCAACCTCAAACAGGAACTCATTCGCACAGCAAGCATCTCCTGTTCGCTCTCCTCCTCCTTCGGCAAACTACTACATAGGCGGTCCGCCTGCTGCTGCACGAGGCGCCGTGCGCTCGCCTCCTCCCGCACCTCGTTACCAGGACCAGTACAGCGCCATGACACCCTGGCACATTGTCCCGCCGCAGCAGGCCCAGAGCTTGCCGCCGCAGAACCAGCAGCGCTCTTCTCACTACGGCGAGCAAGTCTCAAGTCCCGTCGAATACCCCGCTTCGCCGCAAGACCAGGCAATCTCGCCAGCTCAGCACTACCAAAACGCGTACGGGCACTCTAGACCTCAACAACCGCAGCAACAGCAACAGCAACAAAGAAGCCCAACCACGCAAGCACGCTACTACACCCAGCAGCAGCAGCAGCAGCAGCAGCAGGGCAGTGGCCCGAGACCTCAACAACAGTACCAGCAACAATACCAGCAACACCACCAAGAAGCCCTCCCCCTTTCCTACCAGCGCACTCCCTCGGGCTACTCCGGCAGGCGCGACGACGCGGCCGTCAGCGAAGCTGAGCTCATGGCTATGAACCCGCACGCGCACATGAGGGGCTCGAGTTATCCTGGGCAGGAGTGGGTGCCGGGGAGGAATTGAATTCCGGTAGCGAGAGATGGGGGTTTGCGATTTTGAAAGTGTACAGATAATGCTGACGAGAAGTCAGATGGAAAGGAGAAAAAAATGATGGGAATGTGTAAAGCTGCATAGCGATGGTTCTTTGGGGGTTTTTTTTTTTGGCTTTGATAGATAGATTGATCTTGCATTTTTTTTGTTTCTGTATTCTGTTGTTTTTTCGTGAGTTTATGCATTTTCGAGGCGCGGGAAGCGAGCGAGCGTATAGCGATGTGGGGTTTGCACGCAAGGTATATATAATGTAATCAATGAAGATCTTGCGCGGATCATGGTTGTCGTGGTCTCATCCAATAGTGCGGAACATAAGTGATTTATTAGGTTGAATGGGTCGACACGGATTTTGAGGCATCGATGAGGGCGGCCTGTTCGTGGATCGCACAGTGCAGCAATGCACACCAAGATGTAGAACCTGCTGAGAATTTGTCGACATGAATGTGATTGACACGTCTTCCAGTCACCGTTCAGATTGAGTGCACATCTATCGGGACCCGTACTTTGTACAGATGGTTGTCTCAAATGCGGTCGGTCATCACCAAGTTGCATAAAGGCCGACACCACTGTACCCAGACAAGCCGACCATCATACTTGTCTCTCACTACTGATACCTGTGAGTCCAAAAAGCCTTAAACGAAGTATATCACACAGCGTAACACACAGTAGATGCCGAAATCACATGTCAGATACCAGACCCCAACTCTGACCCTAGAAAGCGATGCCACTTCACTTACATATCCATCATTCATTTGATCATTTCGATGTAGTGGTTGGCTTTTTTGCTGTCAATCTCGGTGGCCGGTGCTCAGCTGAGTGAAGGAATTGGACGATGTGAGTAGAGAGGTCCAAGCCCAGCCCAGCCCCTGGCTCTGTCACCTTAAGGTCGAATGATGCGGGCGAGACAATCTCACGTCGTTGTAGCGCGGACCGCCCAACTGTCGGAAGCGCTATGAGCGTTTCTGTATACATACTCACTCTACAGTACATGTAATTCCAATGTATCTCATTCCCAACCTTAAACTCGAAGTTTCTACTTTTCAAACGGTTAACCACAGCAGTAAGCACCGGGCTCAGTACGATAGACCATGTACCAGGAGACGGACCCGAAACCATCACGACTCACCAGTCGTTTCACGCGGGACGGTCTTCAAGACGACGCGACCGCCATCTTTGGACAACCCCAGTGTTGCCGAAGTGGCCGAAGCCCATCGATCCATTTCCGAAACTTTGGCCAGGGCAATGTCCGAAGAGTGCTCCGGATCGTCGATTCCATGGTAAAGCAACGCCAGCGACGACGACTTCCACAGCTGAGTTTTGCGGTGGTGGCTCAAGAGTGCGGTGGCCAGTAGTAACAGTATTGCCACCACGTTGAGTGCCGCGGGCAGGACAAACCAATACCACGCAACGTCCACCTGGACCACCCCAGAACTCACATTTCCATAGACCATGGTGGTACTGTTGTCGAGTTCGGCCTTGGTCATGGAAGCCGCTATTCTCTCGACGAGGTAGCTGAAGTTGTGGGCTCGTATAGCTTGACTTGTCGTCATGCCACTCACCGGGAATCCCGGCGTCAGGACGTCTGCTTTTGGGACATACTGCTCGGTGTGGGACATCGGAAGGATGTCTTGCTCCCACGTGTTTCTGATGCCTTCGCGACCGAGCAGCCCGATCTCCTGAACCGCATCCGATGGAGAATCAGGACCGCAAAAGATGAAACCGGAAGCGGGATCACCCCCGTGACAAGCAGTCATCGCCGGGTGGCTGAATTCTGGGTTGGTAATGTCGTCTGGAGTGCATTCCTCGACAGGAGGGAGAGGAGCGTCACTCGCTCGCCGATATGAGCTCGTTCGCCAGCAACTGTCCATCGGGGTGTTCTCATAGGATTCGTCGGAACCTTTGGGCCAGCCCAAGACCTCACTGACCCCGTAATCGGTGTCCAGCACGACCGTCTGGAGCTGACCAGCGGTCATCGAGAGCTGATAGGTCCTTTCACACGGTGTTATGATGCAGGTTTCGGCTTTGGCGAGGATGGGCGTAGACGATCCGTTCAAGGTGGAAGGTATGGCCGGGTCGGGCACACGAGAATCTGGGTCAAAAGAGGCGTACGCGAGAACTAACCTGGGATTGTCAACCCCAAGATAGGAATATCGCGTATCAGCCACCGATTGGAAGGCAGACTTTGGCACTGGGTTGGGCGTAATATAGGGCTCATACAGTGCATCATTCGATCCATATGGAGATGTTGCACGTACCACCCAAACGATCGAGTCCAATCTGGAAAACGAGTAGTCAGTGGAGTTGATAGCAATACCCTGCCACCCGGTAGCAGGGTATCCCTGGTCCGGATATATCTCGCAAGTCCCGTTGGTTTTGGCGTCCCAAATATCGTCGAACTCTGCGGTACATTTTACGGTCGTCTCTGCTGTGGTGACAGCACATTTGCTGCAGTATCCGAGTGAGGTGAATGCCGGCCAAGTACAGTTGCCTGTCGGACAGCTGGGGTCTCGATCAAGTTGGCCGAAATCCAACCAGGCTGCGGGCCTTGCCGAATCCCAATCGGTGAGGTTGCCCGTCGCCTCGAGGGATGTGGCCTTCTTCGTCGTTGCTTCGTCGCTGGGGACACTTTGGTATATGACAGGATATCTCACGAGCTGCTGCAAGAACGTGTCATATGCCAAGGCAAGTATGGTGATGGCCGCTCCCAAAGATGCCAACGGTCTTTTGCTACGGGAACAAAGTAGCATGAGCGCGCCCCATGGACCTCTGGTGGCATCGTCGAATTTCTGCATGTCCGACAGCTCGCGCCTCTCCGTGAACCAGGCCCACTTGATCTGTCCGATGATACCTGCGATGGCGAAGAGCAAAGATGATTTTGCGGCCGTTGACAAGACGGAGATCAAGGCGTTCAGTGTAATATTGTATGGCAATCGCGGAATTTCTTTGCCGTCGTAGATGCCTAGCATGACGGCAAGTGCTACAAGACAGCCGACACTGAAAGCCATAGCAGCACATTCGTAGAACCAACTGTCCAAGGCGTGGAGCCTGTAGGTTGCTGTGAATCTCTTAAGTGCATTGCCGCGCCTTGGACCTGCACTTTGTCTGTACAGTGGGACTTTGTTGAACTCGTGGCTGTCTGTCGTTTCGTCTTGTCGCGGAGCTACTGGCGATGTCGTTTCTTGTGTGACTCTATCGGCATCATTGCGTGAGCTTGCTCGGGACCGAGTGCTCACTGAATGTGTGAGTGGGCGGTGAGAATCGTCGACAACGCGAGCTGTGTTGTTCGTAGCCGATCGAGTCACATTCATTTCGTAAGCCTCTTGTTCGGCAAGTGGTTGGTAAGCCATTCCGGTGGCATGCGATAATTGCAATGTCTGTATCCAGCTGTGTTAGATGTAAAGGCTGTTGATGTCTAAGGCACAAACGCAGCAAAGACAAAAAGATTCCGACCGCTCAACATCGACTGCAGGACCGATGTAACTTAGAGTCACCATGAGCGCCCCGAGCCTCGCAGTGCAGGCGACTCGCAAAATATGATTAACAACCAGGTCAAAGCTGAAGGATGTCAAGCGAAGATCACGAGCCTGTAAGAATGGCGCGTATCATTAGCGCTGACCATTGATAATGCCACCAGGCTGCAAATGCAATTGGACAAAGCGACGCTAATGTGAGGCTGTATAGATTCAATATATGTGCACTTAGGGCACTGTAATGTGTTTGCGAGAGTATTGTGAAAGAGCGACCATGACTTTGGCTTCTCCAGTACACTGCGGCGGCTCCATAGACTTCGGGGGAGGCAGACGCTGGTGGCGATGAGTGCATCTCGACTCGAATTCCGCCTGGCCAGGCTCGATGATATTGTGGCCTGCAAGTGGGCTTGCGTTGTCCATGTCTTGATGGTTGAGGCGGACGGATCTCACTTCGCATATGCACGGACCCTCAGTATCTCTGATTGGGTACGAAATCTCCGGCGCTAACGAATATCCATGGATCAACGACAGTCAAGAGTGCCACGAGAACATCCCCGACCTCGGCGGATGGACAAGAAGACGACGGCCAAGGGACCACCTTGACCTCACTTCACTTACACCCCACGCCACCCGGCACTTTCATATCGAGCATCACGTGAGACTACAACAAATCCCACCATATTGGATATGCTTGTATGCTGGTATGTGGACTGAAAGCCAGGATCGTGCGACGAAGCAGTCAGCACTCCATGTTAATTGCACCACTCGAAAGTTACCGGGACTGCAAAGAACGCACAGAAGGTTCATCTCCCGCTTGAGATCCGGCAGCGGGTATTCCTCCAGCACACTCACCCCAACTCGCTATGGATGAACGGTCGACAAGTGTGCTCAACATGGCGATCCGAAATTCCAAAAATATTTGCGAAGAAGTATCTCGAAGACCCCGACATGGTGCAGATCTACTTCCGCTGCGACACATTGATAGTCGAGGATGTCAACCGCGAAATGGGAGCCGAAATGGTCTTTGACCGCTACGATGGAGAGGCCAAAGCTCGTTGTGTGTTCAGAGAGAACCTTCTCGCAACAGGCAGGAAGATCGACGGCAACTCCGAAGCTTTTGAACGGCAATTCGGACGCAACAAGTCTTACGCGTGGAGGAAAGGCCTTGAGTGGTATCTCGGCGTCAAACCCGGCGACTACCCGAGACGTCCGAGGGAAGCAGGTCCAAGATTCGACCTCCCACCCTACCAAATCCGGATCAAGACAAAAGCAAACTACACTGAGCTTCCGAACCTTGAGTTCGACGTCCCGAAGCGCGAGATCAGCTTCGAATGGGAAGGCATGTTCGATCGCTTCTACGCCGAGGGCGAGAGGCTAGACAAGCGGGACCACGAAATATTTGCATCTACCGCAGCATAACTGAGCCCGAGAGTCCATCGCACAATGGTCAGTGCCATAGCGCCTCGGAACAAGAACAGAGCAGCCCGGCGGCTCAACATGAGGGCAGTCCGTCGCGAACGTATCAAGAAATGGCATCTGGAGAATCACAACTTCGAACTCGAGGACCGTTTTTTCGAAAGGGACGAAGAGGACAAGGCATTGGCCGCCATCGAAAAATGGGAGTTCCATACTAATTTAGCGCACTGTGCAGAAGACACCGAAGCAAGGCAATTTGCGGAGGAGAACGCAGGAACCCAGGAGGTCCTGGCGGTGTTGGAAGTCCTTCGTGTGAGCAGAGGAGTGTCAGAGGATGATAAGGAGGGTGTGCAAGCTCTGTTAACGAAGATGTCAATTGATGCGAGCTCCATGCCTGAGGATGAGTGGAGCAGAGGTTACAAGAGAATAATTAACAAGTTGAGGTCACAATTATTGTTGTAAAGAAAAGGAGTCCAAGGCCTAGTAGAATGATGACAAAATTGGGCTTCCTCCTTTGATTTGAGAGTGAAGATGACTTGATGGCGACGTGTACGTGACCAGGACATCACTTTGCACAGGAACGAGCAAATCGCTACTCCTATTGGCTACGGCATACCCGGCGCTAACGAATGTTCATCGATCAACGATAGTCGAGGATCGCAAGCCTTGCTGGTAGTTGAGATACACATAACTCTACCAACACTATATGGATTGAAGTCTCGATTGGTGCGAGTTGGGTCGGACGTTGGAGGCCAAATAACTGTTTATTCAGCCTGAGTTTGATATTTCAAGTGTTAGTCGACAAAGTACCTATGGACATCGCTCACTCACACAGGATGCTGTTCCGGGACGACTCATATTACAATAATACGAGTCCCTTCCCAGCTATTATTGCCTGACATGATGTATGTAACACGACGACAAGATTTGTTGCTATATCTCCAAGCATCGTACGACAATCCTCTCGAGCGCGACCAAAGTTCCCCTGATTCTCCAATTCGCGAAATTCTTCCGCGCTTTCACAACCTGTCGTGACTGTGTTCCAATGTCTTCAAGACAATGATCAAATTGATTCATTTCTCCGACTTCCCCAAACTCCATTCCAAAGAACAAATCTACAGTGGATTCGGCAAGAACAATCGAACGGTCGTTTCATCAATTATCCCACCTCATTCCAACCAACAATCGAAAATGGCCGCCCCATCATCCCCGACGCTCCCCGTCAGCGGCAGCAGCACCACTACCAGCAACATCACCAAGATCAACGTTGGCACTCGCCGCTCCCAACTCGCCATAGCACAGGTCGACTCGATCATAAAACAGCTTAAAGCCCTCCACTTGGCATCGCCCGACATCGATTATGTCACTCACGTCGTCAGCACAATGGCCGACGAAAACCAAGTCAAATCCTTCTCGGCCTTCGACTCAAAAAGCATCTGGACCGAAGAGCTAGAAGCACTACTCGCGAAAGGCGAGTTGGACGTTGTCGTGCATTGCTTGAAAGGTTCGTTCTTCGTACTATGTCCTCCCTCTCAAACTCGACTACTATCAACCACAACTCACCCCACTCGATCCAAATCAATCCATCGATAAAAAAAACCACTAACATCGAACAACCTAGACATGCCAACCTCCCTCCCCCCAACCTGCGCCCTAGGCACAATCTGCGCCCGCGAAGACCCGCGCGACGTCGTCGTCATGAAGTCCGCCTCCCCCTACACCAGAATCCAAGACCTCCCCGCCGGCTCGATCGTAGGGACCTCTTCCGTCCGCCGCAAAGCCCAAGTCGCCCGCGCATTCCCCCACCTCAAATGCGCAGACGTGCGAGGAAACCTCAACACGCGGCTGCGCAAGCTCGACGCCTCGTCCGAAGACAGTGATGGAGGTCTGCCAAAGTATGACTGCTTGATCCTCGCTGCCGCCGGTCTGAAACGCATTGATCTCGGGCACCGCATTTCGCAGTACCTCACGGCTGAGGACGGGGTGTTGTATGCTCCGGGCCAGGGTGCGTTGGGGCTTGAGGTGAGGGTTGGGGATGAGCGGGTGCGGGAGTTTTTGAGTGTGCTGGCGGATGGGCCTACGACTTTGGCGTGTGGGGCTGAGAGGAGTTTGCTCAAGACGTTGCAGGGAGGGTGTAGTGCTCCTGTAGGGGTTGAGACGTCGTGGGTGGGGGAGACGTTGGTGTTGAAGTCGAGCGTTATTAGTCCTGATGGGAGGGAGTGCGTTGAGGCGAAGAGGGAGGGGATTGTGGTGAGTTATGAGGAGGCGGAGAAGTTGGGGAGGGAGTTGGCGGAGGGATTGCTGCAATTGGGCGCTGATGCGATTTTGAGGGAGATTCGGGCTGGGGCTGCGCAGTAGTGTAACGAATGTATGGGGGTATATTGTGATTATTATGTACGTTAGGGCGGGGCCGTGGAAATCTCAACTTCGTTTCTCCAAGCACTTGAGACAGTGCCTCGTCATCTCAACTAATGAATCCAATACGGCGATCAGATTGCACGGCTTAACACATGCCAGCCGGACAGGCGATGGTGGTACCGTAAGGGTCTGGACCAGCGATACCAGCGATCTGGAAGACAGCGTTGACAACACCACCGATACCCTCGCCGGCAATGAGACCGGCAGCAATGGCGTAGCCTGAGAAAAATAGTCAGTAAAAAAGTCCGAAGCCAACGATTCATACGTGAAGTCATGTACTCACCATAGATATCGAAAGACTTGGGGTTCCTCTTCATCCAGAAGTACGACGGGATAGCACCAATGCACATCGCGGTACCGTAGTAAGTTTGGATCAAAGTGAAAGACAGTCCGATGACCATGAAGTTGGGGTGGTAGACGCGGTACTTGGCCCATTTGCCCTTGTAGCCGAGTTCACGGAAGACAGTCATGGCGCCGCCGAAGAGGGCGAACACGATGCTAAAAATTCCGCTGGAGTTGGGCACCGGGAAGGTGTCGGCGGTGACTGCGACAGCGACAGCGCGCCAGGCGGCAACGGACGGGGCGGAGAAAGTGCAGGTCAGGGCCTCGGTGTCGAGAATGCAGGGGTAGGCTTTGGCGAAAAGGATGAACAGAGCGGGAGCCAAGAAGCAGGCCACGATCGTTCCGAGACCCTGGGCGAGCCATTGCTGGTTTGGAGGAGTGCGGAGCAAGAAGCCGACACGGAAGTCACCCACCAAGTCGGAGGCTTGGTTGGCACCCATGTTGGCGATGGCGCCACCGAGCAAGTTGAGACGTTGAGCATCGGCAGGAGCCCAACCCTCGGCCTTAGTTGCACCGCCAAGCACGACTTGCGATGCTTTGGAAGCGGCGGTCAGAGGAGTAATGTCTGTGACACCGGTGCATTGGATGGCAAGGAAGGAGAAGATGAATGCCAGGATGACCGAGAGCAAGCTCATTCCGATTGGCATGTCGTATTGAATGCCCATCACAACGCAGATGAGAATGATGACAAGCACAAGCATGGGTGCCCACATCCACCACTTGACCATCTCTTCGGGCTGGGCGGGATCTTCGACGAGGTCTTCTTGCTTTTGCTGGGAGCGCTTCTCCAGGTACGGGTGGTCGGCGCCGTTCTTCTTGCGGTAGATTGCGTTGGCTTGTTGGCAGCATGCGCGGTAGATCGCTTTGCAGATGAACCAGAACACCTAAGTTTGTATTAGCATGAGGATGTCGATATAAGTTGACATTCGACTGACCTTGTATTGCAGGAAAAGCTCAGTGAAGGAGACCACGATCATCAACAAGACACCGGGCCACAGCATCCAGAAGCGAGGACTCGGGGTCTCCTTGTTCGAAGCAGCCAGTCCCAATGAGCCGAAAGACATGTAGTCGCCCCACTTGGGGTCATCAGGAACAATGGCAGTACCGAAAGCCATCTTCTGGTGGATCAATGCAGGTCCGATGATAGCCCACGCCAATACGGAGCCACCAAAGAACGATAATGCAGTGTTGAGTCCAGTCAGCATACCGACTCCGATGAAAGCGGGTGTCCACTCGATCATCCAGCCCCAGTTCTCGACGTGGATGGCAAGGTTGTTGTGGTTACCCCAGATGAAGAACCAGGTGAAGATGTGCCAGTCCCAGAGAATACCAATGCAGTACTGGGATACGACACGTAGCAGCAACGCACCCGAGAACGCGATAGACAATGCCTTCATCTTGAGCTTGGCCAGCGCCGCGCCGGTTGCGGCAGCATGCATCGATCGAATCGTCATGGCAGTAGCGGAGGGCGTTGGGAACACAAGTCTGAGTTCGCGGGCGACGTAGATGATGAAGAACTTCCGAAGAGGAGTCGCGAATGCAAAGCCGAAGTATCCGCCGACGATGGTCAAGCAGATGAGACGCGCAAAGTCCTGTTGGGGGTTCTCGCTCATGAGGTTGAGCTGGTACAACGCTGGAATGGCGGAGATAAACACATTGCTCAATCCGCCAGAAGCTGTGGCGACGGTCTGCACAATGTTGTTCTCACGAGGGCCTGCCAAGAGTTAGCAGTCACCCATGGGGCATTGTATGATTGAGTACACACCGAAGTCACCACCGAAGATTGGGAAGGTCTCAGGAAGAGCCTTGGCCAGTGGCTTGAGAACGGCGAACCCAACGATGGCACCGAAGAGCGATGCACCGAAAGTCCATCCGGTCTTCAATCCAAGGTAGATGTTGGAAGACCCGACCAGGGCACCACAGATGCAGCCAATGATGACGGCACGAATTGTGAGGATGCGTTTGCGTTCATCGGGAAGATCATCGAATGGCACGAAAGGGTCTGCTTGAAGGAGGTCCGAGCCGTCGTCGTCGGCATCCACAGCTTCCCCGTTGTATGTGATCGGATTCTTCGTGTCATGTTCGTGCTCCATGGAGGGCGAGCCAGAGTCGCCGCTCGCATGAGCCGTGGTCTGATGGACGAAAACATTGTCCTTCTCAGTAAGGGGAGGTACTGTTGGGTTGATGTGGCCCTGAAAAGCGTTAGCTTGATGGACCTCGCCTGGTTGGTACATACGAGTAGTATTGGGAGAAGCGTGATGGGTATGGTGGTTTAGACGAAAGAGCCAGACGTACCATAAGATCGATGGGACGATCGACGACCTCGGTGACTTGCGCCATGTTGTCAGAAAAGAGAAAGAAGACTTACAGACAAGACGATCCAAGCTCAGAGTCAGGCCAAGGGGATGCTTGAGCTTATATGGGAGAGCTGGTGAGTTTGATGGTGGTCTCGTGATCTACGGTGTCGCGGTTATCGGTATCGTGGTCCAGTCAGTAGGCGAGTTGATGTCTACCAAGCATGTCGTGTAGTGTGGTATATCATTACTGCCTGCCTGTTTCAGTCAAGCGCTTCATGTATAGGCGAAAGCATGCATATACACAATCGGCGCCAGCAGCCCTAAAGATATGGGGACTGTGGATAAGATGCGGCATTGTTAGGAGATGATCCATCGTGTGCTTCTATAACAGCCGCACACTTGATCCAGATGCTGTGGAGGGATCTGGAGCAACTTGAAACCTCTTACTCTCGAGCGTCGTGCGATGCTCGCGAGTTGAAGGTTCAAGCCAAAGGTATACAAGGCGTATCACAGAGTGGGGTGGATTGTTGGTTGCCACCTGTCACTTGCCAATTAGCCGTAAGCGAACAGAAGCAATGGCGTGGCGTACTCATAGATAACGTTACCACTTGGCGCTACACGGCACTAAAATCGCACACTGGCCACAAGGGTCTAGACATGTCCAACATCGGACAGTTGGAGATAAGGCTTGAGTAGTAGTGGCGTAACTCCAGAGGACAACTCGTTGGTGGCATGTATGCTTATGTGAAGTGCTGGCGTTCGCTCGAAGGGGAGTCAAAGTCGAGAAGGAGGCGGCTTTGGTACGGGTAAGAACGGCAGAAGGGAGCTGTTGGTGTGGGCGCGAGATTGTCAGAGATAAGGCAGCCAGAGAGAGAGAGATATACACCTTCACTCTCTGATCTTGAACCACTTATGGCGACAACATCATAAGCGAGTGTCCAGATCCTTTGACGTTGTTCCTTCAGTCTGATGGGTGTGTGAGTTTCGAAAGATAAGGTCCTGTAAGCCGAGGTGGTCAAGCGAACAACCTGTCAGTATCTTGCGATATCCTGGTACCAGATGTTGAACAGGTGTTCGAGGTCAGAGTAGAATTCACAGCAGAAGTCACAGTAGTGTGCCATGTCGTTGAATTTAAAGTGAAGATCGGGATTCTGAGTGCTTACGTTGAAAGCGGCTGCCTGGTGAGCTGAAGATGCGAATGCGACGTGTTTTGATGAGATCGTCAAAGGGTTAGGGTTAAGACCAGCATTACACGAATATCTATGTATTTCCCTTCCAGTCATGCGAGTCTCAATTATTGTATCGTTATTGATTGGTAGTGACCTTTTGCTAAACTCACCACCCGAGATTCTCCTCCTCAACGAAATCATAAACAAATACCTGCTCGAGCAACGGGTCCGTCTCCTCCTACAACAGCTTGTCAGCTCTTTTTACCGAGAACATATCCAATCGAACACACTCACCTTCAACTTGTCATGCCCAGGTTCCTTATCGAACTCCAATCTCGCCTCCTCACTCTGTAAAACCCTGTCAGCATACTCTCCACTACCATTGCCTCGGAATATGCGTATACCTACCTTGAAAGTCACCGTAAACCCCATGTCCCACACGCTATCCCTCTTGACATTCGTCAAGTTGAGCGGCGTGTTCAACGGCTTGCCTCCCTTCGGCATCCCAACCAGCAACTCCTGATGCGCTTCGTATAGACCCAGGAACGCGCGGGCGCGATCGCCTTTTTGTTCTGCTGTCACATTTTCTCTGAAGCGGAAGGTTGCCACTCTGGTGACGGGCGTGCACGTGGGATTGGAGGTGGCCATTGTGAGGACGGCGAAAATTATCGCTGACGAGAGTTTCGATGGGAGATGCATTGAAATTGATGGAAGAGCTTCAGGGCCATGGAATGAGGCTGATGTTGTAGGTTTGTTCACTGTAGGTTCAGCTCGACGGGCAAGCCGAGAGGAGAACCGGTGCAGCGTTGATGCGGCGGTGTAACTCAGCTGGACACGTTGTGTAACTGGGAACCTTATATCATGCAGCACATATCTCCTCGGCCGTCTTGGAGATTGCTGATTGTCACTGCGTAGATGGAGGCGACACAAAGTCAATCTTTCTACTCTCGTCTGCTTTTACTGCATCAAACTCAACGACTCGTTCGAAGTAAGACTTTAGACATTCGAACAATATTGAAATATATACTGCATCAATCTCTACCTCAAAACTCAATACCTCAGCAAATATCCAACGTCGCATCACCAGTGATATCAAAAGTCATGTTCTCGCCACAAGGACTCTCCCGAACAGTGTTACCATTGACCTCAATCGACAGGGAGATATCCCTCGTGTTCGCAAACTCAGTGCGAGCAGCAATGCGAACCTCTCCACCACCCTGGACAGTCCCGCCAAGAATCGCGACATTGTAACAGTTCTCGATGAGGATTGCATTGCCACCGTTGTCTTGCAAGTCGATGTTGCCGATGACAGCACCGCCGGACTCAGACACGCAGAAGATGCCGCGTCCGCCGCCGCGCGAGACTACTTTGTCGACTTTGATGTTCTCCGGGTATGTGCCGTCGGGGTAGCGGCCGTTCTGATTGGCGAAGCGAAGAGTGGCGTAGCCGACTCCAGCGGCGACATT
>Ga0265797_10002532_pt1 | contig 30595 bp, 35 predicted proteins | sample P2T30metagenome_FD_192433 | JGI IMG/M metagenome (GOLD analysis project Ga0265797, IMG submission 192433) | Plant litter microbial communities from East Loma Ridge, Irvine, California - P2 T30 | ecosystem: Environmental > Terrestrial > Plant litter > Unclassified | place: USA: California...
ACCGATGACGCCGGAGGTAAGTGAGATGTACAACCTCGCGAATACTTCCACGACTGACCAATCCAGTCTATCGCGAATTCGACTGCTACGACCCTGATGCTCGTGCTCCCACACCCTTGCCACCGCTGTGCTTGAGCGACGACGACCAAGAGGCCGGTGCAGTGGGAGAGAAGATCCACGATGGAGAATACGAAACCGAGAGAATGGAAGAGGACCCCGAAATCTTTACGTTCGCATCAAATGTCAAGAGCGCGGGTGGCGTTATCACTTTACGACGTGATGAGCTATTTCGGGGTCACGCTGATAGAGACCATCTCATTGGCAAAATGGAGAGTGCCTTGGTCGAAAGCAGGTATGTACCATACTAAAGCACGTCAAACATTCAATCCACGCAGCTAGTAGCCTACATGAGGCACAAAACTCCACTGTCGCGCCTTTTGACACCATCCTAGGCTCACAGCCAGCGCAGATAAGCTAACTCGAACAACAGATCAAAGAAGGTACACTTGACTCTGGAAGAGTGCTGCGGCGTGTGCGGTATACCCGAACACCTCAATCCCGTTGAAAAGTCGCCAACAAAACTGAAGATCAAATTCGTCACGCCTTTGAAAGCAACCAAACCGGACCCACGCATGTTCTTCTCACCTTCGGAGTTGTCGGACTGTCCTTCGGATATATCGGAGTGGGATGTTGGCAAACCGGTAAGTAGATGCGAGGCTCTCTCTGAAGCGAGACTCTCATCGCTCCATTCTACTAGAACCAGGACTGACATAAACTACAGGTATTGAAGGCGAGAACTTTTGCGAACCTAGTTATCGACGAAAAGCTCCAACAAGGCACTGATGAGGAACCACCCCAGAAGCCTACAACACGCGGCGTCGCACAAAAGGTCAAGAGTAAGAAGTCGGCGGCCAGGCCAACCAAGGCGTCGCCTACGATTGAGTCACTACAAACTGGCAGTTATATAAGAGGTACTGGGGAGGCATCAAGGCGTCGGTCTACGAGACTTAGTAGCTCTCAAGGTGGCAAGTAGACATCTGTCTTGACTTGAGGCGTTTGGCGATATTTTCGGTCATGAGGAGGTTTCCATCTTTCATGATGTCCTCTGAGACGATGTTAGGCCCAGAAGAAAGGGAAAGTGTTCAAGCGCTATTGGGAAGCACATTGATTGGCGTTGGAAAAAGAGCGAGCTCGATCAATGAAGTGCGAGATTGCGATATGATACCCCAATAACAACAGTCCCACCTATGACCACCAAACCCGTCACCTTCCCAGAAATACGTCCCCACACCTCTCCGTCTCAGCATGTTCATGATAAAGCGCACACCTCGCGCCCCTCCAAGGCTTACAAGCCTCCCACTTCTTCACCTTCTTCCCACTATTCTCTTCTCCATCCGTCCCCTCCTCTTCCACAACCTCAAACCTCCCAACCTCCCACCGCGCCATCGCAACACCTCCCTGAACACAAGCCGTACAAAACGCCACACAGCAATCGTCACAAGCCACCGCTCCACACCTAGGCAGTAGTACAACTCCACAGTAGTCACATCCGCGTGTCGTGTGCCAGGACATGGGACACCACATGCGCAACCTATGCCGTTGCATAGCCTGCGCACACGGTCGTTTCATATGCACCGTCAGATCGCGGAGGAACTCTGCATGCCACAGCCCTGCATGCAATTCCAGCAATCGATCTGTCTTTTTGAAAGCAAAGAGATCTAGCACGAGGGTACGGATAGGCGCCGAATCGCGGATGTCTTCGTATAGGATACGTGTATCGGAGGGTGTTAGCACGCTGTTGGTTTCATCGGCAAGGTCGCTTATTGTGTCTATGATGGCGTTTCTCGCGCCTTCGAGTCCTAGCCGGTCGGCTAGGGCGTAAACGTGTAGGAGGGTGTAGTATGCTGGTTTTCGGTCTTTGTATGGGATCGGTACTGTTTGCTCGTAGAGCCAGGTGACGAGGAGTTGAAAGTCGTCGACTGCGACATCGTCGAGTGTTATGCTGTTGTTGCTAGATTCTGCAAAGTGTCCTGTGAGCGCGGCACGGAAGTAGGAAGATTTTGATGTGAGGAGGCTGGTTTGGATGTGGAATGGTGTGAGTTGAGGGCCGACTAGGATTGTGCTGGTAGTGGTGAAGTCGGAAACGTTCGCTCTGGTTAGGTACGAACTTGAGTTGCCTCGTTGTGTAGGCCGACTGCCTCTGAATGTGTATGGCGGTGGGAGGTTTGGAAATGGAATGCGACTGGGGTCGTTACCAACACTGCGTGGGCTGGTATGGCGCGTCATGGCTTGTAAGTCAGTCGTGCAAGACCCTACTCCCTTGCAAGATTATCGATGGTGGTCCGTCAAACGCGCAAGCTAGTATCGATCGACACTCTGATTAAAGTTGGAGGAATGCGGCGGAGATTTGGTATGGACAGTGGTAGCCTCGAGCTTTGAAGAGGAGGATACAGTCATCACAGGCAGACTGTCATTCAGAGTCACGAAAGGTTGTTTCGAAATGTATCCTTGACTGCACCCACGGCAGTGACAACGAACAAACTTCTTTACGGAACTTCATTGAGTGAACAATCACCTTGTGTGCATGCGCGGATGACGAATGGTGGCTTTGTTGTTGGCCCAGCAAACGCCGCGCCGTAACCGGGTCTTTGTCTCGACACGGACCTTTGGAATGAGACAGGACGATCAAACGACACGATAAGCCATCGGACAGAGGGGATGACTCGGACAGTGATGAGTGAAAAAGCGCTATATGCGTTTGTTTGGCATTCGATGATACCTAAGTCGTGGTTCTCGTAGATTAAGGACCGAGACAACCCATATGAGGTGCCTCGAGCTGCCTAGTACTCCGATCGTCCCTTTCGCGATCTGATGATTGCTTGCAAGATAGTGTTGCACGTGTCAGAGAACGATGTATGAGGGACAATTTCACCAACTATTTTACACTTCCGCTAACGCCCCGAGTAGCTCAACTATTGAGATGCGTTATATGTTTATACATGAGAGGCTTTTATTACTTCGTGAAAGCACCGGCAAAGCGTCGTGTTGTATTGTCTGAGTCGGGTTTCAGACGTTGGCGATGCTGTTCGATTCGGTTTGAGCTTAGGCAACGAAGTTCTTGATGTCTGGTGGTCTGTTAGCTCCTGACACTGGAACTGAGAAATGTAAGCGCAACTCACTGTTGAGCCACTGAATGTACTCCTTCTGCTCCTTGTGGTCAATGTAGTCGGGGATGAATAGGGCAAGACGGGTGTTGATGCCACGCTCCTCAAGGTACTTCTCAAGGAGAATCTGGAGGTCCTCGTCTAGGTTGTTGAAAGGAGGGCCCTGCTGAAAGTTAGACTCGTTACGATCTCAATGCAACATTTGCACATACAGTGTAGAGAGCACGTCTTGACCAGTCCTTCTCGGCAGTGGCAGGGTCAGCCAGATCGGCGGTAGGGAAGTAGTAGAGGTCCTCGATGAGGAAGTCGCCGTCCTGGGCGGTGGCCTCGATAGCGAGAGCACCCTTGCCGGGACGCTCGATGCGAATGCTAGCGTGAGCGGGGAAGCCCTGCTGTTGGCCATCGTCCTCGTAGTCGTCCTCAAGTTCCTCGCGATCAGCGGGAGCAACACGGTCCTCGGGAGCTACGCGAATGTTTCCGTCTTGTGTGGTGCCTTGGTTGATGGCACCCTTGGTGTTGGCGCCGCCAGACTGCACATCCATGTCGGCATCGTCGTACATGGCATTGTCCTCAGTAAGCTCATCGCTGGGCTGGTTGTTGTTGAGGTCGGCGGTGGTGAAGGTGATTCGGATCTTCTCGTCGTTGTATGTGCGGGTAAGGACGACTTCCTGGTTGCCTGCCTTGTCCTCAATCTAATGGCTGTAAGCATTCGGCCAGTAGCAATGGTGTTGTAGGGTCGCACCTCGAAAGGGCTATTCTCAAGGTACTCCTTGATGTTGGCGGAGAGATCCTCGTCCTCCTTCATGCCCTCCTCCATGGAGATCTCGCTCTGGATCTTTGCGACGAGCTCTTCATTGACTAGATCGCGTTAGCAGTGTTCTCTCACTGCAATGTATCCTATACGTACTACCGCTGTCTTGCCTCCGCGCCGCTGACATGTGGAAAGAAGCTGTGAGGCGGGGGATTGGGGCAGCCCATGCTGGCTGGAAAGCTGACGTCTGTCGCAGCGACGACTGCGGGCGGACAGCTTTGGTGGAGAAACGAGCAGCAGACCGCGGGGCGCTGCGGGCGAGGTTGCGTAGGGACATCATGGTGGACTAAAGAGGTGTGAGTCTTGACAGTACCGTGTGACTGGAATGCAACTTCAAGATGGCGATGCGATAGATGGCTCTCGAAAGCGTAACTTTTCGATGGCCCAAGCGCAGGCGGGCTGATGTCAAGCGGGATGCTTGGCGCCGAAATGCGGGCCCGTTGCTCACCTCCGTCCTCGGCCGTCTTGATGGATTCAGTATTTTGTGAACCTGGGGAAATCTAGTACACATTGGCGCGTCGAGTTCCCTCCAGCTGTGGTTCCTGTTGTTTTTCAAAGGATCTAGATTGGTTTCGAGTGCAAGACCAATACTACGTCACTGCCCCGAATTCCCATTACCGCACGCGACGTAGACACGCCAAAACTTTCCCGCGTAATTGCTGCGCGTACAAACCTACTCCTATCACCACCGGAGGCTGCTCGACTTAAAACGTCATGGCGACTGCAACTACCGAGAAGAAGAAGCCAAGCGCAATGCGCTCAATCCTGGCAGGCGCAACTGCAGGTGCCGTAGAGATTTGTAAAGCATGCGCCCGGATCGTAATCTGATTCATGACTGACCCTGGACCAGCAATCACATACCCCGCTGAGTGTACGCATCGCATCGTATCCGCTTACATGACCAAGTCGAACCTGACCCAAACATAGTCGCAAAGACACGATCCCAACTCAACCGGAGATTACCTGACGGAAAGAAGCTGCCATGGCCGCCGTTCGGCAAGCAGTGGTACGCCGGATGCACAACCTTGATCATCGGCAACTCTCTGAAGGCGGGCATAAGTACGTCATGGAAATAATGGGAAGGCGACTGTCTGACGTTTCACGCAGGGTTTGTCGCATTCGACATGTACAGGAACATGCTGGCAGACGCTGAGGGCAAAGTCTCTGGTCCAGCGACAGTCATAGCCGGTTTCGGTGCAGGAGCTACAGAATCGCTATTAGCTGTGACTCCGTTTGAGAGTATCAAAACCCAACTGTAAGCAGCCTCGGTCGCATTCATGTACCTTCACTGACTCATCCGCCTAGTATTGACGACCGCAAGGCGGCAAACCCACGCATGCGAGGCTTTCTGCACGGATCAAGAATAATCGCACAAGAAAAAGGCATTCGCGGCTTCTTCCAAGGCTTCCTCCCAACGACTGCACGTCAAGCAGCCAACTCGGCCGTTCGCTTCTCCAGTTACACCTCGCTCAAGCAGCTAGCGCAGTCGTACGTCACCCCAGGAGAGAAGCTCGGTGCCTTCAGCACATTCGGACTCGGAGGACTCGCAGGCATAATAACAGTCTACACTACGATGCCTATCGACACAGTCAAGACACGCATGCAGTCGATAGAAGCACGCAGCTCTTACAAGAACAGCTTCGACTGTGTAGCCAAGATCTTCAGGGACGAGGGGCTCTTCACCTTTTGGTCAGGAGCACTTCCAAGGTTGGGTCGGCTGATACTCAGTGGTGGCATCGTCTTCACCATGTACGAAAAGTCCATGGAGCTCATGGACAAGTTTGATCCCCAGGGACGTTACATATAAATTTCGCGCATATATCTAGAGCCAGTAGCGAGTGCATTATCCCTTCGCCTGGTGTTCTACCCCCATTCGCGACTGTGTTACACTATTGGTCTGGATCTCATTGGCTTGTCTGCATTCCTCGCTTCCCCTCCTCCAGATTGCCCAAGCGCCACCACTTCAGGACATTTAATGCATTCAAATGACACGATAGGTTCTAACACCACATGAGTTGGCCTTCCCTGGTAAGAACGCGTCAGAGGATCTTTTCCATAATGGGCTTCTGTCACTTGCATATCGACCGCCATGATCCAATGGAAAGTGGACCAAGGCTGAATCGATAAACATGGGACTTCCGCGTCAGTAGTTATTGGGTTTCGTGGCACCTTGTTTCGTTGAGATATGCAGGAACTTCACCGGTTTCTGCAGAGGCTAGCACCGCTTACACGACGGTATATCTTGTCGAACCACATTACAGAAGGGACACTCAGGCAATACTAGGTGCAGCCTGCCGATCGGAAAGCATGATCTGCTGCCTTCTTTATAAGTCTTTCATGGCCCGCACCTACTCGTCTCTTCTTCTTCGGTATCGCCGTGTCCAGAATCATCAAACAATCACTCTCTGTCTGATACAAATGTACAGCATTCCTTGAATATCATAACAACCACATACAGTACAGTACCAACAAATCACAATCATGCCTCCAGTCGTATTCATATCAACTCCGGAAGAGCTCTCTGCCGTGCTAGCAACGCTCAACGATCTACCAGTATCTCCTCCAAGTCTGTACATTGATCTGGAAGGCGCGAAGCTCAGCAGAAATGGTTCAATCGCTCTACTGACCATGTATGTACTACCTAAGGAGACTGTGTATCTCATCGACATCCATACTCTAGGCGCTCGCGCATTCTCAACACCTGCCATCGCAGCAACAGCAAGCGTGACTGCGCCTCTTGATACTACGCCCAGCACAACAAACCTCACTGAAGACGCCGGAAAGCCTTCCACAACCCTGAAGTCTATCTTGGAATCACCAGCAATTCCCAAAGTCTTCTTCGATGTACGCAACGACTCCGACGCGCTATTCTCCCACTACGCCATCTCCCTCTCCTGCATCCACGACATCCAACTCATGGAGCTAGCAACCACTACACGCGGTTCCCGTGAACACCTCCTGGGCTTGGGCAAAGCCATCGACTACAATGCCTCACGCCTCAACATAACGCCGATGCAGAGGCAAGTCTGCAGCGCCATCAAAGAGGCTGGTGTCAGGCTCTTCGCTCCGGAACGAGGTGGCAGGTATGCGGTCTTTGAAGAGAGGCCGCTGAGCCAAGCAATCAAGGATTACTGTGTGCAAGATGTGGTGCATATGCCTGGGCTATGGAGGCTGTATGGTAGTAGGATGGCAGAAGGGGGCTTTTGGTGGACCATGGCTTTGGAGGGTGCAGCAAGTAGGGTGGATGAGAGTCATCAGGCGGGATATCAGCCACATGGGGACCACAAGAGGTACGGGCCCTGGACTGATGATCAGATCAAAGAGGCGATGCGGCGCTGGAATGCTGGGCAGCGGAGCAATCTGTGTGGATAAGTGAGAGGCTTGAGACTGAGTGACGGTGGAAGGTTGGGGACTTGGTCAAACGATGGTTTGTAGATGCATCGTACTTGTTTGGCCGTAGATGAATGAGCAAACGAGAGCAAAGACAAGAGCTCTATCATGGATTTCTTCTGTTTTCGAGGTGACTTACGATACACACGTTGGTACCGCGATAATGTCCATCTCCGACATTCACCTCCACTTTGGTCACTCGCCTTTGCCAACGCTCACCACTACGACTTCGACTTCGACTTCGACTTCAACACCAAACCAACAGAGACAACCTCAAACTCCTCTACTCAATCCAACACATATTTCAACAGACAAGGCAATGTCCACACACGCCGCACAACTGCTCGAGCAGCAACTGTTTACTGCCATCAAGACACAAATCATCAGTCTAGCAACGCCTCTTTATGGCACAAGATCAGAAGACGCATCAAAAGTCTATGATGTAGTCACCTACAGCATGACCACCAACAGTGATGGCAGTAGCAACGATAGCAGAAGCACCTTCAACACTGCCAGCACCAGCAGCAACAACGATGATGAAGAGGAAATAATGTCAACCTACGGTGTGGCATTGATTCTCTACACAGGCGCTTCAAATTCGCCATTCACATCATGGACACTGATCAGCCATGTGGAGGATCAGCCTGACATCATCACTGGGGCGAATTGTCTGTTGGAAGACTTGAGGAAGGGGATGGGTGGAGTTATCAGTAAGTTCATGTCACTTCTTTCCTTTCTGCTATTTTGTCTTCGCGTCTCGATTTTGGATTTCTATAGTTAGGGCAAGGTCATCGAAGGTATGGTTGACTGATGGCATGGTCGGGAATAGGTGTCTGCATGCAAACGGGTAATTGGGGGATGAAACATGGGAGGATTCCCAACGTTGCGGGTGTAAGCGAAGGAGGGCAGGAGGGTGAAGAGGAAGTCGAGGATGAGCATGGGGGTGACGGAGGGGACAATATGGACGTCAGGCGTGGCGCTGAAGGTGGCGGCGGTAGAATGGACGATGCCAGCGAAGACCCGAAGCAGACTGGCTGGAGTCCAAGGTTGTCGAAAATCATCGAAGAGGTGTAGACATTCAAGGCGTCAACGCACTCGAGGGTTGAGTTGAGGAGGGTTAGGGACTACAGTATGTTTGGAGGCGTTTTGTACATTAGCATAAGGCAGCGTGATAGTCTTCGTGTACTGTCCATCAAGCGAATCAAACCAGAATCCTCCCATGTAGTCATCATATGCCTTTTCACGTCTTAGTACACACACCTGTGTCTCTACGTAGGTATCAAAGGAATTTATATTTCCTTACGATCCGTGAGCATCATGTCATGGAGTTGTTCATTCACACGCAGGTCACTTCAATTGGAGCAAAGCGAGAACTGTATTGAGAACACGAAAAGGACGCGAATATCACATTGGAACACTACCTAAAGATACGTAAAGATCAAATCGTGTACGGTTTCATCTGCCAGTGCCAATCGGACTCATCAGACTGTTACCACTCCCACTAGTAGGACTCCGCACCATCATCGGCTTAATACTCTGGACTGGGCTCAATGGATCTCGTTGGCTCGAACTCTGACTGGAGGTTCCCGAGCTGAGGCTGCCACTACCGTGACTGCGATTGCGGCCATTGATCGGACCTGGAGTACTGAAGGGGTTACCGAGGACATAAGTGCCTGAAGACGCGGGCTCGTCGAAAGCGTCGGTGAATCCGGATACGTTAGAGAGCATCGACGAGGAACGACCGCGACCTCCACGCATGGAACCAGGAGTGCCGTTCATGTGCGAGTGCATTGACGGGAACGTGAAGCTGGAGAATCCATTGCCGTGAGGAGACATGTTCGTGCCTGGGAGATTGCCTTCTGGTGTGGTAGGAACAGACATGTGCTGGTGCGCTTGCTGGAGGATGAGCTCTTCATACTGCTGAACAGTCTGCAGAATTTGGCTGGTTGACATGTTCTGCTCCTCAGTGCGCCTTTCGTAGCCATTGATGTTGCTACGATACTGATGCTCGACTTCAGCGCGCTGTGCTCGTAATGCTGCGCGTTCTTGCTCCCTTCGTTGCTTGGCGGTGAAACCTTCAGCATTGGCGGTAACGAGACGGTCGTGCTGCTCGTTGAGCCTGGTTTGACGCTGCTGAAGGCGCTCCCTCTTCTGGAAGGCAGTAGAAATATCGGACTCCACACTTTGCACTTGTCGCTCGATCTCCTCCTTGGTCTTGTCGAATTCACAAGCAACAGCATTCTTGTTGTCACGCTCCTTCTTCCACTCTGCCTTCTTGGCTGCAGCCTCCTTCGCCTCATCTTCGGGAATGCTTCCCAGATGTTCTGCTTGGAGGGCAAACTCGGCGGCAGCATCGTCGGCTTGGCGGATGTTCTGCGTGAATTGAAGGACGCGCTGGCGTTGGCGCTCATCACTACCTCCGGCGTTGGCAAGGCGGTTGCCGAGCGTGTCCACCTCTTTCTTGATGTTGGTAATGGCTGTCTTGTGGTCTTTCTTGTTTCGCTTCAACCGATTGCGCTGTTCCTGCAGTTGCTGGTCGGCTGCGGCAATGGAGTTCTTCAATGTGGTTGTTGGCGAAGAAGGTCGTAGGGTCTGATGGGCTGGCGGGGAGGCAATAGAAGCCGAAGCTGTCACGCATTAGCAAGGTAAGGCTACACAAGATGTTCTACTTACCAAGTTCGGTTACCGGGCTGGCCGAGGTAATAAGACTCGCTGAGTAGAAGACTTGGTTGTCGTTGGTCCGAACAAACTCGCAATAATAGTTCGAGAGAGCTGTCAGACCAAATATTTCTCCTACCCAGTAGCCCGTTCCCTCTTGTCCCTGGAATCCGATCGGCTCGCTCTGTCGGATGCGGGTTGAGCTCCAGTCCGCGCCATTGACGCGGATGTAGAAGGGCTTCGACTTGTCTATCCCAGACCCAACGCTGGAGTCTTCATCGTCCTGCTCTTGAAGGCCAGCTCCACCAGATAAACTAACACGAAATGAAATGTCGGAAAAGCCGACTTCTGAAATCCAAACACGATCGTCCTCCGATCTCCAAACAGCGTTTCCAATGTGATTTGCGTCTTTTGCGTTAGCCTCGTCGGCATCGTTGGCCGCCCGGCTACTCTCCATCTCTTTTAAAACTGTAACTTTTGTACTGGCAAGTGCAGCCCAGAATGGCTGCTGACTACGAACATGAGTAGCTTGCTTCCTCTTCCTCCTCCCACTACTCGCTTTATCCTTGATTGCGTGTGCTGCAGGCGACGGCCCCGGGGGGCGGCCATCGGTGCTCGAGGAGTTGGGCACGTCGGCAGTGGGATCGAGGTTCGTGGAGTTGGAGCGTTGCAGCGTGCCAGACTCTGGATCTGTCTTCTTGCCGGTGGGTAAGGTTGATTGTTCTCGTCGAGAGAGAGAGCGTCGGATGATACGAACGACACCTTGGGCCAAAATATGAATACCCAGGAGGCTACGGGGCCATCCATGGGGGGTCGAGAAGCTTTCCAAATAAGTCGGCGTACTCGGGGGGCTCGTCAAGAATTCAAGGCCTCCCCGGGCGAGCCCCGTCCACAGGAAGTGGACGATGTGTTGCCGGAGAGGCCTGAATCTGAAGACGTGGCTCGAAAGAATGATGACGAAGCATATGACAATGCTGTTGGTGGTGCCCTTCTTGCCGGCTGCGGCACCGCCGAGCGCTATGGCTATGACGGCCTGTGCGAGGTCGAGGAAGAAGTTCTGGGCAGGCACCCACAGCAGCAGCCATACGAGCAGGATGACGGTGTCGGCGATGATTGTGGTGAAGAGCGAGGGCGTGCCGCCGGAGCCCTGGAAGATGTCGGTGAAGGAGGGGAAGGCGGAGAGGGCGGAGAGGGGCGTGCCGGCCTGGGGCGGGACAAAAGTAAGCGTTGCGAACAGGAACTGGACGACGGTGAGGACGGTGGGGGGCAGCTGGAGCAGGATGATGAGGATGGCGAGGACGTCCCGCAGCGGACAGGACGTGAGAATGGTGGCAGGCACCGCGAGCATGCTGGCCATGGAGATAGACGCCGACTTGGAGGCATTGGTGTCGGCGCGGCGGAGAGTCGAGGGCATGGGATCAAAGGGCCCGCCGGCGCTGCCATTGTCGTACGAGCGGCAGGCCTCGGGGGTGTTGTCGAGCGAGGCATCCGAGCCAGCGCGCGTGCGGTGCCCTGATCCCGCCGACGCAGCAGCGGCCATGGTGTTGGCGTGGGCGCTCGACCCCGGAGCTGGATCGTGGGCGCTGGCGTGCTGCGTCATCTCGGTCGTGTCTACATGGCTGGGCAGCGGCGGCGACGGCTCGCTGGGCTTCCCGTTGGCGTGGCCATTGAGCTGCGGGATGCTCTTCTGCTTTGTGATTTTCTTGCCGGGGGCCGCAAGGCCATTCTCGTGTCGCTTGTCGTGCGCCGCGTTCCTCTTCGACTTCGCTACCATAGACGGCGGTGCGGGTGCGAGCGGGCAAACCTCTCCCTGGCGCGACTCGACTGCTGCACAGGACGAGCCAGGACTGGAAGATGTTGAGCCGCTGCTCGGTGGGGGGGTCTGGGGGGGTGTCGTGTGCTGGGCAAGACGTGTAGGGAGCGAGGAAGGTGCCCTGCGCCTGCTCAGTCGTGCCTTCCGCCGGATGGGCTCGTGCCAAGACTTGCAAGTGCTAAACGTCAAATGCAAAGTCAACCAAGAAAACCCGACCGCCCAAGCCTCTGCGCGAGTGGGCCACGCTGTGACCAGAGCACTGACAAGCCACGATGCACCTGACGGCTGATTTGCCTGTCGACTCCGAGGTTCCACGTCTCCAGCGCTGCCGACCCGTGGTTCACCACGACCGCCCTGCACATGCAACCACGACGCCCTCGACACGCTGCCTATCCGCGGCAAAATTCCATGTGTCCGGCTTGTACCGCCCTCATCACAACCACGCGGGCAGCATATCTTGATGCTGCTGCCACGCAGATCAGCCGAGCTGTGTCCGATTCCAGTTCATGATGCCGATCTTGACCACGACAACAGGGCCGTCATTTCACTCTACCGGGGAAGCCAAGTATCGCCTGTCCCTCTCCGGCAGTGATCTTGCCTGTCTGGCACCTCGTCTCGCCCTCCTCTACATAGTCCCTCCGTCTGCTGCCTCTGCCATATCGCACAGCTGCATCGCCAGACAAACACGTCTTCCAAGGCAGCCAATTAGCCTGCGCCGGCTTCTTTAGCTTACCTGCTCATTTGCGTGCACCAGGACCCCCCTGAGCCATAGCAAGCTCCAGGGCGAATGAACCCGCGCTTTGTCTGTTCACCGCATGCCTGAAGTCTCTGCAGCGGGCAAACCCCGCCGACGCTATTACTCACGCCGCCGTCACCCATTGTCTGCTTCCTAGGTACGCGGATAGAGCGTGCCTGCCCCTTCGATGCATGAATCTTTACAGCGGCTGCGCAGCAATGCTCATGCGACGTGTTACGCCACACCTTACTGAGCATTGCTATACCGGGTCAAGCGGTGCACTGTCAGCATCCCAAATTGTTCGGAGCATTTTTCTCTATCTGTGTTCCCTCGAGGCGAGCATAGCGCGCAAGCCTTCCGCCTGCACATCCATGACCCTCTTCCGCCCTCTGCAGTGTGCCGGCGTGAAGCTTAACCCAACCACGCCAATAGCAGCCCGTTCGACTTGCAAATAAGGCAAGCCGGAACATCACGCGCGCAACGGGCGTGCAGATCGCTGCAATAGGCATCAGAACATCCCACTTCATGTACATCATTGTGATGAGAATCACGCCATGCAGTGGGTTCATGCGGCAGTTTGCCATTTTCCCATCGTTTGCATCTATACGTCTGGTTTTACTGCCATGCGCCGACCTCGGACACGCGATCAACCCCGCGTGTTGTCTGTCGATACCGCTGCAGGGGTATATGATGACGGATATGACGATACCTATGTAACACCGCTAGTAAATCCTACTCTACCGCCGCTACAGACGTGACTATTTGCTAGTCTTGTTCAAAGACGTCGCACTAGCGAAGCCTTCACGGAGCAGGAGGAACGAGAAATCAAGGCACGGTTTGCGAATGCGAACCGCAGATATCCAGGGTCTAATGAGGCGTTTTCTCGCAAGTATCACCATGTTCTACTGAGCCGCGCTACCAAAGTCTTCTTTAGCATCCGGTCTATCCCAGCTACCCTTCTCTAATTCCCTAACTCGATCCAATAGCCCTCTGACCCTAATGCTGTTCTTCTCTTTCGCTTGTTCTTGTAGGTTGAATGTCTCTTGGAACTTCTGGATCATAAAAGACGGCAATGGAGACTTCTTCGCTGTTCGATAGTCGTACACGACAATGTCTTCGGTGCATCGCGCTGCTGGTCGACGCTGGGCCTCTGAGAGGATTAGTACGTCCAAGATGAAGTGATCGGTGTCTTGCGTCGGTTCGTCTCGAAGCTTGTGCAGCACGGTCACCCTGCCGATGTATGTGTTAAAACATTGAGCACTACATCTTGTAGTTTGCGTTCGTGGTCGCACCTATCAGGCCATTTCATGGGCTAGTTCTCCGTTAGTGACGTTTCGAGAGTTGAGCCAGCCTTCAGCTGGAACGGTCGCGTGCAAAACTTACAAACTTGTAGTCTGTCTTGATACTCCTCAATATCAAGCCAACGCTTTTCGGCGTCATGAGCTCCATCCACTCGGCTTTATGCTGTGGGTCGCTCGCTGCAAAGTTCAGCGTCCAGTTGACTCTCGCCGACTCAGCATACCGATTGTACATGACATTATTGACATGACCTGGTAGATATTAGATGTGGATCTCCAAGGCTCGAGTAGGGAAGCGAATACCCTTCACATCCGTCAGCAATTATCAGCATACACGTATTGGGGCCATCCTACCATGCTGTCCTGCACAAGATCGAGCTCATATCAGCGATTGTACACAAGTTTGTTAGACAGGATGCTAACCATTTCACCCCATACCACCTCTTGCCGGTAGAGACCCCGCCATTGCCTGCCTGTAAGAAAACCCTCGCTACCAGCTACAAGTTCTCGCCCTGTAAGTCACATAAGAAGTTGGTTCTGCATCATGACATGAACCACCATTGTCATAACTCACAGTCTACTGCAGTCTCCTGTAGTATCAAACCAGCTTCCTCAATCTGTGCAGGGTTCATTCCAAAACTGATACACTTGCCGATGCGTGTTCGAACGTCCGAGAGCCATCTTGGGCTGAGCGCTGCAGTTGCAGGTGCTGTCAGATGTGAGTCAGCTATTGGTATTCCGTGATGCTCCAGCTCTTCCTCTTCAAAAGTGTAACGGTAGATGTTTGAAGAATTGTGTAGTGACTGGCTTGAGATACCTTACTAGTTACAATATACCCAACAATCGATCACATAGATGCGTGCTGCGCACACTAACAACATTAAAGAATCGACACCCAATTTACGTACCGCTTGAAGTAGACTGATACCGCGCGCGAGAGATTCTCTGCACTACCGGAAGAGCTGGCCATGCAGGCCTAGAACGAAAAAGCGCTGAGCACCCCAAGGGTCGCATGGTATTCATTATCGTGAAATACGGAGTCCAATGGGAAGACAGCGCGGTGGTGTTCACGAACGATTGCAGCAAGAGCTAGGGCGTTCCTTCCGAGGATACGGAAGACAAGCCGAGGATCCGCTACCTCCACATCCAATTCCATCCACAAGTCCGCCAGCCGCTACGTCAGGACGTGGGCCCGAGCGTTTGCTACAACTACTCCGCACCCTGCTCGTACACACGCGATTGACGTTTGACAGCTTTCTAGCATCGACTTCTTCGGATCTATACATCGTTTGCTTCCTTCTTGGAAATGGCGACCCCCAATCCCGCGCTTCGCCACCAGGTCATCCGGATCTACAAGGGTGCGTAGCATGGTCTTTTCCCTCGGCTCGTAGCAAACTCCATGGGCTAACGAAATGAATAGATTTGCTTTTCATGGGCCGGGAATATCCCCAGGGCTACGATTACTTTAGGACACGCCTGCACAAGGCATTTGCGAGCCAGAAGGACCTGACGGACGAGGCCAAGATTAAGCAGGGCATCGAGAGGGCGGAGTACGTGAAGAAAGGCAAGTCACGCCATACCCGGCATCAAATGTGTCATGCTAACATCTTGTAGAGATTGAAGCACTGTCCGTTTGCAGCAGCTGGAAAAGCAATGTTGAAATCATTCCTAACTACATCCAGATACTATCTAAAGCGCTATCGCACCTTGCGCCAGCGCTACGACAAACTCGCCTAGCATGTATAATACGATAACTGACATTTCGCCGACCATGGCCTTGCGTAGACCGGGATATCACAAATAACAAGGTACGCCACTTGAACTTTACGCCTTCTTGCACCACCATATGCCGAGCTCGAGACACTCACCGCTCGAGGCACCTTTCTGCTCAAGCAGGTCGTTGATCATGGAGTTCCAATAACGCTGCCATTCCTCTTGGTTCTTTCCGCTGACTTCTTTGAGTAGAGGCTCGAGACTTTCAATCAGCTGTATGACGACGAGCAATGCCGTGTGTCTCAGCGCTGCCTGCTCCTTGGTCAGAATGGAGCTCTCCAGGGTTGCGCTTCCCTTCTTGAGTTTCCCCGCCTCGCTCTCACGCCGCTTTATCGTCTCGCCCGCAGCTTCGCGCTCCCACCGTGGCTCACCGAGAAGAATCGCTACCCGACGGTTTTCCACCTCGCATAGAGTGTCCGGCTCTTGAAGGAGGATTTGCGATATACGAGAGCAAGGGGTTGCCGTGAGCTTGCGTCGGTCCAGCGCTTCTTGGATCCACGAGTTGGAGTCTTGGAGATATTTATTCTGCACATCGGTAAAGGGTGTGGTGTGCGAAATGAGGAACGTCCCGGTTGAGACAGCGCAAGCGTACTCTTGAGGATTCTTGCCTGGTGGTGGTGGTGGATGCGGCAGGATCGAGCGGATAATGTGGTCTGTGTCCCATATTTCCAACGTGCCCCCAGACTTTAGGATCCGAGTGCATTCATCGAGTGTCCTCTGCGAGGGTTGCCCATCAGGTATCACCATACTCAGGTCCTTCATCACGACGACATCGAACTCCTCATCATCGAACGGCAGCGGCAACTTGCGCAGATCATGCTGCACGAACTTCCAGTCGATGCCCTGGCGCTGCAAATCTCCAGCCAGATTGACAATGTCTAGACCGGTAAAGGAAACATCATCATAGCCCTGTTCTGGTTACGGTCAGCCCTGAACCGTACAGACAGTGCGGGGTATACGTACCACTCAGCCATTCATGGCACACAGCCGACCAGTATCCGGAGCCACACGCAACCTCGAGCACTTTCTTCGGGGGGTATGAGGGGGTGGAGCCCATGGCTTTGCCGAAGACGGCTGTCGCAAGGAGGGTATGCAGGTTCTGGCGGTGGAGTTCGGGCAGGTCGCATGGGAGGGGATAGCTCTGGGCACTTCGAATGTATCGGCGTCCATGGCGCAGGATGAAGGGTTCGGTAGACGGGACGCCCGTGTCGTCTCTGGTACTCTGGGTGGAGCCGCTGGACATGGAGCCGCGCGTTATGTCCATGTTGTGGCCTGAGAGGGTGCGCGCGCCTGTTGAGGCAGAAGTCGAAGACGCAGAGATGGTTCTACCGAGAGCGTCCGTGGTGGTCAGATCCCATTGCTTTGCTTCGACGGTCTTGGGGCGTATGGGAGGGCTGGCGGTGGCGTTGGCGCCGTAGTAGCGGTACTGGGGAGGGGATTAGCCAGAGAGGTTCACACGTAGAGCAAGCACAGTGTTCTTGCCAACTGCCAATCGCCCATGGAGACGACCTGGAAACGTGCTCGAGGTTGTCCAGTCTACTCCTACCCTAGCCCCACTGTTTTAGCGGGAACGCGATATTGGGCCGGTCTTTAGTCGTCTGATAAGCACGTGTAGGCGAGTCAGCAATTAATGAGCGGGACGGCGGAGCGGATGCGACAAGGAAGCAGAGCTCGACTGGAGAGAGATCAGATCAGAGGATGGTGCCAGCACGCCATGTATGTGAATGCAAGTTTCGGCACAGCTCCGGGTGTGGGAGGCAGCTCAGGTGAGGAGCTGCGAGGCCAGCCGAGGACACATCTCCAATCAACGGCTGCGGCTGTGTGAATCCCCAGGTTGTCTATGGCGATGCATCGCTGGGCAGTGCGAGCGCCGCGAACGAGCAGCTTCTGGCGATGTGGCGCCCGTCTGCAGGAGCGCGGCATGAGCCGAAGACGTGCTGCAGGTGATATTCCAGCGTGGGGAAAGCCCGAGTCTAACAGCGACAAGCTCACGAGGGCATGCAGTGCACGGCGGAAACGAGGATCAAGGGCGAGGGTACTGCGTAATCTGTAGCCTTTCCATGGATGAAACACATACGTGAACAAGGGCACAAGTAGAGGAGGGATAGATGCACGTCGAATGCCCGCGGAGAGGGGGTGTACCTAGGTACCATGGCCAGTCCTATACACTTGTTGGATAGTTGCCATGCACGCCAAAAGGAAGAACACAAGGACTACTCTGATGAACACCCAGCCAACGCGGGCACAGGCCCAGTCGCGAGAGAACAGATGGGCAGTTTCATGGCGCTCAGCTTGGATCGACGCTTCCATGTCACGTGGCCCGCTAAGCGGCGGACCCCAATGCATCGGGCAAGGTTCGACTGGGCTTCACGTATCGCATCACTACGCTCTCTATTCTTCACAGCGCTGCAGTTGGACCCGCTGACTGTCTGTCTGGCACGATTGAGCCCGATTGCCCTCCTGCGCGCCCTTTGACATCCTCAGCTGCCGTACGTGCGCCGCTTCCACACGCTTCTGCTGCCCGCTCGAGCTCCCCGTCCAACCTCTTCGATTCCCCGCCGCACCAACTGACTGCTCCATACCAGTAGCCCGCCAGGATATCAATACGAGCCCGCGCCCCAGCCCTTTATCTCCAGCACGCCTCGACGCCCGCAACCCCTCCGCCTTCGCTCGCTACCGAGTCCCCGCTCCACCACCACCTTCACTCGCGAACCGCCGGGATATCAATACATGGTATACTGGTGCCGCGTTTGCTGAACGCGTGCTCATGTCGAGGAGTCGCACGGGCGCCCATGTTAAAACGAAGAAGATCGCGTGCCCGAACCCTTCCTCCTACCTGACGCCCCGACTCGCCAGAGCATCCCGCGCCTTTCACCCCCAGCACAAAGGCCGCCTGCGCGACCCCAGATATCTTCCGCCGCGATTCCCTTAGATGGCCGAGTACTCGGTCTACCCCAGGGGAACCGGCAATACCTTCTATCCGCAACACACACAAAACATACGCAACCTCCCCAGCCGAGTGCGCTCACCCACGTCTACCGCCCGCATACCCTTCCCCAACCCCGACACCCCCTCGCCGTCACGATCTCCTGGACGCCAGTCGTCTCCCCAGCAGTTCGGCATGTTCAACCAGGCCCATGGGCACCAGGGCCACAACGTTATGATGAACGGGCGAGCAGGGCAGCAGAACTTCATGCAGCACATGAACCTGGGGAAGCCCTTCCAACACAACCAGCACCACCAGAACCAGCACCAACATCACCAGCAGCACCAGGACATCTCCGGAAACAATCATGTCGGCCAATTCAACCACCAGCACAACATCTCGAGTGGGGGTATGTCCAACGTGCAGCCCCACTTTACGCCGGGCCATCTCCAGAACGGCACACCAAACAGCGTTCATAGTGGACTCAGCAAACCACCAACCGAACACTGGCAAGAGCAATTGAAGCTGCACCAGACCGCGCGTGAAATGACGCAGGCCCACTCACACGCTCGAATCCACCCGAGCGTTAGTAAGAGCATCGTAGCGGGAACATCAAACGGGATGCAAAAAGAGACGGACAAAGAAGAGCGCAATAGGCCTGCTGCTCAGCGGGTGGAGGATGCCAAGGACCAACATATTTGGACAATTCTCGATTTCGGCGGCCAGAATCTTAAAGTCATCACGCCAGCCTTGTTTGCCTACACTTTCCTGACCAAGCTCTACCTCAACTCCAACAAGCTCACCTACGTGCACCAGAAGATTGGACAGCTGCGGAACCTCACTCATCTCGATCTCTCCCTGAACAATCTGCAATATCTACCCCCGGAGATTGGCATGCTAGTGAACCTGAAGCAGCTGCTCCTGTTCGACAACCACATCGAGAATCTGCCATACGAACTAGGATCCTTGTATCAACTGGAAATGCTAGGTATTGAGGGCAACCCTATTCCGGACGACCTGAAACAGATCATAATGGAACAAGGCACCACGGAACTTATCAAGCACTTCCGCGAGAACGCACCGGGTCCAGAGGCGCCACCAGAGCGAGACTGGATTGTCCTCGATGAGGTTCAAGACACGGCACAAGAGACTGTGAGCGCGCTCAGCTACAACATCTTGTGCGATAAATACTGTACGCAATCACAGTACGGATACACACCGAGTTCAGCATTGGCCTGGGAGAGTCGCAGGGAGCTCATTCTTGCTGAACTGCGGGAGCGCGACGCAGACATAGTGTGTCTGCAAGAAATCGATCAAGATAGTTTCAACGAGTTCTTCCGAGCAGAGCTGGCGCACAACGACTACAAGGGAGTATTCTGGCCGAAATCACGAGCGCGTACCATGGCAGAAAGGGAAGCAAAGCTGGTCGATGGGTGTGCCATCTTCTACAAGAACAGCAAGTAAGTTGTTATCCGTTTCGTCTTGCGGAACCCCACTAATCAGTCCAGGTACATCCTGCTGGACAAGCAGCTCATCGACTTTGCCAATACAGCCATCAACCGTCCGGATATGAAGGGCGAACACGATATCTTCAATCGAGTCATGCCCAGAGACGATATTGGCGTTGTTGCTTTCCTCGAAAACCGTGCTACTGGTTCCAGATTCATTGTCGGAAACGTACACGTCTTCTGGAACCCTGCGTTCCAGGATGTCAAGCTTGTGCAAGTCGCCATCTTGATGGAGGGTATCACCAAGCTTGCAACTCAATGGACTAAGCACCCGGCCTGCAAGAACAAGGTGGTGTACCAGTTCACGAATGGCGATAGCGAAGAAGGAGCCGAACCCGACCCGACACAGGAGCCCGGACCTTCCAAGGAATACTCTGATCCTTCCGATATCCCCGTGTTGCTATGCGGTGACTTCAACTCGCTGCCATCCTCTGGTGTCTACGATCTCATCACACATGGCAATGTTTCGAATGCTCACGTGGATCTGGGAAGCCGCAAGTATGGTAACTTCACACGAGACGGTATATCCCATCCATTCAGTCTCAAGTCCAGCTACGCATCTATCGGCGAGTTGGCGTTCACGAACTACGTACCTCACTTCCAAGGAGTCCTGGACTACATCTGGTACTCGACAAACACACTGCAGGTGGTAGGTCTGCTTGGCGAGATTGACAAGAACTATCTCCAGCGGGTACCGGGTTTCCCCAACTACCACTTCCCCAGTGACCACGTGGCCCTGTACGCGCAATACATTGTCAAGAATCGCAAAGAGGCGAAGAAGGTGTCCGAAGTCGACTTTGGGCCAAGCCGGGATCGAAGGAATTGATCGGCTTAAGGTCGTTTGGCCTCCGGGCATGTCAATACGCTTTCTGGTGCAGCAATCTCCGTCGTTTTCAGGCGTCATTTGCTCGGTGTTCGGTTGCTACGGTTCGCTCGCGTCCTTTGCGGGCTTCACGATGGAGATTTAGTTTTGGTAACGAGGTGAATCGCTCGATAGACGGTGCGCGGTCTGATCACTTGGGAGGTATGAGCAATGCCGGCGGTTAGTGCATGAATCTTGTATCATGTTTGTTGTTAGTGTCTGGAACATGTTTCCCTTGGTAGCCTGACGATGGAAGGACCACTACTCTCTTTTTCAACGTGCGAAGCGTTTGGCTGTCTGTGGCTGGTGTTTATCGGCATGGGATGTTTGATCTATTTTCTGGGTTCGTCTTGCGTTCATCTTTTCTGCAATGTATCAACTAGGTAGCTCCTTCAAAAAGGCCTCGTCGCCTGCACTCGAGCAGGTCTGACTACGGTTTTACCGTTCAACATGTCCTCGATGCACGTGTGGTGTAACGTGGTTGCGTGAGGAACGCTGCGTGAACATGGCTTTCGGACCACAGATGCGTCATGGGGCAGCGTCAACGGCCACAATTCGCTGGAATGAGCCGTCGAGGAGGATGAGGGGAAGGGGTCTCGCTTGACCGCCGCGGCAGGGACCCACTTAGTTGACATCGACGTGCGCTCCTCGACAACTTCGTCCAGGCCGCGCAACACGCAATTACCTCCCTCCTCCCTGTACATCTCGAGCCACCTCTCTTCTCGTACACTCTAGACACAATGGCTGCTGCTGCGACGAGCGAGCTGAAGCTCGACCCCAAGTACGACCACTACGACTTTCCCACCGTCGCTCCCACCGCCCAACCAGGACACCCAGGCCACACAACTCCAGAGCAAGATGCCCAGGTCTTCCAGCTGAGAACCCAGCTGGAGCAGTCCGGCCACACCAAGAACCTCGACACCCTGACTCTGGTATGCTCACCGCTTCTCCTGCGGGTGCAAAGGCCTCAAGCTAAACAATCTACAGCTGCGGTTCCTCCGCGCGCGAAAGTTCAATGTCGAGCTTGCGAAACAGATGTACGTACATGCAGCATGGGGACATTGTAGGAGAATGGCTGGAATGTATGCTGACAGTCACCAGGTTCGTTGACTGCGAGAAGTGGAGGGCCGAGTATGCTGGCGTCGGCGTTGAGGAGCTCGTCCGCACCTTTGACTACAAGGAGCGACCCGAGGTCTTCAAGTTCTACCCCCAGTACTACCACAAGACGGACAAGGTACGTGGCTTCTACTTGGGCTGAGAGCTCAGCCCAGATCTGACCAACAAAACCTCTGACGCAACACTAGGATGGCCGCCCACTCTACATCGAGCAGCTCGGCAACGTCGACCTGACCGCGCTCGGAAAGATCACCTCCCAGGAGCGCATGATCCAGAACCTTGTCTGCGAATACGAAAAGATGGCCGACCCCCGTCTTCCTGCCTGCTCCCGCAAGTCGGGCTACCTCCTCGAGACATCTTGCACAATCATGGACCTGAAGGGCGTTGGTATTGGCAAGGCTACCTCCGTGTACGGCTACCTCGGCGCCGTCTCGCAGATCAGTCAAAACTACTACCCCGAGCGTCTGGGCAAGATGTACATCATCAACGCCCCCTGGGGTTTCTCGGGCGTCTTCAGCGTGGTCAAGAAGTTCCTCGACCCCGTCACAAGCGCCAAGATCCACGTTCTCGGCAGCGGATACCAGAAGGAGTTGCTGGCGCAGGTCCCAGCCGAGAACCTGCCCAAGGCATTCGGTGGATCATGCGAGTGCGAGAAGGGCTGCCAATTGAGCGATGCAGGCCCATGGTGGGATGCACAGTGGGCAAAGGAACCCAAGTGGGCCAAGAAGAGCGACGATGCGATTGACAACACGGCTCTTCCTGCACCTACTGAGGGCGTTGCGGGTACTGCACCAGCTGCGCCTGTCGGCACCGACCCTGCTACCGCACCTGCGCCTGCCACTACCTAGGCGGAGTGTGTTCTCGAAGCAGGAAGGTGTGTTTAGAATGTCAACGGTATGGCGTAGGGGCGTGATGTTCGAAAGGGGGTGCGCTGATTGCAGCATAGATAAGCGTGGTAGGTGTTCACGCGGCGGCATAGCAAGTGTAAAATGTCATCATACAGGTTTCAAGAGCAACTAGCTTACAACGCGCACACCGTTTTGCATAGGACTCATGTGTGACTACTGATATAGAAGCAGCTAGATCTGGTCACGAATGTTGGTCATCTTCGACTCAAGAGCCTGGTGTTGTATGGCGCCTCAGTGAAATCCGCAAGGCGCCAAAACCTTCATATTCACTACTTGCGTACTATGGGGTCTAGTGTAACGACCGTGCGAGGGGGAACGTCCGTACAGATTGCGATTTTCTTCTCTCTTATTTCCACCCTCCCTAAACGCTGCACCTCAAACCGCTCATCTTAGGTGCCAACCTACAAGGCAAACTTTTCTAACTCAACCCTACAATGCGTCTGCGCGCCAGGTATGCTAATGAAAGAAGAAGCTACGACTCTGCGTCCGACAGATGCGATGTCGACCCTGAGCCCGACGATGCTCTTCTCCGAAAGTCACCAGATGCGGATGACGATATTCCCTCATCGATTTTAGATAACGATATTCTCTCACAGAGTTCAGATGAGGATACTATCTGCGTCGTTGTCGGTAAAGAATCAAATAAAAGGAAGTTCTTCATGGACCCGTGCCGCATCTGTCATTGCAGCAAGTTCTTCCGCAACGCCTTGAGGGGGGGGATGGAAGTCAGCACAGACTCTCAAAGTCACTTTGAAAGAAGAGGACCCTAGGATATTCGCTTGGTATCTAGACACACTCTATGTACGCATGCTCACACGGTCAGCGTGTCCATATCTTGGCTAACGAAGAGTACATAGAACGGCACCAAGACATCCTTCAAAGGTCAGCCGTGGTCTTTCCAGCCCATGAGCGAGCTCTACGTCCTCGCTGAGATGCTCATGGACGACTCCACTAAGAAGGTTATCCTGGCGGCCATTCAGAAACGATGCGAGAGCCCTCAATTCGGCCACTCCCTCCCGGAGCCATCTGCAGTGCGTACTATCTACGACGGTACACCCGAGTCGAGTCCCGCGCGTCGTTTGATGGTTGATATCTTCTCCCAACGTGCAAGTAAAGAGCGCATTGAGCACTGGACGACGGAGAACTTGCCGAAAGACTTTCTCCTCGATCTGTCGGTCAATCTCATCGCCCAACGTTCCCCTCTAGATGACGATAATAGGGGACAAGATGAGGGCAAGAATGCTAAGAAGCGTGCAGCTGAAGAATCTGACGACGAATTAGCCCTCTATCTTGACTCGCTAAAGTCGCCTCCAAAGGTGAAGAGGAAGATCGTGAAGCTGAAGTTGCGTGCCGACGGCCATGATCGCCTCGCCTTTCCTGACAAGTACTCCGTGCTAGCCGATGCAGACTCGGGAAATACAAAGACAAAGGTCACTCTTGGTTCCCAACACGATACCGCATACATCAGGTAAGCTCTTGACAGTAGGTAACGCAAGCGGACATTACACTGACTTCTGCAGGGCTGAGCGCACAGCCGAATGGCAGACAAACATTAGCAACCTTCCAGGTGGTCCTGTTAAGCCGCAGATAATGACCGATGACGGCAGGAGTTGGTTCGAAACCGATTGAGAGTAAACGAGTCGATTGAGGAATAGACGCTATAGTAGTAGAAATATTGATGCTATTCATTCGTAGGACACGACTACGGATTCTTGGGAAAACAACAACGGCAGGAGGCTGGATGTGTTTAGTCCAGTCAATAAGACGAGAATAACTCTGACACCCGGTTCTGCATCTCGCTCACCACTTAGGAGTCTGTGCTCATCGTCGAAAAAGATGCTCAACTCAACACACATACGAAGTGATGAAGTCAGAAAGCTTTTGATAGATTACCAGGTATGTTGCTATCATATAGATCGGCAGCGAAAGACCCGTGGAGTGACACATGCCACCTCAACCCTGTAATCGCCATGTTCCCTCAAAGCGATGCTCTTTCTCGCCGAGAGCAGTCGGGGAGAAAGCACGTAAAGTACACACCCAATAAACCATGATACAACTAAATATACCGCTACGCCGTGCTCCAATATAACATGCATCCCACAAAGACAGTAGACCGACTTACAGTGTTGTGTTCTTTTACTCAGACCGCCAGCAAACCATGTCGTAGCGATTTCGGATTGATAGCATCCTACGACTAGATACGGTGCTTCTCCGATTCTGCATAGATAGTCAGCATTATGAGTGGTATGTGATGGAATGCACTACTAACCGAGTCGCGAGTACAGCATGTATAGTGCCATTTGGTTGCATTCTTGTGTACCCGTGATGGTAACAAGACGCTCGTTGCTGTTGTCGGTGGGCTCGTTGATCTTGATGACACTGCCACTGAGCTGGCGGATTTCATTGATCTTCGCACCGCCCTTGCCAATGATGGCACCGACCATGTCGTTGGGAATGAAAATCTGCTGGGTAAGAGGTTGGCCAGGCATGCCACCAACAGCTGCGTGTGGAGCGGCGCCGCCATGCGCAACAGGCGCTGCAGCAGGGTGACCGCCGTAAGGAGTGGGCGCTGCAGGACCACCGTAAGGACCACGGCTAGGCGAGCCAGCGCCGTAAGGCATGTTGGGATGACCGTACGGCGACTGCTGTGGAGGCTGTCCATGCTGCATGTGCGGAGCACCATAGCCTCCGTGAGCAGGAGTTCGCTGGGGTGGTTCTTGGCGACGGAAGTTCTGTGGGTGAGAGTACTGACCTCCAGCGGGCTGGGGAACGTATGGTTGAACAGACATGCCGCCTGGGACGACGTTGGCAGCCATACCACTACGGGTTGCATATTGGGATGCAGCCGGTCCACCGAATCGCTCGGTCAGCTGCTCGACCAAGGTCTGAGCAACATAGTACACAGCAATGTGCACAGCGTCAGCAACACCCAGTACGATCAACGAACGTTCGCCAGAGTTGGGAAGGAGAGTGTCAGATGCGTTCAACTTAGCGTTAGAAGCCTCTTGGATCTCGCGGATGCGGACGCCAGCCTTTCCGATGATGGAACCGATAAGGATGTGAGGAATCAGAAGACGCATAGGGTAGGCCTTGGAGGTGGATGTAGAAGGTGTCTCGAGGTCCTCCTGGTTGAGGGTGCGCACAATGAGGCCGAATGCCTTGGACACAGCATCAACTTGGCCGCTTACAGTAAGGATGCGTTCAACAGCGCCCCGAGAGTAGTCGCTAACGGTGCACTTGGCGCCGGACAAGCGACGAATCTGAGTCACATTTTCTCCGCCCTTGCCAATGATGGTAGCGGCCTCGCTGGTGCCAATGCAAGCGCGCACATGCAGCCAGTTGGTCTCGTCCACCTGCTGGTTGTGATTTACAGGCCGACCATTGGCACCTGATGTGGATTGGATAGGCTGAGTCTCAAGGATAGAGGGTGCGTCTGGGACAACAGTGTCGGTATGGATCGGCTGGGCACCGTTCTCGACAGCAGCTTCAGCCGCTTCGGGTACCACCTTTACGTCCTCTTGTGTGATGCCTTCCGTGGCGATGTCGTCGGCCTGGACTGGTTGCGCGATATCGATGTTGTCTGGGTTGGGCGCATCCTCCTTGACCATCTTGTCGAGAGCAGGACGCTTGGCATCGGGTTGGTCATTGGGTCCGGCAGGCGATGAGGGTTCCTCGAGCGGTCGCTTGGCCGAGGAAGCCGCGATGGTGGGTGACGCGGACATGTTTTCTGTTATGAGTTGTGGATCTTGAATTTGGAAACGGGTATGCACGCTCTTCACAGTCGAGGAGCGTTCAAACGGGAAGGTGAGATTTGTTCAATTGATCTCGATTATTTGCGACTTTATGTACAGCGGGGGCCGTGAAAGAAAGCGTGCTGTGAGGGCGGGCTGGAGGGAGTCGCGACAGTGCGGTGAAGGTGCGAGGAGGTAACGTCGCCGGGAGCTTGAAGGAGTTTGGAGCGTGCAGAGGGTGCAGTGGTCGGAGGAGAGAGGCCTCGGGAAGCGAGGAATCGGGTATGATGGTGCTTGTGATGGAGCGGGAGAGTCGGAAAGGGTGTGTGTTTCTTGGGACGAGGTGAGGTCGACAGAGGAAGAAACTGGCCCAAGTAAAGAAAGCTCGCTCGTCAAACCTTCTCGGCAACGGTCCGGCGTCTCAGGTGCGGAGAGCTCGAGGTTGCGCGCTTTCCTTCTCAAACGAGAAAGCAATGTTAGAAGAAGGGGTGGGCCGCGATGGAGAAGGAACTGTGGGCGATGGTTGATAACAGCAGGTCGTTTGTCGCGAGGGAGGAGGCGCAAACGATGCAAAATGGAGCTATCGCGGGGAGATCGGCGCTAAGTCTTGGCGCGTCACGTGTGGTACTACGACTTTGTCTGTGAATACAGGTAGCACGGCAACTGAGAGACTGTTGAGTTCCTCGCGGTGCAGCGGGAGCCTTAGTGAGTACACAGTTGAAAGGGGTGAAGCCCTCCTCGCTCGCCAGGCACCACTGGCCCGTTAGCGACATCGGTGGACCGCACTTGAACACACAGCCAGCCGGTCGGAGAAATGGCGCAACTACAGAGTGAGAGTCTCAGAAAGATACGCGAGCATTTCGAAGAAGCTCGGGGTCTGCAGGACGATGTCGTCGACTTCGACGCGTCCAGCACTGAGGCGCGTCTGGAGCAGACAGTGAAAGAGCTGCAGGCACGCGTGAAAGAACAACAAGCAGCGCTTGACAAGGTAACGCGATAAAGACGCGTCTAGAAAGGATGATACTGACCAAGTAAAAGTTGCGATCTCAGTCACATGTTGATATAGAGACAGCCGCCTATGCATCGGAAGATCCGCGTCAGAAGCTTCAGCAGCTCGCAGCCGTCAAAGACGCGTATAAACAGTTGAAGCCAACAGCAACGTACCTCCCCACCCAAGGATCAGTTCTGCCTGCATTGTTAGCAGCACGCACACTTCAACAGAATGTCCAAGGGACCAAGGAAGCCATCACAAGCACTCAGAGCCAACTCAGCACAAAAGAGGCCACGCTTCGTCGTGAAGAAGCCAACTTACACGATGCCCACCTTCTTACTCAGGCAATGCAGGATCGCATCAGACGGCTACGCTCTCAGCATGAAGATCGCTCTCAGAAGACTCCTGCTCAACTTGCACGAGAACTCATCGCAGCAAAGCGCGCAAAGAAGGAGAACTACGACGCGGAGATGCAGCGTCTGGGAGAAGCTATGAACAACTTCATCAATGACTACCTCTCTAGCATGCTTGCAGCAGAAGAGCTCGGCGGCCCTGTCGTAGGCGACATGCTCGACATAGAAGACGACACTCTTGCTGCCGGTTTCACAAAGAAAGGACGCGCAAAGTCATCGAAGAAACCAGTCTCAGACAAGACGCGACAGCGCAGGATCGATGAGATCTGGGGCAAAAAGGCTTCTCTCGATGCTGAAGAGGAGGAGGAAGAGCCGCCTACTGAGGCTGAAGCTGCGGATGCAGAGATGCGACAGTTGATTGAGAATCTGTTTGCTACTCTGATGGGACCAGGAGGTGGAAAGGCATACTTTCAACTGGAGCGGGACTCTGCGGCTTCACGTTTCTTGATCAGGGCGAAGATTGCGCAGTTTCACCCGAAAGATGCGAGGAGGTTGAGATTGATTGACTTTGGACGAGAGCTGGATGACTGAGGACGCTGCAAACTAATACTGCGGTCATCAACGCGCAAACCTGAGGAAACTGCATATGCTGAGCATGAAGCGACCTCCACGCATATTGGAGAGGTGTTGCCTCGTTACGAGACGCATGCCCCCCTTAGCCATACATTATCCAAAGCCTTGTCGGTCTCTCGTGTTTATTCAATCCTTCGGTCCATGTCTGCAAAGAGTCCCTCTCACCTGTGGCGGTGCACCTGTGTCCGGTATACACGCCGACATCGTACGTTACTTTTAGGATATGTCAATACCTTGGTTCCGCACAGCTCCGCTCCACACATGCACGCACGCCTCCTGCGGCCCACACATGCATCCCGCGCAACACATCATCCACAAGCCAGGTTTTGGGTCAGGATAACCCGGCTATCGCAAGACGCGTCCGATCTCCTTTCGTCAGTGCAGCGTCCCAAATGGAATCTTGACCCGACACTCGGAGACACTGTTCCGAAGGGAGTAAATGTGGGATATTGGACATCGGAAAAGTACAAAGAAGGTCTTATCGGAGCAGTGGTATTGAAAGGCTGGGGGTTCGTGCACGTGCGCCTGAACGAAGGATTCCAGGGCAACGTTACCATGTACAATAATATGGCTCAATATGACAATGGGGATCTTCCCGTCCTGGCGCTTCCGCCGAGAAAATCTGACAGCAAAGCGATCATAGCAGTATCAGCACATGGGTGAGCATGTCTGTACGAGATTCATGGCTGCGAGGCCGCATCAGCTGAAGGTCACCGAAAAAGCACAACACCCGTATTCAACAACTAGCCCCCCATGGTCCTCTTCGGAGATCAAAGATAGAACCTTGGAAGAAGCAAAAAGCAGGTGCATGGAAGAATCGCCGTATGTATGTCAAAGTTCCGAAAGGGACTGCCGGATGGAGCACGCGTCCTGGCGCTGTCAAAACCAAGTACCGTGCAGGTGACTACCTTGAGGATAACCTTGCAGCAACGCACACCGTGGGATCGAAACATGAACAGCTGCACACGGGGCTAATGCAGAGATGCATCAACGTGGCTCCTGTAGGAACAGTCTCACACCTTACATTGTCGCTTTTCTCCAATGCGCCCACTCGGCAGTCTTCCAGGCCTGCGTCAGTGGCTGATGCGCATGACAGCTTTGTCCAGGCCCTTGATTCGTTGCGAGTCGCAAACGAGATAACCACGATCCCAAACGCGTTGTTTTGATTCGAGGGATATTAGGTGCTTTGCTGCTACCATTTCAGCCGGAGGATGCGATCGCGATTGCGCGCGTAGCCTTGCCAATGCAGAGCGGCGGGTGGGAGATCTCGCGCTGGCTGACTGCTGCTTTACAGGTACCGGGCTGTGGGAAGCGAGCTGTGGAGACGGCGCCGAATTGTGCTGGCCAGATCTCCATCAAGTGCAAGCCTGGCCTGTCTATCCTGAAACACTTGTGGGTGATCAGGAGCTTTTTCTGACCGCATGTATGAAGTCATCGTGGAGCAAAGTGCAAACGTCTTTGTGACAGCGGGCATGAAGACGTTTTTTCGGCCTCTGTTCTCCGCGGTAATTTGGGCGCCATCCATGCTCGAGCCACTCGTGCGCACCCTCGTGAACGAGAAGCGAACAGGGGCTAGGGAAATTGCTGATCCCGCTTTTTTTTTCACCCACGCAGAATCTCATCCGAAATCCGGTGACTTCATTATGCATGATCGATTCACATATGATCGCAATACGGGGCTTCTCCCTCAGATTTGCATTGTTGACGGTCCGATAGTAAAGCCGACTTTTGTGAAGACATGGTACCATCTTAGTAGTTCTTGTTGCGCGGGATTTGGATCTGGGATCGGTAGTCCTTCCGATGCTCTAGCGTGTGGATGCGTACCAAACATGCACCATCTCGTTTTTGGCGCTCACGAGACCCGATCCTACCTTCCAGGAATGCATAAGTGTACCCATGTTGTGAAGCTAGACTGCTTCGCACA
>Ga0265797_10002533_pt1 | contig 30594 bp, 35 predicted proteins | sample P2T30metagenome_FD_192433 | JGI IMG/M metagenome (GOLD analysis project Ga0265797, IMG submission 192433) | Plant litter microbial communities from East Loma Ridge, Irvine, California - P2 T30 | ecosystem: Environmental > Terrestrial > Plant litter > Unclassified | place: USA: California...
ACTGGAAGCAGGAAGCTGGATTCGGAACTGGAACTGGACTGGAGACTGGATATGGACTCGAAGCTTGACAAAGGACTGGACTTGGGATCGGACTTGTGCTCTCGCTCAAGTACGCTTTGTGCTTATGTTTGATTCGAAACGCCTGCGACCCCTAGTCTTTTCCTACTCTCCGCACATGCCTGAACTGGCTGCCAGTCCTGGGATCGCCTTCCATCCTTCTGTGCTCTGCCGGTGCTGTTCTCTTGTAGGCATGATCGTGGCGGTGCATGGTCTTCGTGGCGGTGACGCACTGGAGGAACCCCAAGTCCAAGGTTGTGAAAGAAGCCTGATCGCGGACTGGTGCGTCAAAGTTGGCTCGCGTTGCCTGGGCGTTTGCGTGGAGGGTCTTTGCGAGGTAGCCATCGAGGTCCAGCCGCGTGTAGGGATTTGGAAGTCGCTGTTCGGCGCGTTGGCGCAGACGTAGCATTGCTTGGAGAAAGTTATGCGGCTTCTTCGCGCGCTTCGGGCATTGTAGTGGGCGAAGTAGTCGTCAAAGCGTCGCACGTTTGGACGTAGCGCCGTTGTGAAGTGATGGACCTCCATATGGCTCTTCTGCGCTGGGAATTACAAGAGTCCGTCTGTACATGATCATGGTAATGTCCATGCACTGCAGTGCGAGCGAGAGTCGTTGGCTCTGTGAAGGTTTCCGTTGCAAGCCTTGGCTGCACTTTCGCTTTTGTGTGAAGTACTGGCTGGCTCCCTTGCTGCAAAGCTGACTGGGCGTCCTTGCGGAGAACTTTGCAACCTCATACCACCACCACACCACCTCTTCTTCATGCAAGGGATCATCAAAGCCTACCACACGTTGACGAGGGTCTGTGGATCCACATCGCTTGCCTGGCAGTGGACTCGCGGAAGGCTGCGAATTTCTTGCCGTCAACACCACAAACACCACCGCCGTGTTGGCATCGAGCAAGTAAGGCGAGGCGACAATCTTCGAAGCACTCAGCTTCTGCCAACGTTGCACAACAACAACGATACCCTGAAGTTGACCACATCGTGTGACTGCAGCATCCTTCGACATCAGCAGCAGATACCACCAGACGTCAGCCAGCTCTGCATGCCGCCACCAGGCAGTCAGCGACCACGCGCCGCAAGAACTGAATATCGCCAGTAACGATGCAAGCCCTTACGACGACGATAGGGTCTTGACGCAAGCAATTCCACACCACACGAAAGCATTTGAGAAGCCGGTGAATACTGGCACTCCAGCATGGCCCATGCACCTCACAACCACCCCAAAGGAAGCGGACTTGATGCGTTGTGCGCAAGCCTGCGATTTCAACCCAGAGGAAGCGAATCACGCGCCGTCGTACTGAGCTCCGACAGACTGGCACCGAGAACATGAATTGGAAAAGTGTCAGGAGAAGAACAACACCCAGCGAGGGTCAGAATTGTATACCAGGAACAGACCGAATCGTGGACTGTAAGAAGTCGGAGCACCGCCGCCTGCAGTCATCGAGTATCTCGAAGACCCACAGCTTAAACTCATCACTTTCCGACTGTCTTGGTTTGAGTGAGAACACCACAACCCCCTGCAGCCATCGGGTTTCTCGGGACCCACAGCTTAAACTCATCACTTTCCGGCATTGATGCTTTGAACGCACCACCGCCACCGCCTGCAGCCATCGGGTATCTCGGAACCCACAGCTTGAACTCATCACTTTCCGAGTACTTCAACCAACCACCACCTCGTTCTTGGACGTTGCCAGCCCACCTCCGCCACCCTCAAGCATAGACATCTGAGCGATACCGATGGCAATGGCCTCACCCTTAGTGGTGATGAGGACGGTCTCCTCGTAGACATCGATGCTGGGCCGGACTCGTAGCGAAGACGACCGGGAAGCATGAGCTTGGCACCGTAGCAGACGGCGTTAACGGCGCTGTCCTTCACGACCACACGCTTGTAGCCAGCGAGGAGAGACTCGAAGGGAGAATTGACAGCGTGGATCGTCGCGCTGGTTGTCGTAAATCCACTGGACGTCGAGAACGTTGTGAAGAGTGGCCTTGCCGTTCTTCTCGTCCATGGCACCGGAGCGGACGGCGGAGCTCCTGCATGTGACCGCCGACACCGAGAACTGGACGTCGAGAACGCCGTGAACGGTGGCCATGCCGTTCTTCTCGTCTATAGCATCAGAGCCGACACGACGGACTCCTGCATGTGACCGCCGACACCGAGGATGAGACCAAGGTGGACACAGAGGGTACGGATGTAAGTACCGGCCTCGCAAGAAACCCGAAAGACAGCAAGCTGGCGCTCGTTGTCGAACTCGAGAAACTTGCTGGAGTAGATCGAGCGGATACGGCGCACACCCAACACCCAACACCCAACACCCAACAACGAATCTTCAACACCAATACGCAGCACCCAATACGGAACACTCAACATCCAACACCCCAAGACGCAACACCCAGCTTGCGGCATATTGCTCGAGCGGGGCGTTTTTGGGGTCATCCTCGGGGTATTGAGCAAAAGATCTGCTCCTCGGTGCCACAATGCGATGAACGGCGCATAGGAACCAGGCCACAGGGGCTTCACCGTGCCGCTAAGCATGGCGTTGCGCATTGTATTCATGTCTTCTCCATTGAGGAGGCCGAAAAGGGTGATTCGCTGCATTTTGTGCCCAGCACAGTGCTCGAAAGAGCTGCTTCTAGGCGCTCAAGTCGTTGTGGCCGACTCGAGGAGTTCTGGTGCCACCGATTTGTGAAGAACCCTGCATGGAAATGCATCCACTATTGCGAGGTTCAACATCGACGACACCACGGGCACATCTCTACAGCCCGGCCGTTTTTTACGAGGTTACGCCCCTCCTGCGAGTTGTTACGAGGTTGCTTCGCCTGCCCCGGGTTTGAATATTAAGAGGGCACACCGACGCCTCTGCCGTTTTTTTTGAAGAGGTTACGCCCCTCCTGCGAGTTGTCAACAGGGTTGCTGCGCCTGCCCCGGCCGTTTTTAAGGAGGTTACGCCCCTCCATCGCAGCGGTGTGTCGTGGCAACGACGTCAGGCTTGCTCTCGTCGACCTCGATGTCGTGCTCGCGACATTGGCCCTTCTCGTAGGAGACCACGTGGATGGTGTAATCCGACCACACTGCTCTCCCGCGAGGTAAATTGGTCGATTTGAGGCACGCAGCAGGGTGAGTACTGGCGGAGCTCAAGTCGTTGTGGCCGACTTGAGGAGTTCTGGCGCTGCGAAAATCGCCGACACCACAGGCACATCTCTGGAGCCTGGCCGTTTTTTACGAGGTTACGCCCCTCGATTGTCGCCATGATGATCTCAACGTCCTGGACAGCGGGTTGCCATCTTGCGTGTCGAATTGAATGCCGTTGGTCGTGATGCGCTGCCAGACCTTGTCGATGTAGTCGTCGAAGTAGGTCTTGAACCCTTCGGGTCGTGCTGCGGGCTGAGTACGCGAATCGTTGCTCCGGAAAGGTCTGCTGGTTCGATCACAAGTCATGGCTTCACTCTGGATGTGGCATGACACCAGCGGGTTGCCATCTTGCGTGTCGAATTTGATGCGCTGCCAGGCTTGGTCGAAGTAGGTTTTGAAACCATCCGGATCGTGCAGCGGACTGAGCACGCGAATAGGCGCTCCGTTCCTCAAACACAACTCACCCCGTGGAAATCCATCCTGCTGCTGCTCTGCCGCCAACTGCCTGCAAACCTCTTTGACTCCATTGCCTGGTAGCCCGCTGATCCCCAAGGTCGCCTTCTCCGTGACCAATTCCATTCCCAGAGGCAATCCAACGAAATCAACCCAGGGCTAGCCTTGTCCGTGACCAGCGCCATAGCTACCACCGGAACCACGGTGATCTCGACATCCTGGACAGCCGGGACCACTGGCTTGCTCTCGTCGACCTCGATGTCATGCTCGCGACGTTGGCCCTTCTCATAGGAGATCACGTGGATGGAGTCTTCCTTGCTCGCCTCGTCCTTGCGGATGGCGGTGGTCTTGAATGTGCGGATGGGTGCGACGGCGGTGGCGGCGCGGAAGTTCGTGCCAGCGCGAGCGGCGGTCTTCAGGGCGGAGCGGGCGAAGAGGGATATCCCCAGGTTCGCCGCGAACCCATTAAACCAGAAGATCATACCAGTGTGAACGGCGGTCTTGAGTGCGGAACGGGCGAAGAGGGATATCCCCAGCTTCGCCGCGAACCCATTAAACCAGAGGATCATGCCAGCGCCAGCGGCCGTCTCCATGGTGGTGCGGGTGAAGAGAGATATCCTCAGCTTCTTGAAGAACCCGCTAAACCAGAAGTCCGGGATGCAGCTGTCGGGGTATCTCGAGTTGAACTCATCACTTTCCAAGTGTGCTTCTGTGGAAGCCAAATAATCGCCAATGGCGGCGATCGGTTGCTGCTGTGGTAGGCCTTTGAAACGGCAGGCGGTGTACCTCCGGATCGATGCCACCCTCAGCTGCAAACAGGGAGGAATGTTTTCATCTCCCTGGAGTTTCATTTACGAGGCTCTCTCCTGCCACGGGTTTCTTTTTCATTCGAGGCGCTTTCCACGCCTCTAGCCGTTTTTATAATGGAGGTTTGCGTGCCCCTCCAATGGAGTGTTGTCCCGCGTATTCTCCTTGCAGGCAGAAGTAATCGAGAAGCTCATCCGCCCACAACTGATGCAGGTTGTCCGCTTGCACTTGCGGGTCTTCCATAAGACGACGGCGTTTGCGTGAGGATCCGTAAGGGTGGGTGTCGTACCCCTCGATGCTCGCCGGAAGGATTGTCTTGCCGTGTTGTGGAGCCAAATGATCGCACACGCATGGTCTCTCGTAGAGCAGAAGGTTGCTCAACCGAATGGAACAGCCAAGCGCCCAACTCTTGAGAGATCTGAGCAAATTGTCGAAAGGAACTGCTCGCCGGACAGAGCGATGTGGAGCCGAAATGATCGCACACGCATGGTCTCTTGTAAAGCAGAAGGGTGCTCGGCCGAACAGAACAGCCAGGCATCTCTCCGGTGAGAGATCTGAGCAAATTGTCAAGAAATCAAAAAGCAATGCCGTCAAACGCCGGATGCCGCAGTTGGCGCTCCGAGGGTCAGGCGTGGAGGACGATTTGCTGCCTGCCACCGGCTCGTGCGGGATGCCATCGGCGGCGATGAGGCGCGTTTGGTCGCTGTCCTCGAGGTTGGTCTGGATGTAGGCGTGAATGTTGTCACTCTCGAAGTTGTTGATGAGCTCGAGGTAGAACTGGTGTTCTATACCCCTGGCCGCCGCCAACTGCTGGCCACTGTAGCCGCCACCTTGGCCGTGGCCATCTGCACTGGTCATGCTGCTGCATGATCCTGGCGCGGTTGTCGCACCGTATGCCTGTGAGAGGGACACTCGTCAGTGGACGTTTTGTCATGGTGCGAAGGCGGCGGGTCACTCACTGGTGCCGAAGACAGCGACAGCGAGGTATCATCACTGTTGTGCCCACGCGTCCGCCTTTGGTCGACGAGCGCGCGAAGTGTGTAATCCCAGTCGAAGAACTCCTGGTATTCCATCAACCACGCCGAAGGTGTGTTCGCCGGAGCGCTGGCTGCGGTGCTTCGACGACGGAGGCGGGAGGCGCACTGGCCCATGGTGGTGCGTCGGTGGAGAGTGTTTCTGCGAAGAGATGCTGCGATTGCGAACGACAAGGAGAGACATGCGCTGTGATCTGGAGCGATGTTGTTGTCGTTGTCGTGGCTGTGAGTGAGAAGCGTGTGGGAGTGGAAGGCAAAGTCCTGTGAACGCGCTGAACTGAAGCCTTGAGCTTGGAGCGGCCAAGGAGCCCTCGTGCTTGCCCTCAATGAACGGCAATGGCAATACACGCCAGCATGGTAAAACAAGGACAAGGCGAGCATAATGTTCCTTGTAGTACCTTTGGCATATGCTATTGGTATTATGGTTATGCCTTACGTCCACCTTCTCGCTGAGTGGGAAGCGTTCGAGGCAAACACGCCGCGACGTAAACACAAAGGCACACAAACACGCTACTACGCGTGAACAACGGGGCTCACAGCCTTCACAATATGCTATGCAGCACGGAAGTGACCTCAATAGCTTCTTCTCCAACCACTTGTTGCTGGCAACTATTAGGACTGATGAAAGAGTTGAGGGCCACGCGCGCCAGAGGTAGTGCAATACTGGCCGCATGAAATCCATGGTTCCAAAAATTTGCCCACAGCGAAGGTATCTAGCCGTAGCAAGTACGCTGCTCCTCTTCCGTTACGCCAGTATACCATAATGTCGCCACGCGACTACCTAAAGCCCTAACGCCTCAGTTGAGCTGGTTTCGCGAAAGAGGTTGATCAAATCTAAGATCAACGACGGCGAGCAAATCTCCAAGTCCTGCCTCGAGCAGCATACCGCCTGTGCGGCCTCGTCATGTGCCTTTTCCTCTCTCTTCTCCAACCACCGGTCGCGTGCGACACGGTGAACTGATGAAAAGATCGATTAGAGAGCACGCAGGCTAGCGGTAGTGCAATACTGGCTGCATGCCCTCTTGGGGTTCCAAAAATTTGTTTGACAGTCAGTTGATAGTGGCCAAAGTATGGTCGAGAGCAAAGGGAGTGTTTCAATTTCGCAAGAACTTGTTGACACTCCGCCGCCAAGGCCTGCAGAAGCGACTGCGATTCTCTTCTCCAACCACCCGTTGCAAGCAACACGGTGAACTGATGAAAAGATTGATCGGGCACGCACACCAGCGGTAGTGCAATACTGGCTGCATGCCCTTTGGTTCCAAAAAGTTGTTTGGTTGAGTCAAACGGGGGGGTGGGGAACGCAGTGGCAGTTTGATGGCGACTGACTCAACCCACCCGGCCAAAGGCCTAAGTATGGTCGAGAGAAAGGAAGTGCTTCAAGTTCGAAAATACTTATGGACTGTCCGCGCCGCCAAGACCCGCTCCCATTGGCTCTTTGCATTATTGGACTTCAGTGCAAGGCAGAAAGGAGATGCCTCAGGCTTGCCCGGCGACGATGGTGTGCCCGCCACAGAAGGCCTACGATGTTCGCGAGGGCGCGAGGAGCATGCTCTGAGCTGTAGCATGGAGCTCGTGTGCGGCATTCTACTGTAAAGATCACGTCTGTCTACTTGTTGGCATATAGGGCTACGAGAGTGGATTCGTCACTAAGTCGATCGCTACCTTAGCTTTGCGGATCATCGGCTGCTGAGTCCGCTGAAGGTGTGGCGCTGGATGTGGCGGTGATGGGCTTCACTTCATCCTTCTCTGATGGGGCTGTGGCTATTTGTTCGACGCCTCACGCACGATGTTCCAAACCATCCATGCTTGAGTATCATCCTTGAGACGACGAGCATCGTACAAGGACGTAGCGAGCCGCAGAACCATTGCCATGAACCTACGGGCGGGCAGTCTCACTCAAAGCATTTCAAAAGATCGCCCAGTGCTCTTGAGACGTTGCATTTACGGAATCAGATGTCTACGATGTAGTATACCCTACCTAACCGATGGTGTACTACTTGCGGCATTGTCCTCCGCATCCAAGCTGTTCTCAGGATAGCAATAATGCATCCCGATTTGCCTCCTTTCGCAGATCGACAGCAACCCATCATGTTCGGTTCGGAACTGTCGCCAGAGGTTGCTCTCAAGTTGTACTGCCAGCTCTTGAATTTCCATCCCGTCCATGGTTGTATCTTGCGCTGCCTTCCCTTGTACAGCGTGCTCTGAGACTAAGATGCCAACTCTTGATCTGCTACATCGTCCATGGCTGTCTCTTGCGTTGTATTCTCTTGCACAGCCGTTCATCAGACCGCCTGCTCTTGTAACTCCATCTCTTGCATCCTGGCTCTTGCGTCCCAGCTCTCGTCGTTCGTTGAGCTTGCGTCCTTCGAAATGGGTGGAGGTTGTATTCTTGAGCGTGTCTCGCGGATCTTCGTATGCTCGAAATTCTTGGCCGGCGGTGGCGTCGTAGGCTTAGAGTTGCATTCCGCAGCTTGGTCGTAGTCGTGCTCGAGTTCGTTGGCGAGAAGGCGAGGCCGATGTTCTTCGAACTGCTCTTTGCCATGGAATGGGCGTCGGTGGTCTGAGAAGACTTCGGTCAGCGGTTGTTGGATGTAAAAGGCTCGCCAGCTGGCGCGACAAGAGGCGATGCGGTGTTTGCTTGAGACCATACCAGCAAGCAATTGCTGTTTGTCAACCTGAGCAGCTTGTTATTGCCTTGGTCTTCTTTGTCAAGATGAGCTTGTCAGGAGCCGGCCTCGCCGTGGCGTTCGCGATGTCTTGCCGAAGATGCTGCCAAATCTCAAAGTCAAGGCACATGTTTGGCAGATTGCTCGGGCATACTGTAGGTGTACTGCTCGTCAATCGCACGCCAAAAGCAATGTACGCTGAGACTCACCTGCCCATCGACCTTGGTCTCGTGTTGGCTCCACCGCCTAGGACGCTGTCGTTAGGAAGATCATGGCATTGAACTCGCCTGGGTGGTGCCTATTCAATCGTACGAAGTAGGCAAGCCGTCTGAGGGCACACTGATCCGTGTATCATGGAGAAGTGATACAAATGGCCAACTAGTCATCCTCAAAACACTCCCATGATCGCGGCTCGAGTGTACCTTTGAACTTGATCGTTCATGGTCATACTACATCCTCAATGCACTGCATTAAGTGATCACCAGAAGTAATCATCAAAAGGCCAGTGAGAGCATAAGTCGAACACGCATGTGCCATTGATGCATGTTGCTGCCTACCCCTGCCTATGCAGGTCTTGGAGAAGCATTTGACTACCAATCTTGTCGCCCTGATACTACTGAAGGCGGCCTTCTTGATCAAGACGGCTACAACTCGACGAGGATCTCAATTACCTTCTTACATCTTATCCTGCAAGACTGCGAGTACCTTAAGCTTGTAGCCCTCCCTGATCTCCTCATCGTCGTCTTGGTCAGAGCTTCTTTACACCTCGCTGTCGCTCCCCCGTCGCTCACCGGACTGCCAACTGAGCAACGAACGCTCCTTCCTCACTTTGTGCACCCGCTTGGCAGCCCACTTGTTTATTGATTAGTCGCGCTTCGGCTTCGCCACTCACAAACACAACCTTCCCACATCCTCCACCAGCGGGCGCGAGTTGGTTTCCTCACGCCACATTCACGATCGCACCTGCACCTTTGTCATCCACTTCATTCACACACCCCCATCATCCTCGCACCCACGCCTTCGCAATCATGCAGGCTTTGGGTAACTTCGACGACCCCGAGGATGCCGCCGCGCACGCTGAGCGTCAGACTCAGGCTCAGGCCCAGGTCGCTATGAGCGACTTGGGCACTGCCATCACTCGTAACAGCGACGTCTACATGGCGCAGACTGACTATCGCGGCCGTGTCATCCCCACCAACCCCATCCAGGACGCTCAGACCGCGGCCCTGGTCCAGCACCGCCGTGCCCAGCTGCAGGGTTCCGCCAATGCGGCCACCGCAGCCTGGAACAATAAGCAACATCCATCATTTCTCTCACAAAATAACTTTACTGACTTATCGCAGACCCAACCTCCATCCCTGGTAGCAACGCGAACGACCTCGAAGATCTCTTCGGCGGTCAAGGTCACCGCCAGCAGTTCACTCATGCTGCCGCCTCCGTCCGCCCTGGTCCTGCGGCCATTCCCAGGGCCAGAAACGGTCCGAGACCTGCTGGTAACCAGGCTAACGGACCCGCTGCCTCCTCGGCTACCTCTACCTCGCGCCAGCGTGCAGGTTCTCCCACCACACACGGTACCGTCCGTGACGTCGGTGGTCAACGTCAGGCAGTCCCAATGCCAAACCATCACCGCGAGCCTGCCCGTGACGGCAGCTTCGTCGGGTCAGTCCCTGGGGCTCCTCGTATCCCTCCTCGCCAGCTTGTCCTTCCGGCCCCGGAGGCCCCTCAGCTCCCCCAGGCTCCTCGCCTGGCTCCTGTCCTACCTGTTCTCCAGGTTCTTCAGACCCTTCTCCTGACACCTGATCAGCCTTTCCCTCAGGTCCCTCTGGCCAGCGACTTGCCCGCCCCCCTGAGAATCAACAGGGCTACTCAGCAGCCTGCTGCTCATGACAGATACCAGGCTTCCATCACCAACCAGGCCACTCCTCAGCCTGCCAATGGCCCCGTTTCTTCGGGCCCGGCGGAGCGTGACCAGCAGAGGATCAACACGATCTCCGATGCCATTGGTACTGACCGCCTTCTCTTGATCATGGCCAGTAACCCCCAGGATGGCTCCCAAATCTTCAGTGCCAAGGTCCACGTCCGTGACTGCGCTGTGAAGACCAGCGAGCCCAGCGTCATGGTCATCAGCAAGGGGCCGCTGTGGGTCGCCATCTTCCACGCTGTCAGAAAGGCTCTCATCACTCTCGCCATTGAGATCGCTCTCATGGCCGAGGAAGACGGGCTCGAGCTGATCCGTCTCACTAAGAAAGAATACCTGGACTTCGATCAGCTCTTCTGCGACGTGCTCGACGCCATCTCTGTAGTCAAGGGATCCATCCAGTTCGAGCAGGTCGTCCAGGACAAATGGGCCTCCGATGGCAAGAAGGACATCCTCGATCAAGTCATCGAGAAGGATGCTGCTTACGCGGCCGAGATGGAGCGTGAGTCTAACTCTCAACCCCCAGGCAGTGGAAATGAGGCTGACATGACCATCCAAGTCGAGACCTCTATCCAGCAGAGTTTCGAGCGCTTCAATCCGCAGATGCCCACCGCGCAGCAGTACGGTCTTTCCACCACCATTACCGGCCCAGCGACCCCGCTCCGCAAGACCGTCCGCTTCACCCCAATTGCTGAGTCCGAGTCCGTGGCCATCAGCGATGGTGATGATCACTGGGCCGTGTCTCGCAAGGAGATGGAGCCAGATCAGCTCCCTCCCGGAGTAATCACCAGGCTTAGCCTCGACTTCGAGCCCACCCAGCAGTTGAACTCGGACGACCTCCCCGCTGCTTACATCGCCGCCTTGAAGGCTGCCGCAGATGTTCTCAACTACACTCCCAAGGCTGAGTTTTCCGATGAGGAACTTTGAACTTTCTGAAGCCTGATACCCCCCTTGTTACTTGTGAAGCGAAGCTTTAGCTCGCGTGATGACAGAATTTGCGTTTGGAAACCGAGTTTGCGATGGCAGATAGTCAGAAAACCCAATGAAAACTATTTGCCTTATCTTTTTCCGTGCTGTTCCTTCCAGTGTCTCACCGGCTCAGCAGCCTAACCATGATGTTGAAGTATCTGATATCACGTGATATCAACTCTCTGGTCTTTGAGATGTAGTGAATATCTCGCTGGTCTCACGGGCAATACATGAGGTCAAAATAGCTGATATGACCATACAAATTTAGAAGATACAGAGTCCAACCCAGTCTCTCTCGGCGGCAAACTGATCGTTTTGTTCAGCCACAGCATACTGTATGGCCATGCAGGGCTTCGAGATAGCTGTTGTTTCTGAGCGGCACAGTAGTCTTTTTGTATCACCACAGTGTATGATATGAGCTAGGGGCAGGGTGTCCAGTAAACAAGCAATTTCACGAACATTGTTTGTTTGGACCCTGATAAACGAACGAACAGGCCCCTAATAATCTGGCAAACGAACAAGCTGATTAGTCTGTTTGTTCGTTTGTTTGTTCAGTCGTGGTATAGATATTCATAAGGTGGTGATGGTGTTAGAAGTGTATTTAGTATATTCATCCGATCTCTCAGAGACCCTAACCCTGACCCTAGATGCGTAGGAAGCTCTGCGGATAACCTATTTAAGTAATCCGCGCACCTCCGAGACCTCTATAATCTCACCTCTACGGCTACAACCTCTTAACGCGTAGACGCGTTCCTCGATAAGGTCAGCCACTATTAACTTCACCATTTTATCTAACCACTAACCACTTCACTATAGCATCTGACGCTTGCATAGTCTCATCTTTGACCTTTGAACCAGAGAATCTAATAGAGCTACTACTAGAATCTAGCCTATAGGCCTCATACGAGCTACGGAGAACAAACTATAGCTTAGTCGTAAGAGAAGTCAACCTACTAGGTTGCGTACTAACTCTACTAAGCAAAAGGCCTAACACCTCTTAGATCTGGCGCTATGGCCATTCAGTAAGCCTTATAGATGACTAAAAGAAGCTCTCTCTAATGTAGGTATGTAGGGCCTGCTATACTAAGGCACTAGCATCCAACCCTATAACTAAGGTGACCTCGGAGTCCGACTTCATATGGCTAGCCAATCTAACAAACGTACCTACACGGCATTTGGAGACTAAGCATCACTATAACAGTGATGGTATGCTACCTACGGAGCCTCGCAAAAAGCAAAAGGGTAAGCGTACTATCATAGAGGCGTTCTACGACATCGAGATAGCAAATAAACGGACGTTCGACTAAGTAGCGTAGTAGATATCCTACATACGCTGGATCTTACGTAGTAGCGTATCACTTTAATAGGCAACTAGCGATGACTTCTATGCCCTTCTAACTGAACAAGATCCTCGCCTTAAGACTGTTATACCATAGTCGCCATCTATAGTACATAACTAGATAGTTAACGCCTATAAGGAAGCTAAACCTAAGGTGGTGAGATCCATTACGAACTCAGCGTCTAAATTAACAATCTCCTTTGATAGATAGAAGGCTAATAACGACGCCCTAGACCTTCTCGGAGTTGTTGTTCATTACCTTAGGGACGACAACAAACTCCATAATATCGTCCTTACTATGTGCGACTCCCTTGGTAGTCATACTAGTACTAATATTGCTAACAACCTTTTTGACGTCCTAAAGGATTACCAAATCTACGGCTGTCAGATCGCCTACTTTGTAGCTAACAATGCTAGTAATAACGATATAGCACTTGCTGCCCTTGTAGAGCGTGTTAACATTGACCTAATTGCCTCGAGATTACGCTGTATAGGCCATATCTTCAATCTCGTATACATAGCGATCTTATTCGGAGTACCTAACAAAGAGGACTTAGAGGACGCGCAACACGACTTCTCACAAAGCCAAGGCGACAATGCGACGTCTGGCACGCAGGCAATAGCCTCCTTCAAGGCCATTATAGAACATGGATCTGATAAGGCACAGCATCAAGCCTGGCGACGTAGGGGCCCTATTAGTAAGCTCCATAACCTTGTCGTCAACATTAAGGGCAGTTCATCGAAGAAGAAGCTGTTTAAGAGCAAACAAACGGAGCTCGTCGATGATAACGAGACGTCACACACAAAGATCTTACAACTTGTCATAAACGGCAGCATTCGATGGAACAGTACTTATCTTATGATTGAACAAGCTATCTACTTATAGGACGCCCTTACGCTCTACCAAAGTCATAAGGATGCCGTAATACCTAAGGATGAACAACTTAATCGATACGACTAGGATGAACTTAGCGATTTTAAGAACCTTCTCGAGCCTATCTACAATGTATCTATGCTCGTACAGTCAGTTGGTACGACAGCTAGAGCGCTCTACAACACTCTCACGTTAATAGACTACCTCCTCACGCATCTCGAGACTCGCTGTATGTAGCCTAGTACTACTCACTTTATAGTATGTTTGAACCTAGGGTGGAAGAAGCTAATTAAGTACTACTATAAAACCGACCTTAGTCTAGCATATATAATGGCTGTGTTCCTTAATCCTCACTTCAGGCAACACTAGTTTAAACAGCACTAGAGCTCCGAGTTTGTAATAGCGACTATGGCAACAATAAAGGAACAATATGCTAATGCCTAACGTCTTTATAATATAGACGCGCCAGTATAGAGTTCAATCTCACCTCCTACACGACGAAAGGAACTAAGTAGCTTTGCTACCTTCAACAAACTCAGCTCTCGCTAAAGGCAATACAAAGATGAACTAGCTCGCTATATGCACGCTCCGGAGCCTCCGGAGCATCAAGATCCATTAGATTGGTAGCTCCTACATCAATCCGAGTACCTAGTATTAAAGCATCTCGCATTGACCTTATTAGCAGCGCCAGCATCTACTACTGTTAACGAGCGCCTATTCAGTATAGCCGGCAACGTGGTTAACGAGCAGCGACCTTATACGCAGTAACAACTCGCGTAGGTAGTGCAATGCCTGAGGTCGTAGCACTTAGAAGGTCTGATTTAACCTCACCTCATCTTACGACTCGCAAAACACGACTTCTTACGACCTCCGGTATCTCAGGCTAAGACCTTACCATAAACACTACAAAACGACGCCTCAGATGCCGAGCGAGCGCTCCGCTATCACCTACGATCTTACAAACCTCTCCGCTGTCACCTACGACCTTACAAACCACGAGCGCACCAACCTACGGCATCCGAGGCAGCGCCCTTACCAAAATCACTACTAAATAGCACCCTAGACGCCGTCACGCCTACGCCGTCACCTACGACCTCACAAACACGAGCGCTATGGCGCAACTTACCTCACAACCTTAAAAGAGCAAGGAAGGTAAGGATTACTATAAAAACTGGTAAGGAGCGTGCCTCAGACGCCTAAAACACCTTAGGGGACCTTAGGGCTACCTATACTAACAACATGAACATTAAAAGAGTAAGGAAGGTAAGGATTACTACAAAATTGAGTATAAAGGCTACCTTAGAGGCTGGAGGGGTCATTTTCATCTTACACGACCAAAAACAACACTATCTTTAATGCTAAGACCTCCTATACCATTGACATGTTCATGAACATGTTTGTTTGCCTTAGCACCTCACAAACAAACGAACACTGGCCTCTGATTGGCCGAACAAACGAACATGACCTCACAAACACTGTTCGTTTGTTTATTGGACACCCTGGCTAGGGGATGAATGAGATGTCCTGTGGTTCTCAGCGGTTAGACTGCATATTTTTAAGACTATGGCAGACGATATGAGCGCATAGGCTCACGGAATATCAGTCTTATCTGAGCGGCAAGAGAGCTTTTTTGTATGACTATGGCATCTGGTATGAGCATGCGGGTCTACAAGATATATCGTGGTTCTCAATAGGAAGATTGCCCTCTTTATAAGACTATGGCAGATGATATTAGCATACAAGCTCACGAGATGTCAATTGCATCTGAGCGGCAAGACGGAGTTTCCATCCCAATATAGTATCTGGTATGAGCACACGAAACTACGAGATACCTTGTGGTTCTCAGCGGTGATGTTGCCTTTTCTCTGAGACTGGATCAGATGATATGAGCATACAGGCTTATGGAATACTTGGTGGTTCTCAACGATGAGATGGAAACATGCTGTGGAAATAGTGCATGGTATAATGGTGATGGTGTCAAACTATGCTAAGTAGAGGGTAAATGTCTCACTGAACTCCAGCTCTATCGTACAACTTCGAGTTGTCTGATATTACCACGGTGGTTTGGGAGATGATAGAAGCGGAAAGTGTGTATCTCGTTGGTCTCGTCGATCGATGATAACGTCTGGATATTTGGTAACACCATACTGTTTTTCGATGTGCGATGGACGACCAAGTGGAATCCCAGCGGTAGGATCAAGTCCGTGTGTGGTCAGCGAACAAGTGATAAGCACACTCACCTGCTCAGACGATGCAAGGTCGCCAATGTATCTCAGTGGCATGACAGCAACGTTGGTTTGATCTGAGTACATGGCACTAGCACATCTACTCATCGCGAAGATCATCTTCTCTGCATACGTCCCAGTGGACAGGACAATGTTGAACTGTGACCGGAGTACTTGGGAACAGCATTCTAGCTCCTGGTACTATTGGGTAGATCATAAACTATCTCAGCGGCGGTCAGGGTGTTCTCCATCGACGGTGTTGTCTGAGACCAGCATGCTGCCTTATCAGGTAGTGCTTCCATGTTGTTAGCGAGACGATCGATTTATGAGATTGAAGAATGTGGACAAGCGTATAACGTTAAGTGTTTGTTTAGTTCACAAATAAGTACTTGTTGACTTGTTTAAAAATTGTGAGCAGCTTCAAAAAGCGCTGCGCTGCTACCATGTACCACAGACATCAGTGCGAATCATGCTCCCAGTATCTTTCGACTGCCATGTCATTTGTTACCATCTGCCTTACGATATCAGCGCGAGAAGTTTTCTGGCAGCCTTCGTTCAATTATGGTTGCATTGCTTGGTGCTACCATCTCTCAAGAGGTGTTAGCTTTCTTAAGAAATTCTGCTGGCGTTTTGCCTGGATGCCAGCTGCTACCGTCTGCCGAAAATCATCTGCGCGACAAGATTTCTTGACAGTGCTTGATAGCTTAATAGCTTTTGGCCGGCCTTATCGTCTGCTACCATCTGCCACGTTGGGCTAGCGGAAGGGCTTTTACCAGCAACTCTTGCTCGATCCAACTGGCTTTGCCAGCTGCTACCTTCTCTACAATTATAGCAATGTCTCGCCCAAGACAAACATGTTTCTTGGACACCGGCTATCACCTGTCACGTCTTGCCACAGTGAAGTATTGTCTAGGCAAGCCCAGAACGGCATACCATCCAAAACGATTTGTCACATCCGCTACGTGAGATCATGCCCGGGTAGCTCCTGTGCATTGATCCGAAGTCTGTGGAAGACATGAACGCGCTGCCACGGCACGTGTAAACTCGAGCCTTGCTTGAGTACAAACTGGCTGTGTATTACATCAAGATCTGCTCCACATGTTCTTCCGCTGGTTAACTAAAGCGTCCACACCCAGGAGCCATTTCTTCCATGTCTGGCCGTTGTCCATCTCCAGAAGTTGCGACATCCGGCCGTAGCGTCTTACGGCCTCGTCGTCGCTTTCTTCCATCAATCCCATCTTACCCTGTGGTCCCCAAACCTTCCACTTCGGGCTTGGCTCTTCCCATGGCGCCTCACCTCGGACAAAGTCAATCCAAGCGAGTGCAAATTGATTTGCCAGCGTGCGCTCGTAGTTGTCCATCTTGTCGTCGAGGTTTCCAAAAAGATAAAGCAGCTCGTATGCATGATATGCAGTACCCTCGAGCTCGTTGTGCAACTGTGACTGCTGATCAAAATGGTAGAGGAAGAGCTTTCCATCAGCACGTAAGCGCTCATTGGCGAGGGCTGTTGCGTAATTGGGAACTTTGAAGACGGCGTCGCCTGCCATGTGTTCCACGGTCGCTAAGAAGTCAGTTTGATTCTGTTCCGGCGAGATGTCGTAAGCATCCAGTATCGTCTTGAGCTGGGTCTCGTCCTCGATGAACTCCAGGAGCGTCTTCCGCACAGAGGCGTACGTTTCGTTCATGATGTTCATGCTGAAGATGACTCCTTCATGATAGACATCACCGACCATGTAGCTCTCTAACCATTCTGGCGCAGCATGTATCGATCTCGGATCTTCGGCATAGAACCAGCCGTCGAGGCAAGGGTTTCCAGTTCCACTTTCGACGCCTTGTATGGCTGGAGTCGCTTCAGCAAGCTCTGATTGACCGATGAGGCGCAATTGATCCATTACGTTTGGGCCATCATAGTCAATGCTAAAATGCTTGCAAACTTCTCTGAAGAGGATCTCGTGCTGCTCCAAAGTCCATGCCGGAATGGAGGTCGCTAGCCCGGACATGCAGATTGCCCGATTGAACTTTGACGGTTGAGCGGCTAGGAGTTGGTTGCTGATCGAGATACCACCGGCGGACTCTCCCACGAGTGTAACCTGCTCTGGATCTCCTCCGAATTGCATGATGTATCGTTGCACCCATTGCAAAGCAACCTGCTGATCCGTGAACCCAAAATTGCCGCAGCCCTCGTAGCCGTGGGCGCGGAGCTCTTCCTGAATGGCCTTGCTCGCAAGGAAACCACCGAGTCCAACCCGGTAATTGAAGTTCACACAGAGAATCGGCTTGCATTCCGACACAGCGAGGGAAACCAAGTTGACGGCATCAAAAATCGGCAAGTTTGCGCCGCCATATAACAACGACCCACCATGCACGTAAACCATGACCGGAACAAGTTCTTCGCTTCGCAGAGAGGGCGCAACGATATTCATGACAAGACCGGAAAACTCATCTTGTATCGGTCGTCGCTCGAAATGTGGAGGCGGAGGAACTGGGGTGAGGATTCCATCTTCTCCCTCATCAAAACCCGGGCGAGGACAGTCATTGCTGTAGATAAATGTCAGGTTGCAAGAGCTTGCAAATAGGCAAATTATATACTCACCCCATCTTTGTGCCATCGTGGTACTGATCAGGCCAACTTGTATTGAGTTGAGAGCGAGTCCATCGTTTCTGGAGTGTTGCATATGGGATTCCACAGAATTGTCTTACACCGAGCTTGTATTCGAATCCGTCCAGGTCACCAAGACCTGCAACATGAGTACTGCATACAAGCAGGGGTTCTTGGAAAGACATTGTGAGGATGCCGCGAAATGCGCGATTGACTTGGACAGCCAGACACCATCTTTGCTGTCAAGCGAACCTGGTCTTTTATTCGTTCCAGACAATGGCTGCTACCCATCGAAACGTCCTCACCAGATGCCTCAATGCATCTTTGAAGATTGGTCCCCTCTGGAGTTCGCTCGCGCCTGCAACGTCTACAACCGAGGCCTCATGCACAGCATTGGGACATTTCCTAATTGGGAAGGTCGACGCCATCAGCCCTGATGCCTGCGCGGAGGAGACATCGTGCAGATAGCTCGAATCTTTAGCACTCCTACATCCGTGACCTCGCTTGAAGATAGCCACAAACGGGCTTCTCTATCAAGGCAATCAGCGCGGCCTCGCGACATGTTCCGGTATTATCTACTTGATAGATACTTGTTCGGCCTCCGCGGGCTACGGCAAATGTCAGCTTGCAAGAACCGATAAGCCACCTGATAAGTAGCACCACCTGTTCACTCATTGGCTACTACACGGGACAACATCCCATCTGAGATCTGGAGTACGCTCCGGTACACATACTGAACAGTGAAACATCATGGCTCTCGTCCAGGCAAAGCTCTCCGACCCTGGCATACCAGCGCAGCAGCGGCAACGAGCACTAGATCGAGCACTCTCTGACCCTGGTGTACCCAGCTCCCAAGGAACAACAAAACCATTCTGGCTCAACGACTGCGATCCATCGCTCGCCACGAAGCAGTCTTCATCGTTCCCTCCGTCTGCAGACATTGTTATCATTGGCTCCGGCATAACTGGTATATCGGTCGCACACTCAATTCTGGAAGACAGCAGCGCATGGAAAGAGAGATCGGATGTCCTACCGAAGCCACGAGTTCTTCTGCTCGAGGCCAGAAATTTCTGCTCTGGAGCGACCGGTCGAAATGGAGGCCATATCCTCGAAACAGCAGACGAGTTTGAAGACCTTGAGGTGACCTATGGCCCGGAGGCCGCAGTAAAGATCACCAGATTCAGGCTGTCGCAACGAGCAGCGCTGTTGAAAGTTGCCAGCGAGCTTGGTATCAGCGATGATTGTCAAGCAAGAAACGTTGAGTTTGTGGGCGCGTACTTCGATGAGGGGGCGTGGCAAGATGCAAAGGTGCGGGTGCAACGCCTCAAAAGCGCTTTGCCAAAAGAGACGGAGGCGTGGAAAATGATAGATAGGGAAGATATCCCAAAGGTAAACTTTGTTCCAAATACTTCATGTGCTTGGCCATATCTAACTTCATTGTTTGTGCCAGGACTACTGTATGCCTCATGCAAGAGGCCTCATGCTCGGCCCTGCCGGAGCGTTGTGGCCTTACAAGTTTGTCACAGGTGTGCTCAAGAATCTCCTTGCTCAGCATGGGGATCGATTTACACTCGAAACCAACACGCCGGTCTTGTCAATTGACAGCGCAACTGGCGACACTCCTTTCTCACTGCACACCTCGAGAGGCATCGTCAAAGCTCGGCATGTGATTCACTGCACGAATGCGCACGTTGGGCACCTTGTTCCTGGTCTAAGAGGCAATGTGTTTCCCATTCGGGGCCAGATGTCTGCCCAGTCGCCTGGCACCAAATTCCCACATCAAGGAACCGACAGATCTTGGCTTTTCATGTACGAGAGAGGCTTCGACTACTTAACTCAGCTGCCTTACAACGGCCAGTCGGACGGGGAGATGATGTTCGGAGGAGGCTTCGCGCAATCTGAAGGTGGCGGCATCGAAGATCTGGGCATCACCACTGATGATGAGTTGAGCTTGTCCGCCGATATACATCTGTCTGGGGCGCTGAGCGCAGTGTTCGGAAGGGAAAACTGGGGTCCCGTGAACGGAACCGCAGTGAAGCAAATGTGGACTGGCAACATGGGATTCAGTGTAGATGGGCTTCCTTGGGTTGGCCTATTGTCGGAGAAGGCGACAGGACGGAAGCTTTCTGCCCAAGGAGATGGAAACTCGGGCGGAGAGTGGGCGGCTGTCGCATACTCAGGAGAAGGTATGGTCAACGCATGGCTATGTGGTAAAGCCTTGGCGATGATGGTGTTGCAGCATTGCACTTCTGCAGGTCAAATGCAAGGCAGCCTCGCGCCGGAGTGGTTTCCCGAGCAGATGTTGATCACCGACGAACGGATTGAGAAATCCCGTTTGCCGACACAGGTAGAAGATTTGTAGTGATGCGCTCGAGAAGACCAATTGATCATCAATGTTTCCAGACCCCGATCCACATGCATATGTGACCTTTAATCACCTTGTAGTTCATGAAAGCGAGGCAATGCCAAAATCTTCAATCCAAGCGGTTCATCATGTGACAGAAATTAAGAGTACGCGAACTTTTGCTTCTGAGATCTGTGTTCCAATCGTGTCTGTAACCTGGTGTCTTTGCTCTTTCTGACGAGAAATCGGAATATATGTCCTGCTACACGCAGCCTGCTCAGATACTGGCACCACTATCACCCGCGAAACGGCGATATTTCTCCGCCCATGCCGCTCTAATTCTCTTTCCGTAAATTATCATCGGGATGATCAGTCCTGAAACGGCCAGACAAAGGAAGCCACTAGTGATGAACATGCTTTTCAAGCCGCTGTGCTGGATCCAGGGCTGAATAGCGAACGGGATACCGATGCTGACGGCGTTACGCAGGAATGCGATACCGGTGAAGGCATCTCCGGTGACCTAAGCTTTATTGTCAGCCAAGTTTTTGGGAGTCTTGTGGTAGGGACCCTCACCTCTCTGTAGCAGTCAATGGTGTATGTCATGGAAGCATCGCCGATGCTGCCGAGACCGAAACCAAACAGAGCACCGCCGATAGATATGATGCTCCATGATTGGCCCTATCGTTATGTGAGCAGTCTATGGCGCGATACGTGAGCGGCTTAACTTACCTTGGACATGCTGACACCGAACATTATGAGCCCCCCAGCCATAGCGAAGGCAGGAAGATGGAGTAGGTATAATCGCATCTCTGGCTCATACAAGCCCTTGTTGCGGCGAGAGAAGAACAGGATAGCTCGATCGAAGCAGAATCCACCGTAAAGCACGCCGATGAGATTGCCGATGAAGGGGCCTGTACTCATGTAACCGACCTGTGCCGGAGTGAAGTTGTAAGGCGGGAATGGCATGATGAATCCGAGTGTTGATGCCATGATGGTCAACCAAATCACTCCTGATGCGTACTGTACACCGGTGAACAGCACTGGCGGAAATGTGAGTAGTATGACCAGCGGGCGCCAGTAATGCGGCCAAAGGGTCTCGCGCGTGTAAGTATACAACGGAAGTCTCTGTCTCCACGACCGCATAGGAATCGATGCATCGATCTCGTGGGTCGCCGATGTCGGTATGGTTGTCAGTGGGACAATATCGATGCTTCCTTGCTGATCTGGTTTCCTCGAGGTCTTCCGTACGAGCTCGTCTGGATCCGATGCGGCAGATACTTCAACGCCGTGGGAGATGGGCGTGAACTTGGTCTCTTCGAAGTTGAATACGAAGAGGACGAAGGTCAGTGCAAGTACAATGCCGAGCGTGCGGTAGCTCCATCGCCAGCCTTGCGCTGAAGCCTGCGCGCCCGCACCCATCGGTGCAAGGAATGAGCCTGTCATGACCATCGAGAGGTATAACGCATTGAGACCGCCGCGGTGGTGTACGAAGGCGATGTCGGCAATCTAGAAGTCGAACGTAAGTCAGTGGGATGGTCCTGATGGCTTGATGTGGTACTTGAGCTCACAGTGATCTGCACAAGGGCTTCGTTCGTCGCGCCAGCAAGGCCGAACAAAAGGTTCGTCCCATACAGCTCGCCCAACGATGACATTTCGGCTGTCCAGAATGACATGGCTGCCATGACAGAAGTAGAGACAAGGTATACAGGACGGCGGCCAAACTTTCTGGCGAGCGGGATGAACAGAAGACAGCCGAGAGACAGGCCGACAAACATGACGGAGGAGGAGTTGTTGAGTTGGCCAAAGGTCAAGCCAAGGTCGACGGACATCTGCTGCCAGAAGATGATCTGAATGGAGAAACTGGAGAATATGCTTGCAGTCACGGCCAGGACTAGGGCGAAGTTAATGCTCTTGCGTGCTGTGGACCAGTTGAGCGGGTCATTTGGGTCTGCGGAGGGCACTGGGTCGAAGATGACGCTCTTCTTCGAGGGGCCTGTCTCTCCATTGTCCCTGTCTGTGATCAACAGGAATGTGCCGGGTGGGTGACTCTGGTCTTGAGCGCCTGACGGCATATCGGACACTTCCAGAATGTAGATAGATGATGTATGGCAGCCTATACGTGGCTCAATGATGCTTGTAAAATAATGCCAGAAAGACGAGAGGTCTGGTCTCAGCGTTGATTCCTGGTGGCCGTGACCTGGTGATATAGATCTCCTGTTGTCTATCCTTCCCCGCTTGTGACCTCTAAACGAAACCTAGGACAAGTCTTATCTCGTGCGCAATGTAATTATTTCGTGGTTGCTCAAAGACCTCGCCACGTCGCAGGGGTTGAGAGTTCCACCCCCAGGTTCCCCAGATAGTTTCGCTTGTCACGATTGAAGTCAAAGTTTGTTGATATCATGGCGTCCGCCTGCCATAAACGGTAAGAATTGCGGCATTGGCTGGTGAGGTGGAGGTCCCGGCTCGACTGGGCGCCTGTCGCTCTGAGGGGAACATCAACTTTCGGTAGCTGGACGCGATCCTTGACCTTCTCCATGTCTAAACCTCCAGCGGCAGATGAAATGCCCAGGCGTCTATCAATGATGATCCAGCAGCTCGTAGCTCGAAGCCCGCAACGAAGGCCCTCTTGTGAGATAAGCGGTTGTAGCACGAGCGAATCTTAGGTTTTGAACAACTTCTAGCACACTTCAACCTGGAAAACACACTACACGGAACACCATGGTCGCTGTCCCTCGACAACGCATACAACTACTCCGCGTGAACGATGGTATGTCTTGAACGTGAGCCATGAAATCTAGAAACTTCTGACGAGATGAATGCGAGTAGACGCAAAACAAATCGCAGCCGTTGCTCGCACAATAAGCCAATGCTTCTCAAACGATGCGCTAATCCAATGGCTACGGCCAGGCCGTACACCCTGGAATCGAAATGGCGTGGAGCAAGCATGGCAGCGGAGGCGCATACAACGAGCAGTCTTCGAAGGGCAGGTCTTCCGCTCCAATATAATTGGAAAGGCCAAGGCAGCACCATCATCATCACACAAAGGCGCGTACACCGTATCCTCTGAAGCATCATGGGAGGTTGATCAAGAGGATGACGACGCAGGTGTGGCTGTCATGTTGTTTCCGCCAAAGGAGCAGCAGAGCTATTCCTTGCGGAGACTGTGGCAAGGACTGAAGATCTGGATCCTCGATTTCATTGCTCCAATGCCGGATGATGGATCCAAATATGAGGTATGACGCTTTGTTGGTCCGTACAAGCAAGTTATTGACATCTTCGAAGCGAGTAGAGCAGCTCATACAAGCACACGATGCCACAATGTGCCGCATTTCGAGTTCACATGCGAATCTCTGGTATCTGGAAGTTGTCGCCGTCCATCCATCATTGCAAGGGTGTGGTTTGGGAGGTGAAGCAATGAGATGTGTTCTCGAACAGGTCAAAGGCGACCCAGTCGTCCTTGAGTGCACAGAACGTTCGAATGTCAGGTTTTATGAGAAGCTAGGGTTCGAATGCTTGGAAGAGGTCGTCCTATCGGATTCCTCCGCCGAAAGCGCAGAAGAGTGCAGGATGTGGGTGATGTTAAGGGCACCATAAATCCGAACACAAGACATCAGAGTGCAGTGTCTGGTCTTTAGAAGACCAATCTTCATAGCAAAGATAATTCCAGACCTCGCGCACGCAAAAGATCGTCGACGTTTACCGGTCCCCTGTGGTCTTGCGACTTCTGCCAAATCTCTTCGACCAAATTAAGCAGCAAAGGAGTTTGTTCCCCTATCTTTGGCTCGTCAGACACCCGAAGTGATCTTCTCACAACAGCTTTATATTCGGTGTACGTTTCGAAGACGTCTGCTTGAAGAGCCGCGACAACAGCCGGATACAGCAGTGCGTTTGTTGGGAGTCTGGCGCTCCTCCTCGTGTCTGATGAGGGACGTAAAGTGTGTTCAACTGCATCGAGGGAACTGACAATACGAGTGACGAGTAGTTCAGTCGATATGGGCGCTTTCGATCCTTGAGTAGTGCCCGTAGGTACCTGGCCGCCAACTGGAAACGTGGGCGAAGCTGTACAGTGCGAGCGTATCGATATCCCACACTGACGATGGGTGAGTATGCAAGCCAGACGATATGCCTCCCAGAGCTGCGTCTGTGCTAGGGAGCCATGTGCGCCAGCCCAATTCCATAGTTGCAGCTCCGAACCGCTCGAGTCCATTCCAGAAATCACATCGAGCAATGACTTTGGCAAGCCACTCATTGCCTCCACCTGATCTCTGTTGTGCCGCAAGAAACCCCGTGGAGCGCAATTTCGTCTCCATACTCCTAGGCAGGGGTTTTGTCTTCCGAGAGTCCATACTGGTAGATCCATTATACCCATGACTTCAACCAGGTGGGTCTGGTATGCGCCTTGAGCACCAGAAGCTGGTTGGAGACCAATGGAACTCAATATTCGTTCCACGCCTTGTAAGTGGACTGTCCATGGAAGGCCTTGAAGGATCTGCGACATGGGCGATCAGTCTCGCTGGCTGGACTATTGGGATGGCAAGTACAGTAGAAACGTACTCCTATACTACACAGTAATAGTCCTGCAGTCAAAGTGGCATCGTGAAGGCATTCTGTGCTCCGGGAAAGCTCCACCCGAAACTTCCCCAATGCCGCATGAAGAGACTCAAGAACAAAAGATCGTTCGACTACAGAAATGGTTGCCTGTAATGCCACACACACAGCATATAGGGCTTCGGACTCTTGTGAGAGGCGTGGAAGATTCGATGCCAATGTCAAACGCTCTGGGCAAGTGGCATCTATGGGTGACGCATGTAATATGTTGATGCCGGAGCGCATGACTAGTTGGGTGCTTGGTCAGCAAGCCACCTACTACCAGACCACCTGGGCCAAGGGAGCCTTGCTACTCACATTCCTGAAAAAGCGCACGCTCGTCTGGACTATGTGACGAGAGTGTGGGTATATTGTCGCCGTCAGATGGTGTGGGTGGCCAGGCAGTGGCATCATCATATGCCTGGAGGTCAGTGGGTGTATATGACTCCGGAGATATCTGGAGATCCGTTTCCAAGTCCATGTGCAGATCAGACTCCAAGTCTAATTGTGAGTCCAGCTGTGCGTTCTGTGCTGTAGGCGTTCGCGAGCCTGTCACCGCAGCATCCAAGGCGTTCTCAAGGCTTGCATCACGTGTGAGTCTCTGAGCACTTGCTGCTTGATTCGAGCTTTGTGTATCTTTCTGCAAGTCCCTCTGCCGACCACGTCGAACTGGCTTTCGAGTATCTGCCTCCGCCTGCACCGGCAATGAAGCACCGGCAAGTCTGCCACGCGATGCCACGCCGTTGCCCCATTGTAGACGCACCTCGAAGCCGCCACATTCACGCCCGATCTGCTGACAGTTGGCACATCTGGGCCTGGCGCCGTCGCACTTTTGGTGTCGCAACTTGCACGTCCAACAACCGTCGCGTGTGCGCTTACGTGGCGTCGACATGTCGGATGAGGATATTGCTGTTTGATGGACGGGATCACCCCAAATGTGCGGAGCCAGACCGTGGGGTATATGATCCCCAAAAGTGCTTATCTTTGGCGTCGACCTGCCGCATTAAGATCTCTAGATTGGCGTCTGGGCCCACTTGGTATTCGTACGCAGCCGAATTAGGTTGGGGCTTCTGTCTTCCGCACTGCGATGAACCGCAAGAGCGACCGAGGTGACATGGCCCACAATGTCATACTTAAAAGGAGACATAGACTCTTGCATGAGATACGGCTATACTACAATTGACCTTGGTTACGATACGTACATTTCCGAATAATTTCTGTTGAACCTACAGCAACCCTGCAATCATGGTGTCCACAGCAAAACCTCAAGATTCGCCGGGCAATACCTACTACCCAGAGACTTATCCCATGCGAAAGCCACAACTCGGCTTCGTTTATCGCCTGGAGTGTAACATTGCCGACAAGGAAGTCCACGTTGGAGCGCCTCACGGCGCTGGTGTCGTGCGGAGTATCGCTCCTATCACCGGCGGCACCTTCAAAGGTCCCGAGCTCCAAGGCAGAGTCCTGCCTGGTGGCGCGGACTGGGCGACGGTGATCGAGGGCACGCATGTAAGTTACCATTAAGAATGACGCGTCTGCAAATGCTCACCACAAGGTGTATGAAGTCCATGACACTCGAAGCGCACTACACCATCGAAACAGATGACGGCTCCTTCCTCTACGTGCGAGCACACGGCCTGTACCGCCCAGGACCAGGAACCGAATACGGAAAGCAAGTCGATCAAGACCCAATGACGATTCCGCCAGCTACCGCAACACAAGATGATGTAGAGTTCTTCTCACATCTGCGTATTGAAGCTGGACCTGGAAAGTACAATTGGCTCAATGGGCTAGTTTGTGTTGGTGAGTAGCTTCAGGTCTTATCGACGCAGATGGAGCGTAATACTGACCTAACTTTTCAGGTGTGATGATTAGCGATAGAAACCGTATATGCATTGATGCTTACTACCTTACTAACTTCGAAGGTATCAAGCCCGAGCATGTTATGGCGCAACGGTTGTGCTAGAGTATATGCCCAATCTTTTGACAAACAAGTATTGACGGATCAATATGAGTAACTGAGCAGCGTGAGCAATCGTTTGGGAGCGAAATCAGGTTCTTTATCTGGCATAGCATATTTGTGTATCCTGGTGACGATCAGATAATCACTACAAATAGAGATGCCTCTGCGACTTTCACTGTAGCCTGTTTGACATGCCTGACAGTCGCTGCATTGTGGGTTTGAGCTTGGAGATGCTCCTTGTTGAGCGTCCTCTGTTCATCATTCTCGACCCAAAGACGCTCTAGTATCTGCTTCATATATACAAGCAACACTACGCCAGAACATCTCTTTATGATATTGCATACATGTATGATGTACATAGTATCACCTTCAGATCTAACATTTCTCTATGTCTGAGCACTAACCCTAAGCACGAACGCATACATGTAAGTTACATGTATGCTCACCACGCAGAAGATCGAACGACATGACTTGCAATTGTTCTTATCGCACATTCGCTACAATAGGCTCGTTACGGAAGTCTGCGCATCTCGCTGAGGCGTCGTTATTCCTGTATCATCCATATCTCCATGTTCACTCGTTATCATCGATAACAGCAAATGCCTCGGCGTATCAGGCCAGATCACCTGCCATATTGGGAAGGTCGACGCCATACCAGCACGCGGAACTCTTTTCCCCGCACGTGGTGTTCGAAGGTTGCGTCGGTTGCGAGCCTTTGGGCCTCGATCGAGACAACAAGGCAGATGTGACACTAAAGAGCGGGTCAAGACTTTTCCAGGTAAGGTAGTATACAGCCCTAGATAACATTATAAGGAATTCGCAAGACTCCCAGACAAGTCCACAACGACAATCATTATCATTATCTTCGCCATCATCACCATTGATCCGCTGTAACTTCCAAGTTCTCCTGCCGATCGTACACCCCCTTCTGCCCGCACGAATAACAAGTCAGCTACAAACGCAATGCACGGAAGTGACGCCGACAGCTGGGACAAACTCGTAGCACTGAAGCAGAAGCAAATCGCTGATGACATCCCACTGGAATGGCGCTTACCTTCAACGCTGATTGAAAAGTACCGCAAGCCCGATGTCAATCTCATCGCAAGCGACATCTTGCAAAGTGCTGGTTTCCTGTCGCCTGTCGATCTGCAGATCACTGAGACCAAATCCGCGACAGAGATAGCTCGTCAGCTGAAGACAGGCGAGCTGAGTTCGGTCGCAGTCACAACAGCTTTCTCGAAGCGAGCAGCAATTGCTCAACAATTGGTTTGTTCAACGCCTTCGGAAATCCAAACGCTGCTCTCTCTAATACGTTGAACAGACATCATGCTTGACAGAGACTATGTTTCCTGAAGCTTTGGAGCGGGCCAAGTACCTCGATGATTACTTGAAGCATCACGGCAAACCCGTGGGGCCGCTTCACGGCTTGCCCATCAGTATTAAAGACTGTTTCAAAGTGGTAGGCAAGCAGTCGACAGTCGGCTATGTCGAATTTATCAAGCACCCAGCAGCAGACGAGAACTCTCCTCTTGTGGAGATCCTCCTAGAGCTGGGTGCAGTGCTCTATGTTAAGACAAATATTCCTCAAACTATGATGGTGAGTAACGTTCCAACAGTGACAGCGGCTAAGTTGACTGACAGATTTGCAGACCGGTGACTCGGACAACAACATTTTTGGACGCACACTAAACCCACACAACACAAGTTTGACTGCCGGCGGCTCCAGCGGTGGAGAAGGAGCACTGGTGGCTTTCAAAGGCTCTCCGATCGGCGTGGGTACAGACGTGGCTGGTTCCATCCGCATACCGTCCTTATGTTGCGGAACATATGGCTTCAAACCGACTGCGGACCGTGTGCCCTACGGCGGTCAAGTTTCTGGCGCCATGGAGGGCCTTCCTGGTATTCATCCTTCTGCTGGACCTCTGGCCAATAGCTTGGAGGACTTGGAATTTTTCATATCTTCGGTTCTGAGTACAGAGACCTGGAAGTACGATGTCACTGCAATTGGCGCATCCTGGAATTCTACGCCTCAATTGGAGGATGGGAAGAAACTCAGAATCGGCGTCCTGGACGAACACCCTCTTCTTCCGCTTCATCCGCCGGTTCGTCGTGCACTAGAATCAGCGGTACAAGCAATAGCCGCTGCAGGTCACGAAATCGTGCGAATCACACAAGATGGTGGACGAGACATCGCTCTAGGCAACCGTCTCGCATTCCAGTACTTCACCTATGCTCCTCACCCCGATCAGATTGCTGCCAGCGGAGAGCCGCCGGTCCCATCTGTGGCCAAGCGTGCTCACCCAATGTTCACAGGCTCATTCCTGGTCTCACCTGAGCTCTCAGACTTCGAGCTCATCAACGAGTTGCAGATTGCAAGGGATCAATACAGCGATGCATGGCGCAAGACATGGGTTGCGCACAAGCTGGATGTCATGCTGGGCCCACCCGCCCAGAACACAGCCGTCCCATACGACACTTTCGGCTGGCCGCCGTATACACTGTTCCTCAACTTGATTGATGTGAGTGTCAGAGTCGAACAACCACATGGCTTCCACTAACAGGCACTGCAGTATCCCGCATGTATCATACCCTATGGCACTTCTGATAAGAACCTGGACTCGCAAGCAATCTCGCCAGCCGACGATGTGCAACCAAGCTGTAAGCTTTGATTTGGACAATATCGCATCTAGAGCTCAGCTAACCGATTCTAGACGACCCTGAGGCAACACATGGTGCTCCCTGTTCTGTGCAAGTCTTCACACCCCGATTCCAGGACGAGCGATGTCTTGCTGCCGCTCGAATCATTGACCGCGTGCTCCACCCCAAGCCCTGATGCTACTGACTGCGAGAGTTCTATTATTGCTCATACATTTTCTGAGAGGGACGTTCGCACCTTATGCATACTTCAGAACGACGATAACATTATGTTGGAAATGTTAAGATCGAGATGTACGTTAGCTCAATCTCTGCCAGCATAAATGAATCATGGATGGATGATACAGCGGTGCCCTCTTAATGATATCTGCACATCTTCCATTGCCTTGCAAAATCCATTCAGACCAACAGTGGACTGAGATCCTTGGAAGGTAACGACAGAGCACTAGACCATCGGACCAATGGATGTATGAAATGTTTCGGGATGGACAGTCTTCAGATGCAGTAAAGTAAGTTTGGTCGCTGCAGACACAAACGCTCGAAATAAAGGGCTTCTATAGAAGACACGACACTGAATATTACAAAGACACCTTCTGTTGTACACGGCATTCCTGCAACACACCGCTCGGGCGACCAATCAATGGAAGCCTCAAAATTGCGGTCGTCTGGCTGATCACCGCTCGGTACATGCTAAAATCGCTGCGCGCTCGCTTTGGAAGTTTGGAAAAAGTCGAGAGCTAACGCTTTAAACGTAGACGTACTCCACACCGCACTCGCCCTCAGCAGAAGGGGCATCCTGCTCAGTGTTGGTCGCGGGCTCGACGTCAGAGGAGCCGTTGTTGGCGGGAGCAGAGGAGGCAGCGGGAGCGGCAGAGGAGACAGGAGCAGGAGACTCAGGCTCAGAAGACTCGGAAGAAGAGCCAGTGGAAGCACCGTCCCAGACCTCAGGGCCGGGGAAAGGGAAGTCCTTG
>Ga0265797_10002534_pt1 | contig 30584 bp, 30 predicted proteins | sample P2T30metagenome_FD_192433 | JGI IMG/M metagenome (GOLD analysis project Ga0265797, IMG submission 192433) | Plant litter microbial communities from East Loma Ridge, Irvine, California - P2 T30 | ecosystem: Environmental > Terrestrial > Plant litter > Unclassified | place: USA: California...
ATTACGTCGAGTCAAGCTTGTGTCTCACATAACGAAAATAAAATTACCCTAGCAATAACTTGCCGAAGACAACGCGCCGAGACGTTGAGGGACGCGAAGCAACCACATCAATATCGAGCAACTGATATTGCTACCCGCATCCCCATGCACGTTTGCGACCAGCCGCGTCTGCTCGAGATCTGCATGGAGATGGGGACCCAGACCCGTGGCGCGAACATGCACCTGCTCCGAGATCCAGCGGCTTGCTGGACTGAGATCGTCGATCATGTCGTGTGCATGAGACGAAAATCATGGAAAAGGGTGGGGTTTGATTAGTCGGACTGGGCAAGCCGCGAAGACGACGCGTCTTGCGCTGCGTGCAGAAGTGTTGTCGTGAGCATGACGCACACAAAATCTAGCCGGCTCTAGATCGCAGCTGAGCGGACGCGGGGTCCGGACGTTGTGGCTGCATAGACCCTTCGAACTATTGATTGGTGCGAGAAGGAGGGTTTTGCTGTTGGGTTGAATGTTGAGGTCAAATATGCATGGGAGACGTGTCTATGGCTGCCCGGAAATGAGGTTGAATGGAAAGAGGCGGTCAAGGCTTTTGGAAGACTATCAAAATTTTGTGCAGCTACAGGCTGAAATAAGAAGTAGAAGGTAAAGAACAGGAAGTTCATCTCTGATGTAGCATTCAGTGCTGTGCAAATTCTTCCAGCCAAACAACGGTGACGACGGCGTTGCCATAGCCAAAGAACCGGTTGGTATAGCACTTGATCGCTCCGAGGATATCCATGGCTCCCTCTGCGCAGCAACCGTCCAGTATCTTACTGATGAGCCCTTGCGTGCCGATGAATGAACCCACCATTTCGGAAGCCAGAGGATGCCAGAGGATAATCCTTCTGCCACGATGGCCTTGGTCGCACTGTATTGAGAAGTTTCACTCTGGCGTCGTTTCAAGTTGCCGGGCATAACACGACCGCTGCTGAGGAGGACTTCGTACTCGAGGACGTTGTTCTACAAACCGGCTTCGTGGTTCGCTGGGCCAAGGATCCCACCACGGTGGATGCTAGGCTTGAACTCAATCGCAGATTTGGGTCGTCGTTAGGTGTAGGACCGAGGCATATATCAATCACAAGCGTGACATCAAGGAGACAAACGCGACATCGATGGGAGAAGAGTCGTCGGCATCTTTGACAATATCAAGGCGTGCTCGTGCTTCGGGTCGTGAATTGGATGCTGGCGGTGAGTGGTTGTGCCGCTCGAAGGGGCAGGAGATCATCACGCTAAGCGAGTCATTGGTCGGCATCTACCCGAAAATAGAAGGCGCCGCCCCACCCTGGCTTTTTGGCATCATCCCGTTCAGTGTCAAGAGAGGGGCACACCAAAGAAAATGGTGGGCCCTCCTCTTCGAACATCGCCACGACAATTGATTGTGGAGCTGCCAAAATTCGGCCTTGCAGATATCCAAGGTCGTTCGTTGTATGGATGGAATTAATGCCACCAAGAAAAGGCACTACCGAGCACATCAAACAATCGTCATTTCGCTCGCTTGTCCACGCTCTGGCGGTTCACCTGTCAAAATTTCATCGATGCAGGCCGTCCCGAGGACCCTGCCTTCTGTGATGTGATGTGGTGCATGGACAGCGGAGGTAACTGATACCACGATCTTGCCGTGCACTAGATGCCCGATAAATGTCAGCTAGAGAGTCAAGACGCCCTCTTTGTGTTGAAATCTTCCTGTCCATTCAACAGCAGCCAACAAGAACCAAGCATAGGAGCTCATGCGATTGCAGGTGGCGACAAGCGGCAGACTTTGCAAACTTGCAGCAAAGCGGGCATCTCTCCGCATGGAGGTGTGCTTCAACATAGCCATCCAGCATGCTTATTGTATGCAGGCAGGAGAGATATCCCTGTTACACTCCTCAGGCTACGAAATCCTTTGCTGCACCACACCCACCGCTCTTCATCAACTCCTGCAAACAGCTCAGCCGTAGGTGTGGGATTCTCCTCGTGCGCGTGATGCTGTTGGCCAGCTCTGCACCTCCACGTAAGTGTATCCCAGATCGCGTATCGTATTTATTCGAGCTAGAGGGCCACCTTCATTCGCGGGTATGCCACGGCAAAGCGACCCGTTTCTCGCCCTGCGCACAGTGTGGACGACGAAAGCAAAATAATTGCTGAACCCTAGAATGACGCATCATGTGTGTTGCGTTGCCTCGGGTTCCTCGCGGAATGAAAAAGACGGCGACGAGTAGCATGAACCTCTGTTGTGCACCGTCCCATGCATCGCAACTGCTGCGTGCCCGGCAACGATGCCCTGCCTAGGCGGGCGGATCAACAATTAGTTAAGAGGTCAAGAATTGGCGTCCGTGATGTGGAGTACCCGTATATATTGGGCTCGGGCATCTCATAGGCCACGCACGAGCCGGGGCCTGGGAGTGAGAAGGTGCAGAGCATGCGGGACGTCTTCGTGTAGACAGTAAATTGTTTGACCGGCGACTGCGTGTTATGTTGATCTGCACATGGCAGCCTCGTTTTCCTCAGTCAAGCCGAAGTGAAGGAAGGAAGACAGAGCGAGTGTATACAGGACTACTTTTCGCGCACATGGCCCGCGAGCAGCAAAGGAAGTAGCTGCAGCATTATCACTTCAAATCATCAGCCGTGAAGGACGATTCCCGTGACAACAGCAGACGGCGTGTCCACTCTGCTGGGTTGGCGTGAATCGTTTTGTGATAGCGTATAAATATCCGCACGGGCCATGCACCCCCTTCTCGGAGTGTCTCCTCTCGACGAACAACCTCAATCTTTCCCGTGAGAAGCCGACGTTCTCACCTCTTCCTCTATTATTTTCCTTTCTGCTTGCTTGTTGACCGTCCGTCGTTCTCAGCGCAGTCCAACGGCCTCACGGTACCGTTCAATGCAGGCTTAATTGACCTGCTCGAGGAGGATTGGTGGATTCACGACCGCCTCTGCAGAGCTACCGACGTCGTTGCATTCTATTCTCTGTCTTAATAGTTTCACTGTTTTTGTTCCGCAGCAGGTACAGCTCCCATTTACTCTCCCCTCTACTGGCACGCGGTGCGTCGGACGGAGGTGGTGGACCTTGCTGCCGCCTCCCTTCAGTCGCGGCCCTCTCCTCTCCTGGAGCAACGGCCGAATCTCCGTCCACCGTACGACACGGCCCATCACCCAACGCCTTGCGCTGAGCATCCGGGCATCTGCTAACAATCATCTCCATCACAGGCTTCCACCTCTGTGCACCCTTCGCTGCTTCCCTCTGCCAACGAGCAGCCACGTTCCACCACGCAGCCCGACCCTCGCCGGGACCGATGGCTCAGGTACTCGCACCAATTGTTCAGACCACAGGAACCCTTACGATGCCATATACGCCCTCGGATGGCTACCAGAACGCGTCCTCACAGAACCACCATTCGCAACAGCGAGGCTCGCAGGCGCCGCGAAACCAGATGTACAATGGACACTCCAGTGGCACCGGTTACAGAGGCACCTCTGCGCCGATAGCACCGTATGCCTTCCAGACCACGCCGGGGCTGCAGCATGGTAACCGCTCCGTGTCGGCGCCGCTCCCACATGGCGCCCACCAGCAGCTGCCCAGCCACATGAACCAGGCGCGGCTAGGCCACCCTTCCCACCCGTCATCTTCGTCCGACTCGACCGTGTCGACATCAGGCTCGTCCAACCGATCCCTGGTCAATCCCGCAAACGCCTCACGAGACGTCGAGAATCAGAAGCCAAGTGACAGCCTGGCGCCGTCGATTTCTTTGTCGACCTCGGTCCCTGACCTCTCATTTTCTATTGGCGAAGCCACGGCAAAACCCTCGCCTGGCCGCTACAGGCGAACGACATCACGGACCGACTCGTCTTCAAGCATAACAACCGGTTCTTCCACCCCGACCCAGCGCAGCACCGCTACTGTCACACAAGCTCAATCACGTCCCGCCGTCAACGGTGAGCTGCCAGGCGCTAGTAAGCCCGGGCATAATCGTGCCAGCAGTGCCGACGACTCGCAGCTGGCTCAATTCAGTAGCTCCGAGGCTGCGAAAAGATACCGTAGGCGCAGCTTCAATGGCCTCGATGCCGATGCTATAGCCGCTAACATGGCTTCGTTGCAAGTTGGCCCTTCTCCATCACAAACTGCAAGACAAGGTCCCCCGTCCCCCAGCCAGGCGAGGCCAGCCTCCAGCTCGAGCCGACAAGGCAGCCGACCTGCGTCTGGCCACAGCCATGACAGGCAAGGTAGCGCCGGTAGTGCCTCTTCGAAAACGTCATCTAGATCGCAAGTAAGTCATGCCAATTTCCCAACTTGCATGTCGTGAACTAACCGTGTCTTAGCCGCGAGCTGAGCCTGTCGCCCCTCGCACGTACGCTTCCGTCGCTGGAGGCTCGGCCCCAAAGGCAAACGAACCTACAAGGCGACATGCCCCTTCCCCATTGTCGCACCCAGTCTCTGGCTCCGAGCCTCCGAGCCCTGCGAAACCCTCGACCTTGCCCAGCGCCGCTGTGCAGCAGCTCACAGCTGTCAATGACAAGGACAAGGGCATGAAGTCACGGTTACGCCGCGCTTTCTCATTTGGAAGCGCAGCGGAGCTCCGACGCGCATCTGCCGAGAATAATATTTCGGCAGAGCGTGCGAAGTTGAGGAAGGACAGGTATCAATCTGATGAGGACGCCGAACAGGCGGCCATCATAGCGAAGCAAGAGGCGGCTGGCATCGGCGCTGGTATCTACTCTGGACAGGGTGGAATGGGCTCCACTGACAACTTGTCTGTCGCTTCAGCTGCCTCATCAGCATCGATCATGCTGCGAAAGATGGGCCAAGGCATGAAGAAAAGCTCCAGGTCTATCAAGGGACTGTTCAGGCCAAAGTCTGTTATTGGCGTCCCGGCCGCTGACGGGCCGATCACCCGTCCGAGCGTTGGTGAAGTGTCTCTGGTTACGGTTGAGGCAGAGAGGCAGAAGGTCAACGTCAACGCAGATCCCCATGACCAGATCCGTGGCGGAACAGGTTACCCAAGACTCGAGCGTAATTCGATCGACACTGGGCGAAGTGCAGAGCTTGTCAACCCATCCTCCGCAAACAACGACTCCCTTGCGAGGAAGAGCATTGTTGGAGGCGACCGCGAACGCGCCGAAGTACTCTCGAACATGAAGAAGGGTATTCTCAAGCGTATGCAAAGCTCCAGTAACACTCAAAGCGATTTTCTAACGTGAAGCAGGCAATGGAACAAACTCTGATTCTGGGTCGCCCGTTCTTCGCCCGGCCGACAAAGCTCCGAGCTTCAGCACACAACGATCAAACTCTCCGAGCACACCCAATGAGAAGGCACAAGGCCGTAATGACGACTACTTTACGAAAGCTCCACGCATTCCCAACGGAAGCACGCGAAGCTTGCCCAGTACGCCTCATGGCAGCAAGGGCAACATCACCTTCAGCCCAAGAATTCAATTCCACGATGCATGGTCGCCACAGGACTATGACCGCCGAGGAGACATTGCGACCTGCAACAGGCTCACGCCCATGCTCGCGCAACAAATCAAAGAGGAGCTCAATTCCTTCAAGATGGTATGTGCCATCACTCTCGACCTCTTGGCTCTGCTAACGCTCGCACAGGAAATGGAGGTCCACGAAGCTTCCAAGCCTCACACCCATTTCTTCTGATGATTATGCATTTATTATTGGACACGGCGTCTTGGCGAGAACTCTCCAGATCTTGCTTCTGTGCATTGGACCTCTAGCATTTACGAGTTAATCGTCAGCTCTGTTCCATGTTCTGGTTACTACGGACTTTGTCTCTTCTATCTTAGCGAGCATTTGCAGTCAAGTACTAAAGGCCTTGCCTTTTGGGGAGTGGCAGGCAATGTTGTGGACTTGAAGAAAAGCAACAAGCGAAGGAGGATCTCTAGCTCAAGCTCATTTTGCCTCTTTCATGAGCTGCTACATCTCTCGGTCCATTCTCTTTGAAGGCGTTTAACTGTGTTTCTCTCCTTCTCTGTCGTCCGTCGTGTCATTGTTCATCTATCTCTGCATCGTAGAGAAAACGGGTCACAAAGAAAGGACGCACTTGACTGGATTCAGGGTCCTGGGTTGTTAGTAGTTGTGCTAGCTCTATAATTGGAAAAGAACACTCGGTGGCTCTCAGCCGAAGATGACCACTTCATTGCCGTGAATGAGAGAACTTGCTCGCAGGTCAGGCTCACCTCCTGGAGACCTGTAACGTTATCTGGACACGGGGGAACTAGTAAAATGCTTCGAGGTGACCAATCAATTGCCTCGTTCACTACACACACCTGTGCATGCTCGCCCTGCGCACGGAATCTGAGGCGCTATAACCGTGAGATTCCGCACGTTCAAGGCGCACAGACTACTTACCTTCCGCGACCAAATGCACCGCGAATCCATCCAGCCCTCCACAAACAAGCCTGAGGCAAGAAAACAGGCTCTTGTCTTCACAAAGCGACGCTGCTCGATGATCTGGGATGCTTTCAAAAGACGCCTTCCTCTTCTAGCTCATCATCATGGGTCGGTCTAAGCGATAGCGGGAAAGGCGCTAATGCTCCGATATATCGAATTGAGGTTTTGAGGGTTATCTCCGCTGGGGAAGCGAGCGTGTGTTCGGAACAATTGTGTTCAAGCAATGCATGGCACGCAGCAACATGTTCTACAATGGATGGATGTACAAGGTAGGCAATGCAGGTGGCTGACTGACCTTGCAGCTGTATCACTGCACGTGCAAACCGGATCATGATCGTAGAATTACTGTAGCAATGAGGACATGTCACAAAACGCGTTCCTGCTGATTGTGCTTATCGAAGCACGACTTTGAGCGGGGTGAACGCCTGATCACGTGTCAATAGCGGAGCTCGCTTCGAAGTTATTCCGCGTGCCGCGCCAAGCCCCCTCCACACCGCACGCTTCTAATTTCACGCCCAACTTTGGTGACCAGACCCAACTCCAGCAACCACACATCCGACATCATGGTATGTACCCTTCTAAAGAATTCGTCGGAGGCTTCGGCAAGAGCGAGTGCTGATACGGCAATAGGCACCTGCAGCAACTGGAGGCAAGAAGCAAAAGAAGAAGTGGTCAAAGGGCAAGGGTACGTGATACCACACCGCACACATTCAGCACCTCGTCCAGCATCGAAGCCATCGCCGGCCGCCATATACACATTCTCCGCATCTTCCGCACTCTTTACACACCGCGCTCGCTTCCACGCACCCGCACAAAAGATCGCCACTGACAGTCACATAGTCAAGGACAAGGCCAACCACGCTGTCGTCCTCGACAAGCAGACCAACGACAAGCTCCAGAAGGATGTCCAGTCCTACCGCCTCATCACCGTTGCCACCCTCGTCGATCGCCTGAAGATCAACGGCTCGCTTGCACGGAAAGCGCTCGCCGACCTCGAGGAGAACGGCCAGATCAAGAAGGTTGTCGGTCACTCCAAGTTGAGCATCTACAGTATATCACACCAAAGCAGTACGTCAGGAATAGATCCGTCCTAACATTCTACCAGCACGCGCGATCGCCCCAGAGGCTTAAGCGACATGTGAACGACAACGGATGCGAGACACGGGTGCTTCTTTCAGCTTTTCGACGACATTCCTCTTTTCTCGTCACCAATCGGCGTCTTCATGAAGGGGTCACATCACATTGGCATGCGCTCATGGCGAACATGATCTGAGAGGACGGGCTCGGGTAAAGCACCGAGGCCGCGGTCGGTTATGTATTGAATGAAACAAGATACCTGAACACACATGGGTGCCGAAGTGCATGCTGGAGAAGTGCTTCTGCTTGTGCGATTGTCGTTGTAACTGCTTTCGAAATGTTAATGACGATGATGGCTTGCCGGCGTCTGACGGTGAGCTCGCATCGAGTCGGCTGTGTACTGCCAACGATTCGCTGAATCTCACCATGATTTCGCTCACCACACTGTCATCAAACGTATGGTCACAATGATATGGCGAGCAGATGAGCGTCAGTCTGGTGGTTGAATACGTCTTCGAGGTCAACACAGCGTTTAGTCCATGACGCACAAGAACACATGTCAACCTCAATCAGAGTATGATAGATTCGCGCTTCCCATCAACATTTCCATCTGCACTAATCATACTTCCTCACCGGCCTCCCCTTCTCCGCCGACGCACAAAGCTCCCTAACCGGCATCCTCTCCAACCAACCCTCCTCCCTCTTCACCGTCCCCACCTTACGATACGCCTTCCCCTTATCCCCCCTAAACATCGCATGCCAATTCTCCAACACAGCAACCATCTGCCTCTTCGCATTCCTCAGCTCCTGCGCATGCCTGTTCTTCCGCTGCCCCGCCGTCAACGGCTTGCGCGTCTTCGCCTTCTCGATGTCCGCGGGCGTCGCGCCCTCTTTGAGCTCAGGGTCAATGGGGATGTACATTTGTTCGACGCCGCGCAGATCTGGGATCGTGTCTTCGGCGAAACAACCCGTTATGAAGGCGCGGGCTGCGTCGCGGCCGGCGAGCACGTGGTAGGAGCCGCCGGGCCCGTAGGTCTGTGGGGATATGGATACATCGTAGATTGTGCCGTTGAGGGCGAGGTAGATGGGCTTAGTGGGGTCGGTGCCGTCGTACGCGGTTAGTTGGGCGTCGGTGAGGGAGACTTCGCGCTGCTGTTTTTGTATGTTAGAATGGTGAGGATATGTGAGAGGTATGGGAGATAGACGTACGAGTACGGTCTTCCATTCGCGTGCCCTCGTCCACCATGGATTATAGCCCCATGTCATGGACGTTCCGCTCGTGCTCAGATAGCTCAGGCCACTGCTGAGGAGCAGCACTCCGCCTACTATCCGGAGAACATCGAGAAATGAGAGCCCAGATGAGGTTTTGGCGGCTTGCTGTTTAACGGCGGCTTTGAGCTCTGCTGTGTCTTTTGCGCCGGCCTTCGTCGGAGACGAGGGATTGGCTGGCTTGCGGTACCGGGCTGCAGACGACATTGTGGTGGTCGCGTGGGATGTTGCGGTTGTGTGGTGGTGCAGCAATCCTTACTATTGTCGGGTCACTCTATATGTTACTATTAGATCTTGCGCAATCATGCATTGAATGGTACGCAGTTGGGCCTTGGTACCTCTTTGCGCCAGAGACGGTAGTTCCGAATCTTGAATGATCGAATATGTACCTCGCTTGATTAGACGTTCGAGCACAGCGACAAATGTGCTGATACCATCAAATTATGAGTAGGAAGAATTGATACGTGTCCACAATAGCAGCGTCGGAAGCCGCGCAGTGTGGGTGCGGAGATATATTGCTTCACGCCTCGGTCGGTAACACACATCTTGGTTCCGATGATTGGCTGATGTCATTGCTTTTGAGTTCGGCTACGAATACTAGTGGCGCTTGAATATGGTAATGATCCACACGAAGCATCGACACGCATCTTGAAGGCAGCATCTTGAAGGCAGCATCCTGAAGGCAGACTTTTGACGGTATTGTAGTGTTTCGATTATGATGAATATGATTCCTAACTTGAACAAATCAATCATGAGTGTTTGACGGCCAAGACGTACACACGTTCAATGCTAGCTCGTGACGACCCATGCGATCAATTGTCGTTGGTGGTACGTATCTCCACTTGCGCCTCTCTGTCGCTCTTGGGGAAAACCTGTTTAAGACCTGCTTGGAAGACGCCGACGTTGTAGTCGATGATAGCCTTCTTTTCCGCCGGGTGCTCTTGGCCCATGATGCAGACGAGAGCGAGGTACCTGCGCAGAATGAGCAATGAGCCATCCTAGTGTTCGTGATACGTACTTGTTAATCTCGCGAAGGTACAGATATCGACTGCCCTTCTTCTCCATCGTGATCAAGCTCTCCGCATCGTTATTCCCGACCTCATTTTGATCTTGTCCTTCTTCTGGCCTGTCCCAGCCGTAGATTTCACTCACGTCGATCACAACATCGATGTAGTCCGAGCAGACTTCGTACGTTGCGATATCAGTCGGGCTCGTATCCGTGGCGATGTATATCTTGCTCATGATGTCAAAGAGGTAGGCTTTCTCGATGTTACAAGCACCGCAAAGGTTGTTCAGCAGTGCTTCAAGGGTCGGAAGTTGTGGTATAAGCTTTTGGATGACTTTGCTGAAGGCTTCGAAGATGGAGTGGTCGTAAATGCTAGTCTGGTAGAAGGAGATGGGCGCCTGCTCGTACCCGTTGTCGCTGAGCTCGTCTTGCACGCGCTGGATGATGTCCCGGAATGTGTCGCCTCTGAAGTCGTCTGAGAGGCCGTCGACCTTGTGCACAAACACTTCTATATTGATGTTTGGGTAGGATTGCTGAAGGTTGAGGATAGTCATGTTCAGTCTTTGAATGGCGTCGAGGTACTCGTCTTGCGCATCGATGACCCAGATCAACGCTCCGATCTCTTCGAAGATGTTGTCCGTATCGAAAGCAGGGTCTAGGTAGTCCAGATGGCCGGGCAGATCCCATACTTGAAAGTCCATGAATGAGCTGTCAAAGCCGTTAGCTATCCACAGTACTGTCACTGGAAATTGCGTACTGCATCGACTCTTTCTTTATTCGGTACGTGGTTTCGAGGTACAGTGTCTCGCTTGGTGGTAGCTTATGGAATACCACGCTCGAAATTGAAGACTTTCCACTCCTGTAGTTGCTAATTCAGTCGAAGTCAAAATGCGGCCAAATAAGGGATCTCACCTCCGCTGGCCCATGAGCAACAGCCGTGGCTTGCCATCTCCGGCCTTACTGTTGGACACTCGGCCCGTGTGGTACTGCGGAGGGAAGTCTTCTTGGGGCACTTCAGCGTTTGGAAGGTCCTGTAAAAATTTATCAATTGTCAACTGAGCTCGAGCGTCGAGGAGTGACGAATTTGCTGATGACTTTGACGCTGTTTGTGCGGCGGCATCATCCTCTCCGGGATGTGGTTGCGGCTTCCCTCCTGCTTGATGAGGGCGCCGTGCAATGATTCGAGACTCCATGAAAGCAATAGTCGTACAGGGTATAACGCTGTGAGGAGGCTGGTAGAAGAAGGACATAAAAACGGAAAATCTAAACAAGTCGTGAAAAGTGTGAACCCGTTCTTCTCACTTTCACCTGACCGGCATGGCGCGGTGAAGCGTAGCACTCCTTCGGTTGGAGAACCGCGCAGCAACGGCGTGTAGGACAAGACCAGACGGTGGGTGCAAGTAGATAACCGGGGAGGTATTGACGGTACAATGAAAAGCAGTGGTGTGGTTCTACAAAAGTGGCACGCGAAAGGAGTCGCCGCGCTCAAGCCATACAGGCAGGCATGGCGTAGGGCTGAAGGAAAGTGCAACCTGTGGCGCCGAAAGAGACCAGCGAAATTGGAAAACGAAGCACACACGTGGGCGGGCGTCATGGTATATAAAAAAAGGAAAGGCCTCTAAGAAGCCGCCGGATTGCTCACCTCCATAGTCTTTTCGTAGGTCTTTGCGACGCACTGGCCTGCAGTATTGAAAGCCTTGGGCTGTAACCGTCTCTGGCCCAACCACGATTCGTCTCGCACCTTGCTTTCTCCCTTCTTCTTCTTGGGCAGTCGCTTTGCAGCAAATGATGACAGCCGTAGCGGTCAGCGCAGCCAGCAGGCTTCGGGAAACTCAATGGAAGCACGAAGGCGCATCGACGAGCCCAGAGCTAATTTCTGCAGGGATGCTGTATTTTCCGAGTGATCTTATTGGTTGAGATCATGCGTGCAGCAGAAAGACACGAGTCGCAGCGGAGCTTAGGAGCGATAGTGGCACAGAGTTGAGATTCCAGATGTCAGATGGGCGGTGGAAAGAGTGTCACTGCCTAGCCGGTCGCATGCACATTCCAAGTTCATTCGCTTAGACCTGATCTTCAGGCACCGTACTCTGGGACGCCGTCATCAACCACCAACATAACATCTCGACAACTCTGTTCAAAATTGCGAATCCAGGTCAGCCGCAATGGTGCCGGAGACAACCTCTGTCAGCGTCAGACGTCTACATGAGTCAGGTTTTACACTGACAGCGACATGTGATGCTGGAATTTAGTACCACCGGATGAGGCCCCGAGTCCCCCGTATGCAGCGACTTCGCACGACTCTACAAATAAGTACGGACGCTTTTCGTGCGTCATGTCTACCCGTGTGGCACAAGAGCGCTCATATCAGCCTTGGCTGTTACCGATGCCATGGGAGTGTAACGAGTTCTGATATCATCCAGGCACATCCGTTGTTCACCGCCTGGATGCTTATCGTGATCCATGCATCATACTTCCCATGGCTCCGATTCATCGGAGACACAAGATTATGAGCGTCGGCTGCCTTGTCAGAGGATGCAGCGTTCTGATTTCGGGGTTTGTGGTCAGGTCAGGTTTCTAATGTTCTGCTCTTCGCTCGACATGACGACTGCAGATGACCTCAAGTCTGCAAGGCACACGAAATCTACATCCAACCGAAGGATATCTGGACTGGATTCTAGCTTCAACTTCAAGCACTCGGCTTCCGGTTCTCACCACGACTTGGAATAATGCACGCCCTCATCGACGTAGAATGTGCTCACTGCATTTATCATCAGCTCTTGTGTAGTTGATAGCGTGTCTGGACCACCGTTGATACTGATGAATAGGCCCAAAACTATCACGCATACCGCCTGCTAGTGCCAGACCCTCAAGACGAGCTCCCTCCTTCTTCTCGCCTCAAGACTTACGACCTTGCCTCAATGGCAGAGCGTCCATTCCTCCCCATGACGTCGGTCGTTTTACCCAGCTGAGACAAAGACTTGTCATAGTAGAGCAGTATCATCGTAACATGCCCCTCATTCCACCTCTTCGCAAGTTCAGAATCCTCAAAATCCAGTAACAACTATTGACATACGACGGAGCGGTATACTTCACTCTGCTTAAGCTGTTGTGTGCAAAGAGGAAGATACATCACAGAAAATATCACTGGCACGAACGAACTCGCCGACAACGAAGCAATATCCACAAGCACAAAATATGCGCCTTCCGCTCGAGAACCACGCAAACACGTCATGGGCGCTGGAGTTGCGAGCCGCCTCAGTGGACACAAATATGTCTCATGTCGTCCGAAGGAGCGAAATAACATTGCACGCACAACCCAGTTTGTTCCAGCGCTTCTTCGCACCACGAGGTTGCGCCGTCACTCATCATGAAGCTCGAGCCAGTCTCCAGCCTCACGAATCGTGAATCTGTAAGATGTCTTCAAGTGCATAATGGCTGATTCACAGTCGTTTCGTGAGGGTCGCTATCTGGGCGAGGCAGCCTTCGTTATGAGCAGGAGAGATGTGTTTTGTCTAGGTGCTAGACTGCCGAACTTAAGACAAGTCTCGAGGTATAGTCGGGCTTCGTTAGTAGTTCCCCGTTCGATGAAGTACCTTCTCCTATGAGCGCAAATGTTCCGTTGTAACATGATGGGCAAGGTCACCAGCCAAAGTCTACAAACAGACAAGCGACTTGCGAGCGGACCTGCTCAACGGCCTTCAGGATGCCGCTTTCCTGGTATCCTTGATGCAGGCTAGCTACATGAAAAATAACTGGTTCTCTCGAAGTCTCCACGCTGTACATGCTGGTGAGCGCATGAGGAAGACAGTGATTCCTCGCTCCATTTAAAAAGTGCTTCGGGACAAGCAAATGATGAAAAAATACACCAGACTGCCCGAATTAAGCCTACGCACTCCTCTCATGACATTCCACTAGCAACAATGTTCGGCGTAGCGCGAACACAGCCATCTATACCAAATCATCCATCCCAGCCTCATGGTATCATATCATGCCAAACCCAAACACCAATCCAACCAATCCAACCAAGAACTCCACAAGCTTTCCCGAACCATCCGATTCTTTCGTCATACTCAGCTCGTATCCATAGCCTCCCCATCCCCATCCCTCTCCGCCCCAGCACCCGTATCCTCCCTCTCCCGCCTCCCCCTCCCCATTCCCCCAACCAGCGCCTCCAACCCCCTAACCTCTTCCGCACCAACCTTACTCCCCTCCCACACACCCTCGACACCATCCTTGGTATCTACACCCCGTCGCTCCAGAATGCGCTTACTCTGGCTCTCGAGATAGACTTTGCGCTCGCGCGACACTTCTTCCGAGCTCTGTGTGGATGCGGATGTAGGTAGCGCTGCGGTCGCGAGGTGTGGTTGGAGGGAGGAAAGGAGTTGGCGGAGGTAGGGGAGTTGCGAGGTTGTGAAGGTTGTGTGTGTTGTTAGGGGTGTGCGTGATTCCTGTGCTGTGGTGGATGTTTGTGGGAGGGGTTGTACGCCCAGTGATTGTGCAGCGGGCGTGTGTGTTAGGAAAGCAAATGGTGTTGTAGCGTCTGCGGTATTATTGCTTTGTTTCGCTGGCGATGTCGAGTTGGGTGCTTCGCGCTTCGGCGCTGGGTTTGGTTGGAGTAGTGCTCGTAGGCGTACTATTTGTGCGTCGTTGCGCTTCTTCTCGGCGACGAGGGCGGCGTTGAGCTTTTGTGTCTCGAGGAGTTTGCGGCGGAGGGTGTAGAGGGATTCGGGTGTGAGGGTGGAGTTCTTGGGAGGGGGTTGGAGGTTCTGAGTGGTTGTTAGCATGTCATGCCACTCTTTGTATACAAGCCTGAATGTCTTATTCTTACTTCATAGTGACCCAGCCTCACCCATCTTGCCAGCTCTTCCTCTCCTCGTGGTAAACACAGCACATTCCTCAGCGTCCAGATCTCCAGCCTGTCAAAGTTCTTGTCCACCGCATTCTCCATAAGGGTCTCAAGCTTCAATACGCCCTCCTCAATCTCCAGCCGCGCCTCGGGGTAGACTTCATTCCCATCCTCATCCTTCTCTGCAATCTTGGACTCGGCGGCATAGCGATCTGCGAATCCGAGAAGCGCGGGGTCGGCGGAGAGAAGGCCAGTCTCGAAGGAGTCGGTGCAGCGGTATAGAACTTCGTTAATCGCGTTGATTATGTCATCGATTAGGGACTGGTAGCATAAGAGTCAGTTGGTGTGCTGAGACGTGCTGAGGTTTGTGTTTGGTGGGGAAGTTGATGCGACAGTGCGGCAGAACGTACGATTGGTGGCCAAGTGAAATGCTCAGTAAGGAGCATGCTCTCCTGCTGTTTGGCGCTCGCCATGTTGTCTACAGTAATCCTTATCCTGTGGTGCTGCCCGCGAAGTCAACTTGCGCCGATGCGACGCGCTTCGGACGTGTTTACTGCGCCCGGTGTGTTACTGGACGACCGTTGCTAGCACAGACGCTAATGCACACTCGCCTAGCATTCCTATCTTGGACGCGTGCATGGGGATCGTGAACAGGGCAACGAACCGCACCTGCATACTGGCCGTCAGTCTAGCCGCCATGCTCGTGCTCGTTTTGATGATTACGATCATTCACCAATATGTACTACAAGTCATGAGAAGGTGGGATGTCTCTTCATTGCGCGAAGCTTTCTAGCCCCCGTGATATGTGATATGTAATACAGCTTCAAGGACTTTTCCCTCTGAAACTAGACTGTACAACGTGACCATTCGTACACGTTCTCCGCCATGCTCGTGCGGAAAACCATCAATGACAAGAGCCATTGGACTTGGAACCATGCTACTCCATAGCCATGCACGCATAAGTGGTATATATCTTACTTTGAAGGGACTGGGTATAGGCGACATACTGAGTACGCCACATCGGATGCTGCTCTGTCCATAGTGCTACCCTCGCGCAGAAGACAAGATAGCTGTAACCAAGATAACACTGACACTGAACGCCAACAAGCCCTGCGAGTGACCGAAGTCCTCCATGCCTCATGCCGCTGTCGTAAATGCAGTAGATGTTAAGCAAAAGCCGCCAAAACCAGCCGCAATGTCGTCGGCCTGCGCGGCGTCGCTGGAAGGATGTGGAAGAAGACGTCTTCATACAGGAGTCAAGATTGATCCTGCTTCAGTACGCTGCCCGGTCTTGCTCGCGATATCGTCGCTCTTGTTCTTGCTGTTTTCGGGCCTTCTTCTCGCGTTCTAAGCGGATCTTATGTGCTTCGGTGCCGTCGTCCATCAGTGACTCCTTAAACCAAGAATGCTGTAAGGCTTCTTTGGCCGTGATGCGCTTCTTGGGGTCGTACACAAATATTCGCCGGAGGAGATCGAGGAACTGCTTGTTGAACTCGGTATGGGCGGGAATGGTTTCCTAGTATTGTTAGACACTTCCATAGATTGATTACAGCAAATACATACATGGAGTTTCTTCATTGCCTTGACGTATTTCTTCGACGCCTTGTTGGTCTCCGTGTTCGGATAGTCCAGCTTGTAGTTCTTGAAGTGACGTGCAGCACTACGGAATGTTAGCCACGTCTCTTGCAGGATAGCGCTTCACCTACGAGTTCGCCGAGTTGCGTGACGACCCTCGGTCTTGCTTATAGACCGCGCGTACAATGTCTCGATCAATCTTGCCTCCACATACGGCCTCCATCATAGCCAGATGCTCGAGGTTATCGTGCGTCTGGAACAGGGCGTCACCGGTGAAGAACTCGACTAGTATACAGCCAATGCTCCAGATGTCGCAAGGAAAGCTCCAGCCTAGGTTCAGAATGATCTCTGGCGCACGATAATGTCTTGTTGACACCACGGACGAATGGTACTCTTCGTTGAAGGTAGCAGAGCCGAAGTCGATCAGCCGTATTTCAGGGTCGAGCAGGACCTTGCGATGCCGTGCGCTGCGATTCACCGTGGACGACGACGAAGGTACTGTCCGGTTGTAGGTGAACGTCTGGTAGTTGTTGTTGACTAGCAGGATGTTTTCTGGCTTTAAATCTGTGTGGATGAGGTTAAGGTCGTGGAGGAAGGCAACGCTGGTGAAAAGCTGCTTTGCGAATTTTTGGATGTGGGAGCTCGGGAAGGGCACGAAGCCATTCGACTTGAGGAAGTCGAACACGCTCTGCCCGTAGAGGTCGGTGACAATGCAGATGTGGTTCCGGAAGTCGAAGCAATCTCGGAGGTGTATACATCGGTTGATGTTGTGCTTGTCGTTAGATGCCAGGGTTGACAGGACCCTCAATTCGATGCGGCTGGCATCTCGGTACTTTGGCACCGACCTGATGACCTTGATGGCGCATTTGGTGTTTTTCCGCCGGTCGAAGGCTTGCACAACCTTTCCGAACGTGCCCTGACCGAGGAGCTTTTCGATCTGATCTGCACGAGCATTAGCATGTGGGCAGTGGTGAGTGCCGAGAGCACCTACATCGCTCGGTCAGATCGGCCTCCGGTATCACGATGTAGTGGCCGTCTTCATCGTCGACCTTCTGGTCCTTGGTGTAGGACTTCTGTTATAGGTCAGTATGGATATGCTTGGGACCTGGGGCGTCAGCTCTTACATCAGCAACGACCTGGACGTAGACGTCCTTGGCCTTGATCACTGGGTTGGGCGGAGGCTGGTAGAGGCTAAACGGGTTGTCGTCGTGGTCGAGCTCTCGCCGTTTGGTCTGCTTGGCCTCGTCCTGGGCCACGGCACGCGTGCGCTTTCGCTTCTGGCCAACCGCAGTGCTGTCGAGAGGCGAGATGTGGTGTCTATTGCTGACTTGCGACCCTAACGACGTCGCTGCCGTTGTGGTGAGCGCCGAGGTTGTCCTGTCTGTGGACTGGGAGTGGTTGGGCGAGTCGTAGTAGGGCGTCTGGGTGGTCGAATAGGACGTCTGCTGGTTGTAGACCGGGTCGTAGGCCGTGGAGGCTGCCGTCTTCCGCTTCTTGTCCGTGTGTCTTGCCGAGCCATTCGTGGCAGTCCTGGTGAGGCCTGGCTGGCGCGGTGCAGCAGGAGCCGGGTCGTCGTCGTCGTCATCAATGACAATGACCTCTTTGGGCAGGCCGTTCTTGTAGAAGTCGGCCCAGTCGGGGTTGTTCCGCCGCCCTTTGGCCGACCCCGGTGCCTCCATGCTCATGCTGGGCGGAGCAGCGGTGGATATGGGGGGCAGCTGTTGTGGCTGGCGCGTGTGTGCGGTTGCGGTTCGGCGGAGATCTGAGTTCGAGGCGCTAGAGTAGCCGTTGCTGTACGCCGAGTTGCCTATCCGGGCGGAGGCGTTGGTGAACTGGGCATTCGGGATGTTTGGCTGGTATGTCTGGTGGTGAGGATAGAATTGATGGTTGTGATGGGGCGGGAGCGTAGCCGTGGCTGTGGAGGGCGTCGACATGGCTGCCCGTGTGGGAGGACACCCGGCGAGCGACGAGTGACGTTGAAACGCTGCTTCTTCCGCGCCCTCAGCACGTCGGTGAGGCGGTCAAACGGGGCCGCCGGACGCGAAGTCGGGTGAGTCTGGTCGATAGAGACGCAGAGATATGGTCTTCTGCGCGCTGGCGACGGTGCACGGCGGCGCAAAGAGCCCGTTATCTATCGCAGGTGGTCCGTCGGTCGCGGGCGGTGCGGAGAGGGTCTTCAGGCCGCTGCCCGGGTCGTCATGGGCATCAGGGTGCTGCGTGGAGAGAGTCAGCTGGCGTGAGTGGGTGGACAGGCGGAAGAATGGCAGTCTTTGATCATGCAAGCAGTGCTGCTGGGAATGTGGTAGCGACCATGCGAAAGGCTTGGGCTTGCGGAGTCCCAGAGGTGTCCGTGCACGCCTTTCGTACCGTTACCTACGCCATTGCGAAGTTAGTTTCGCGTTTCCTCGCGCGCCGCTTTGTCTGCACAATTCGCCCTCTGCTCTCACGCGGTGCATTCTGCTAAACTAATTCGCTGCTCACCCACACAGGCTGGAGAGCAGCTGCTGTGTGCGATGGCGGCATTTGTCACCTGACCGTTGAGGTGGGTGGGCAGGTCATGTAGCTAAGCCGTTCAATGTGCAAGCCGCCGAATCCCCATTAATATTCCCGGCTGTGCTGCGAGTGAGGCACCAATGTCCAACCATCTCTCTATTCGTTTCGCCTCTTCCGCCGGCTCTATACTTCTTCCTGTGGAAAATGACCAGAATCTGATTGTTTTCCTCGTTGCAAGGCCGTGCGCTCCATAATTAGTTCTTGCGAGCCAAACCCAGCCTTTCCACCACTACTGATTCGAGCCTTGACCACCAGACATGTCGCAGAAGCACCGCGACTGAAAGTCACTCAATTCGCCGGCTGGGGAAGAAAGGCAAATGCATGAAACATTACGGACTAGAGGGTGCATTGCCAGCGAACGTGCCGCTTTCAATATGTCCGACAGAACAGGCTGCACAAGCACAGCAGATGCCAGCGTCGCAGAACGCAGCTGAGGGATTTTGCAGGAGAGGTCACAGAACTGAATATGCGCAGAACAAGACCGCTACTTAACAACTGTCTCAATCCTGCCTACTAACCACGAAAAATGGTCCGCTTTCAAGATACCGCGCATGCCGCCATACCACTTTCCTCATCTGGCAGTCGATCTCGGAAGTAGCATCACGTGCACGTGGCAAGAAACATCGAACCACGAGATGTCATTGCCTTGCTATCGCTATATATTCACACAGCTTATCTGCCTCTGCATTGTTCGCCAGGTACACGCTGAGGTGAGCGCTGCAGCTACCTGTAGCCAGGGCGTGGTGATTAATACTGTCGTTTACCCGAGTTGAGGGGAGAGATGCGAGTGTAAGAACACTTCTGCCTTGTGAGCCTGTACGTTCTGGTATGTCTTCGTAAGCTGATTGTAAGTGCCTGGATGGCAAGGCAGTGCTCCTGTTTTCTGGGCGTTCTTCTTCCTCCTGCACATATTACTCAGCGACGTCATCGCCTCACATCACAAAGTAGAAGATAATCTCACCAACATTTACATCACATCATACAAGCTAGAATTGCTCCTTCGCCTAGCTGTGTTATGTTGCGAATGTGCCCCGCACCAACGATCACACCGATGACCAGGTTGAGGGTCCCAGGGTACTTTACCACGCCGCGTACGCCACGCGAGTATCCATGTCTCACCGTTGTGGCATGGGTATCGAGCATTAGCGCGGAGTTTGACTTCACTGCGGTCGCTTTTCAGCGCTGGCTAGTGGGCAGCAAGGAATTTGTGAAAGTGTGCCGTTGGCGCGATGCTGTTGATGTTGAGTGGAAGTCGAGATTCAAGTCTTGATATTGCTACATGAATGACTGAGCCAACTGCGCCGGAAACCAAGCTCAAACGTAGGGATAATCGTAGCGTTATTCATGTGCGTTCCAAATTTCGCCAAACAGATAAGGGAATGAGTGGAGAGTTTCGTCAACGTGTGCCTCCCAAAACTCCCGTGGGCGCCTTACACAATGATGCCAGATAGCCGTCCCAATACAAGCGATTCGGTAAGGAAAGATATGAAAGTCATTCCAATTCAATTGAGCAGCAAGCTCGGCAGGGTGTTCAGACAGCCTCGCAATATAGCGTCAACATTGGTGTGACGCCGCTGTGAAAAATCCAAGTCGTGGTTACCTCCCTTTGAAAGGAAATTGTGTCGAAGCTGGATCATCATATTGTCGGCGTATCCCTTGGATGGAAGATATGGTACCCAAATGGTGTGGAGCCTTAATCCATAGATACGTCAAGCTCGTCAAAGAAACGTTCGATCAACTCGGTTGTTCGGTCGACAATGGTGTCAACGTCTTCCTCGGAGATATTGTACGCCGGCATGATCTTGATGTGATCGCCATTGGTGCCGTCAGCCGAGCCCGTCCCAGGATACAAATGAATGCGGTGGGCCTCAGTGAGACCTGAGGTGTGTTAATGAGGACAGCAGTAGCATTGAGGGCTATCTCACCTAAGCTGTGGATCCGGTCCGCGACATTCCAATGTCTTGGAAAGGGTTTTTTGGCGAATTTGTCTTGGACGAACTCGATCTGCTGAAGTTAGTGATTTCTTTCGGTACAAAGAGAAAGACGGGGCGAACATACGGCCCAGAAGGATCCCATTCCCCGAATGTCACCAACATAACGATGATGGCCGAGACGCAGCTGTAGCTTTCTCTCAAGTATCGGTCCTTTCTCCCGAACATTTTGAAGAAGACTCTCATCTCGAACAATCTCTTGTGTTGCGAGAGCTACTGCGCAATTGAGCGGGAAATTCCGGAATGTATGACCATGAGCGAATGCGTCTCCAGTTCTTGCAAAAGCTTTGGCAACCTTTTCGCCAACGAGCATGCCAGAGATTTCTGCGGCTCCGCCTGCTAGCCCCTTGCCTATGAGCTGGATGTCAGGAGCGACGCCCCATTTCTGCCACGCATGGAGGTAGCCAGTGCGGCCCATGCCGCACATCACTTCATCAAAGATGAGGAGTACGCCATGGCGGTCGCAAACCTTTCTCACCTCCTCCAGATATCCATCCACGGCTGCAACGCATCCAAGTGCCTAGATACCATGTTAGTGTGTGACGTTCAACGACGGTAAGCATTACTGCCATCATGGATGGTCATAAAGGTATTTGAGACACTTACAGCACCTACGACAGGTTCGATAATAAAGCCGGCAACGTTCTGGGATCCAAGTTCTATGATCTTATCCTCTAGCTCCTCTGACAGCCGCTGGCCATAGGCTCTGTTTGTTTCGCCATCCAAACGATGTCGATATGGGTAACAAGGTGCGACATGCTTCGTCTTGTTCGCGAGCATGGGCTCGTACAGAGCTCTTCTTGCCTTGTGTCCACCTAAGTCCAGTGTGCCCAGCGTGGCTCCATGATACGAGCGATCACGAGATATAAACAACGTGCGGCTTGGTTCGGGCTTCTCCTTGGCTTTCGCGTGGTATTGTCGCGCAAATTTCATGCCTGCCTCATTCGCGTCCGATCCTTTGTATTGTCAGAGATTTGTCATGAACTGAGCTGGAGTGACTCACCTGAACCATAGAATTCGGCGTGAACCATCTTTCCACCCGTGGAATCTACGAGAAACGTGGCCAGGTCCGAGCACACTTGGGCATACAGTGAAGCTGGAAGGTAGCCAATTCCCTTTTGATACTGCTTCACCCAAGCATCTGCCACACGTTTGTGATATCGTCCAATGCAACTCACAGCGGCACCGCCAGATGCATCGAAAATGTGTGTCCCATCACCGAGAACGTATTCGTTACCTGAACCTCCTACAGCAAGCAAAGGAGGGTTATTCGCAGCTCGGGTAAATAGATGTGTCTTAAGAACGTCGGTGACGTGACCAAGCCGACTTTGCGAAACGTAGTTGGCTGAGCTTGCGCTCACTAGGGTAAATAAGTAGGGAACCAAGAGGAGACTAAGTGAAAGACACAGCAAGCCTAGACGCTGCCAGGAAGTATGCAGGAGACGAGCCATGTTGGAAGACGGCAATATCGTATAAGTGTGGGTGATCTCTGGCGATTTATAACACGCTGCGGCGTTTGGCCATGCCAAGCACAGCCGTAGTGTGGTCACTTGGGCGTAGTCAAGAGGCGTTCTTTGTTTGTGATAGTAGCGTCCTGGTAATCCAACCCTGCACGGGCCGAAACCTTGTGCTTCATACTGACCGGCCCGTTCGGGATGACCACGTTCGGAGATGAACACTAATTCAGCGGAGTTGAGAGCATGCTCGATTGTTGTGAAAGATCTTGCGAAGTAGCGGTAAAGCTAGCCCCATGGCACAGACAGAGTGAGGCTTACTGAACGCCCCATGATAGGACACATCGAACCAAGCGACAGGCGGCCGGTGAAGGAAGGGAAGATCAGGCACGGGATGCAAGACGGAAGGATTTTCAACCGACAGCAGCTACAGGGATACGAATTGACAAGGCACGTGCGACGCGCTGCAGCATGCCAGAGTATTGGGCGGTTCTCAGGTAGAGAATTCAGTTGGAAAGTCAAAACTTGTCAGATACTTGTGTCCACCGTCTAAGCGACGATCGCGTCCGTGCGTGCTTGCTGTACCTGCTCGTACAAGGCTAGCGTCGAGGAAGCCGTTGACGGCAGCGATCACCGCGTAAGACGCACGTTCCTCGCTACCAGGTCGTTTGTGTTTGTGTCACCATTCTAGACCTAGTCTGGCTGGAAATTCAACGACCACGTTCCTGCAGTTTCTGCAAGAGCCGTGGCATATACGAGATGTAGTGGTGACGCACCAGTCTCAGTATAAGTGTAGAGTGCGAACAGTCTACACATCATCACAGATATGTGAATACACGGCAAGCTGTCAAGTAGGAGTGAAGATCAAAAGATTTCCGAGGAGTGGGCATCTGAATGATAACGCATAAGGTGCTTGAACGTAACTAGTTGTAGCTATCATTGGCTGCTTGTGTGCTTGAAGGATGCCCTAGCACCTTCACTGGCATGCTTTAGGAGCCAGCAGATGTTGTCTACAAAAAGCAGGGGTGTCATTGCCTCTTCAGGAACAGTCTACCAGCTTCGAAATGACATGAGCTTTGCAAATCTGCCTCGTTGTAAGTGGCGGCGTGGGTAGCGATCGGGATGTGGGCAAGCGCTGTTTCCCATCTCCCCGAAGAACCACGTCTGCAGAAAGAGACGCCTCTGGTCGGAGTGCTGCCTGCAAAAGAGAAAGTTGCTAGTCTAGAAAAAACGTCTTGCGGCGCCCTCAGACGGCACGGTAGCGGAAGCAAACCGGTAGGATGCACCCCAGGCGTCTAACAGCGGCAGAACGAGGGACCAAAAGAAAAAGGCGTATCGAACCAACAATCCTAGCCAATGAAGTGTGACAGCTCAATAATCGACGTCGCCGACGTGCATTTCATGATTGTGTTGGGAGGTGCCGGTAAACGATAGCCAGCCGCGCGCCTCGTGCGGTGGAGGACTGTGCAAGGGACGCGAAGCTGTTCACACACCAAGGCTTCTTCTTCCAAGCGCAGCAATTGATTCAGTTGCAGTCAGCACTGAACAGGGGCGGGCAAAACAAAGTGAGTGTAGGTCGTTGAGCGCTGAAGGACGGACTCGGGATCAATCTCTCGGGCCGGCCCCGGAGCTCTTGCGAAGGGGCACGTGCTCCCGCCCGTCGACTTTCTCAACTTCGTCCCCCACATACGTGCCCCACTTCAAGACAGTCAACACACGTCGCTCCATATACACGACATTGTTGCCAGGAACACGCGATAGCCAGACGCTATTCACGTGTCAAGTGAGTGATCGAGCACCCGGTCTCTGTATGTCGGCTAAAGGTAGCGCAGGATTGGACGAGACACCTCCCTTACCGCGCCCGAAGCCATGAACCCACGCATCGAAGAAGTCAGCGAGTCCGAAGAGGACAGTGATCCCGAGGAGGTCGACATCGACGATGTGCAGTCTCTGATACGCCCTCGACATATCCCTGCGGCGGCTCCGGCCTCGAACATGCCCTCGCAGCTGCTCCAGCCACAATCGCCCGCCATCAAGACGTCAACGGACAGAGAGCAGTCTAAGCACTACCAGTGCTTGTACCCGATATACTTCGACAAGTCAAGGACAAGAGCCGAGGGCCGCCGAGTAGGGAAGGAGCTCGCCGTTGAATGTCCCCTTGCACGCGAAATGGCAGACGCAGCAGCGAATTTAGGCCTGAGGACAGTTTTTGAGCCAGGTCAGCATTTCCAGCGTACATAGAACTTTCACGTTGCTCATATGACTCAAGACAAGATTCACCCAAAAGATTGGAGCAATCCAGGCAGAGTACGCGTGCTGCTGAAGCACGAGGGCAAGTTGATGGACGACGAAGTCAAGAACAAACATCACCTCTACATTCTGATATCACAGTATCTCAAGGCAAACCCCACTCAGAAGACCACACCCTTCAGGCTACCAATTGCCGGCATACCTATGCCGAAAGAAATGCCCGAGCCCGCGGTACCAAACGGTTGGAAGATGAACAAGATCCTGCCGCTTCACTCACCTGCGCTCACCGGCGGGGGCGTATCGGACAATTTCCTGGCAGATATGATGGCAGAGATGGGAGGAGGTGCCGGAGCTATCGAAGGCGCCTCCAGCGGTGCAGAGTCGAAGAAAAAGAAGGAGAAGAAGAAGAAATGAGCCCACCGCGGAACATGCCGCTACCACGGGTTCAACGGAGTAAGTGAGGACTGCGGGGTAAAATCGCCGTCTGCGCCGCAGTCTCGCAGGCAAAAGTTCAGTCAGCAACCTGCTACGCCAGCCGCGCGCTCAAGCGCGACCACAGCGGGGACACCATGCTATTCCCACGTATATCTTATCAACAAAGACTACTCGCGACAAGATCACGACACTACTTCTGGCCCACTTCTTCGTGTTGCTAACTCCTTTGTTAATCGATCAACAAGACGACTTTTACTTGTCGATGGCACGTGCAATCGATCGTCGTGACACAAGGCTGATGTTGAGAGATTCCGTTTGATCTTTGCACTCCTTACGGATTTTGAGTTCTGCCACAAGAAGTACACTCAATGGACGAGTTTCCCGGTACATTGATTCGTGGGAAAGCTATCCGGCTGTGCCTCAATGGGCGCATGCGTCTCAGTTGGTGGCTCGCCTGCACTACTGTCACGCAAGTATCAAAGAATTAAGGCAGAAAACGACCACAAATTGAATTCTATTTGCTTGCAGCAGTACCACCGATGTCAAAGGCTGTTATTTGACGACCCTGGCTGAGGCGCTTATATTCCGCGGAGCCAGAGGCTCATCAGTCCTGGCTAAGGTGCAGCCGCCACAGCATCCACATACATGCATGCTACCTCGCGCTTGCGTACCTCCACTCGTCCCACATCTCCGCAATCCCCGTCGGTAAGTCTCAACCGCGATACAGAGCGTCGGATCGATGACATACAGGTTGTGTTCGGACATTTCGTAGCCATGTGCATGCTCCTCGTGCCAGTTGCACCTACCCAATGAGATACTCAGCAGCGGTACTCAAGTTGCAGGCATTTTTCCCGGCCCGGAGTTGGAGCTTGACGGTTCGATGTTCGGACTTTGGCCAACCCTGCTGTTGCGTCCGTCATTCAAGCCACGGTCATGCACAGGGTGAAGGGTCTGCAGCGGAACCACGCAAGCCAGGAAGCGATCGAATTTTAGTGATCATAGCTACGGGAACATCTAGTTTGGGCGTTCCTGGTATACCCCGCTGCACATCAGCAATTGATTCACAATGCAGATACGGCATCGATTGCATTTCATTTGATGGAAATCTCTTTCCAAGCCGTACCGGGCCAAACTTTACTCCTTTACTCATTTCGTGTCAAGTCGTTGTCCGCGAGAGCGGGAGGGTTAGTCGTCAACAGGAGACGGCACAGCACTGCTCAGCTGGCGTACCCTTGCGGGACGATGCAGGTCAAGCGATAATACCAACAGAGTCGATGAGCCTGTTTGATCACGAAACAACAAGGTATCGCACTAATGTGACGTGGATGGGATTATCATTCAAGTCCATGGCTTGGAACATGCTCTCGAGTGGAGTCTAGATAGTGTCTGCATGACGGGAAGCAGTGCCATATCGGAAGGTCAGGACGGAACGCTGCATTCGAGTTGAGTTCGCCTAGCCGAAGCTGTGTGAAATCACACAACTTCCGAGATCGAGTCCACATGCGAGCAGGATGAAGGGCCACGTCTCGCAGGTACAATTCACAAGCTAGGTGTAGAGGCCGCCTGTGCCTGCCATCACAAAATGCCCGCTATCATGATCCTTGTAAAGAATACGAGGGTTGTATAGCATACTGATCAAGCTAAGATTTTACGTTTGCCCAGAAGAGCAAGATCTAAAGAACCGCGACTGCCGAGCTAGAACGATGCCCATCAGCGTCTGTTGCAAGCGAACATGTGGAGTGACTGCTCCATGATTGTCCCAAGAAGCCTTGTCAAACCTCCAAAGGAAACATATCAGCCGATCGCTGCGTCCAAGAACGCCACGCATTCGCACCTGCAGCTGCCTGCATGTCGTCGGCGTAACGTGACACGATACGAACAACCACCAGAACTTGATGGAAGCGAACACCACAATTACCATGATCCGCTTACCGAGGTAGTAATCATCGTCAGCTCACCGCTCATCTTTGGACACAGCATGTGTCAAACGCCGAGCGCTCATGCAAGACTGTTGGAAAGCCACTGCTGCGAACGCCCGCTCTGGACACATGTCAGCATCACACGACATGAGCTATTCTAGCAACTATCATAGATGGCATCGGAAAAAACTCAACAACATGCATCGAATTGCTCCTTCAAGCGCGGTGGTAATGAACTCATGGACAGAATCTTCGTGGTCCGTGGGCACCGGAGGTACAGCAAACCATAATTCGAACAACGGACAGAACCTGCTCAAGGATTTGAAAGCACGAGCAAACGGTCACGCTCCGATGGCACGCGAGAGAGGTAGCAACAAAGCGGAGAACATTTTCTCGTCACACAAAATCCCTGGCACATGCTTAGAATGATAAACATGGAATTGAAAGTACGCCTATGAGACGACGCGACAGCTCAAATTCAGACCCATGCCCATAGACCGACTAGCACCCGGCCAACAAAAGACTTTCGGCATGCCGTAGCGTACCCGAACCGTAACAGACGAGTCATGCAAACATCCTTCAACCAGAGCAAAACAAAAACGCCATGTCTTCGCCACTCGGACCGAACACTACGAACTGGTTCGTATGTTCGGAGTCACCGACGTTTCCGTTCAGAGTATCCTTAAGGCTGACGCAATACCAGTTAGACCGAACTCCTTCTCAACGAAAACTTCCATCAATAGGAATCACTACCACGTTCCACCGCGACCAACTTGACCATTCTACACGTCCGGCTGCTGAGCGAACCCAATTTGAGCCGGAGTACCATCCTTGAAAACGACGTACTTGCCCTTGAGGAAGATATCGCCAAAGATGCTGTACGGAATATCAAGATCTGCGTTCGACTGGATGCCACCGAAGCACGTCGACGAGCCACGTGTGATTGGTGCGTAATTGATGTACTTTCCAGGAACAGTCTGCTTGACGCCGCCAAACGTGATGCTGAAATCTGGCAAGTGCGAGCTGCACGGGAATATGTATCCGCCGAAGGCATCGTTAACCACTGAGCCTTTGACCCGTGCGTAGTAGGCTTCCGCGATATTGCGCTTGAGGTAGATGAGTGAGGTGCCGGTGTCGACGATACCGTTGACGGTGCCTTTTGTGGTGTGATCGCCGACGCTGTAATGCGATCCGGCGATGGCCCAGAAGCCGTCGCGCGTCTTAGCGTTGACGTAGTCGATGATGCCCGTGTACTTGGATGAGTCGATGAAGCCGAAGTCGTAAGTGCCAGCTGCGTGGTACTTGAGGCTTACGGCGAAGAGGGGGTGTGCGAGCTGGTGGACTACGTTATCGAAGAATGTGGGTTGAGGCTCAGGCAAGATCGTGTTGATACTGCTCATAGCAAGGCCCAGAATACCGTCGCAGTCGGTATCACGTATGAATTGTGTTGATACCGTTTCTGCGGCCTCGACGGCCATCGTAGTTGCGGTTACGCCGCCGACGACGACTTTGTCTCCGTAGACTCTGCCGCTGGCACCGGATCCATCGCCGTAAGAGATTTCCCAATCCCAGCCACTCTCCTCCTTCTCTGGGTCCACGGTGTAGTAGTCGTGCCCGGCAAGCGTAGATGCTGGCATTTGTAGGTCAGAGAAGACCCACCTAGTGCATTGTTAGCTACTCCCGATTGAAATCCAGGATATAGTGATACTCACAGATCTGCGCTTCCAGTGTCTAGGATAAGATGCATCTCCCTGCCTCCGATTGTGACTGGGGTCAAGTAGGAAATATCGTACTGGTTGCTGGGTACAGCGGGAGCAGTGCCAGGAGCGTCAAGGACTGACGCAGCCTCGAAGTGCGAATGGTAGTTGTCGATCGCATCGAGAATGTGTTGTGGTACCGCTCTGCCAAACTTACGATACGTCTTTGCCACTTGCTCGGCACCAATCTTCAGGTATTGCGAGCGCTCGACTTGCTGGATACTGAACTCCCCTCGCTTCTGGGGTTGAACTGGAGTCGCAGCCGCAGCGCTATACAAGGCCAGGGCCGTGGTGAGTTGTGTGAATGACGGCATGATTGCCTTCTGTTCAGGTGATGCGGAAGAAGCTTTGTTGGAGGAACGGGAATATGTTGAGAACAGGAGTGGATTGTAAGGTGAATTCAAGGTAAAACAAGAACATAAGCAATCTTTATGCTTTCTGGATCTTCTAGTCCATCGGAGGTTCAAGCTAGTACTAATGGTAGCGTTCCGAACTATGGGTCTGAAATCCGGCCCGTACCATGGTCCACCACAAATCCACGCATTAGAATACCAAGAAGATGAGTACCACAATACATCATGCTGGATTTACTCAGATGATGTTGAAAGCTAGAAGCTTCAACGTTCCAAGTACTCAAGATATGGGGCATGATCACCCATGTATTCATGCTACAACCACTCAGGGCACCAACACAGCTTGCCAGGTACGATTCCCACCTGGATTTTGAGCTGGTCATGTTCCACTGTTTGACCAGCCACATCGAGGCTGTATACACAACTCCATGCATTCTTTGGTACCGAACACGGTGCGCCAGTAACATTCAACAGTGCAGTCCGATGCTTGGTAGGATGCTTTCCCCTAGTTTACACAACGGATTACCATGGCAATTGTTAAATCTACGTAGATTGGCCGATGTGTAAACTGGCACGGACGGGCAGTTTCCGGGAAATTGTTCTTCATGACGTTCCTTTTGTGCGTTGAGAAGCGTGTAAATGACCATGTGACGAGATCTCCTTGGATCCGGGTCGAAATGACAAAAGTACGTATGGCAATGATCTCCGTATGCGCGTAGCCTCCGTGGAGCGTTGATGGTGTCACAATAGAATAGCTATGCCAACAGGTCAAGCTTCGTGGACGGCGCGTGCTAAGCTTCGACAATAAGCTTCAAGATCGCCGCTGAAGGAGTAAATGGCCCATTGGGAATACCGTACGGTAGCACCCTGGGGACAACACATACGCTTCACTTCAGGTCGCCTGCAACCGATGTTGCTTGCAACTGTTGGACGCTTGTCACGTATACGGCACAGTAATGGCCCAACACATCTCCATATGGCGGCACGCCAACTACCGGCACGCGAGAAGGGCAGTCGATGCAAAGTCGCCCTGCATCTAGCGAAATCCCCTCCTATTTGTCCGAGGCGGTAGAGAACACAGTAGCCGCGTCCTTATACAGCGGCTCTTCTGTCGGTATGGGAATAAGAGAGTCGTGCGCTGTACCGCGTTAGGTGGAAATGAAACCTGTGGTTGTTGGGACGTAAGAAAAGCGCCGAGACTAAGGGACCGTTCCGTTCTGCTAACCTGCGTTGGTCATGAAACGGGCATAGCCAATGGCAAGGCAGGCTAAGTACATGCGAGATCAGCGCGTTTTCTGGGGATCCGACCGCTCGTATCAGAGCTGTTGCCATAGCTAAAGCAAGCCGAGTAAGGCAAGCGGAGCACCAGAAGAAAGCTTGAACAAGCTTGATTGAGATCATGTACACAGCTATCCATGCAGACGAATTTGGCATGCTTTTCTTTAAGAGGTAGAGCTGGGTATCTTCAATATGCCTTGTGAGCGCGAAGTGAACAGACATACAAGTACTGTAGCTTCGACTACACCGTCGTGGCCGTGATACATCACAACGTGCGGACACGCCAACGACCAACGCCTATCCCGTACCTCCCTTGACTGCACCTTCAAGCTCAGCCAACGCTGCACGATATGCTTTCTTCCTCCCATCTGCGGTGACAGCACTCTCCTTCAATTCCATACGCTTG
>Ga0265797_10002535_pt1 | contig 30575 bp, 28 predicted proteins | sample P2T30metagenome_FD_192433 | JGI IMG/M metagenome (GOLD analysis project Ga0265797, IMG submission 192433) | Plant litter microbial communities from East Loma Ridge, Irvine, California - P2 T30 | ecosystem: Environmental > Terrestrial > Plant litter > Unclassified | place: USA: California...
GGGACAGGCACCTTTCTCAGGGTCGGAGACCCTGAGAAAGGTGCCTGTCCCCAGCACTTCTACTATCCCGGGCTTTTAATGCATGCCGCGCCAAGGCCGTGGGCCGCCGTACACATGCATGTGCAGGTGATACACGACCTGGCCGCCATCCGGGCCGCTGTTGATCAGCGTCTTGTAGCCGCGCGACGGCGCGCCTTCGGCATCCTCGACCACCGAGATGCCATGCTCCTCGGCCAGGCGCGGCGCCAGCGCCAGCATCTTGCCCAGCACGGCGGTATGGCTTGCGTCGCAGTCGGACAAGGTCGACACGTGCTGTTTCGGAATGATCAGCAGGTGCACCGGCGCGGCCGGGTTGATGTCCTTGAAAGCCAGCACGTGCTCGTCTTCATAGACGATCGAGGCGGGAATCTGTTTGGCGGCGATCTTGCAGAACAGGCAGTTATCCACGGTCTTACCTTTTTGGTTGTTGGGGTCAGGCGTCCGGACGCGCGGCTTTTTCGGCGATGCCGGAAACGCCTTCGCGGCGCGCCAGCTCGTCCAGCACCTGTTGCGGCGTCAGGTCGAACTGCGCCAGCAACACGAGCGAATGAAACCACAGGTCGGCGCACTCGTACAACACCTTGTCGGCAGCGCCGGCCGCGCGGGCGTCCTTGGCCGCCATCACCAACTCCGTGGCCTCTTCACCGATCTTTTTCAGGATGGCGTCGTCGCCTTTTGCAAACAGCTTCGAGACGTACGAGGTGGCGGGGTCGCCGCCATTGGCCAGCTTGCGCGCTTCGATCGTGGCCGCTACGCGGTCGAGGATGGTCATGGTTTCTTGTCCGAGTAGATGGTGTCCGGGTCCTTCAATACCGGCTCGACGTTCTGCCAGTCGCCGGTCGGCGCGTCGCCGTCGAACTTCTGGAAGAAGCACGAGTGGCGGCCCGTATGACAGGCGATGCCGCCGGCCTGCTCGACCTTCAGCAGCACCACGTCCTCGTCGCAGTCGAGGCGGATTTCCAGCACCCTCTGCACGTGGCCGGACTCCTCTCCCTTGTGCCACAGCTTCTTGCGCGAGCGGCTCCAGTACACCGCTTCGCCCAGCTCCACGGTTTTATACAGCGCGTCGCGATTCATCCAGGCGAACATCAGCACGTCGTTGCTGCCCGCTTCCTGCGCGATGACGGGCACGAGACCGTGCTCGTCCCATTTCACGCGGTTCAGCCATTTGGCCTTGGCCACACTGAGGGTCGTCGTCGGGAGGCTCATTGCGTCACCCTGTCGGCCCTGGTGTCGATCCGCATCGGAATGCCCTGCGCGGCCATGAAGGTTTTCGCTTCGTGCACCGTGTGCTGGCCGTAGTGGAAGATCGAGGCAGCCAGCACGGCATCGGCGCGGCCCACCTTGATGCCGTCCGCCAGGTCCTGCAGGCCGCCCACGCCGCCCGAGGCGATCACGGGGATGCTGACGGCATCGGACACGGTGCGCGTCAGGCCCAGGTCGAAACCGGACTTGGTGCCGTCGCGGTCCATGCTGGTCAACAGCAGCTCACCGGCGCCCATCGCTTCCATTTTCTTGGCCCACTCGATCGCATCGAGGCCGGTGGCCTTGCGGCCGCCATGGGTAAACACTTCCCAGCGGCCCGGTTCGACCTGCTTGGCGTCGATGGCGACGGTGATGCATTGCGAGCCGTGCTTCTGCGACGCGTTGTACACCAGTTCCGGATTGCTGACGGCGGAGGTGTTCAGGCTGATCTTGTCGGCGCCGGCATTGAGCAGGCGGCGCACATCGGCCACTTCGCGCACGCCGCCGCCGACCGTCAGCGGAATGAAGACCTGGCGTGCGACGGCTTCGATGATGTCGAGGATCAGGCCGCGGTTATCCGACGACGCGGTGATGTCGAGGAACGTCAGTTCGTCGGCGCCCTGCTCGTCGTAACGGCGCGCGATTTCAACCGGGTCGCCGGCGTCGCGCAGCTCCGTAAAATTGACGCCCTTGACGACGCGGCCATTGGTCACGTCCAGGCAGGGAATGATGCGTTTGGCGAGCATATCAGCCTTCGTCCGTCTCACCGACGGGCAGTTCGCCCGTCAGTTCGTCCGCGCGCAGCTGCGCCTCGTTCAGGTTGATCGTGCCTTCGTAGATCGAGCGGCCGCAGATGACGCCTTCGATGCCTTCGTCCTGCACGGCGCACAGCGCTTCCACGTCCGCCAGGTTGTGCAGGCCACCGGAGGCAATGATCGGAATGCGCACGGCCTGCGCCAGGCGCACCGTCGCTTCGATGTTCACGCCGCCCATCATGCCGTCGCGGCCGATGTCCGTGTAGACGATCGATTCGACGCCGTACTGCTCGAATTTCTGCGCCAGGTCGATCACTTCGTGACCGGACATCTTGCTCCAGCCGTCGGTGGCCACTTTGCCATCCTTGGCATCGAGGCCGACGATGATGCTGCCCGGGAAGGCGCCGCAGGCATCGTGCAGGAAGCCGGGATTCTTCACGGCAGCCGTGCCGACGATGATGTAGGTGATGCCGTCGTCCAGGTAGCGCTCGATCGTGTCGAGATCGCGGATGCCGCCGCCCAGCTGGACGGGGATTTCGTCGATGTCGTGCTCCAGCGCGAAGTCCTGCACCGTTTTCAGGATCGCCTTGACGGCACCTTCGTTTTTCGGCTTGCCGGCAAACGCGCCGTTCAGGTCCACCAGGTGCAGGCGGCGGGCGCCCTGCTCCAGCCAGTGGCGCGCCATCGCGCCCGGGTCTTCGGAGAATACGGTGGCGAGTTCCATATCGCCCTGTTTGAGGCGAACGCAGTGACCGTCCTTGAGGTCGATGGCAGGAATGAGCAGCATGGCTTTATCAGTTAGGTTAAGTGTTGGAACGACGTGGGACTGCTTATGGATTCCAGTGAACGAAGTTCTTGTACAGCTGCAGGCCGCTGGCGGCGCTTTTCTCCGGGTGGAACTGGGTGGCGAAGATATTGTCGCGCGCGACGGCACAGCAGAACGGCTGGCCGTACACCGTTTCGCCCACGCTGTGCGCGGCCACGTCGGGCTGCACGTAGTAGCTGTGCACGAAGTAGAAGTACGTCTCGTCCGGGATGCCTTGCCACAGCGCGTGCGGCACGATCTGGCGCACCTGGTTCCAGCCCATCTGCGGCACCTTGAAGCGCGAGCCGTCTTCCTGGCACATGCCGTCCAGGCGGAAGCGCACGACTTTACCGGGCAGCAGGTTCAAGCCCGTGCCGCCTTCTTCGGAGTCGCCGAACAGCATCTGCTCGCCGATGCACACGCCCATCAGCGGCTTGGTTTCGGCAGCGCGCAGCAGCGCTTCCTCGACGCCCGATTCGCGCAGGCTTTTCATGCAGTCGGCCATCGCGCCCTGGCCCGGCAGGACGATGCGCTCGGCGCTGTCGATCTCCGAAGGGTCGCCGGAAATGCGGATGTCCGCTTCCGGCGCGACGGCGCGCAGCGCCTGAGCGACGGAGTGCAGGTTGCCCATGCCGTAGTCCACTACAACGATTTTTTTCATTGGCTGAGCCCTGCGGTTACAGGCTTCCTTTCGTTGACGGGATCGTACCGGCGGCGCGCTCGTCGCGCTCCACGGCCATGCGCAGCGCGCGGCCAAAGGCCTTGAACACCGTTTCGCACTGGTGGTGGGCATTGGTGCCGCGCAGGTTATCGATGTGCAGCGTGATACCGGCGTGGTTGACGAAGCCGCGGAAGAATTCCAGCGTCAGGTCCACGTCGAACGTGCCGATCATCGCGCGGGTAAACGGGATGTGGTATTCGATGCCCGGGCGGCCCGAGAAATCGATGACGACGCGCGACAGCGCTTCATCCAGCGGCACGTAGGCGTGGCCGTAGCGGCGGATGCCCTTGCGGTCGCCGATGGCCTTGGCCACGGCCATGCCCAAGGTGATGCCGACATCTTCCACCGTGTGGTGATTGTCGATATGGGTATCGCCCGTGGCCTGGATGTCCAGGTCGATCAGGCCGTGGCGGGCGATCTGGTCCAGCATGTGGTCCAGGAAGGGCACGCCAGTGTCCAGCTTCTGCGTGCCGGTGCCGTCCAGGTTCAGGGCGACGCGGATCTGCGTCTCGTTGGTGTTGCGCGTGACTTCCGCGCTGCGTTCTGCGATGGTCATGGGAAAGGCTCAGGGGTGGATCAGACCGCCATCGACGCTTTGAGGGCGTCGAGGAAAGCGGCGTTTTCTTCCGGCGTGCTGACGGTAACGCGCAGGCAATTCGTCAGCACACTGTGCATTTTACTCAAATTTCTCACCAAAATTTTGCGGGCCAGGAGATTCGTATGGGTGGTGTCCGCATCCGCCACACGGAAGGTGATGAAATTCGCTGCCGACGGGAAAACCGTCACGTTCGGCAACGCCGCCAGCGCGTCGCTCAGCACGGCGCGCTGCTCGCGCAGCTGCGCTGCCTGGCCGTTCAGGATGTCCAGATGGTCGAGCGCAAACTCGGCCGCCGCCTGCGTCATGACGTTGACGTTGTACGGCGGGCGCACCTTCTCGAACTGTTCCAGCAGGGCGGGCGCGGCGGACATATAGCCCAGCCGGATGCCAGCCAGGCCCAGCTTCGACAGCGTGCGCATGACGATCAGATTGTCGAACTCCGGCAGCCGGCCCATGAAGCTCTGCTGCGCGAACGGCTCATACGCTTCATCGACAACGACCAGGCCCTTGTCGCCCATCGCGCGGATGATCTCGACCATGACGTCCGCATCGAACAGGTTCCCGGTCGGGTTGTTCGGGTAAGCCAGGAACAGCAGCGCGGGCTGGTGCTCGGCAATCGCCGCCAGCATCGCCGGCAGGTCCAGCGAAAAATCTTCTTTCACAGGCACGCCGACGAAGTCCATGCCCGCCACCTGGGCGGAACGCTGGAACATCACGAATGCCGGCACGGGCGCCATCATCACGGCGCGGCGCTCCTGATGGGCGCAGGCGGCGGCCAGGATGGAGATCAGCTCATCGGAGCCGTTCCCCAGCAGGACTTCATAACCCGCCGGTACGCCCAGCTTTGCCGCCACTTTATGGCGCAGGGCGTCGTAGGACGGCGGATAACGGTTCAGCGCGACGGCGGCCAGGCGCTCGCCCAGCTCCTGGCGCAGCGCGGCCGGCAGCTCGTACGGATTTTCCATCGCGTCCAGCTTCACGAAGCCGCTCGCATCCGGCACGTGATAGCTGTTGATGGCGCGCACGTCGGAACGGATGGTGTTGCTGATCAGGCTTTCGAGGGACATGCTTACTCCACGGTGTTGGCTACGGTATCGGTGGCGCGCAACGGCTTCGCCTTGGTGGCGCGCGGTTTTGCCCGCGGCTTGGCCACCGGCTCGGGCTCCGGTTGCTCCAGTGCCGCCAGCCGTTGTGCGATCGTCTTGCAGTAGTCGGCATTGAGTTCAAAGCCGACGAAGTTGCGGCCCGTGCGGCGTGCCGCCACGGCCGTCGTGCCGCTGCCCATGAACAGGTCCATGACCACGCCGTCGGGCGGGCAGGACGCCTTGATCATGCGCTCGATAATCTCCAGCGGCTTTTGCGTCGGGTGATCGACCCGTTCCGCATGCTCCCTGTGCAGGCGCGATACGCTCCACAGATCCTTCGGGTTGTAGCCCACTTCCAGCCACTTCGCGCCCACGAAAATCGAGCGCGAACGGGCCTTCTTGGTCGCGGCGTCGTACGGAATGCGCACGGCGTCGAGATCGAAATAGTAATCCTTGCGACGAACGAAGAATCCGATCGTGTCGTGCACGGATGAGAAGCTGCGCACGCTGCCACCCATCGACGGCACGCGGCGGTCCCAGATAATCTCGTTCATCATCGTCATGCGCTTTTTCAGCATGACGAAGATCTCCGGCGAAAAGCGCCACGTCAGGAAGATGTACAGGCTGCCGTTTTCCTTCAGCTTCGGCAGCGCCGCATCGATCCACCGTTCCGTCCACGCCAGGTATTCCTCGACCGACTGCTGGTCCGACGTGTTGCCGTAGTCCTTGCCCAGGTTGTACGGCGGGTCGGTCAGCAGCAGGTCCACCGAGCCGTCTGGAATGCGGGCCAGGCCGGCCAGCGCGTCCTCGCAGTAGACCTGGTTCAGCCACGGGGCAGGTTCGCTGGAAGCACTTAACCCCGTAAAGCTGGGGTCAGATGGGAGTGATGGCTTGCAAGCCATCACTGCTGTGCCGGCAGGGAGCGGGGCTCCCTGAAACCCCGACTCCGCCCCAACGGGTCTGACCCCGGTTTCCGGCTCCGGGTTCCGTTTCACCGCCCCTGCATTTTTGCTTCTCATGCGTCTTTCAACCGCAGCTCGGCACTGCGAGCGTGCGCCTGCAATCCCTCGCCATACGCCAGTTCCGCCGCGATCCTGCCCAGCGTTTGCGCCCCGGCCTCGCTGACCTGGATGATCGAAGAGCGCTTCTGGAAGTCGTACACGCCCAGCGGCGACGAGAAGCGCGCCGTGCGCGATGTCGGCAGCACGTGGTTCGGGCCGCAGCAGTAATCGCCCAGCGATTCGGACGAGAAGCGGCCCAGGAACATCGCGCCGGCGTGGCGGATCTTGTCCGCCCACTGCTGCGGTTCCTCGGCCGAGATTTCCAGGTGCTCGGCGGCGATGCTGTTGGCGATCGCGCACGCTTCGTCCATGTCGCGCACCTTGATCAGCGCGCCGCGGTCCGTCAGCGACGTGCGAATGACTTCGTGGCGCGGCATGGTCGGCAGCAGCTTATTGATCGACGCTTCGACCTTGGCGATGTAGTCGGCGTCAGGGCACAGCAGGATGGCCTGCGCCAGCTCGTCGTGCTCGGCCTGCGAGAACAGGTCCATCGCGACCCAATCCGGGTCCGTGGTGCCGTCGCAGATGACGAGAATTTCCGACGGTCCGGCGATCATGTCGATGCCGACGGCACCGAACACGCGGCGCTTGGCGGCAGCCACGTACGCATTGCCGGGGCCGACGATCTTGTCGACCGGCTGGATCGACTCGGTGCCATACGCCAGCGCGGCCACGGCCTGCGCGCCGCCGATGCCGATCACGCGATCGACGCCGGCAATGGCGGCCGCGGCCAGCACCATCTGGTTTTTCACGCCGTCCGGCGTCGGCACGACCATGACGATCTCGCCGACACCGGCCACCTTGGCCGGCACGGCGTTCATCAGCACGGACGACGGATACGCCGCCTTGCCGCCGGGGACATAGATGCCCACGCGGTCCAGCGGCGTGATGCGCTGGCCCAGCACGGTGCCGTCGGCCTCCGTGTACGTGAAGCCGCGCAGCTCGTCCTTCTGGCGCTCGTGGAACACGCGAATGCGTTCGGCCGCCGTCTCCAGCGCCGCGCGCTGCGCGTCCGGCAATGCCGTCAACGCCGCCGCCAACTCGTCCTGCCCGATTTCGAACGCATGCATGTCCTGCGCGCCGCCATGGGGAATACGATCGAACTTGTTCGTGTATTCGACGACGGCTTCGTCGCCGCGACCGCGCACCTGCGCGATGATCTCGGTGACGGCGTGTTCGATGGCGGTATCGGTTTCCGCTTCGAACGCCAGCAGGGCGTCCAGCGTTTCCTGAAAATCGATGGCGGAGGAGTCGAGCTTGCGGAGTTGGATCATGATGGTGTTATGACGTTTTTAATGAGGCGCGTTCGAACGCCTCGATAATCGGCTGCAAACGGGCGCGCTTCAGTTTCAGCGCGGCCTGGTTGACGACGAGGCGCGACGAGATGTCCATGATCTCTTCCACTTCGACCAGATTGTTGGCGCGCAGCGTGCTGCCCGTGCTGACCAGGTCGACGATGGCGTCGGACAAGCCGACCAGCGGCGCCAGCTCCATCGAGCCATACAGCTTGATCAGGTCGACGTGCACGCCCTTTTTCGCGAAGTGCTGACGGGCCATTTCGGTGAACTTGGTGGCCACGCGCAAGCGCGCGCCCTGGCGCACGGCCGTCTCGTAGTCGAAGCCCGCCTTGACGGCCACGGACATGCGGCACTTGGCGATGTTCAGGTCGACCGGTTGGTACAACCCTTCGCCGCCGTGCTCGAACAGCACGTCCTTGCCGGCCACGCCGAAGTCCGCCGCGCCGTACTGCACGTAGGTCGGCACGTCGGTGGCGCGCACGATCAGCACGCGCACATCCGGGTCGTTGGTCGGCAGGATCAGCTTGCGCGACGTTTCCGGGTTTTCCGTGACGGTGATGCCGGCCGCCGCCAGCAGCGGCAGCGTGTCTTCGAAGATCCGGCCCTTCGACAGCGCCAGGATCAGCCCAGTGCTGTCGGCCACGGGGGCCTGGCTGGTAATGGTCGTCATGGCTGCCTTATTTGATGCGCGTGATGTTGGCGCCGACGGCCGACAGCTTCACTTCCATGCGGTCGTAGCCGCGATCGAGGTGATAGATGCGGTCGATCAGCGTCTCGCCTTTCGCGGCCAGGCCGGCGATGACGAGCGAGGCCGAAGCGCGCAGGTCGGTCGCCATCACGGGCGCGCCGATCAGCTGCTGCACCCCCTTGATGGTGGCCGTGTTGCCGTCCGTCTGGATGGCCGCGCCCAGGCGGTTCATCTCCTGCACGTGCATGAAGCGGTTCTCGAAAATCGTCTCCTGCACGGTGCTGCTGCCGTCCGCGATCGTGTTGACGGCCATGAACTGCGCCTGCATGTCGGTCGGGAAGCCCGGGTACTCCGTGGTGCTGAAGCTGACCGGATGCGGGCGCGCATCCATCTGCGCGCGGATCCACGTGTCGCCGATCGTCAGGCGCAGGCCCATTTCGCGCAGCTTTTCCAGCGCCGCATCCATGATGTCCACGCGCGTGTTGCGGATCGTGATGTCGCCACCGGCTGCCGCGACCGCGCACAGGAACGTGGCCGCTTCGATGCGGTCCGAAATCACGGTGTGGTCCGCGCCATGCAGTTCCGGGACGCCCTGGATCACCAGGCGGTGCGTGCCGATGCCGTCAATCTTCGCGCCCATGGCGACGAGCAGATTGGCCAGGTCCGTCACTTCCGGCTCGCACGCGGCGTTTTCCAGGATCGTCTCGCCTTCGGCCAGGGTTGCCGCCATCAACAGGTTTTCCGTGCCGGTGACCGTGATCATGTCGGTCGTGATGCTGGCGCCCTTCAGTTTTTTCGCTTTCGCGTAGATGTAGCCGGCGTCGATCGAGATCTCGGCACCCAGCGCCTGCAGGCCCTTGATGTGCTGATCGACAGGGCGCGAGCCGATGGCGCAGCCGCCCGGCAGCGACACCTTCGCTTCGCCGAAGCGGGCCAGCAGGGGGCCCAGCACCAGGATCGATGCACGCATGGTTTTCACCAGCTCATACGGCGCTTCCAGCTTGTCGATCTTCGCGCCGTTCATGACGACCTTGTCGCCGTTCTGCTCGACCGACAGGCCGGTCTGGCGCAGCAGTTTGAGCATCGTGGCCACGTCGTGCAGGTTCGGCACGTTCGACAGATTCAGGTCGCCGGCCGTCAGCAGGCCCGCGCACAGGATCGGCAGCGCCGCGTTCTTGGCGCCGGAGATCTGGATGTCGCCAACCAGGCGCTTGCCGCCGGTAATGAGCAGTTTGTCCATTGCTTATCCTTGGAATTCTTCTGGGGTCAGGGTTTTCATCGACAGCGCGTGAATCTCTTCGCGCATGCGGTCGCCCAGCGCCGCGTAGACCAGCTGGTGGCGCTGGATCGGGCGCTTGCCGGCAAACGCCGGCGAAACGATAACGGCCTGGAAGTGCTGGCCGTCGCCCTCCACTTCCAGGTGGGTGCATTCGAGGCCGGCGGCGATATAGCCGTGGATTGCTTCAGGGGTCGTGGTCATGATGAATTCCTGTGATAACTTAGTGGCGCAGGCGATAGCCGCTACGCAGAAGACGAATGGCCAGCAGCGCCAGCACCACCAGGAAGGCGGAAACGATGGCAAGGCTGGTCCAGGGATTGATGTCGGACTGGCCGAAGAAGCCGTAGCGGAAGCCGTCGATCATGTAGAAGAACGGGTTCAGGTGCGACACGGTCAGCCAGAATGGCGGCAGCGAGTGAATCGAGTAAAACACGCCGGACAGGAACGTCAGCGGCATGATCAGGAAGTTCTGGAACGCGGCCAGCTGGTCGAATTTCTCGGCCCAGATGCCGGCGATAAGGCCCATCGTGCCCAGGATGGCGGCGCCCAGCAGGGCGAACACGACGATCCACAGCGGCCAGACAAAGCTCATGTGCGCGAACCAGGCCGTGACGATGAACACGCCCAGGCCGACGGCGATGCCGCGCACCATGGCGGCAATCGTGTAGGCCGAGAAAATCTCCCAGTGCGACAGGGGCGTCAGCAGCACGAACACCAGATTGCCCGTGATCTTCGACTGGATCAGCGACGACGACGAGTTGGCGAACGAATTCTGCAAGACGCTCATCATGACGAGGCCGGGAATCAGGAACGCCGTGTAGCTGACACCGGGATAGACGGTGACGCGCCCTTCCAGCACGTGGCCGAAGATCAGCAAGTACAGCATCGCGGTCAGGATCGGCGCGGCGATCGTCTGCGTCGCCACTTTATAAAAGCGCAGCGTTTCCTTGTACACCAGGGTGCGGAAGCCGGTAGAACCCATCACAGTGCCCCCTTGTCCATAATTTGCAGGAAGATGTCTTCCAGGTCGGCCTGCTGCAGCTGCATCTCGTCGATGACGGCGCCGGACTGGCGCAGGCGCGCGAGGATCTGCTCCACTTCCGTGTAGTCGTTGATGCGCAGGCTGTATTTGCGGCCCGTCTCCGTCGGCTCGGGGTGCGTGATCAGGTGGCGCATGTCTTCCGGCAGCTCGCCTTGCGTCATGTGCACGATCAGCTGCGAGCCCGAGATGCGGCGGATCAGCGCGGACATCGTGTCCAGCGCCACGACCTTGCCCGATTTGAGCATCGCCACGCGCTTGCACATCGCCTGGGCTTCTTCCAGGTAGTGCGTGGTCAGGACCACCGTATGGCCCTCGCGGTTCAGGCGCGAGATGAACTTCCACAGCGTCTGGCGCAGTTCCACGTCCACGCCGGCCGTGGGCTCATCGAGCACGATGACGGGCGGCTTGTGCACCAGCGCCTGCGCCACCAGCACGCGGCGCTTCATGCCGCCGGACAGCGCGCGCATATTGGTATCGGCCTTGTTGGTCAGATCGAGGTTTTCCATTACCTCGTCGATCCACTTGTCGTTATTGGGCAGCCCGAAATAACCGGATTGCAGCCGCAGCGTTTCGCGCACCGTGAAGAACGGGTCGAACACCAGTTCCTGCGGCACCACGCCCAGCTTCTTGCGGGCGGCGCGGAAATCGCCGACGACTTCATGGCCGTGGATCTTCACGCTGCCGCTGTCGGCCCGGATCAGGCCCGCGATAATGGAAATAAGGGTGGTCTTGCCGGCGCCATTCGGTCCGAGCAGACCGAAAAACTCCCCTTCCTCGATCGAGAGCGAGACGCCGCCCAGTGCCTGGAGCGATTTGTAGCGCTTCTCGACATTACTGATTTCGATTGCTGTCATGCCTGATTGTTCGTATTTGGTGGTGCAACGAGACCGTTGCATTTGGCGGCCGGAAGGCCTTCGATGCGGGCACCGTGGCTCTGTTGGCAACGGTAACGGTCAATTATATGGGAATTTCGGTCAGACTATGCCGGACCGGCCGAAAAGCGCCGGTACAGCCTGGGGCGGGGGTTCAGGCGGGGGTCAATGATGATGCAGTTCGGCGGACGTGGCAACGTCGCGCGCCGGCTGGTCGCACAGCTGGGGAGACACCAGCGCGCAGACACCGTACAACTTGGTGAGACTTTTCAGGATGGCCGGCAGGTTCACCAGTTCCAGCTTGACGCCGGCGTTGGCGGCGGCACGCTGCCACGCCAGCATCACCGACACGGCCGCCGAATCGACCGCCACCACGTTGCGCAGGTCGAACACGTTCTGGCCCGCGGCAATCGCGGCCAGGCCGTGCTCCAGCGCGGCCGTGGCGTTATCCACGGTCAGCGCGGTCAGGGACAACATGTTGTTGGCGGAATCGGCCATGTCGGATCAGGAAGAAAAATGGGGACTGCAGAGAGTCCCCATGATAACAGAATTACGTTAATTGATTTACTTCTTCGCAGTGGCCAGCGGCTTGTTGGCCAGCTGCTTGTTCTTCGCGGCCAGCGTCTTGATCAGGCCGTCGATACCGCCCTTGCTGATCTCGGCGTTGAACGTGCCCTTGTAGGTTTCCACCAGCCAGGCGCCCAGCACGTTGATGTCGTAGATCTTCCAGCCGGACGTGCCTTTGGCGACGCGGTAGTTCAGCAGGATCGGTTCGCCGCGGGTCATGTTGACCTGCGAGCGCACTTCAACTTCCGTATCCGATGGGTCGGCGCGCAGCGGCTTGAACTCGATCGTTTCGTTACGCACCTGCGACAGCGCGCCCGAGTACGTGAAGATCAGCAGCGTGCGGAATTCTGCGGACAGCTGACGCTTCTGTTCCGGCGTGGCTTCGCGCCAGTAACGGCCGGCGGCCAGCGACGTCATGCGTTCGAAATCGACGTACGGCAGGATTTTCGTTTCCACCAGGTCCATGACCTTGCGGGTGTTGCCGGCCTGGATGTCCTTGTCGGTCTTGGCGATCGTCAGCACTTCCGAGCTGATGCGCTTGACCAGCGCGTCCGGCGCTTCGTTGGCGTTCTGGGCGGAGGCAAAGCCCGTCGTGGCGAAGGCCAGCGTGGCGACAGCAATGAGTTGCTTGATGAATTTCATGTCTCGATTACCTATATTGGTTATGCGTCAAAGTACAGGCTGACTAGCCCAGCCGGTTCAATCATTATAGCTGCACCGGCCGGACGCTTCCGTTCAGGTGCCCGTACCTTCGCCAGTTGGATTAACGACTGGCTGGGCCGGTACGTTGTCCTCGTTATCCGATTTTTCCGGTTTTTCCTGCGGCACGTCGCCGTCGTAGACCTGGCTCTGGCGGCGCTGCAGGTAGCCGTCGCGCAGGAACTGGTAGCGGTCCAGCGCGGCATCCTCGAACAGCGACGACGCGTCCAGCAGCGCGGCGCGCTGGTCGATCACGCGGGTACCGGCGCCGATATTGCGCACGTTGACGGGGTCCTTGTAGCGCCATGGGTCGGCGACGACATCCAGCGGCAGGCCGACGGTATCGCGCAGTGTGGACGGGCCCAGCAGCGGCAGCATCACAAACGGGCCGGAGGTCACGCCCCACTTGCCCATCGTCTGGCCGAAATCTTCCTTGTGCTTCGGCAGGCCCGCTTCGGAAGCGATGTCCAGCACGCCCAGCAGGCCGAACGTGGAGTTCAGCGCCACGCGCATGATGTCCGACATGCCGTCCGCGCCCTTGCCTTGCAGCAGGTTGTTGGCACCGGTCCAGATGTCGCCCAGGTTGCCGAAGAAGTTCGACACGCCCGTGCGGACGAAACTTGGCGTGATGTTCTTGTAGCCGGTGGCGACCGGCTTCAATGCATACGTGTCAACGGTATCGTTGAACTTGAAGACGGCGCGGTTCCAGTTTTCCATGGGATCGCGCTTGTCGGGACCGACGGCACAGCCGGACAGTGCGGCCGCGGCGGCCAGCGCCAGCAGAACGGAGGTATTGCGGCTCATCAGTTGGAGTCCTTTCCTTCAGCGGCTTTGCTGTAAATAAATTGATTGATCAGGTCTTCCAGCACGGCGGCGGACTGGGTGCGGGCGATCTTGTCGCCAGCGCTCAGGTTTTTCTCGTCGCCACCGGCTTCGATGCCGATGTACTGCTCGCCCAGCAGACCCGACGTCAGGATCTTGGCCGAGCTGTCTTTCGGAAACTTGTACGTCGAATCCATTTCCAGCGTGACGGCCGCCTTGTACGACTTGTCGTCAAAGGCGATTTCCGCCACGCGACCCACCACCACGCCCGACGCTTTCACTGCCGCCTGCGGCCGCAGGCTGCCGATGTTGTCGAACTTGGCCGTGATCTCGTACGTTTTGGCGAGCGAGAACGAACTGTTATTGCCCGCTTTCAGCGCCAGGAACATCAGTGCGGCCACACCGATCACGATGAACAGACCGACCCAGACATCCAGAGATTTGCGTTGCATAAAACTAATCCTATAGGTTTTTACTGTACCGCACTGAGCGGCAGCGCACATTCGACTACGTGAAAATTACCGGCTGAACATCAATGCCGTCAGCATGAAGTCGAGCCACCAGATCATCAGCGACGAAATCACAACGGACCGCGTGGTCGCGCCTGCCACGTCCTCGGGCGTGGGGCGTGCTTCATAGCCCTGGTACAGCGCGATGAACGTGATGGCGATACCGAAGACGACACTCTTGACGAAGCCGTTGAAGACGTCCTTCCACAGGTCCACGCCAGACTGCATCTGCGACCAGAACGCGCCCGCGTCCACGCCGATCAGCTTGACGCCGACGAGGTAGCCGCCAAAGATGCCGACGGCGCTAAAAACCGACGCCAGCAGTGGCACGGCAACAACACCGGCCCAGAAACGGGGCGCCAGCACGCGCTGAATCGGGTTCACCGCCATCATTTCCATGGCCGACAACTGCTCGCCCGCCTTCATCAAGCCGATCTCGGCTGTCAGCGACGTGCCGGCGCGGCCGGCAAACAGCAGCGCCGTGATGACGGGGCCCAGTTCACGCGTCAGTCCCAGCGCCACCAGCAGGCCCAGCGACTCGGAAGCACCGTATTTGTTCAGGGTGTAATACCCCTGCAACCCCAGCACCATGCCGACAAACAGGCCGGACAAGGTGATGATCAGCAGCGAATAGTTACCGATGAAGTGCAGTTGCTCGACGATGAGGCGGGGCCGGCGCAGCAGTCCGCCGGACAGGCCCAACATCGTGAAGAACGTGCGGGTGGCATAGCCGAGGCTTTCCACATAATCGCGTACCGTGTTGCCGAGCCCGCCCAGCAGGCGACGGCCGATCATGCGCGGCCTCCCAGGCCCAGGTCCTCGGCCAGCGACTTGCCGGGATAGTGGAACGGCACCGGGCCGTCCGCTTCCGCATGCACGAATTGTTTTACGTAAGGGTCAGTCGATACCATCATGTCCGCCGGGGTGCCGTGGGCAACGATCTTGCCCTGCGACAGGAAATATACGTAGTCCGCGATCATGAACGATTCCTTGACGTCGTGCGAGACGAGGATGCTGGTCGAGCCCAGCGCATCGTTGAGGTTGCGGATCAGATTGGCTGTCACGCCCATCGAGATCGGGTCGAGGCCGGCAAACGGTTCGTCGTACATGATCAGTTGCGGGTCCAGCGCGATTGAACGCGCCAGTGCGACACGGCGCGCCATGCCGCCGGAAATTTCGCCCGGTTTCAGCTTGGCAGCATTGCGCAGGCCGACAGCGTGTAGCTTCATCAGCACCAGATCGCGGATCAGCTCTTCCGGCAGGTCGGTATGCTCGCGCAGCGGGAACGCCACGTTTTCAAACACCGTCAGGTCCGTAAACAACGCGCCATGCTGGAACAGCATGCCCATCTTGCGACGGAGCAGGTACAGGTCAGCCGTTTTGAGGTTGTGGACGATCTGGCCGTCCACGGACACTTGCCCGGTTTTCGGGCGCAATTGACCGCCGATCAGGCGCAGTACGGTGGTCTTGCCACTGCCGGAGCCGCCCATGACGGCAACCACCTTCCCCTTCGGGAAATCCATGTGGAGACCGGCCAGAATGGCGCGTTTTCCATAGGAAAAGTGCAGATCGCGGATTTCAACGAGGTTGGGCACGGCTATAGCTCTTTATTTTTGATGCCATATTGTAATGCAGAAAGACACGACTCTGCTGGCGGCCCCTTCGCGAGGCAATATTACTAAAGTGAAGAGGCGAATAATACAACACTAATAACCGCAGAGTCAGCAATTTACATTCAGCAAACGTTGTAAATTTGCTGCTCCGCACCATTACCAAGAAAATGGGGACAGACCCCATTTTCACCCTCGTGCCAAGCTCCGCTCTGACAGAAAACCGGTGCCAGGCTCCGATTTCCCGCTGGCGGCGCTGCCCGTCGCGGGACGGTGCCGCCAGCGTTGCCAGGCGGCGCGGCGCGCTGGCGAAAAAAAACCGGTGTCTGTCACCGGTTTTCTGGGTTACGACGGATGAGTGTCAGCGCGGCAGGACGGAGTTCCCCATCAGGAATTCATCGACAGCGCGGGCGCACTGGCGGCCTTCACGGATGGCCCAGACCACCAGCGACTGGCCGCGGCGGATATCGCCGGCGGCAAACACGCCCGGCTTGCTGGTCTTGTAGCAGCCGTCGCCATCCGTCGTGGCGCGGGCGTTGCCGCGCGGGTCCTTGTCGATGCCGAACGCGTCCAGCACCTGCTGCACGGGCGACACAAAACCCATCGCCAGCAGCACCAGGTCCGCCTTCATTTCGAATTCGGAGTTCGGCACTTCCTGCATCTTGCCGTCTTTCCACTCGACGCGGCAGGCAACCAGTTTTTCCACTTTACCGTTCTTGCCTTCCAGGCGCTTCGTGGCCACGGCCCAGTCACGCTCGCAGCCTTCTTCGTGCGACGACGACGTGCGCAGCTTCGTCGGCCAGTACGGCCACACCAGCGGTTTGTTTTCCTGCTCCGGCGGCATCGGCATCAGTTCGAACTGCGTGATGCTGGCCGCGCCATGGCGGTTCGACGTGCCGACGCAGTCCGAGCCCGTATCGCCGCCGCCGATGACAACAACGTGCTTGCCCGTCGCCTTGATCTGGTCCTTCACCTTGTCACCCGCGTTGACCTTGTTCTGCAACGGCAGGAAGTCCATGGCGAAATGCACACCCTTCAGCTCGCGGCCCGGCACGGGCAGGTCGCGCGGCTGCTCGGCGCCACCGGCGATGACGACGGCGTCGAATTCCTTTTCCAGGTCTTCCGGGAAGATCGTCTCTTTCGCCCAGTTGTTGACGTTGGCGGGGAAATCCTTGCCGATCAAGGTGGACAGGCGGAATTTGACGCCTTCCGCTTCCATCTGTTCGATACGGCGGTCGATATGCGACTTTTCCAGCTTGAAGTCGGGGATGCCGTAACGCAGCAGGCCGCCGGCGCGGTCCGATTTCTCGAATACCGTCACGTCGTGGCCGGCGCGCGCCAGCTGTTGCGCGGCCGCCAGGCCGGCAGGGCCGGAACCCACGATGGCGACGCTCTTGCCCGTTTTCTTTTCCGGCGGCTGGGGCTTGACCCAGCCGTGTTCCCAGCCTTCGTCGATGATCTTGTGTTCGATCGACTTGATGCCGACCGGATCGTCGGCGATGCCCAGCGTACAGGCGCTCTCGCACGGCGCCGGGCAGATGCGGCCCGTGAATTCCGGGAAGTTATTGGTTTGATGCAGCACGTCCAGCGCCTGGCGGTAGTGCTGGCGATACACCAGGTCGTTCCAGTCCGGGATGATGTTGTTGACGGGGCAGCCCGAATTGCAGAACGGGATGCCGCAGTCCATGCAGCGTGCGCCCTGCACCTTGGCCTGGTCGTCCGTCAGCTTCAGGACGAACTCCTTGTAGTTTTTCAGACGCGACTCGGGAGGCAGATATTGCTCTTCCTGACGCTGGAATTCCATGAAACCGGTGATTTTGCCCATTTGTATATCCCTTCTTACGCGGCGATGGCTTGCGTTTCGGCTTCGACGGCGGCGTTGTCGGCCAGCTCCACCAGTGCGCGCTTGTATTCATTCGGGAAGACCTTGACGAACTTGCCACGGCTTTCCGCCCATGTATCGAGCAACAGGCGGGCGCGCGTACTGCCCGTGTGCTTGAAGTGACGTTCGATCAGGCGCTTCAGGATCGTCTCGTCCGCTTCCGGCGTGCCGTTGCGGTGCTGGGCGTGCCAGGTCGACTTGTCCAGGTGCTGTTCCGTTGCCGGCAGCACTTCTTCCAGGCTGACCATCGACAGGTTGCACTTCTTCTCGAATTCGCCATCCGGGTCGTACACATAGGCGATACCGCCCGACATGCCGGCGGCGAAGTTGCGGCCCGTGTTGCCCAGCACGACCACCGTGCCACCCGTCATGTATTCGCAACCGTGGTCGCCCAGACCTTCGACGACGGCCGTCGCACCCGAGTTACGCACCGCGAAACGTTCGCCGGCCACGCCGTTGAAGAACGCCTCACCGGAAATCGCGCCGTACAGCACGGTATTGCCGATGATGATGTTGTTGACGGCCCAGCCGCGGAACTCCGTGTTCGGCCGCACGATGATGCGCCCGCCCGACAGGCCTTTGCCCACGTAGTCATTACCCTCACCGACCAGGTCGATCGTGATGCCATGCGCCAGGAACGCGCAGGCCGACTGGCCGGCGGTGCCCTGCAGCTGGATGTGGATCGTGTCGTCCGGCAGGCCGGCGTGGCCGTAACGCTTGGCGACCTCGCCCGACAGCATCGTGCCGACGGTGCGATTGAGGTTTTTTACCGGCGAGATGAACGAGACGCGCTCGCCCTTCTCCAGTGCCGCCTTGGCCTGCGCGATCAGCTTGTGATCCAGCGCCTTCTCGAGACCGTGTTCCTGGTCTTCGTTGTGATAGATGCACAGGCCGACGTCGACCTTCGGCTGGTAGAAGATGGCCGAGAAGTCCAGGCCCTGCGCCTTCCAGTGCGTGATCGCCTTCGATTTATCGAGCAGGTCGGAGCGGCCGATCAGTTCGTTGTACGTGCGGATGCCCAGTTGCGCCATCAACTGACGGGCTTCTTCGGCCACGAAGAAGAAGTAATTGACGACATGTTCCGGCTTGCCCTGGAATTTCGCGCGCAGTTCCGGGTCCTGCGTGGCGACGCCGACCGGGCACGTGTTCAGGTGGCACTTGCGCATCATGATGCAACCTTCCACCACCAGCGGTGCCGTGGCAAAGCCGATCTCGTCCGCACCCAGCATGGCGGCGATGACGACGTCGCGGCCCGTACGCATCTGGCCGTCGGCCTGCACGCGGATACGGTTGCGCAGGCCGTTCAGCACCAGGGTTTGTTGGGTCTCCGCGAGACCCAACTCCCACGGCGTGCCCGCATGTTTGACGGACGACAGCGGCGAAGCGCCCGTGCCGCCGTCATGGCCGGCCACCACGACGTGGTCCGCTTTTGCTTTCGACACGCCGGCCGCAACCGTACCGATACCCACTTCCGACACCAGTTTCACGGAGATCGATGCGCGCGGATTGACGTTTTTCAGGTCGTGAATCAGCTGCGCCAGATCCTCGATCGAATAGATGTCGTGGTGCGGTGGCGGCGAAATCAGGCCGACACCCGGCACGGCAAAGCGCAAGGTGGCGATGTAGCCGGACACTTTATGCCCCGGCAGCTGGCCGCCTTCGCCGGGCTTGGCGCCCTGCGCCATCTTGATCTGGATCTGATCGGCCGAGTTCAGGTATTCCGCCGTGACGCCGAAGCGGCCCGATGCCACCTGCTTGATGCGCGAACGCAGCGAGTCGCCATCCTGCAGCGGGATGTCAACAACGACCTGGTCCTTGCCGATGACATCGGCCATCGTCGCGCCCTGCTTGATCGGAATGCCTTTCAGTTCGTTGACGAAGCGGTTCGGATCTTCGCCGCCTTCGCCCGTGTTCGACTTGCCGCCGATGCGGTTCATGGCAATCGCCAGGGTCGCGTGCGCTTCCGTGGAAATGGAACCCATCGACATGGCGCCCGTGGCGAAGCGCTTGACGATTTCCTTGGCCGGCTCCACTTCGTCCAGCGGAATCGCCTTCGTTGGATCGATCTTGAACTCGAACAGGCCGCGGAGCGTCAGGTGACGGCGGCTCTGGTCGTTGATGATCTGCGCGTATTCCTTGTACGTCGAGAAGTTGTTGGCGCGCGTCGAGTGCTGCAGCTTGGCGATCGCATCCGGCGTCCACAGGTGATCCTCGCCGCGCACGCGGAAGGCATATTCTCCGCCCGCGTCGAGGCTCTCCGCCAGGGTCGGGTCATTGCCGAACGCCAGGTTGTGCAGGCGCAGGCCTTCCTCGGCCACTTCGAACAGGCCAATCCCCTGCACGTTCGATGCCGTGCCCTTGAAGTACTTGTCGACCACGGATTTGTTCAGGCCGACAGCCTCGAAGATCTGCGCGCCGCAGTACGACATATAGGTGGAGATGCCCATCTTCGACATCACCTTCATCAGGCCCTTGCCCACGGCCTTGGTGTAGTTGTAGATGGCCTGGTCCGCCGTCACGTTGCCCGGCAGCGCGTGCGCCAGGTCGGCCAGCGTTTCCATGGCCAGGTACGGGTGCACGGCTTCGGCACCGTAGCCGGCCAGCAGCGCGAAGTGGTGCGTCTCGCGGGCCGAACCCGTCTCGACGACGAGACCCGTGGACGCACGCAGCCCTTTGCTGACCAGATGCTGGTGGATCGCCGACGTTGCCAGCAATGCCGGGATTGCCACGCGATCGGCGCAGATGGCACGGTCGGATACGATCAGGATGTTGTGGCCGGACTTGATGGCATCGACCGCTTCCGCGCACAGCGAGGCCAGCGATGCTTCAACGCCTTCCTTGCCCCACGCCAGTGGATAGCAGATCGACAGTTCATACGACTTGAATTTGCCGCCCGTGTGCTGGCCGATGTGGCGCAGGCGCGCCATGTCGTCGAACGACAGCACGGGCTGCGAGACTTCCAGGCGCATCGGCGGATTGACGTTGTTCGTGTCCAGCAGGTTCGGCTTCGGACCGATGAACGACACCAGCGACATCACCATCGCTTCGCGGATCGGGTCGATCGGCGGGTTCGTCACCTGGGCGAACAGCTGCTTGAAGTAGTTATACAGCGGCTTGAGTTTGTTGGACATGACGGCCAGCGGCGAGTCGTTGCCCATCGAACCGACGGCTTCCTCGCCGTTGACGGCCATCGGCGCCAGCAGGAAGCGCAGGTCTTCCTGCGTGTAGCCGAACGCCTGCTGGCGGTCCAGCAATGCCGCCGGCTGCTTCTCGCCTTGCGCCGAGCCGTATTTGGTGACGTTGTGCTGCAGCTGGCTTTCCGACAGCTTCAGCGCGTTCAGCTTGATGCGCACCGCGTTGATCCACGCCTTGTACGGCTTGGCGTTGGCGTACGTATCCTTCAGCTCTTTATCGTCGATGATGCGGCCCGCTTCGAGGTCGATCAGGAACATCTTGCCCGGCTGCAGGCGCCATTTCTGGATGATCTTCGATTCCGGAATCGGCAGCACGCCCGATTCGGAGGCCATGACGACCAGGTCGTCATCGGTCACGATATAACGGGCAGGCCGCAATCCGTTCCTGTCCAGCGTGCCGCCGATGTAGCGGCCGTCGGTAAAGGCCATGGCGGCGGGGCCGTCCCATGGTTCCATCATCGCGGCGTGATATTCGTAGAACGCCTTCCGATTGTCGTCCATCGTGGTGTGATTTTCCCAGGCTTCCGGGATCATCATCATCATTGCCTGGGCCAGCGGATAGCCCGCCATCAGCAGCAGTTCCAGCGCATTGTCGAAGCAGGCCGTGTCCGACTGGCCTTCATAGATCAGCGGGAACAGCTTCTGCAGGTCGTCGCCGAGCACGGCCGACTTCATGACGCCTTCGCGGGCGCGCATCCAGTTGAAGTTGCCCTTCACCGTGTTGATCTCGCCGTTGTGGGCGATCAGGCGGTACGGGTGGGCCAGCGGCCATTCCGGGAACGTGTTGGTCGAGAAGCGCTGGTGCACCAGCGCCAGCGCGGAAACGCAGCGCGGGTCCTGCAAGTCTTTATAGTAGATGCCGACCTGGTCGGCCAGCAGCAGGCCCTTGTAGACAACGGTCCGGGCCGACATCGACGGCACGAAGAATTCCTTGCCGTGAATCAGTTTCAGCGCCTGGATGGCGTGGCCGGACGATTTGCGGATCACGTACAGTTTGCGCTCGAGCGCGTCGGTGACCATGATGTCCGGGCCGCGGCCGATAAAGATCTGGCGGATGACGGGTTCTTTGGCGCGCACCAGCGGCGACATCGGCATTTCGCTGTCGATCGGCACGTTGCGCCAGCCCAGCACGACCTGGCCTTCGATACGCACGGCGCGTTCGATTTCCTGTTCGCAGGCGATGCGCGACGCGTTTTCCTTCGGCAGGAACACCATGCCCACGCCGTACTCGCCCGGTGGCGGCAGCTCGACGCCCTGCTTGGCCATCTCGTCGCGGTAGAACTGGTCGGGGATCTGGATCAGGATGCCGGCACCGTCGCCCATCAGCTTGTCGGCGCCCACGGCGCCCCGGTGATCGAGGTTTTTCAGGATCAACAGACCCTGCTCGACGATGGAATGGCTCTTGTTGCCTTTGATGTGAGCGACGAAACCGACGCCGCACGCATCATGTTCGTTGGCTGGGTCGTACAAACCTTGCGCGTTCATGGGACTCTCCGAAGCAGGGACCGCGAAAACACATTCCACGGTGCCAATTTTTGCAATGAAAAATCAGGTTAGTGCAACGCACAAAAAAACTCAACATAAACAATTAGGGTCGGAGTCAAATTACGTCTGCGCCAGCCAAACGAAATTTTAAATAGGGACAGAGTTGATGCGGCTGTAGAAAAACCCGGGACAGACCCGGGTTTTGAGGAAATGTTGCGTACGGGGTGGTAAGTCAGTACCGCGGGGACTGCCGCGGCAGGGGGAGAACCGTGCTGTCGGGTAGATAGTAATTGGCTCCGCTCCGGTATTGCCGGGTACGGCTCTCACCCCTGCTCAGCAGGCTTTTTGAACGGTCTTCCTCGCTTCGCCGGCAGTACCTGGCGCTTTGCGCGCTGCTCCAGCGTCTTCTTGTACTGTTCCGTCCCCAATGGCCAGCCTTTCAGCACCGCCGCCTCCACAGCCTGGATCTGCGCACCCGTCAGATATTGGTCAGCCAGCTCGATATAGGCGGCTTCGCGCTGAAACGGCGTATTGCCCAGCGACCAATAGGTCGGATGGTCCGTGACGATGCCGTCCGGCCTGGCACCCACGTGATGCGCGTAGGTCGACCAGGGATACTGGTCGGGCGTCGCCACCAGTCCCGCGCGCACGGGCGCGAACTCCATATAGCGGCTGCAGATCAGCAGGTAATTGTCCGGATCGATCACCGACGTCTTGTAACGGCCATGCCATAACGTACCGGCGCGGCCGTATTTCTGGTTGTAGTGCGGGACATAGTAGCGGCCCAGCCATTGCATCATCTGGCCCAGACCGTCCTCGTCGGACGGCGTTGCCAGCAGATGCAGCTGGTCCGGCAGCAGCACATAAGCGTGGATCGCCACCTTGTATGCGCGCGCTGCCGAGCGCAGCCAGGCGAGGAACGTGGTGTAGTCGTCGTCGTCCTGGAACACCGGCTGGCCGTTCAGGCCACGCTGGATGACGTAGTGCGGTTGCGAGGGGACGATCAGGCGGGGCAGGCGGGCCATGGGGCGGCAGAGGCAAAAGCGCTATCGTAACGTATAACAATGACTCCGTCCCCAATTACCTCCGGTGGCCGGCTGGCAAGCTGACTTCGTCGGTTTCTCCCGCCGTTGTGTTTACGGCCTCGCAGAGTGTACCGCTATTACCATCCTCGAAGCCAGGTCCGCATCCCTTTCGCGGATCGCCGAAACCTGCACAGGCAAAAATTAAGCGCCTGCAGAGCTCGTGTCCATGTCGGGGTGTGACCCCAAGGTGGACACAAGCTCGACGGTGGCAAAAAATAATTATAAAAATCGCTTGCAATTAGATCGCACACTATTTATAGTGCATTCCATGGCAGCGCGCAGTGCACCGAAGAACAGCTCGGAACGGAAACAGGTACAGCGAACAGCCGGAGCATCACGGAACTAAACAGGCAACACCGGTTACATATAAGTAGTGCACGATTCAATAACTAACTAAACTCTGACACTAAAGGAAAACACCATGAAAGCCATCGCCTCCATCGCCTTCGCCGCCGCTCTGATCGGTTCCGCTGCTGCCGTGTCCGCCGCGCCCGCTACTGCCGTCAAGCCTACCGTTGTGCTGGTGCACGGCGCCTTTGCCGACTCGTCCAGCTGGGATGGCGTTGCCGCCAAACTGCAGGCCGATGGCTACAGCGTCGTCGCCGCCGCCAACCCGCTGCGCAGCGTCAAGGGCGATGCCGAGGCGGTGTCGAGCGTCGTCAAGGGCATCAAGGGTCCGGTCGTGCTGGTGGGCCACTCGTACGGCGGTGCCGTGATCTCGACGGCAGCGCAAGGAAACGCCAACGTGAAGAGCCTGGTCTACGTTGCTGCCTTCGCTCCAGATGCCGGTGAGAACGCCATCGAACTGTCCGGCCGCTTCCCCGGCAGCACCCTGGGCGGCGCGCTGGCAACACCGGTCACCCTGCCTGATGGTGGCAAGGACCTGTACATCGACCAGTCGAAATTCCATCAGCAGTTCGCTGCCGACGTGCCGAAAGCCAAGGCGCAGCTGATGGCAGTGGGCCAACGTCCGATCGCCGAGGCGGCATTGAAGGAAGAGGCGGGTGCGCCGGCATGGAAGAACGTGCCTTCGTACTTCGTCTACGGCACGGCGGACAAGAACATCCCCGCCGCGGCACTGAAATTCATGGCGGAACGGGCGCAGTCGCGTAAAACGGTGGAAGTGGCGGGCGCATCGCACGTCGTGATGACGTCGCACCCGGCGGAAGTGGCAAAGCTGATCGAGCAGGCGGCAACCGCGCAGAACTAAGCCGGTGCGGCCAGGATCTTCTGGCCGTCGATTGAAAACCGGACAGCCACCGTTTTCAGGATACCTCGCCTGAAATCGGTGGCTGTTCTGGCTTTGTCATAGTGGCGACGTTGTGGTCATTGCTGCGATAATTTGCTCTCTGAAGGGGGGAGTAGAGTTATGACCTGCCTTAGCAAAAACGATGTGAAGAGCCTCGCCATAGTGGCCAGACAATAATGTGACGAATCCCATGCTGCAACCTTCCCCTCACGACACGTTTGTCATCGCTGGGGTCATCACGGAACTGCAGGTCGCCCTCGGCAGCGAGGAGCTGCTCGCGCAGATTCACCTGCGATACAAGACCGGTAGTACCGCGCCGGTCGAACTTGACGACCAGCTCGCAACGGCCGCTTCGGCCGCGTTGTACGGCGGCGAAGACACCCAGCACTTTGTCTGTCTGATTGATGGGCAGGCCGTGCGCGGAACGTTTGGTGGCGCCGGCAGGCTGCCGGTCGGTAAGAAGGTCAAGGCCGTGGTATCGCAGCAAGGAGACGTGCTGATCGCGCATGGCATTCTCAGCGAGGAGACTGGCCTGTTGTGGGTGCCGTGTGTACGCGGCGGCAAAGCCGAGCGTGTGGCCATGTTCAAGCTTCCCTTAGGGTGTTTCTGCTTCACCATGGTCTGCCTGACCGCGTGCATCTTCTTCATCGGCGGGTATCCGGGGATGAGCGAACTCGAAACACTGCTCTGGGGTGCGATCGTCACGGGTGCCGTGTGTTTCGGGATGGCTATATGGGATATCACGCCGTTGAACGGGCAAGCCGACCCGGCCAACGACATCTTCCGCAAACTAGGTTTCGCCGACCCGGAGTGGGTGGACCTGGACAACTACCGATACGGCATCGTGCAGATCCATGAGCTGATCCGCAGTCAGGAATCGGCCGCCAACCACGCGGATATCTATTGCTGCAAAAAGGCCATCGCTGATGGGAAGCTCAAGCTTGCAGACCCGATTCACGACGTTGCCCTTACCGTTGCGGGATCGTGACGATGATGCTGCGAATGAAGCGACCGGCCAGAACAGTATGACGGGGTCAGGTCCGACATTCGGACATTGAAGCAGTTACCGCTCGAGCTCGTGTCCGAATGTCGGACCTGACCCCGGTGCGGCCCCGGTGCCGTCAGGACAGATTGAAACTGGCGGAAAGGCTGTAGCCCTCGCCATAGGCACTGCGCAGCGGCAGGTCCTGGCCCAGGCCCGTTTTCGCCTTCTTGCGCAGGCGATACACCAGCATGTCGACGCGGCGGCCGGCATCCGGATCGTCGCCGCCGATGCCCGCGACGATCACCTGGCGCGGCACCGGGCGCGTGTTGATCGTCAGCAGGTGCAGGAAATTGCACTCTTTTTCCGTCAACGTGATCGCTTGTCCCTGCAGTTCCAGCTGGCGCGCCGCCAGGCGCAGCGTCCACTTGCTGGGCAGCGGGGCCGTTTCCTGCGGGCCGACGCGGCGGTCCAGCGCTTCCAGGTGGGCGGCAAGTTCGGGGAATTTGATCGGTTTTGTCAGGTAATGGTCCGCGCCGAGGCGCAGGCCCATGATACGGCTGTCGAAATTGACGCGCCCCGTCAGCACGATCAGCCCGATTTGCGGATACAGCTGGCGCATGCGGGGGATGACGTTGATGCCATCCTCATCCGGCAAGCCCAGGTCGAGCACGACCACGCCGACATTGCCCTGGCTGAGCGCCGACCACATTTCCCCAGCATTGTTCGTGATGCCGACTTCGTGTCCCAATTCTGTCAGGAATTCCGCCATCTCTTCGGCGTATTCCAGGTTGTCTTCCACGATCAGTAATTGCGTCATCGATGCGCCATTCCTACAGTTGTTACGCTATGTCAAAGGATTATCACGGCAGTAACGGGTGGGTGCAAGGTTTACAGGGGCACCGGTAACCAAATCCGGAACTTCTTGCCGCTTTCAAGCAAATTCTGTACCGATACATTGCCGCCATGCACTTCGACAATGGATTTTGCCATGTATAAACCCAGGCCGGACCCTGGCACGTCCGCCGCGGTGCGCCCGCGAAACCGTTTGTCGAACACGCGGTCGAGTTCATCGATCGGTATGGCTGGGCCAGCATCGGCGACGACGAATTCTACGCCACCTTCACTTGCCTTGCCGGCAAGTATTTCAACTGTGCTAACTGACGGGCTGTACTTGATCGCATTGTCCAGCAGCACTTCGAGGCACATCCGTATGCCGGGCGGATCGCAGCGCATCCGTTCGGGCAATTCGCCGCAACGGACGATAATCGTCGGGCGACGCTGCCGCCCCTGCTCGGCCACCGCTTGCACCAACGCCGCGGGATCGATCGAATTTTCCTGCCGCTCGCGGCCGATGCTGGCCAGCCGGTCCGGCGACAGGTACTCATCCATCATGGCCAAGAGTCGGTCAACCGCCCCCTGGATCTTGCGATAACGTTTCTTTGTTGCCTCATCCGCGTCCCGCTGCGTCATTTCCAGGCGCTGGATGGCGCCATCGATGGTCGCCAGCGGCGTACGGAATTCATGCGACAGCATCGACGCGAACTTTTTCTGTTGAGCGGCGACGGCCCGGCGCGCGGTGATGTCGCGCACGACGCCCACCAGCCGCAGCCCGTCCGGTGTGGCAACCAGCGTCGATTCGATCTCGACGGGCACCGGGCCATCGCGCCCCGCCAGCTCCGTTTCGCGCCGCACGGTGCGGCGGGTGTCGTCGCCGTTTTCAAAGCGGACCAGCCGGGCCGGCAAGTCCGCCAGCAACGTCTCGGCGACGGCCTCCACCGTTTCCGGCTCCCAGCCCAACAAGCGCCCCGCCGCCGGGCTGACGTACATCAAACGCGCCGTGGCACAGTCGACCATCCAGTGGATGTCGCTGCTGTAGTCCAGCATCAGGCGATAGTCGCCGGGCGCCATTGCCATGTCAGTCCGCCAGCGGTGCGAAGATCTGTTGCAGATCCTCTTGCGTCAGCGCCATCTTCTGCGATTCGCCTTCGGCCAGCACGGAATTGGCCAGATCGGCCTTCTTCTGCTGCAGTACCTGGATCTTTTCTTCCAGCGTGCCCTTGGCGATCAGTTTATAGACGAACACGGGTTTATCCTGCCCGATGCGCCAGGCGCGGTCCGTGGCCTGGTTTTCCGCCGCCGGGTTCCACCACGGATCGTAATGGATGACGGTATCGGCGGCCGTCAGGTTCAGGCCAACACCGCCCGCTTTCAGGCTGATCAGGAAGATCGGCACGGCGCCCTGCTGGAACGCGGCGACTTGCGCGCCGCGGTCGCGAGTCTCGCCCGTCAGCAATGCGTAGGGAATGTCGCGCGCTTCCAGCTCTTCCTCGATCAGTTCCAGCATCGACGTGAACTGCGAGAACACGAGGATCTTGCGATCTTCTTCCAGCAAGTCTTCCAGCATTTGCATCAGGTCCGTCAGCTTGGCCGAACCGGCAGCCTGCTGCTTGCGCGGCGACAGCGTCTTCACGAGGCGCGGGTCGCAGCACACCTGGCGCAGCTTCAGCAGCGCTTCCAGGATGACGATCTGGCTGCGCGCGACGCCCTTACGGTCGATTTCCTCGCGCACCTTCTGGTCCATCGCCAGGCGCACGGTTTCGTACAGGTCGCGCTGGCCGCCCGTCAGTTCGACGCGGCGCACCATCTCGGTTTTCGGCGGCAACTCTTTCGCCACGCTGTCTTTCGTACGACGCAGCAGGAACGGCTTGATGCGGCGGTTCAGCAGCATGCGCCGGACCGGGTCGTCCTGGCGTTCGATCGGGTGACGGAACTGCGAATTGAACGATTTCTCGTCGCCCAGCAGGCCCGGCAGCAGGAAATGGAACTGCGACCACAGCTCGCCCAGGTGATTTTCCAGCGGCGTGCCCGACAGGCACAGCCGGTGTTTCGTGCGCAGCAGGCTGGCACTTTGCGCGGCCTTCGAACGCGTGTTCTTGATGTAGTGCGACTCGTCCAGGATGACCATGTGGAAATCGTGCTCGCGCAGTTTTTCCTCGTCGCGCGGCAGCAGCGCATACGTTGTCAGCACCAGGTCCGCTTCGGGGATCTTGTCGAACAGTTCGGCCCGGTCCTTACCCTGCAGCAGCAACACTTTCAGGCCGGGGGCAAAGCGGGCCGCCTCGTCCTGCCAGTTGCCCATCAGGCTCGTGGGCGCGATGACAAGCGTCGGCTGCGTCATCCGGCCCGATTCCTTCTCCACGAGGATATGCGCCAGCGTTTGCACCGTCTTGCCGAGGCCCATGTCATCGGCCAGGATGCCCGCCAGGCCGTATTCGCGCAGGAATTGCATCCAGGACAGACCATCTGTCTGATAATCGCGCAAGGTGGCCTGCAGGCCGGCCGGCGTTTCAATGCGTTTCACGGACGAGAACTGGTTCAGGCGGCGCCCCATGTCGCGCAGCTCTTCGCCGCCTGTCCAGACGAAGTCGCCGCTCTTGGCCAGCTCGTCCAGACGCGCCGCGTCCAGTGTTGCCATCCGCACCGCATGACGGATCTTGTCGTTGAAATACAGCTCGCCCAGGGTTGTCAGAATCGGTTTCACACGCTGCCACGGCAGCGCCACGCGTTTGCCGTTCGGCAGCGTTGCCAGCATCTGGTCCGTCTCGCCATGCAGCGCCAGCGCTTTCGGGCTGAAGTCGTTCGGCATATTGCGGATCATCTGCACCAGCACGGGCAGCAGCGGAATGCGCTCCTGCTCGACGGTGATGCCCAGCTCCAGTTCGAACCACGCGTTGCCAGTGTCCGGCCCCTCTTCCTCGACTTCGGCATACCAGTCGTCCACCGCCGTCATGTCGTAGCGGTATTTCGACGTTTTTTCGACCTGCCAGCCTTCGGCTTTCAGCTGGTCGACGCCGAACTCGGCAAAGCGGATCCAGTCGGCCTGGTTAGCCAGCAGGAGGCCGCCGCGCACGCTGGACAGCGGCAGCGCCGTCGGCTTGCGGAAGCCGAGACCTGTCAGCATTTCCAGCGCGGCGACTTCGGCCGCCTCGTCGCGCTGGATGATTTCCGTCACTTCGCCCCGTTGACGCACAACCCGCTGCGACGGGTCAAATGACACCCGCTCGCCATCGTAGTCGTACGACAGCACGGCGTAATCGTGCCAGCGCTGCGCCGTGCCGTCAGCCAGCTGCGCCGAATCGAGCACGAGGATCGGACGCGGCTTGACGTCGTCGCGCAGGCGCTGCGGCAGCGGTTGCGGCAGCGGCATCAACTGTTGCAGGCCGTGCGCCAGCAGCAGCTGCGACACGCGCATCTTGTCGTTCGGCATCAGCAGTGGGGCCTGCGCCACCAGCGCCTGCAGGTCCGCCAGCGGGATTTCCGCGCCACCCTGGTTCAGGTGCAGCACCCCGCAGGACAGGTTGTCGATGTACCACGGCGGTTCCGTCGGCAACATGTAGTCGATCTGGTCCGCACCCGCGTTGCGGCTGCCTTCCGGCGCTTCCACCTTCCAGCCCAGCCGCAATCCTTTACCTTCTTCGCGCCAGGCCAGATTGGCCGTGCGCTGCGGGCCCGCCTTCATCGGATAGACGAGACCGTTGCCGACGTCTGCCCAGGAATTTGCCCACAGCAATTTGTCCTGTTCGGACAGCATCTGCAGCAGGGCGGCGCCGATCTTGCCGCGTGGCTCGGTCGCGCTGCCCGTCTGCGAATTCGGCCCCGTGCGCATGGCAACAAAGAACCGGACCAGGTCCTCGTCACCTGGCTCCAGGAACGCGGGCGGCGTGGACAGCAGCGAGAACACTTCGTTGACGGGGCTGGCCGCCGCCACGTCGCCGTTCGGCCTCAGCCGCGCCTTGTACAGGCACAGCGCCACGTGCCGGCCGCCGGATGTCGGCGCCAGCACATAGATCAGACGATAGGTCGTCTGCTTGGGGTCGGGATCGGCGGGAACAAGCTTCGCCTTCGGATGCGCGGCTGCATCGACGCGCTGCAGCCAGGTGGCCACGGCATAGGGCAGCTGCGTCGCCGGCGGGTTGGCCGGGGCAGCGGGAGCAGCGGGA
>Ga0265797_10002536_pt1 | contig 30571 bp, 11 predicted proteins | sample P2T30metagenome_FD_192433 | JGI IMG/M metagenome (GOLD analysis project Ga0265797, IMG submission 192433) | Plant litter microbial communities from East Loma Ridge, Irvine, California - P2 T30 | ecosystem: Environmental > Terrestrial > Plant litter > Unclassified | place: USA: California...
CTTCCCAATTACCTGGGATGGCGCTGGGCCCTTGACATGGGCCGGGTAACAACCATCGAGCAATTGCTCGGCATCGTCATCAGCGTCATCCACATTTAACGAGAACAGCGCCCTTCATAATGGAGCCGGGTGTAGTAGTGAACCTGACAGGCAATTCGTACGCGGAAATCAATGATGTGGCAACCTTTGCCTTTCACATTAGGCCGCCGTAATCGCATTTCCATAGGGCCAGCATGAACCCGCGTCCCGGGTGACGACGGCACTGGAAGTTGAACGCTATGGCACGACCTGTTCCGGCCCGGATCAGGTCGTTCGCCTGTGTCGGCCTGCCAGCATAGGAAGCACACGATGTTCATGCGCAATCTCCCTGGCCATCACTACCCGGTCATCTTCTCCAGCCCGTCCTTGCCCATGAACTCGGGCCATACTCCCCGCATATGACTGTCACTCAATGACTGTCATACTTTGCTCACGGCAGCTTCGATCTTCATTTCAAACTTGGGTTCCCCGTAGAGTTGACCCGCATATCGCGCGAATGAGCGCGGACACTTTGGTCCACTACTATCCCGATGCTGACGTTTTAGTAATGCTACTTTCCAACACGTTCTAAATATTTTGTGACTGGCATCACAAATTTCAGCATTTTGGTTCATAATGACGCACCCCCGCTCATGTGTGGGTACCCCGCCTGCTCGCACAGGAGTGGCCTGCAGGCCGATTGTGTACACCTTCCGCGTCCTCAATGAAAAAACAACTTTTCCAAGCCGGTAACGAGATCCAGCAGGTTCTCCAGACCCTGAAGCGCACGTTCTTCACCGTTGGCGCCTTCAGCGCGGTGAGCAACCTGCTGATGCTGGCGCCATCCCTGTACATGCTGCAGGTCTACGACCGCGTGCTGTCAAGCCGTAATGAATTTACCCTCCTGATGCTGACCCTGCTGCTGCTGGGCGCATTCCTGGTCATTGCCCTGATCGAGATGCTGCGCAGCTTCGTGCTGATCCGCCTCGGCGCGCGCTTCGACATGGAGATGAACAAGCGCGTGTACTCGGCCGCCTTCGAGCAGAACCTCAAACGCGCCGGCGGCAATGCCGGCCAGGCGCTGGGCGACCTGACCAATGTGCGCCAGTTCCTCACCGGTAACGCGCTGATCGCCTTCTTCGACGCGCCCTGGTTCCCGATCTACCTGGCCGTGATCTTCATGTTCGAGCCGACCCTGGGCCTGCTGGCGCTGGGCGGCACTGTGATCCTGATCGCGCTGGCATTCTTGAACGAGCGCATCGTCAAGAAGCCGCTGAGCGAAGCCAACACGCTGTCGATCGCTGCTTCGACCCTGGCCACCAACAACCTGCGCAATGCCGAAGTCATCGAATCGATGGGCATGCTGGGCAACCTGCGCGGCCGCTGGTTCAAGCTGCATGGGCGCTTCCTGCACCTGCAGGCCGACGCCAGCCAGAAGGCCGGCATGGTGCAGGCCGCCACGAAGTTCGTGCAACTGTCGCTGCAGTCGCTGGTGCTGGGCCTGGGCGCGCTGCTGGTACTCGAGGGCAAAATGACCCCGGGCATGATGATCGCCGCCTCGATCCTGGCTGGCCGTACCTTTGCCCCGGTGCAGCAGGTGATCGGCGTCTGGAAATCGTTCAGCGGCACCCGCAGCGCCTACCAGCGCCTGACGGAACTGCTGGAAAAGAACCCGCAACGCCAGGCCGGCATGGACTTGCCGAAACCGGTGGGTAACCTCACCGTGGAAGGCGTTGCCGCCTCCCCGCCAGGCTCGTCGGTGCCAGTGCTGCGCAATGTGTCGTTCGGCATCGGTCCCGGTGATGTCCTGGGCGTGATTGGCCCGAGCGGTTGCGGCAAGTCGACCCTGGCGCGCCTGATGGTCGGCGTGTGGCCGGCGCTGGCCGGCAAGGTCCGCCTCGACGCTGCCGATATCTACCAATGGAACAAGGACCAGCTCGGTCCGCACCTGGGCTACCTGCCGCAGGACATCGAGCTGTTCGGCGGCACTGTCAGCGACAATATCGCGCGCTTCGGCGAGGTCGACGCCGAGAAGGTGGTCGAGGCGGCCAAGCGCGCCGGCGTGCACGAAATGATCCTGCACTTCCCGAAAGGTTACGACACGCCGCTGGGCGACGGCGGCGCCGGCCTGTCCGGTGGCCAGAAGCAGCGCCTGGGCCTGGCGCGCGCCATGTATGGCGACCCGTCGCTGATCGTGCTGGACGAACCGAACTCCAACCTGGACGACGTCGGCGAGCAGGCCCTGCTGGCAGCGGTCAACGACCTGCGCCAGCGCGGCAAGACCATCGTCCTGATCACCCATCGCACCAGCGCAATCGGCATCACCAACAAGCTGCTGCTGCTGCGCGACGGCGCGGTCGAGATGTTCGGCCCGACCAATGCAGTGCTGCAGGCGTTGCAGCAAAAGCAGCAGAAGCAGGTAGAGCAGATGAAAGAGGCCCAGGCGCGCGCTGCCCAGGCCCAGAATCCGGCCGGCCCGGCGCCGCAGCCCGGCAGCGCCGGCGCGCCAGCAACTTCGAACCAGGAATGAGCATGAAAGCATTACCCGACAATACCAAGCCAACCGACGTCATCACCCATGACGTCGAGCCGCTGACCGTGAACACCGATTCGCGGCCATACAGCCGTCTCGGCTGGCTGATCGTGGTGCTCGGCTTCGGCGGCTTCCTGCTGTGGGGCGTCCTGGCGCCGCTCGACAAGGGCGTGCCGTTGCCCGGCACCGTCGCCAAGGAAGGCAACCGCAAGGCAGTGCAACACCAGAGCGGCGGCACCGTGCGCAATATCCTGGTCAGGGAAGGCTCGCCGGTGAAGGCGGGCCAAGTGCTGGTGGAAATGAACGATGTGCAGGTCAGCTCGCAGCTCGAAGTGGGCCTGTCGCAGTACATTGGCGCGCGCGCCACCGAGGCGCGCCTGCTGGCCGAGCGCGATGGCCTCAAGAGCGTGGCATTCCCGGCCGCGCTCGAATCGCTCAAGAACGATCGCCGCGTGGTCGAAGGCATGGAATTGCAGCGCCAGCTGTTCATGTCGCGCCAGAACGGCCTGCAGAGCGAGCTGTCGGCAATCGAGGAGAACATCGCCGGTCTGAAGGCCCAGACCCAGGGCCTGGAAGAGGCGCGCAACAGCAAGAAGGAGCAGATGGAATTCCTGAAGGAACAGCTGACGGGCATGCGCGACCTGGCCAAGGAAGGCTATGTGGCGCGCAACCGCCTGCTCGACCTGGAGCGTACCTATGCCCAGCTCAGTGGCGACATCTCGGAAGACATCGGCAATATCGGGCGCGGCAAACGCCAGATCGTCGAGCTGACCCTGCGCCGCACGCTGCGCCTGCAGGAATACCAGAAGGAAGTACGCAGCCAGCTGGCCGACGTGCAGAAGGAAGCCGACGGCCTGGAAGGCCGCCTCAAGGGCCTGCAGTACGATGTGGCCAACGCCTCGGTGCGTTCGCCGGTCGACGGTATCGTGGTCGGACTGAACGTGTTCACCAATGGCGGCGTGGTGCCGCCGGGCGCACACATGATGGACATCGTGCCGACCGACGATCCGCTCGTCGTCGATGGCCAGCTGCCGGTCAATCTGATCGACCGTGTGCACGAAGGCCTGCCGGTCGAGCTGATCTTCTCTGCATTCAACACCAACCGCACCCCGCATATCCCCGGCGTCGTGACGTCGGTCGCGGCCGACCGTACCGTGGATGAAAAAACCGGCAACGCGTATTACCGCGTCAAGGCGAAAGTCACCCCGGAAGGCTCGCAACTGATCGCCGCCAAGAAGCTCGATATTCTGCCCGGCATGCCGGTCGAAGTATTCGTGAAAACGGGCGAACGCTCGATGATGAGCTACCTGCTCAAGCCAATCGTCGACCGTGCCAAGACCTCGATGACGGAGGAGTGATCGTGCGGATTCCCTCAATCAAGCTGCTGCCGGCGCTGTTGGGCGCGGCTCTGGTGTCGATCTGCGCCCAGGCGTCAGCGATCGACCTGTTGCAAGCCTATGACATGGCGCTGCAGCACGATCCGGCCTTCCGTTCGGCGAAGTTCGCGAACGAGGCCGGCAAGGAGAACCGTATCCTCGGCCGTTCGTCCTTGCTGCCGAGCGTGAGCGCGAGTCATTCGGCCAGCCAGGTCGACATCGACCAGACGGCAGGCGCCAGGACGCTTCGCGACGAACGTTATATTTCGCGTTCGACCGTAGTGCAGCTGCGTCAGTCCTTGATCAACTTCGACGGTATGGCGCGCTATCGCCAGGGCATTGCACAAACCAGCTATGCTGCCGCGCAGTTCCAGAGCCAGGAGCAGACAGTCATCCTGCGTGTCGCCGAGGCATACTTCAATGTCCTGTTCCAGGCCGACCAGGTGGCGCTCGCACGTGCAGAACGCGATGTCTATACCGAACAGCGCAGCGTCAACGATCTGTTGTTCAAGAACGGCGAGGGCACCAGGACCGACATGCTCGAAACCCAGTCACGGCTCGACGTCGCCGAAGCTGCACTGATCGAAGCCCAGGATGCGCTGTCATCGGCGCAGGACACCCTGGCCGGGATCATTGGAGGGCACGTCGAGCAGGTCAACCAGTTGCGCCCAGGATTCAGGGTCGAGCAGCGTGATGTACTGGGCTTCGATATCTGGAAAGAAACTGCGCTGGCGAAGAACCCCGATATACAAGCGCTGCAATTCAATGTTCAGGCAACCACGGAAGAGATCAGGAAGCAGCGTGGCGGCCACATGCCGAAACTCGATGCAGTCGCTTCGTATAACAATGGCGTTTCCGATACCACGACGACGATCAACCAGGATACCAAGACGAAAAGTATCGGCTTCCAGTTGAATATACCGATCTATTCCGGTGGCGCAGTCAGCGCGGCGACCCGCCAGGCGGCGGCCAACAAAGGCAAGGCGCTGGCCGACCTGGAAACACAGATCCACACGACCATGGTCGAACTGCGCCGCCAGTACAAGCTGACCGAAAGCAGCGTGCCGCGCATCGACGCCCTGATCAAGGCGGTTGATTCGGCCCAGATGCTGGTGACGGCAACCGAGCAGAGTATCAAGGGTGGCGTGCGTATCAATCTCGACTTGCTTAATTCCCAGCGCCAGTTGTCGATTGCGCAGCGGGACCTGGCACAAGCACGTTACGGCTACATGCTGGCCATGCTGCGGATGAAAGCGGCGGCCGGTGTGCTTGGACGCGAGGATGTGCGGTCGATTGCCGCTTATTTCGAATAGCTGGCCGGCTTTTCGCCGTCGATATCGCCATGCCGCCCGGTTTATCCCGGGCGGCATTTTTTTTACGCCGGTCCAGTCATTCGAGCGACGCGTCTCCGATACAAAACTTGTTTCGCGACTAACATCTTTCAGGTGATACCATCGTGAAATTCTTAATGCGCAAGGAGCACACATGTCGGACTGGACCGGTGGTTACATTGCAGACATCGGATATACGTATGGCTATTACGGCGAACTCAATCCGCACCGGATCAAGCTCGCTTTCCTGAGGGCGGGCCTGGCCTGTCCAGACAATATCAACGCGTGCGAACTGGGCTTCGGACAAGGTGTAAGCAGCAACCTGCACGCGGCGGCTTCGGTCACCAACTGGTACGGCACCGATTTCAATCCTGCGCAAGCGGGTTATGCCCAGCAACTGGCCGAGGCTTCTGGCGCCAATGCCAGGCTGTTTGACGAGTCCTTCGCCGAATTCTGCAGCCGTCCGGACCTGCCACAGTTCGACTTCATCGGCATGCACGGCATCTGGAGCTGGATCTCGGACGAGAACCGCCAGATCATTACCGACTTCCTGCGCCGCAAGCTCAAGGTGGGCGGCGTGCTCTACGTCAGCTACAACACCCAGCCCGGCTGGGCCGCGATGGCGCCGATGCGCGACCTGCTGGTCGAGCATGCAGAACTGATGGGCGCTGCAGGCCACGGCATCGTGCCGCGCATCGATTCGGCACTGGAATTCGCGAGCAAGCTGGTCGGTGCCGGCGCGCGCTACGGCGTTGCCAATCCCGGCGTGGCGGCGCGGCTCGAAGCGCTCAAGGGCCAGAACCGCAATTACCTGGCGCACGAGTATTTCAATCGGGACTGGGAACCGATGTCGTTCTCGAAGATGACGCGCTGGCTGGGAGACGCCAAGCTGGACTTTGCCTGCTCGGCCCACCTGCTCGACCATGTCGACGCCATCAACATGCCGGTCGAGCAGCAGCAGATCCTGAAGGACATTCCCGATCGCTCGTTCCGGGAAACGGTACGCGACTTCCTGGTCAACCAGCAGTTCCGGCGCGATTACTGGGTGCGCGGCCTGCGGCCTGTGTCCGCGCTGGAGCGGATCGAGAAATTGCGCGCACAGCGCTTCATCATGGTCGCCGTACGCGAGGAAATCACCCTCAAGGTCAGCGGCGCGATTGGCGAAGCGGTGCTGCACGAGAACGTGTATGTCCCGCTTCTCGACCTGCTGTCCGACCTGCGGGTGCACACGCTGCACGACATCGAGCGTGCGCTGGAAGGCAAGGCCGATTTCAATGGCGTGCTGCAGGCGCTGATGATCCTGGCCGGGAAAGGCTGCATCCAGCTGGTCCAGGACGACATGACCATCAAGGCTGCTACCCCACAGGCCAACCGCTTGAACCGCGAACTGTGCAATCAGGCACGCTACTCCGAGGCGGTGTCGGCGCTGGCTTCGCCGGTGACCGGCGGTGGGGTCGGGCTGAACCGCTTCGAACAGCTGTTCCTCCTGTCCTCGAAGGACGCGCCGAACGAGCCTGCAGCATGGGCCAGGTCGATGCTGCAGGCGCTCGCCGCGCAAGGCCAGCGCATGCTGGTCGAGGGCAAGCTGGCGGAGTCGCCCGAAATCGAACGCGAGGCGGCCCTGCGTCTCGCCAACGATTTCAAGAACAAGCGCCTCCCGGTGTTGAAGGCACTGCGCGTGCAGTGCTGACAGGATAAGCAAGCCGCTCGACAAGGCAGCTCACGCTGCCTTTTTTATATCTGCAGTGGCTCGTTCATCCAGACTCAGGACTTATCAATTCTCAGGAAATTAACATTTCTGTTGGAAAATGTGAGTACGTGCTTCCATTTGGAAATAGTATCTATCAGGAATGTTCCGGTGCACTGTTGGGTTGCGAGCGCCCCCTCAATTCCAGATCATGTAGTATTTGTTCACATTCTGATACGGAGGCGGTCATGGCAACGAGCAACGAAATCAAAGTGCAAGAAATGTATGTGCAATACTTCGGCCGACCGGCCGATCCATCGGGCCTGGATTTCTGGGCCAGTGCAGTAGACAGCAACCCGAGCGTACTGCAGCAGATCCAGCGTGATTTCTCGGGATCTGCCGAGTATCGTGAGATGTACGGAAACATGAGCAACCGGGAGGTCGTCAACGAGATCTACCTGAACGTCTTTGGCCGCCAGGGCGATACCGAAGGTGTCAACTTCTGGACCAGTGCGCTCGACAGCAACACGCTCACCATCAACAACGTCATCAGCGATATGGTGAAGCACAAAGGGATCGACGATTCCATCGTGTATAACGGCCGGCTGGCAGTCGCAACGGAATTTACCGACCGTCTGGACACCCAGGCCGAGATCGACGCCTATCTGAATCCGAGCGCTTTCGGCCTGGCGTCGGATTTCCTGGGGTCGATCAAAGACATCACCACGGCTTCGATGGCGATCAACCCGGACGCGATCGACGCCAAGATCGTCGAAATCGTCGGCATCTCGACAGCAGCCGAAGCACCGCTCATCCTGGGCTGAACGAGCGGGGCGTGGTGTAAATCTTACAGCGCCGCTTCGCGCGGCGCATCGCCCTGCAGCTGCTTGCCAGCGCAATGCGGGCACGACACCCCCACCACGAATTCCGGCGCAAGCTGCTGGCGTGGGGTCACGACCGCGCGGCAGGCGAAGCATTGCCTGGTCTCGGTCGGCTCCAGCTTCGGGTTGAGCGCGGTACGGTAATCGAACACGAAGCAGTCGCCGCTGTAGTGGGCGCCGCCAACTTCCTCGAAATACTTCAGGATGCCACCCTCCAGCTGGTATACGCGCTCATAGCCGATTTCCTTCATGTGGATCGCCGCTTTTTCGCAGCGGATGCCGCCGGTGCAGAAGGTCACGACCGTCTTGCCGTTCAGTTCTTCGCGGTGCTGCTGCGCCACGGCGGGAAATTCCGTGAACTTGTCGATGCGGTAGTCGAGCGTATTGTCGAAGGTGCCGACATCGACTTCGAAGGCATTGCGGGTTTCCATCATCACCACTTCCACGCCATCGTCGTCGTGACCCTGATCGAGCCAGCGCTTGAGGGTATGCGCGTCCACGGCGGGTGCGCGTCCCAGTTCTGGCTTGATCAGCGGCATGCGCATGGTGATGATCTCTTTCTTGATCTTGACCAGCATGCGCTTGTGCGACTGTTCCTTCGACAGGCTTTCTTTCCATTCCAGGTCAGCCAGGCGAACGTCGCTGCGCACCCAGTCCAGGTATCCGTCGATGTGCTCGCGCGTGCCTGACAAGAACATATTGATGCCCTCCGGCGTCAGCAGCACAGTGCCTTTCAGGCCAAGCTCGTTGCAGCGCTCCTGGTACTGCGAACGCAGTTCCTCGAGGTTGTCGAGCGTGATGAATTTATAAGCGGCGATATTGACGTACTGGGCTTCGGAAGACATGGCAATGAACGTGGGGAAAGACAGGCCGATATTATAAGTCAGTGAAAGCCTGCAACCCCATATACCGCTGCCTGGCACTCGGGAATTGTTGTGTCCGAGTAGGTCAATTGCGTTGCACTTAGTGAAGCAAAAATTCCTGTCGGAAAAATTTACAGTCAATACAGGTATGCTTGGTGAATTTTTTTATAAGTCTTTGATTTTAATCAATATCGATTTCCTGGCATCAAAGTTGCTATATGGATCATGTCTATAAAACCAACCAGTACTAGGGAATAATATGATCCGCAAAAGCCTCGCCTTCCTGACCCTGGCGCTCAGCGCCAGCTTCGCATCGGCCACCACCATCCCGGCGTCGTACAACTTCGCGAACTCGAGCGAGTTCAAGATCGGCGGCGGCGTCGCGGCCCAGCCCTACACGGCCGGCGTGCTGGTCGACTTCACCCTGTCGTACACCGGCACCCTGGAAAACAACGACTTCGCGGCGCTGTGGTTCAACCAGTCGTCGAACAAGGAAGGCTACAAGGGCGTGAACATCGGCCTGAAAGCCAACGGCGGCAACGGCAAGTCGACCAGCGACCTGTTCGTGCGCGGCGGCGGCCTGGGCGACGGCAGCTACTTCAAGAACAGCAACCTCGCGGCAGGCCAGTCGGCCCACCTGTACGCCTACCTGTACAAGAGCGACGCCAACGGCGACTACGACCGCTTCAGCGCCTGGCTGAACCCGACCGCCGCCGAACTGACCGACCTGACCAAGGGCCAGATCAACCTGAAGGTCGCCACCGGCTTCAGCGCGTTCGACACCATCGCCTTCCGTACCGCCAACATCGACAAGGGCGTGACCGTGAACATCAACGGCTTGCGCGTGACCGAAGTGCCGGAACCGGGCAGCGTCGCCCTGATGGGCCTGGCACTGGCCGGCCTGGCAGCAGTCCGCCGCAAGCGCGCCTGATCGCTGCCCTGCGGGGCAAAGCGACCGCCGCCGGCGCTGCACCAGCGGCGCCGGAACGCCTTACCCGACAACGCCGCCCCTGCGCAAGCACGGGCGGCGTTTTGTCGCGCCCACGAAAAAGGCGCCACACAGGTGGCGCCTCGCGGTAAGGGCGCCCGAAGGCGCCCGGTCCATCAGCCGCTTACAGCAGGAATTCCCAATCGGTCTGCGCGCTGTATTGGCCGATCAGCTCGGCCGATTCGATGAACTGCGTGACGACGTTGGCCATCGACATGCCGTTGTCCAGTTGCTCCATCCAGTAATCGAAGCCTTCCTGCTCGGCATCGCGATCGAGGATCGTGCGGTACAGCATGTGCACCTGTTCGCTCTGCGACAAGCTCGAGAAGTCCACCTTGTTGGTTGCCTTGAACTCGGTCGAGTTGAGCATGAACAGGCCCATGTCGCCCGACGAGATTGCGCCCGAATCGACATTGCCCATCCACCACTGGAAGCCGTCGAGATCGGCCTGGCGGTCGAGGATGCGCGCATAGGCGCTAGCGACCATGCTCATGTCCTGCGAGTTCTCCACCGTATAGCTCTGGTCCGCGAAGCGGATCGTCTCCACGTTGACCAGCGTGTCGATATCGTCGAGGCGGTCGAGCGAGCGCACGATCGTCTTGCCGTGGTCGCGGATGATGCTGTAGCGGCCCATATTGCCTTCGTAGACCGCCACATCGTTGTCCGCGCCGCCGTGCAGCACGTCGAGTCCGGCGCCGCCGAACAGCACGTCATTGCCGGCGTTACCGTAGATCATGTCGTTGCCGCCGGCACTGCCGATGGTGTCGTCGCCGTCACCGCCGAACAGGATGTCGTCGTCGGCGCCGAGCATGATGTCCTGCGAGCCTGCGCCGCCGTACACCACGTTGGCGCCGTCACCGCCGCGGATCTTGATGTTGTCACCAATCACCACTGCAAAGTCGACGTTCTGCAGGTTGAGCGTCGAGCCGGCCTTGAGGCTGCTCGCGTCGATCACCAGGCCTTCAAGCTTGTCGCCGGTCGTGACGCTCTGCGAATTGTTCGCCGCGCCGTTCACGGTAACCGCCGATGGCGTGGCGCCGGTGCTGGTATCGTTGAGAACGATCTTGTTGATCCACAGCGTCGACGATGCCTCGCGGTTGTCCAGGAACGACTGGCCGCCCGACACCATATTGGTCAGCAGGCTGTCCGAACCGGCCACGCTCGTTTTGATCAGTTCGATCAGGTCGAGTGAGCCCGGCGTACCGACCGGGGTGCGGGCGCCGACCGAGGTCAGGCCCACGCCCGCCGACAGCGATACCGTGGTGTTGCTGGCGGTATTGCCGCCTGCTTCGTACAGCAGTGGCAGTGTCAGCGCGCCGCCGGCATTCGTGTTCGGGGCCACGGTCATCGATTTCTCGGTGCCGCCATCCTTGTTCACGTACACGGTTTCCACCACGCGCACGGTACCGATGGTGCCGGTGTTGGTGGTCGTGGTGTCACCGTTGGGACCACGGTTGACTACCGTGGTCACGCTGGTGATCTCGCCCGGCGTGCCGGTCGGGGTGGTCACCGGTGGCGTGACCGGGGTAGTGGTGCCGCCGCCGCCCGCGCCCGCGGTCAGGTTGGTCACTGCCGTCGCGCCCATGCTGGCGACGTCGTTGCCGGCGATGTCCTGCAGGGCGTCGATATCGTTCGCCGCGGTCGGATCGGTGTAGGCCACGGTGACCGCGGCGCCGTTCGCGACCGCGTTAGCCAGCGTCAGGGTCACGGTCTTGGCGGCCGCGTCGACAACGACGCCGGTCACCGCATTGGCGCGGCCCGCGCTGACGACGCTGAACGCGCCGGCGGCCGGGACATGCACCGCGTCGAGCGCCGACATGTCGGTGTAGCTCATCACCAGCTTGTTGCCGTTGACGGTGGCGAAGCCGAACTGCGGCGCCGCATCGTCCTGGGCCGTTTCGTCGGCGACGTCGACCACGTTGACCGCCAGCGACGATTCGCTGTAGGCGCCCTGGTCGTTGGTGGCGCGCACCACGACGTTGTAGACATTGTCTCGGCCCACGTCGGTCGGGCTTTCGTAGTCCTGGGCGGTCGCGAAGCGCAGCGCGCCGGTGGTGGCGTTGATGCTGAACTTGGCCGCGTCGTCGCCGCCGCTGATGCTGAACTTCACCGGACGGCCATGCGGATCGGTCGCCGCCATCACCGTCACCGCCGTCGTGTTCTCGCTCACGTAGAAGCCGGAACCGTTCAGGATGATCGGCTGGGTGTTGGTTGGGATCGTCACGTGCACGCTGGCGGTCTGCGATACGCCGCCATTGCCGTCGAGCAGCGTGAAGCCGATGCTGCGCACAGGCAGTGCCGGGTTGGCATCGCTGTTGCTGAACTGGACTGCGTGGATCAGCGCCTCGGTCGCGGCATGCGTGGCCGCCCCATTGAGCGAGACCACCAGGTCGTTGGCGCCGCTGCCGCCGCTGACGGTGCCGATGACGACGCCGCCGAAGGTGACATTGTTGCCGCTGACGCCGATGGCGCCGGCCTCGAGGCCGCCGTCCTTCAGGCCCAGCTTGTCCTTCGCCGCATCGTTGTTGGTCTGGATGCTGACCCGCAGCTCGCCGCCGCCGAAGGTGGCCGAATCCGGATCGGCGATGGTGGCGTCGCCGCCCACGTCGATCGACTTCCAGCCCGAGTTCGCCGGGTAGACCAGCATGTCACCGTCCAGCTTGCCCAGTGTCGGTGCATCGTTGACCGGGGTGCGGGTGACGGCGATCGTCACCGGCGCCGAGCTGATGCTGCCGTCGCTGACCGACACGCCGAAGCTGTCGGCGTTTTCGCTGCCGTCGTGCACGTAGCGCACCTGGCCGCTGGCCAGCTGGGCTTGCGTGAAGCTGCCGTTCAGCGGCAGGGCTTCGCCGCTGTCGAGCACGCCGTTATTGTTGGCGTCGATGAACAGGGCGCCGGCGCTCGGGGCGGCGGTCACCTTGTAGGTCAGGCTCGCGGCCGGAGAATCGGCATCGCTGGCGTGGAACTGGGTGGTCGTCATCGTCAGCGTACCGCCTTCCAGCACCGTGAAGCCCGGGCTGGAGAGGGTGGGTGCGGAGTTCACGGCGGTCACGGTGACGCTGCTCGACAGGTCGAGCGTGGCCGTGTCCAGGCCGCCCTTGGCGGTGCCGCCGTTGTCCTTCAGCTCGGTGAGCGTGACGGTGCGCGTGCCTTCGCTCGGATTGGCGCTGGTGTTGATGTATTTCAGGCCGTTGACCAGGCCCAGCAGGTCGGCTTCCGGGAGGCCGGTGGCCGCGCTCACCTTGACAGTGGCGCTGCCGCCTGCGAACGACACGGTGTAGCCCAGGGCCACGCCGTTCAGTTCGCCCAGGCTGCCGGACGCGGTGGCGCCCGACAGTTCGATCTGCTGGCCGTTGATCACCACGCGCTCGGCGGCGCCGTCGCGCAGGTCCGATACCGCCAGCGTCAGGCTGCTCAGCAATTGGCCGGCTTCGACGCCGCTGGCTGCGGCCGCCGAGAACAGGGCGGCGGGCGCCGTGCCTTCGACGTAGGCCGGATTCTGCGCGCTGGCGGTCAGCACCGGGGCATCGTTGACCGGGGCGATCGCGATGTCCAGCGTCGCGGCCGCGGTCGAGACCACGCCATCGCTGACGCTGATCTTGAGGCTGTCGACGGCGGTCTCGCTGCCGTCATGCACGTACTTGATGCGGCCCGCGATCAGGTCGGCCTGGGTGAAGGTCGCACCGGCGCCCAGTTTTTCGTTGCTGTTGGCGATGCCGTTGCCGTTGATGTCGCGGAACAGGGTGCCGTGGGCCGGCGCCGCGTCCAGCTTGAACACCAGGCTGGCGGCGCTCTGCTCGCCGTCGGTGGCGCTCAGGTCGCTTGCAACGAGGGTGTGGGTGCCGCCTTCGTCGACCTGGACGGCCAGGCCGATCTTCAGGTCCGGCGCAGCGTTGAGGCTGGTCGGGGTGAAGGTGTCGTGCACATTGTCGATGGCGACGATCTTTTTCACCGGCGGGGTGGCGCCGGTGGCTTCGGTCTGGCTGGCCAGCGTCAGGGTGCGCTCGCCGCCGGTGACCGGCACGGCGTTGTTGACGTAGGTGGCGTTCTTGACGATCGCTTCCGCTTCGGCTTCGCTGAAGCCCGGCAGCTTGGCGTCGGTCACGGTGATGGTGGCCTTGCCGTCGGCATCGACCACGACCTTGTACACGATGTCGCCATCGGTGACGGTGTAGCCGTCCTTCAGCGGCAGGTCGCGGCCATTGACCTTGAACACTTCCTTGTCGCCATCCAGGACCGGGCTGACGTTGAAGGTCAGGGTCTCGATCGTCGAGCCGGTGGCCGGGGTCGGCAGGTCGGCGCCCAGGAACGGCGCCTTGGTCGGGTTGATCATGATCGAACCGTCGAACTCGACCGGGAAGGTGCCGGTCGGAGCGCCGTCGGCGTCGATCGTGGTCGCTTCCAGGTGCACCGGACGCAGGCCGGCGCTCGGTGGCACCGCGCTGTTGGTATAGCGCACGCCGCCGATGATGTCCTCGGCCTGTTCGCCACTGAAGCCTGGTGCGCCCGCGCTGACGGTGACGGTGACGTTGCCGTCGCCGTCGACGCTGACGGTGTAGTCGACGCCGTCCTTGCTGACGTTGCCCGGGACCAGCGGCAGCTTGACGCCGTTCACGGTCAGCGCTTCATGCTCGCCATCCTGGACCTTGCCGACGGTGAAGGTCAGCGTGCCGATGGTGTCGCCGGCTTTCGGGTTGATGTCGATATCCTTGAACAGCGGGGTGCGGCCGTCGGTCGACGGCGTGTTGGCGCCGCCGCCTTTCAGGCCGGTGCCGGTCGCCGGGGCGCCGATCGCGAACGTGAAGGTCGCTTCCGGGAGGGTGTGCTTCGCATCGCCGGCGGTGAACTTGAACGATTCGCTGGCACCGGCTTCGCCGTTGTGGAAGAACTTGATGCGGCCGTCGATGATGTCCTGCTGGGTGAAGTGCGCACCCTTGCCGAGCGTTTCCGAGGCGTCGACCTTGCCGTTGCCGTTCAGGTCGCGGAACAGCACGCCGTTGACCGGCGCGTTCGTGACGGTGTATTTCAACGCGGCCGGGCTGCTGTCGCTGTCGACCAGCGCCAGGTTGCCGGTGGTGAGGGTCACGGTCTGGCCGTTGGCGACGCTGGCGCCGGCGTTCACGCCCAGGGTCGGGGCGCTGTCCGATGCCACGATGGCCACGCTGCTCGACAGGTGCAGGGTCGTGGTATCGATGCCGCCATTGGTGACGCCGCCGTTGTCCTTGACCTGGGTCAGCGTGACGGTGCGGGCGCTACCGCTCGGCGCATTGCTGACATTGCGGTAGGCGACTTCGTTGAGCAGCTTGGCCCAGTCGGCGTTGGCCGCGCCGGCCTTGCTGACCAACACGGTGGCAACGCCGCCGACCACGCTGACCGAGTAGCCATAGCTGCCCGTGGCCGTGGTGCCGGTGCCGTTGACCAGGCTGACTTCCTGGTTATCGATGCGCACCTTCTCGGCGGCGCCGTCGGCCACGCCGGTCACGGTGAAGCGCACTTCGATCACGCGCTGGTCGTTTTCGACCGGGTTGACCGCCACGCCCGCGAACAGGGTCGCCCATCCGCCTTGCTGCGAATCGGTGCCGTTCTCGCTGAAGGTCGGGTTGCTTGCCACGCCCGACAGCTGCGGCGCATCATTTACTGGCGTAATGGTCAGGACGAACTTGCCGCCTGGTGCGACAACGCCGTTCTCCATGCCGTCCTGCACCTTGAAGTCGAAGCTGTCGCTGCCGTACGGGGTGCCGCTGTTGCCGAGGGTATCGGCCTGCGCGTACTTGACGATGCCGGCCGCCAGTTCCCCCTGGGTGAACTTGCCGCCGGTGGCGAGGGCCTCGCCCGCATCGACCTGGCCGTTGTTGTTCAGGTCACGGAACAGCGTGCCCTTGGCCGGCGCGCTCGTGACCACGAAGTCCAGGGTCGCTGCCGCGTCGTCGACGTCGGTGCTGGCCAGGTGGGTCGGGCGCAGGGTGACGCTGCCGCCTTCGAGCACGGTGGCGCCGGTGTTGACGCTGATGACCGGCGCATCGTTGACCGGCACCACATTGATGACGGTCTGCGCGTTGACGCCGGGGTTGTCGTCCATGTCCGTCACTGCGACAGTGATCACGCGCGGGGTCACGCCCGGGTTTTCCGAGGCGTTCTGGTACTGCACGCCGCGCAGGCCGAGCTGGTAATAGGTGGCATCCTTGTTGCCCGAGAAGGTCAGCACATGGCCGTCGTCCGAGAGCGTGGTGGTGATGCCCAGAGCCTGCAGGTTGGCCTTCAGGCCGTCGGCGATGAACAGCTTCTCGGCGCTGCCGTCGACCGGGTTGGTCAGGGTGATGACCACGGTCTTGAGGTTGCCGTCCTGGTCGGTGATGCTGGCGTCCGAGGTGGCGATCGCCACGCCGCTCTGGCCTTCGGTGAACGTGGTTGCACGGTCGCGGCCGGCCGACAGGGCGCCGTCCAGGTCGACCACTGGGGTCCATGGCGTCTTGACGGTGGTGGTGGCGGCCAGCGGCGCGGCGTTGGTCGCGGTGGTGACCAGGCTGCCGTTCAGGTGGAAGCTCATTGCCGAGGTCGGCGTCAGGTCCTTGAGCGGACCGCTGGCGATGAAGTGCTTGTTGTCGAGCACGACCGCCACGGTCTGGCCACTGTCGACGCCGTTGATATGGATCTTCTGGCCGACCGCGACCTGGTTGTTTTCTGCCGCGGTGGTGAACGAGCCGCCGTTCGAGGCCAGGCCCGAGGTGACGGCGGTGGCGCCGGTCTGGAACGACAGCGCCGCGCCTTCGGCCGGCGCGATGGCGCCGCTGGCGGTGATCAGTGAGCCGGAGATCGCGGTCACGGTCAGGCCGGTGTCGACACCGCCGACGACGATCTTCTGGCCGACGGCGATCGCGTCGTTCAGTTCGATGGTCGAGAACTGGTTGGGGTTGGTGGCGGGCACGCCGGCGGTGGCGCCGGTCGCGAACGTCAGGTTGGTCGCGCTCGCCAGGCCGTCGATCGGCTTGCTGGTGACGAAGTGGCTGCCATCGATCACCTGGGTGACGGTGGCGCCGGTGTCGACGCCATTGAGCAGCACCGACATGCCGGCGCCGATCGTGACGGTCGGGGCCGTCAACGTCACCAGCTTGGAGGTCGACACATCGGTGACCGAGATGGTGATGGTGCGGTCGCCTGCGAACGCGTTCGGATTGGCGTTCTCGTAGCGGATGGTCTTGAGCGCTTCCTGGTAGTCGGCCATGGTACCGGGGCCGCTCAGCGTGACGGCGGTGGTGCCGTTGCCGCTGATCGTGATCGTGCCCAGGCTGCCCTTGTAGCTGTTGCCGGCGGTCGAGGCCAGGGTTTCGTAGGTGGTGCCGAAATCGTTGTCCCAGGCGCCGCCGGTGATGGCAACGCGGGCGCTGGCCATGATCGCGCCGGCGTCGGTGTCGCTGATGGTGACGTCCTTGTCGACCACGGCGATCGACTCGCCGCGCGGACGGAAGGTCGTGACGAAGTTGTTGCCGTCGGCGCCCGACGAATTGTTGGCGTCGAGGTCCAGCACCGGCGCGTCGTTGGCGTGCGCGATGTCGACCTTGATCGGATCGGCGACCGGCTTGAAGCCGCCGCCGTCGTTGGCCCACACGGCGATGGTGGCCTTGTTCTCGCCATTCACGTTCGGTGCGCTGGTGTAGAAGGCGTTGCCGGACGTTTTGAGCCAGGTGCTCACGTCGTCCATGCTGCCGGTGATGGTCAGCGTGCCGCTGTCGTTGCCGCTCACGGTAACGCCGCCGCCGCTGACGCCCGACAGCTTGCCGGCCGATGCGATGAGCTGCACCGAGAAGGCGGTACCGCCATCCATGTCCGAGATGTTGAACAGGGTCGGCATCACGATGCCGGTCTTCAGGTCTTCGACCACGCTGAAGCTGGCCGGCGCGAAGATCACGGTCGGCGCGTCGTTGGCGCCGTCGATGGTCACCGTCAGCACCGCGCTGCCGGACAGGTCGGTGTTGTCGGTGACGGTGTAGTTGAAGCTCTCGCTCAGCTTGTCACCGGTATTGAGCTTGTTGACGGCGAAATTGGTCTGGTCGACCACGTACACATAGCTGCCGTCGGCCTTGACCGTCAGCGTGCCGTACAGGCCGGTGATGGTGAAGCCATCGGCGCCGGCTTCCGCGTTCTCGCCGAGGTTGACGGTGCCGCCGGCGCGCACGCCGGTCACACTCAGCGTGTCGCCGCTGTTGGCGTCGGTGTCGTTGGCCAGCAGGTTGCCTTCGGCATTGCGGCCGCCGTCCTTGTTGTCGACGCCGCCGGCCTCCTGGGCGGTGGCGGTGTCGGCGACGCCGACCGGGGCGACCATGCCCAGGTCGAGCTTCTTGGTCGGGCCGCTGAAGATGTTCTCGGTGCTGACTTCATCGTCCGAGTACTTGACGTTGACGCGCACGAACTTGCCGCCGTCGTCGTTGCGCAGGGTATAGGCGCTGTAGGTGGCGCCGGCGATGTCGGTGTAGTCGACACCGTCGGTCGAGACCTGCCACTGGTAGGTGGGGGCGGCCTTGGCCAGGCCGTTCTGGTCGCTGACCAGGGCGGTCAGGACCTGGCCCGGGGCCTGGGTGCCCGCGAGCGTCACGGTACCCGTCACATTGAACGTCGGCACCGCGATCGCGTTCGATGCCGGTGCTTCGGCAACGCCGCCGGCGTCGTTGTAGAACGAGGTGGCGCGCACCAGCTTGCCCGATTCGGCGACCGTCAGCGTCAGGAGCTTGCCGGCGCCACGGTCGCCGGCGATGTCGGTCCAGGTGGCGCCGTTGTCGCTCGAGACTTCCCACTGGAAGGTCGGGGTGCCGGTCACGCCGTCGATGTCGACCGGATTGGCGGCGCTCAGCACGTCGCCGATGGCGGTCGGGCTGCCGCTGATCGTCAGGGAGCCGGCGTTGTTGCTCGCCGCTGCCGCGGCGGCGTCGGAGGTCAGGCCGAGCGTGAAGCTGGTCGACGCGGTCAGTGCGCCGGAGGTGCCGGTGACGATCACGTTCAGGTATGGCGTGCCGGCTGGCGGGTTGCCGCTGAAAATGCCGCTCTTGACGTCGAAGGTGAGCCACGCAGGCAGGGCGTCGCCGTTGGCCAGCTTGGCCGAATAGGCGATGTTGTCGGTGCTGGCGCTGCCGTCGTCGTTGCCGTCTGGATCACTGAACAGCAGCTTGCCGATCGACAGGCTGAAGTCGTCGCCATTGCCGGCAACGACGTCGGGCAGGTGCGTTGCGACCACCGGGGCGTCGTCGGGATTGGCGACCACGAGGGTGAATTCCTGGGTTGCCTGCGATGGGGCGCCGGTGCTCTCGCTGGCGGTGACGCTCACCACATACGTGCCTTCCGAACCGCCAGGCGGATTGCCGCTGAAGGCGCCGGTGGCAGGGTCGAATTTCAGCCAGGCCGGCAGCGCCTTGCCGCCTTGCAGGGTGGCGCTCAGGGTCAGCGGGCCGCCGTCGGCGAAGCTGAAGGCGTTGTTGGCCAGGTTGTAGCTGTGCTTGCCTGCACCGGTCCAGTTGACGGTGGCCAGCGCTCCGGCCGCCTTGACGCCGGTGTCGTTGCCATCGGCCAGGGTGAGGACGAATGAGGTCGACGCGCTCTTGCCGGCGGCGTCGGTGGCAACGATGGTGATGGTGCCGGCCGGGAGTGGCGCGCCATTGCCCGAGAAGGTCAAGGTGTCTGGATCGAAGCTCAGGGCGTCGGTGTTCAGGTCGGCGCCGTCGATCTGGGCGACATGGGTGAGCGCCTTGCCTTCCGGATCGACGAAAGTATCATGCGGGAGCGTGTAGGACCAGCCCTTGCCGTCGCTGATCTTGGCGACGACGGCGGGGTTGCCGCTGAAGTTGGCAGCGGCGACATCGGCCTGGTCGCCGACCGCCTTGGCGGTGTAGACGACCTTGCCCGGCGTGGCCGGATCGGTCTTGACGGTGTAGTTGCCGGTCTCGCCTTCGGCGGCCACGGCGGCGGCGACGTCGGCGGCGCTCAGGCCGGTGCCGGCGGTGACGGTGACGCCGTCGAAGACCAGGGTGCTGCCACCCTTGCCGCCGGTGTAGGTGACTTCGAAGATCTCGGGCTGGCCCGGGGTCGTGGGGGTACCGTCGGAGATGTCCGACACATTGATCTCGAGGTTGTCTTCGATGTAGTTGCCGGTGAACTGGCCTTTGTCGACGTCGGACTGCTGGCCGCTTTCCTTGTGGGTGAAAGTGACTTGCGAACCATCGGCAACGGCCGTCCAGTTGGTGAAGGTAGTGCCTGCAAGCACTTTGCCGATGGCGGTGGCGGTGGCTTCCGGATCGATCGGAATGGTTACGCCATCGAACGACATGGTGTTGCCGCCTTTGGCATCGGTCAGGTTGAGCACGAAGCTTTCGTGCGCGCCTTCGATGTCCGCGGTGCCGTCCTGGATCTTGGTGATGGTTGGCTTGCCCAGGTAGGTGCCGCTGGTGACCACGTCATCGATATCCGCGACCGCACCGGCCTTCTTGGCGGTAAACACCACGGTATCGGTACCGGGCTTGAATGCCACGTTCCAGTTGGCATAGGTGCCGGCGACGACCGCGTTGGCCACGGTCGTCGGCTTGGCTTCGTTGCCGAGGGTGACGGTCGTGCCGTCGAAGGTGATCTCGGTGCCGCCCAGCGCATCGCCGAAGGTGGCCGAGAACTGTTCGCGCACGTCGCTCACGACCGGCGGCAGCGGTGCCTTGTTCAGGTACGGCGCCTGGTTGCCGGTATTGCTCAGGTCGAGCGTGAAGGTGTCGCTGGCGCTGGCGGTGCCATCGCTGGCGGTGACCTTGATGTGCAGCGCGGCGCTGTCCTCGCTCGGATCGCCGCTGAAGGTGCGGCTGGCTTCGTCGAAGCTCAGCCAGGCCGGCAGCTTGCCGTCGCCCACCGGGTTGCCGGTGGCGTCGACCAGCTCGACCGTGTAGGTCAGCGCGGTGCCGTCGGCGTCGGTGAAGCTGTGGGCCGGCAGCTGGTAGGTCCAGGCGCCAGGGCCGGAGAACGACTGGTCGGCCAGGGCGGCGTTCAGCACCGGTACGTCATTGGTGCCGGTCAGGGTGATCACCAGCGGCTGGAGGCTGAACGCGCCTTCCGGATCACTGACCCGGAAGTCGAACGTTTCGGTGGCGCTCTTGCCTTCGCCCAGGGCATTGATGGCAGTGAAATTCTTTGGCGCGTAAGTCCAGTTGCCGGTGGCGGTATCGAGCGTCAGGGTGCCGTAGAAGCCTTCCTTGACCACGACGCCGTCGGTGTCGGCGCCGCCGGCGCCGCGGATGCCGAACACGTGCGTGGCGTGGTCGACGTCGCTTGCCGTCAGGGTGCCATTCAGCTTGCCGCTGGCGAGGGTCACGCTGGTGTCGAAAGCGCCGGTCTCGGTCAGCGAGGCTGCACCGGGGGTGCTGGTAAACACCGGCGCATCATTGACCGAGGTGACCTCGGTGCCGATGGACACGGCGGCTTCGCCCACGCCCGAGGTCGGCGCGTCGGTGGTACTGTCGAACGGGACGCGGGTGGCGCCACTGGTGTAGCCGCCGGCATAGGCGTTATCGACCGGCAGCACGCTCAGCGCGCCGGGCTTGCCGTGCCAGTCGGCGGCAGGTTTGAAGCGCAGCGTGGCGCTGGCGGGCAGTACCAGGCCGGATGTCGGGCTGACTGTACCGATCTCGTGCCAGGTGGTGCCATTGTCGGTGCTGTAGGTCCACTTGCCCTCGCCCGGCGCCGCCGCGTTGCCGACCACGACCACGCCGCCCAGGCTCGCGCCGGCGTCGACGTCGGTGAAGCGCGGGGTCATCATGCTGGCGATGGTCAGGCCGGCCGGGTTGGCCGCGTCTTCCAGGATCGAGGGCAGGGTCGCACCCGAATTGAACTTCGGTGCGTCGTTGACCGGGGTGACATTGACGGTGGCCAGAATCGGGGTGGCCGACACGGCGCCCTGGGCATCCTTGGCGACCACGGTGAACGCGTTCAGCTGGCCGTTGGCATCCTTGGCCGGGGTCCAGAACGCCTTGTTGGTGGCGTCGATCACGTCGTTGCTGTTGACCGCCCAGGCCTTCGCGGTTTCGGCGGTAGCGCCGATCAGCAGCGTGCCGCTGGTGACGGCCTTGACGACGAAGGCCGGCACGGTGCCGTCGGTATTGTCGGCGTTCTTGTCGGCTTCGTTGCCGCGTGCTGCCAGTTCGGCGTGGGTGATGGTGACCTGGCTGTCTTCGGCGGTGACCTTGATCGCGCCATCGAAGGCGGTGAAGGTCGGCGCCGGGTTCGACGGCGGGACGGTGGCAATGACGTCCTTGATCTGGGCCGGGCTGGCCACGAAGACGTAGGCGAAGTTGAAGCTCTTCGACTGGCCGGCTGCGAGGTTGCCGAGGTTGAAGCCGATGTTGATGGTGTTGTCGCCGGTGCCGTCCATGACGCCGGACAGCGCGTCGTCCGGATCGGTGGACCAGCTGCGGGTGACACTCGTGTTGTGGGTCATCGGGTCATTGCTGTAGAAGCCGATGATGCGATGGCTGATCGGACCTTCCGACAGTACCAGGTCATTCTTGCTGACCCCGCTCGTGCCCTGGGAGTTGTTGGTGGAGGTCGTGCCCAACGGCGAATCGACGTCCGGATCAATGCCGCGCGAATATTTGACGTTGTTGATGGTGGCGCCAGTGGTGTTCTTCACGGTCACCGACATGTTGATGATGGTGTCGTCGGCGTCGACGGTGTACTTCTGGGTGATTTCGAGGCCGTTGATGACCGATACGGCAGTCAACGTGCCATAGACTTTCGCGCCTTCGGTCACCAGATCAGTCTTGATCGTGGTCGGCATCGATGGCCTGGTGTAGGCCTCGTTCTGGTTCGAATACACCGTCGAGCCGATCTTGATGCTGAACGATTCACGTGGCGAACCAGGGGTCAGGAAGTCGGCGTTTGCCTGGTAGTTACCCTTGCCGGTCGAGTCGTAGAAGATACCTGGGGTGCGGTTGCTGCCGTATCCCAGCGTGCCTGCGTCGCTGAAGCCAAACTTGATAAAACCGTTATCGATAAAACCGGAAGCCATCGAGTGCCTTGTCAGAAGATTGTTAGTAATTGGACATGTTGTACTGAGGAGTATTTACGACTACCAATTTTTTAGTTGCTTATTTGATAGCGGTAGTCGTATTGGTAACTTATTCATTCCATCAGGAAACACTTGGCTGAGTGTAACAATCCACCCGCAATGGATGCCAGTGGTAATACGAGTTGTTGTTCATAATCGCGTTAAAAACAACAAAGCAGTCAAATCGAAACGTATCGTTCTGCCATTTTTCAAGTAAAAAGCAGATTAAACGATCAAACTAGTTATCTCAGAAGAAATTATTTAATGGTAACTTTTTATCTGTAAGTCTTTGCTAAATAGGAAATTTTCGGCTTTACTATTTCCATGGGTAAACTATTTGCGTGATGTAACGATTTTGCCGGCTTGTCGGCTTGCTCATTGCGTGGTGGGTTGACGTCGGCAGGGCTTCGTTGCAATGCCGCGCTCGCGGTAAAATGTCTGGATGACTTCCCCGACTTTCACCCACCTGCGCGTCCACTCCGAATACTCCATCGTCGACGGCCTGGTCCGCATCGACGAACTGGTCAAGGCCGCCGTCAAGGACAGCCAGCCGGCGCTGGCCGTGACCGACCTGGCCAATACGTTCTGCCTGGTGCGTTTCTATAAAGAGGCGCGCGGCAAGGGCGTGAAACCGATTGTCGGGGTCGACGCCTGGGTCACCAACGACGACAACCGCGACAAGCCGCACCGCCTGCTGATCCTGGCCAAGAACCAGACCGGCTACCTGCAGCTGTGCGACCTGCTGGCGCGCGCCTGGCTCACCAACCAGCACAAGGGCCGCGCCGAATTGCGCACCGAGTGGCTCGAAGCGCTGGCGACATCCGTGTCGACGCTGCACCCGGACGAACCGCAGGCGAATGCGCTGATCGTGCTGTCCGGCGCCCATTTCGGCGACATCGGCCAGGCCATCGAGAACGGCGACCTGGCGAAGGCCGACGCCAACGCCGCGCGCTGGGCCAGGATCTTCCCCGGCCACTTCTATATCGAGATCCAGCGCGCCGGCCAGCCCAACCAGGAGGCGCAGGTGCGCCATTCGGTGGCGCTGGCCGGGCGCCTCGGGCTGCCGGTGGTGGCCACGCACCCGGTGCAGTTCCTGAACAAGGACGAATTCATCGCCCACGAAGCGCGCGTCTGCATCGCCGAGGGCGAGATGCTGGCCAACGCCAAGCGCGTGCGCCGCTTCAACGAAAACATGTGCTTCAAGTCGCAGGCCGAGATGGCCGAGCTGTTCGCCGACCTGCCGGGCGCGCTGGCCAACTCGGTCGAAATCGCCAAGCGCTGCAACGTCAACCTCACGCTGGGCAAACCGCAACTGCCGAACTTTCCGACGCCGGGCATGACGATCGACGAGTTCCTGGTCGCCGAAACCAAGAAAGGTCTCGAGGAGCGCCTGGTGCAGCTGTACCCGAACGAGGCGCAGCGCGAGAAGGAGCGTCCGCGCTACGAGGCGCGTCTCGAGTTCGAGAACCAGACCATCATCAACATGAAGTTCCCCGGCTACTTCCTGATCGTGGCCGAGTTCATCCAGTGGGGCAAGAACAACGGCGTGCCGATCGGGCCGGGCCGCGGTTCGGGCGCCGGTTCGCTGGTCGCTTACGCGCTCAAGATCACCGACCTCGATCCGCTCAAGTACAACCTGCTGTTCGAGCGTTTCCTGAACCCCGAACGCGTCTCGATGCCCGACTTCGACATCGACTTCTGCCAGGAAAAGCGCGAACTCGTCATCCAGCACGTCAAGGACCTGTACGGCCGCGACGCGGTGTCGCAGATCGCCACCTTCGGCACCATGGCGGCCAAGGGCGCGATCCGCGACGTCGGCCGCGTGCTCGATTTCGGCTACAACTTCTGCGACGGCATCTCCAAGCTGATTCCGTTCAAGCCCGGTAAGCCGGTGTCGATCGCCGAGGCGATCGAAGAAGAGCCGCTGCTGAAGGAGCGCCTCGAGAACGAAGAAGAAGTGAAACAGCTGCTCGAACTGGCGCAGAAGGTCGAGGGCATCACGCGCGGCATCGGCATGCACGCCGGCGGCGTGCTGATCGCACCCGGCAAGCTCACCGACTTCTGCCCGCTGTACACCCAGGGCGGCGACGCCGGCGTGGTGTCGCAGTACGACAAGGACGACGTGGAGGCCGTGGGCCTGGTCAAGTTCGACTTCCTGGGCCTGACCACCCTGACGATCCTCGACCGCGCCGTCAACTACATCAAGGCGCTCGACCCGGCCGAGAAGGATTTCGACCTGGCCACGCTGCCGCTCGACGACCGCGCCTCGTACAAGCTGCTGAGCGACGCCAAGACCGTCGCGATCTTCCAGCTGGAGTCGCGCGGCATGCAGGGCATGCTCAAGGACGCGCGTCCCGACCGCTTCGAGGACATCATCGCGCTGGTCGCGCTGTACCGTCCGGGCCCGATGGACCTGATTCCCGACTTCTGCAAGCGCAAGCACGGCGAGAAGTTCGACTATCCCGATCCGCGCACCGAGTCGATCCTGTCCGAGACCTACGGCATCATGGTCTACCAGGAGCAGGTCATGCAGATGGCGCAGATCGTGGGCGGCTATTCGCTGGGCGGCGCCGACATGCTGCGCCGCGCGATGGGCAAGAAGAAGGCCGAAGAGATGGCCGAGCACCGCGAGATCTTCCGCGCCGGCGCCGCCAAGGACGGCTTGAGCACCGAGAAGGCCGACGAGATCTTCGACCTGATGGAAAAGTTCGCGGGCTACGGCTTCAACAAGTCGCACGCGGCCGCCTACGCGCTGCTGTCGTACCACACCGCCTACCTGAAGGTGCACCATACCGCCGCGTTCATGGCAGCCAACATGTCGCTGGCGATGGAAGACACCGAGAAGATCAAGATCCTGGTCGAGGATTCGATCGAGGTCTGCAAGCTGACCATCCTGCCGCCGGACGTCAACGAATCGCAGTTCCGCTTCACACCCGAAGGCGAGGCACGCTCGGTCACCGGCAAGCAGGTGACCAATATCCGCTACGGCCTGGGCGGCGTGAAGGGCGCGGGGCAGGGCGCGATCGAAGCGATCATCGCCGCGCGCACCAGTGGCGGCAAGTTCAAGGACCTGTTCGACTTCTGCAACCGGGTCGACCGCAAGCAGATCAACCGCCGCACCATCGAGTCGCTGATCCGCGCCGGCGCCATGGACGCCTTCGGCGTCGACCGCGCCGTGTTGCTGGCCTCCGTCGCGTTCGCGATGGAAGCGGCCGGCCAGGCCGCGGCCGCGGCCAACCAGGTCAGCCTGTTCGGCGGCGACGATTCCGACCTGGTGGCGCCGCCCGAGTACGTGAAGGCGCTGCCCTGGACCGACCGCCAGAAGCTGGCCGAAGAAAAGATCGCGCTCGGCTACTACCTGTCGGGCCACATGTTCGACTCGTACGCGCAAGAGGTGCGGCGCTTCGCCAAGACCAAGCTGAAGGACCTGGAGCCATCGCGCGACCCGCGCATGATGTGCGGCGTGATCTCGGGCATCCGCACCCAGATGACCCAGCGCGGCAAGATCCTGATCGTGGCGCTGGACGACAAGACCGCGGTGCACGAAGTGACCATCTACAGCGAGGTGTTCGAGGCCAACAAGAACGCCTTCAAGGAAGATGAATTCCTGCTGGTGGTCGGCAAGGTGTCCGAAGACCGCTTCAACGGCGGCCTGCGCATCACCGCCGAAAAGGTGTTCGACCTGGCCACCGCGCGTATCCAGTACGGCAACAAGCTCGAGATGGACCTGGCCAGCACGGTCAGCGCCGAGAAGCTCGCCGAGGTGCTGCAGCCGCACCGGATGAACGACGGCATGCCGGTCAGCCTGCGCTTGCAGACCCGCGACATCCCGTTCATCGTGCAGCTGGGCGACGAGTGGCGGGTGGCGCCGTCGGACACGCTCAAGCAGGCGCTCGAGCTGACGCTGGGGGCGAAGGATGTCGCGGTCGAGTACTGATCTGGTGGTGCATGGCTAGGGCATTGGCTGGCGCATGCCAACCGTTCAGCGGTAGGGTTGGCGGCTTTGCCGCCGACCCTACGCCCGGTGTTCGCGTAGTCCGACCGTCGCCTGGGTCGTCCCGTCCGCCGCCCGTGCCAGCACCACCTTGCGGTTGCTCGATTCCTGGTCGCGCTGCGCTTCGCGGTGCCACAGGTGCAGCACCTCGGTCGCCATGGCGCCGTCCTTGCGCAGCACGCCGGCGTGGAACAGGCGCACCACCAGGTCCGAATCCTCGTGGCCCCAGCCGGTGAAGCTCTCGTCGAAGCCGTTCACTTTTACCAGGTCGTCCTTCCACACCGCCAGGTTGCAGCTCTTGATGCGGCGCCAGCTGAATTTCTTGCGTTCGCGGCCGATGTCGGGCCAGCGCAGCATCGTCTGCAGCACCTTGTTCATGTCGCCGTTGAGGCGCAGGCGCAGGCGCTCGGCCAGGGGCATGGCGGCGACGTCGATCCGTTCGCGCAGCGCGCGTTCGGTAAGGGACTGGCTCAGGAGGATGCGGCTGCCCGAGACCAGGTAGCCGCGCCGGGCCAGTGCGCGGTGACGGGCGATGAAGTCGCGCTGCGGGACGCAATCGCCGTCGAGGAAAATGATATAGTCGCCGGCCGCCGCCAGCGTGCCGCGGTTGCGCGCCATGGCGGCGCGAAATCCCGCGTCCGGCTGCCAGACGTGCTGCAGCGGCACCGGCGACTGCGCGCGCAGGCGCTCGACGGTGTCCCGCGTGTTGGCAGTCGAGCCGTCATCGGCGATAATGATTTCGAAGTTCTTGTCGTCCTGGTGAAAGCAGGCTAGCACCACCGCCTCCAGCGCGTCGGGCCGGTTATACGTGGTGATCACGACGGAAATTGTCTGTGCTTGCTGCATGGTGTCCGATTCAAAATGCCAGAAGGTGGCAAGAATATCCCACATGATCCTGAATGAACAATAATCCGCCGAATGCCGCGGAGCCGATGCAGCGCTGGATCGGCTTCCAGGCCTTCCTGTTCCCCTTCATCAGCCTGACCACTCCCTCCGGCATCGGCTTCAGCAGCGTCCTGTTCCTGCTGACGGCGCTGTGCATGCCGCGCCGCTGCTGGGCCGTCTTGAATCCGCACTGGCGCGAGATCCGCTGGGTCGTGGCGGCGTTCTGGTTCCAGTTCATGCTGGCGCTGGCGGCCAGCCTGCTGCGCCCCGACGTCGGACTCGCTTCCCTCGACAAGCCGGCGCGCATGCTGCTGGCGCTCAGCTGCATGTCGCTGGTGCTGCTGGCCAGGCCGCAGCGCGCCGCACTGTGGTGGGGCGTGGCTGGCGGCGCGCTGGCGGCGCTGCCGTTCGTGGCCTGGCAGCGCATCGTCGACGGCGTCGAGCGCCCGGGCGGTTTCCTCAATGCGATCACCTTCGGCGACCTGGCGCTGACCCTGGCCCTGGTGGCGCTGGCGGCGGCGATCGACTATCGTCATTGCACCCGCAAGGCATTGGTGGCGGGGCTGGGTGCGCTGGCCGGCCTGGCGGCCTGCATGATCACCGGCACGCGCGGCGCCTGGATCGCGCTGGCGCTGGCCGCGCTGCTGTTCCTCTGCTACGCCCAGCTCCTGCACAGCCGCAAGGTGCGCCTGCTGCTGGCCGGCAGCTTCGCGCTGGTCGGCGCCGCCTTCTTCGTGCCGGCCACCGGCATGCAGGCGCGCGCGCTGCAGGGCGTGGACGACGTGCGTACCTGGGTCGACGGCGGCAATGTGTTCACCAATGTCGGCACCCGGCTCGAACTGTGGAAGGGCGCGGCGATCCTGATCGAGCAGCGGCCGCTGTTCGGCATCGACCGCAATGCCGTCAAGGGCGAGATCGGCCGGCTGGTCGAGCAGGGCCGGCTCGATCCGGCGATCCTGTCGCTCGAACACCTGCATAATGACGCCCTGCAGGCACTTGCCACCGGCGGCGTGTTCGGGCTGCTGGCCTGGATCGGCATCCTGGCGGCGCCGTTCCTGTTCTTCGCCCGCCAGCTGGGGCAGGGCGTGGTGCACGACCAGGGCACGGGCAAGGCGCACGGCATGCCGCAATTCGCGCCGGCGCTGGCCGGCATGCTGGTGGTGCTGTGTTATTTCAGCTTCGGCCTGACCGAAGTGATTTTCTGGTCGCTCAAAGGCAGCATGTTCTATGCGCTGATGGTCTTCCTGCTGATGGGGTTCTGCCTCGCGGCGAAGGCGACCGGTAAGGACAACGAGAGTGGAAACTAAAGTCATCGTGCGGCGCCTGCTGGCGCTGGTGAAACCGTATCAGGGACGCGCCTGGATGGCGCTGCTGTCGATGGCGCTGACCGCCGCCACCCAGCCGCTGCTGGGCAAGGCGCTGCAGCTGCTGCTCGACCGCGGCTTCGAGGAACAGGTCGCATTCAGCCTGTGGTGGATCCCCGTGATCCTGGTGTCGATCTTCGTGCTGCGCGGGATCGGCACGTTCGGCACCGCCTACTTCAACAACTGGGTGCTGTCGCGCGTGCTCAACGACATGCGCGCCATGGCCTTCGAGCGCGTGCTGCGCCTGCCGGTGGCGCGCTACCAGAACGAATCGACGGGCAAGATCATCAACACGGTCGTCAACGACGTGCGCCAGGTGGTCGACATGATCCAGTCGGTGTTCGTGGCCTGCGTGCGCGACGTGCTGGTGGTGATCGGCCTGCTGGGCACCTTGCTGTACCTGAACTGGAAGCTGACGCTGGTGGCGATCATCGTGGTGCCGCTGACCGCGGTCATCGTGCGCACCACCACCAAGCGCCTGCGCAACCTGAACCGCGAGAGCCAGCGCGTCACCGCCGAGATGACCGGCGTGGTCGAGGAAGCCGCGCGCGGCCACCAGGTGATCCGCGTGTTCTCGGGCGAAGCCTACGAGCGGCGCCGCTTCCACCAGCGCAGCGAAGCGCTGCGCGGCTTTTCGCAGCGCATGACGGTCGCCTTCGCGGCCACCACGCCGGTGACGCAGATCGCCACGTCGCTGGCGCTGTCCCTGGTCATCGTGCTGGCGATCCAGGCCAATATGACGGTCGGCGAATTCACCCAGTTCGTGACGATGATGCTGATGCTGCTCACGCCCCTGAAGTCGCTGGCCGAAGTGAACGGACCGATGCAGCGCGGGATGGCGGCGGCCGAGACGGTGTTCGGCATCATCGACGCCGAGCCGGAACGCGATACCGGCAGCCGCGACCTGGGCCGCGCGCGCGGTCACGTGGTGTTCGAGAATGTCTCGTTCCGCTATCCGGAGGCCATCGGCCTGGCGCTGGCCGACGTCTCGCTGGAAGTCCCGGCCGGCCAGACGGTGGCATTGGTGGGCGTGTCGGGCGGCGGCAAGTCGACCTTCGTGAACCTGGCGACGCGCTTCTACGATCCGGAGGGCGGGCGCCTGCTGCTGGACGGCGTGCCCTACCAGGACATCACGCTGGCCTCGCTGCGCGCGCAACTGGCGATGGTGAGCCAGAACGTGGTGCTGTTCGACGACACCCTGGCCGCCAACATCGCCTATGGCGCCGAGCAGATCGATTACGAGCGCCTGGCCGGCGCGGTACGGGCCGCCCACCTGACCGACGTGGTGGCGCGTCTGCCGGACGGCATCGAAACGCGCATCGGCGAAAACGGCTCGCGCCTGTCGGGCGGCCAGCGCCAGCGGGTGGCGATCGCCCGCGCGATCTACAAGGACGCGCCGGTGCTGATCCTGGACGAAGCAACCTCGGCCCTGGACAACGAAAGCGAACGCGCCGTGCAGGCCGCGCTCGACACGCTGATGGCCGGCCGCACCACGATCGTGATTGCCCACCGCCTGTCGACCATCGAACGCGCCGACCGCATCGTGGTGATGGAAGCCGGCCGCATCGTCGAGCAGGGCACCCAC
>Ga0265797_10002537_pt1 | contig 30564 bp, 25 predicted proteins | sample P2T30metagenome_FD_192433 | JGI IMG/M metagenome (GOLD analysis project Ga0265797, IMG submission 192433) | Plant litter microbial communities from East Loma Ridge, Irvine, California - P2 T30 | ecosystem: Environmental > Terrestrial > Plant litter > Unclassified | place: USA: California...
CCAGGCTTCAAGCTGATGGCCAGCACGCCAAGCTGCCCGATCGCCGGCATGGGCGACGACGACCGTCACTTCTACGGCGTGCAATGGCACCCGGAAGTCACGCACACGGTGCAGGGCAAGGCCATGCTGGGCCGCTTCGTGCATGAAATCTGCGGCTGCAAATCCGACTGGAACATGCCGGACTACATCAGCGAAGCCGTCGAAAAGATCCGCGCGCAGGTGGGCACGGATGAAGTGATCCTGGGCCTGTCCGGCGGCGTCGATTCGTCGGTGGCCGCAGCGCTGATCCACCGCGCCATCGGCGACCAGCTGACGTGCGTCTTCGTCGACCACGGCCTGCTGCGCCTGGACGAAGGCAAGATGGTGATGGACATGTTCGCCAAGAACCTGGGCGTCAAGGTGATCCGCGTGGACGCCGTCGACCAGTTCATGGGCAAGCTGGCCGGCGTCACGGACCCGGAAGCGAAGCGCAAGATCATCGGCGCGGAATTCGTCGAAGTGTTCAATGCCGAGTCAAGCAAGCTGACCAACGCGAAGTGGCTGGCGCAAGGCACGATCTACCCGGACGTCATCGAATCGGCCGGCAAGGGCAAGAAGGGCCAGACGATCAAGAGCCACCACAACGTGGGCGGCCTGCCGGAAGACATGAAGCTGCAGCTGCTGGAACCGCTGCGCGAACTGTTCAAGGACGAAGTGCGCAAACTGGGCGTCGCCCTCGGCCTGCCGCACGAAATGGTTTATCGTCACCCGTTCCCGGGCCCGGGCCTGGGCGTGCGCATCCTCGGCGAAGTCAAGAAGGAATACGCCGACCTGCTGCGCCGTGCGGACGCGATCTTTATCGAAGAACTGCGCAACACGCCCTACGTGGCCACCGTCGTCCCCGGCTTCGACCAGGACAGCGTGCCCACCAACTGGTACGAAGCCACGTCCCAGGCGTTTGCCGTATTCCTGCCGGTGAAATCGGTAGGCGTAATGGGCGACGGCCGCACGTACGACTACGTCGTCGCGCTGCGCGCCGTGCAGACGCAGGATTTCATGACCGCGCACTGGGCGCATTTGCCGCATGAGTTGTTGGGTAAGGTTTCTAACCGCATCATTAACGAAGTACGCGGGTTGAATCGCGTGGTTTATGATATTTCTGGGAAGCCGCCGGCTACTATTGAGTGGGAGTGATTGGCCAGCGGAGCGGCACATTGCCGCTCGCAGTGCAGTGACCAAGGCCCCATCTGGGGCCTTTTTTGTTGGGCGGCCGCTTTGGCAGGTACTTGCAACAAAGGGACCCGCTTGGAAAAGAATGGTCTCTGAAGGCGGATACCGAAACGGAGCCGCTTTGATACTCGGCTTCCGACACCGCTGGGCAGCTTACCCCGGCGGCCGCGCGGACGCGATCTTCATCGCAGAACTGCGCGACACGCCGTAGGTCGCCACCGTCGTTCCCAGCTTCGACCAGGACAGTGTGCCGACCAACTGGTACGAAGCGACGTCGCAGGCGTTCGCCGTGTTCCTCCGGATGAAATCGGTGGGCGTAATGGGCGACGGCCGCACGTATGACTACGTCGTCGCGCTGCGGGCGGTGCAGACGCAGGACTTCATGGCGCCGCATTGGGCGCATCTGCCGCATGAGTTGTCGGGTAAGGTCTCCAACCGATTATCAATGAGGTTCGTAGGCTGAACTGCGTTGTTTATGATATTTCCAGGAAGCCGCCTCCGACGATCGAGTGGGGGTGATTTCTCCCGCCCGTCAGTCTTAGTATTAGCTGATAGTGCAACCGGAAAGGGCCATTTAGGGAAGGGCTTTTTAGTCGTCGCCTATCAATATCGCCACCAATATGGAGGGGCTGAGCTATTTTTGCTGAACCTATCGTAGTATCAGCTAGGGAACTCACTACATGTACACAAGGTCGTCAGATGGCATGGCTACAGTGTTAGGGAAGACAGGTTCCGCCTTTGCTTGAGGCAGGGTGTTCTTGAGAGCCACTTTTGACAGGGCTCATCACTCGGATGTTAGCTGTGCTGGCTGGCTCATCCTTGCGACGCCCCTGTACGTAGCGCATTAGGTCGGTTATGCTGGAGTGAAATGGAGAGTCTATGGAACATTCGGAACACCAGACTGATGCGACTTTGCAGGCGCAACGACCAGCTTTCGTTGAGGAATTTGCAATAGAGGGCCTGTACGGATATCGTTCCGTAAGTTTGAAGTCCAAATTCGCAGCGACAGTCTTAATTGCACCTAACGGAGCGGGTAAGACTACGCTTCTCGCCGCACTAGATGCCTTTTTAAAAGGACAATTCACGCGTTTTGCTGAGCTGGAGTTTGAGAGTATCACGTGTAAATTGCGAGGTAATAGGTATCCTCTCCAGATAACAAAAAAGGAGATAGATGGCCTAACGGATTTTGCAGAGAATAGTGAGGTCGGGCTGCGGGCTAAAGCGTGGGAGATCGAGCCTCTGGCTCTTATGGAATTAATCGAGCTCGACGTCTCCAAAAAAAGCCACATGGAGCTTCTCGACAATCAAGCCTTCGCAGCGATTTACAGTAAGCTCGGGTATAACTCGGAAACTGCTAAGAAACAATGTGCTTCGCTGGCTAGAACGGTTGACTCTGTATTTCCGAAACTTGCAGCCGTCCGGGAATCGTTGCGCGCCACGCTGCAAAGTACCGAAATACTTTATCTGCCCACGTACCGTAGGATCGAGCTATCGCTTCCCGATGTAGACTCTAGGCGAGAGCGCCGCAAAACCATTCTCGCGAGACTCGGCATTGCCAGAAGTGGATTGTATACAGCTGATAGACAGTTCGGGCTGAGTGATATCTCTGAAAGGCTCCGCGCCTTGTACTCCGAGATACGTCATAGGTCAAACCAGGGATATGGAAAAATCAGCGCAAACGTCATTAATGACTTGATTTCTGGGGATTATAAAACGGTAAGTCAAGGTGAACACGCAAAGCCGGACCGAGAATCGCTTGATCTATTTTTTGAACGAATCAAAGACTTGGAGCACGACTACAGGCGTGGTCCTTACAATAGCTTTTTTTCGAGCCCGGATCTGAACCGGGTATTCCAAGGGGACGTTCCTGAAGACGCGAAGCCGTTTTTGAACTATTTTTTGGCTCAACTAAGTTCAGTGATACAAAATACAAGGAGGTCTGAAAATCTTGTTGAGGATTTCATTGCAAGCTGCAACCGCTATTTGTCCTCCGATAAGGATATAGTCCCAGCGGGACTGCGTTCTAGTGTAAATAGTGATGATAAATTGCTGAGGTTGAACAGAAAGAACTTGGCTATAAGCGTTACTAGCTCCTCCACCGGTCGAGACGTTCCCATTGAATCGCTTTCCTCCGGCGAGAAACAAATGATTTCTCTGTTCTCTCGTTTATATTTGTACCCTGGGCCAAAGATTGTCCTGATCGATGAGCCCGAGCTATCACTGTCACTTGGATGGCAGCGTCAAATTTTGCCGGATGTCCTTAAGGCACCCACGTGTACACAGGTGATTGCGATTACGCACTCGCCCTTCATTTTTGACAATGAGCTTGAGCCGTTCGCAGGGTCACTGAAGCTCAAAATTACACAGGCCCAAAACCCGAAAGTTGCGCAAGATCCCCCTTTAGATGGATATGGGGGGGAGGCTTCAGATGAATGAGGCATATGCTGAGGAAAGTAGAGACGAATTCTTATCGTTTATGACTAGTGCAAAGGAATCCGACGCCGTCGTCAAGATTGACTTTGTTTCATTTTCATCAAGAATTCCGGACGATATAGTTATCTTTGCTTGTGAAGGTAAGGCTGATAAGTTAATTTATTACTACTGGATTCAGAGGCTTCGAGCGGGATTGAATTACGAGAATTATGTCTGTGGAAATAAAGGTAATACGCTGAAGCTGTTTGACGCATTGCGCCGCGATATGACGGGTATCGGTGCGCGAGTTTACTATTTCGTTGACAGGGATTTCGACGGCCTACAGGGGCGGCAGCCGAATGATAACATCTTCATGACGTGCCGCTATTCTATAGAAAACTACTTGGTGTGCCCGGAGGCTCTTGATGATATTTTGCGCATCGAGTTTCACTGTGATGGTGATCCTGCTGTGAGGCGGGAAGTCACTGAAAAATTCAGCACGTTGTATGCCAAATTTCTTGTGGAAACTCAGTCACTGAACTTTAGGATATTTCTAGCGCGATTGATACCTATTCGGCAGGTGGGCGAAATTACAGGGAAAATAAATGCGATCGCTAACGTTGAGGTGCATGATGTCGTGGCCGTCGGCGAACCTGCAAATATCGTACCTCTTGAGCGTGATCCATCACCTGAAGAAACTCAGCTCTGGCGAGAGGATTTTGGGAGGCTTGAGCCAGCTATGCATTATCGTGGTAAATTTGCGTTGGCTTTTTTCTCGCGCTGGTTGGAATTGCTGAGAAAAGATAGGCAGGCAGACAAGCCTTTGATTTTTCCTGCAATGGATAAGGTTCCGTATGCCATTAACGGCAATTTTAACCTTGAGGTTCTTGCAACCAAGGCTATTTTGCCAACTGGACTACGGGAATTTTTGGCTAAGATCCCCTAGAGCACCCTGAATTCGCGCGACAGTAACCCTACTTAAACGCGAGCTTCAGTCACGAAGCCTGAACTGACTATCGGGTCAGCTAGCTCATCAGGGCGGGCGAGACATGCGGAAGAGTCAAGCCGGCCGAGTGATGTTGCAGCGCCAAGTGCGTATAATCGTGGATTCGCCGTCGCGGCCCTGCCGACATCTCCAGCCCTGCCATGGCGGGGCTTTGTTCTTTGATGGACGGTCCGCGTCAGCAGCAACTTCTCAGCGTTTTTCTGGAATCCAAATGGAAATCAAGGTCAATTTTCTCGACAAGCTCCGCCTCGAAGCGAAGTTCGACGACTTCACGGTGATCGCCGACCAGCCGATCCGCTACAAGGGCGACGGCTCGGCGCCTGGGCCGTTCGACTACTTCCTGGCGTCGTCGGCCTTGTGTGCCGCTTACTTCGTCAAGCTGTACTGCGACACGCGCAATATCCCGACCGAGAACATCCGGCTGTCGCAGAACAATATTGTCGATCCGGAGAACCGCTACGCGCAGACGTTCAAGATCCAGGTCGAGCTGCCGGCCGACATTTCCGACAAGGACCGCCAGGGCATCCTGCGCTCGATCGACCGCTGCACCGTCAAGAAGGTCGTGCAGCAGGGGCCGGAGTTCGTCATCGAGGAGGTCGAGAACCTGGATGCCGATGCGCAGGCGCTGCTGACGGTGAAGCCGGGTGGCGACAGTGCGACCTACATCCCCGGCAAGGACCTGCCGCTGGAGCAAACCATTGCCAATATGTCGTCGCTGCTGGCGGGCCTCGGCATCAAGATCGAGATCGCGTCGTGGCGCAATATCGTGCCGAATGTCTGGTCGCTGCATATCCGCGACGCGCATTCGCCGATGTGCTTCACCAACGGCAAGGGCGCCACAAAAGAGAGCGCGCTGGCGTCCGCGCTGGGTGAATATATCGAGCGCCTGAGCGCGAACCACTTCTATGCGGGCGCTTACTGGGGCGAGGAAATCGCCAACGCGCCGTTCGTACATTATCCGAACGAGCGCTGGTTCAAGCCGCGGCGCAAGGATGCGCTGCCGGAGGAGATCCTCGATGAATACTGCCTGTCGATCTATGATCCGGAAGACGAGCTGCGTGCGTCGCACCTGATCGACACGAACTCCGGCAACGTGGCGCGCGGCATCTGCTCGCTGCCGTTCGTGCGTCAGTCGGATGGTGCGACGGTGTATTTCCCGTCGAACCTCGTCGAGAATCTGTACGCCAGCAATGGCATGAGCGCCGGCAATACGCTGGCGGAGGCGCAGGTGCAGTGCCTGTCCGAGATTTTCGAGCGGGCCGTCAAGCGCGAGATTATCGAAGGCGAGCTGGCACTGCCGGACGTGCCGCAGGAAGTCCTGGCGAAGTACCCCGGCATTCTGGCCGGCATCCAGGCGCTGGAGGAGCAGGGCTTCCCCGTGCTCGTCAAGGACGCGTCGCTGGGCGGCCAGTATCCGGTCATGTGCGTGACGTTGATGAACCCGCGCACGGGTGGCGTGTTCGCGTCGTTCGGCGCGCACCCGAGCTTCGAGGTGGCGCTGGAGCGCAGCCTGACGGAGTTGCTGCAGGGCCGCAGCTTCGAAGGCCTGAACGACCTGCCGCCACCGACGTTTGCCAGCGCGGCCGTGACGGAGCCGTACAACTTCGTCGAGCACTTCATCGATTCCAGCGGCGTTGTGTCGTGGCGCTTCTTCAGCGCCAAGTCGGACTATGATTTCGTCGAGTGGGATTTCACCAGCGAGGGCGAGGACGCCAACGCGGAGGAAGCCGCTACGTTGCTGGGTCTGCTGGCCGAGGCGGGCAAGGAAGTCTATATCGCCGAATACAATGAGCTGGGCGCGGTGGCCTGTCGCATCCTGGTGCCGGGTTATTCCGAGGTCTACCCGGTCGAAGACCTGGTCTGGGACAACACGAATAAATCGCTGCTGTTCCGTGAAGACATCCTCAACCTGCACCGCCTGGACGACGCGCAGCTGGAAGCGCTGCTCGACCGCCTTGAAAACAACGAGCTGGACGAGTATTCCGACATCGCCACCCTGATCGGGATCGAGTTTGACGAGAACACGGAGTGGGGCCAGCTGACGGTCCTCGAGCTGCGGCTGCTGATCAACCTGGCGCTGAAGCGCTTCGAGGACGCGCACGACCTCGTCGGCGCCTTCCTGCAGTACAACGACAACACCGTCGAACGCCGCCTGTTCTACCAGGCGCTGAACGTGGTGCTGGAAGTGGAGCTGGACGACGAGCTGGAGATTGACGACTACGTCGCCAACTTCCGCCGCATGTTCGGCAACGCGCGCATGGATGCGGCGCTGGGCGCGATCGACGGCAGCGTGCGTTTCCATGGGCTGACGCCGGTCGGCATGGGACTGGAAGGTCTGGACCGTCACCAGCGTTTGCTGGACAGCTATCGCAAGCTCCATAAGGCGCGGGCTGCGGCCAGTGTTAAGCAATGAGGAAACTCTAACGGCCGGATGTACCGGCTCAGCAATGCTTCGTTGGCTCGCGCTGCTGTTGACCAACAGCGCGAGCGGCTATCTAGCTACGGTCGCTCATGCATGCGGATATTTCATTTCCCTTCGCTCGTTCCCCCAACGTTTTTCTGATCGAAATACCAGATGCGAGCGAATGCTTAAAGCTTGAAGCGTTCAGAACGGTTTGGGGCGAGACAGACGAAGTGCTTTGCTATTGGGATGGCGTGTTGTTTGGGCAGGCTACTCAAGGTAGGGACGGCAAATTCGCCAGATTGTTGCCGACGCTGGATTCGAAGCGTGGTTATCCGTGGCCAAGTGCAGGAGCCTTTGCTGGAGTACTGAGCTCCATGCTTGGGCAGTTCACTGACCTTGAAATGTGGTGCGAACTAGACTGTGATCAATATCCCGTTCGAGCGGCTGAATCGCTTGAAGAGCTATTGGTCTTCGTCGACCGGGCAGTTTCGTATTGCGTCGGATATCAAAATGAGTGCCCAAGTTTTTCCTATCGGCCATCAATAGGCGCGCTTGAGCTCCAGTCTTCGAAGCTGGCCAAATAGCGGGCGCTACAGCCTATAAACGGACGCGATTTCCAACCAGGCTCTGCCACACGTGCGCAGCGCGAAGAACTGCTAAGTCCAATTCTCCAGTGCGCCGACGGCATCCAACGCTGCGATGGCGACATCGATACGACCCGGCGCCAACTCCAACAGCGGCGCCACCGGCCCGCCCAGCAGCGCACGCATCAGCGGCGGCATCAACACGATCTCAATAAACTGTTCAGCAGGACCAGTCGCCTGGTCAATGGCATCGGGCTGACGCGCCGCGATCGCCGCCGCCACCCGCTGCACGCCCGCTTGCCAGAACAACTGCTCGGCGCGCACGCCCGTGCCGGCAAAGCGCGGCAGCTCGCTCACCACCAGCCGCAGCAGGGCTAGCGCGTCCGGATGCAGCGCATCGGCCAGCACACTCATCCCGACCGTCCGCAGCCGCTCGTGCAGCGTCGTGTCGCCGGCCACTTCGTTCTGCTCGAATGAACGCCCCAGCAAATTTTCGATCACTGCACTGAACAGCGCGCCCTTGTTGGCATAGCGCGCGTAGATGCTGGCCTTGCCGGCACCGGCGTCCAGCGCGACCTGATCGCAGGTCGTGCCGTCGTAACCCCGCTCGAGGAACAGACGTGTCGCCGCCGCGAGCAGGCGGGCCTCGACATCGCCGGCCCGATCGGCCGGCGGCCGTCCGCCACGTCCACGTTTTGCCGCCACTTCCCCTGTCATGCCGCTGCCCTTGTCAAATCGCTTTACACAAATGATAACTTACCGCTAAACTAGACTCGCCAGTTCAGTTTAATCCACCCCCGGCGCGATGCCGGTCGGCAGCGTAGCATAACCAAGGAAGTCCATGTCCACCACGATCCACCCGTTCCACCTGGCGATTCCCGACAGCGATCTCGCCGACCTGCGCACACGCCTGGAGCAGACGCGCTGGCCCGATGCTGAAACCGTGCCCGACACCAGCCAGGGCCCGCAGCAGGCCAAGTTGCGCGCGCTGGTCGATCGCTGGCAGAGCGGCTACGACTGGCGCCGCTGTGAAGCGCTGCTGAACGACCTCGGCCAGTACCGCACCGAAATCGATGGCCTGGACATCCACTTCCTGCACATCCGCTCGCCCGAGCCAAACGCGATGCCTCTATTGATGACGCATGGCTGGCCCGGCTCGGTGCTGGAGTTCCGTGACGTGATCGGCCCCTTGACCGACCCGGTCGCGCATGGCGGGCAGGGGAGAGATGCGTTCCACCTCGTCATCCCGTCGCTGCCGGGCTTCGGCTTTTCCGGCAAGCCCACGTCGACCGGCTGGACCGTGGACCGCATCGCCGATGCCTGGATCGTCCTGATGCAGCGCCTCGGCTACGACCGATGGGCCGCGCAGGGCGGCGACTGGGGGAGTGGAGTCACGGCAACGCTGGGCTACAAGGCGCTGCCGGGACTGGTGGGAATCCACTTGAACATGGTGATGTTCCAGCCGACGGAACAGGAACGTGCGGAGGCCACGCCGCACGAGCAGAAGATGCTCGACGATGCGCAGCGCTATGACCAGCAATTCTCCGGGTATTTCAAGGTGCAGGGTACGCGGCCCCAGTCGATCGGCTTCAGCCTGGCGGATTCGCCCGTGGGACTGGCCGCCTGGATCTATGCGCTGTTCCAGGACGTGTCCGACAGCGGCGGCGACGTGGCAAGCGTGTTCCAACTCGACCACATCATCGACGACATCATGCTGTACTGGCTGCCCAACACGGGCGCCAGCTCGGCGCGCCTGTACTGGGAGACGATGCGGTCGATGCGCCAGGGCGGGGCGCCAACCGTGCCGATGGCAACGCCTGCCGGTATCAGCATGTTCCCTGGCGAGCAGGTGCGCCTGTCGAAACGCTGGGCCGAGCGGCGCTTTGCCAACCTTGTTCACTTCAACGAGCCGGTTCGTGGCGGCCACTTCGCCGCGATGGAGGAGCCGGCGCTCTTTGTCGATGAGGTTCGCGCGACTCTACGCGCCATGCGCTGACGTCAGACGCCGCGTTGACCGCGGGTTTGGGCCGACCTTGAAATGACAAAGGGCGAGCGGATCATCCGCTCGCCCTTCGTTCATCCGCCGGCAGAGCGCCGGACGAGAAGGTCAGGTATGCTTAGTGCGCGCTGGCCCCAGCCGCACCGATCCCAGTCTCCGAACGCACTTCCTGCGCCTCAAAGCCCGCCTTGTCGATGGCAGCCCGCTTGCTCGTATCCGTCACCGAGAACAGCCAGATCCCGACAAACCCAACAGTCATCGAGAACAGCGCCGGCGACGTGTAAGGGAAGATCGCCGAAGCGTTGTGGAACACGTCGACCCAGACCGACTTCGACAGCACCGTCAGCGTGACGGCAGTCAGCAGACCCAGGAAGCCGCCGACGGTCGCGCCGCGCGTGGTGCACTTGCTCCACAGGACGGACATGAACAGCACGGGGAAGTTGGCCGAGGCGGCGATGGCGAAGGCCAGCGAGACCATGAACGCCACGTTCTGCTTCTCGAACACGATGCCCAGCAGCACGGCGATGACGCCCAGGACGACCGTCGTGAACTTCGATACGCGCAGCTCGCTGCCTGGTGCCGGCTTGCCTTTCTTGATGACGGTGGCGTACAGGTCGTGCGACACGGCCGAGGCTCCGGACAGCGTCAGGCCCGCCACCACCGCCAGGATCGTGGCGAACGCCACGGCCGAGATGAAGCCGAGGAAGACGTCGCCGCCGACGGCTTTTGCCAGGTGGACGGCCGCCATATTGTCGCCGCCCAGCAGCTTGCCGGCCGCGTCCTTGAAGCCGGCGTTGGTGCCGACCAGCACGATGGCGCCGAAGCCGATGATGAAGACCAGCACGTAGAAGTAACCGATCCACGTGGTGGCCCACAGCACGGATTTACGCGCTTCCTTGGCGCTCGGGACCGTGAAGAAGCGCATCAGGATGTGCGGCAGGCCGGCGGTGCCGAACATCAGCGCCATGCCGAACGAGATGCCGGAAATCGGGTCCTTGATGAAGCCGCCCGGGCCCATGATGGCGTCGCCCTTGGCGTGCACGTGGACAGCTTCGGCGAACAGTGCCGACGGGCTGAAGTTGTACAGCGCCAGCACGGCAAACGCCATGTAGGTCGTCGCGCCCAGCAGCAGCACGGCCTTGATGATCTGCACCCACGTCGTGGCGGTCATGCCGCCGAACAGCACGTACACCATCATCAGCACGCCGACCAGCACGACGGCGATCCAGTAGTCGAGGCCGAACAGCAGCTTGATCAGCTGGCCGGCGCCAACCATCTGCGCGATCAGGTAGAACAGCACGACGACCAGCGTGCCGGACGCGGCAAACATGCGCACGGGCTTCTGGGCGAAGCGGTAGGCGGCCACGTCCGCGAACGTGAAGCGGCCCAGGTTGCGCAGGCGCTCGGCCATCAGGAACGTCAGTACGGGCCAGCCGACGAGGAAGCCGATCGCGTAGATCAGGCCGTCGAAGCCGTTGGCGAACACGGCCGCCGAGATGCCCAGGAACGACGCGGCGGACATGAAGTCGCCGGCGATGGCCAGACCGTTCTGGAAGCCGGTGATGCCGCCGCCGGCCGTGTAGAAGTCCGATGCGGAACGGGTGCGCTTGGCGGCCCATTTGGTGATGAACAAGGTCAGCAGCACGAAGCCGGCGAACATGGCGATCGCCGTCCAGTTCGTGGCTTGCTTGGTGGCCTGGCCCAGATCGGGCGCGGCGACGGCAGTGCCGGCGACGGCGAGCGCCGCCAGCGCGGTCAGAACGCGGGCCATCATGCGTTCACCTCTTCAGGCTGCTTGGCGTGGGCGGCGGCGTTCTTGTGGATGGCGTCCGTCAGCGCGTCGAACTCGCGGTTGGCGCGGCGCACGTAGATGCCCGTGACGGCGACGGTAAACAGGATAACGAACAGGCCGAGCGGCACGCCGCGCGACATGACGCCGTCGCCGATCTTGCCGGCCATGAATTCCTTGTCGAAGGCGTTCAGCGCCGTGAAGCCGTAGTAGACGACCATGACGGACCAGGCAAGCATCCAGCCGTAGCGCGAGCGGGTTTTCACCAGTTTCTGGTAATTGGGGTCGTTCTTGACCCGGTGAACGAGGTCTTGTTTCATATTGCGTGTCTCCGTTGATTTTTGTAGTGCCAGCCCATTGCTGCAAGCTGCCAGATTGAGACGTTACGCAACATTTCTTACCGTGGACTTACTAGCGATCCGGACGCCACTTTTTCGTCGGTTATGTGCGCTGCCGAACATTGCTAGCATATTCGTTCCGGGAATGGAACTGGACAATCGCATTGTCCTGCGTTATAATGACGCAAAATTACAACAGTTTCTGTAACAGTTTGTGATGGTAGCGCCTCCGCTGCCAACCGTTTCCCGCCGATGCGCGGGCGACATTCATCGGGCCTCGCGCCCTGTCCATTAATCGTTTGACGCATTCGTCAAATACCCGGTGCCGTGCCGTTGCACGATGCCCGCGTGGCCAACAGTCCTGTCGCCCAGCTTCTTTTGGCACGCACCAGACACCCGGCGTCCTGTCGTCAGCTCGCCGAACACGCCGATCTTGCGTGCGGCGCCCTGTTCCGTTGCCTGCGTGCGCTTTTGCGCCGTTGCATCGCCGTCGGTCCAGGGTTTGTCGATTCCCATCGCGGCCTGAGGCCCCGGGTGTCATTCATTCGCGAAATCGAAGGAGAACCACAACGTGGCAAAACAAATCATCATCGACCAGGTCTTCAAGGTCTTCGGCGATCAGCCAGACGAGGCATTGGCGCTGGTGCGCCAGGGCGCCAGCAAGCAGGACATCCTGGCGCAGACCGGCTGCACGATCGGCGTTTTCGACGCCACGTTCACGATCGAAGCGGGCGAGATCTTCGTCATCATGGGGCTGTCCGGTTCCGGCAAGTCGACCTTGGTACGGATGCTGAACCGCCTGATCGAGCCGACCGCCGGCCGCATCCTGATCGACGGCAACGACATCAATACGCTGCCGGACGCGCAGTTGCGCGCACTGCGCCGCAAGGACATCAGCATGGTGTTCCAGTCGTTCGCGCTGCTGCCGCAACTGACGGTGCTCGACAACACGGCGTTCGGCATGGAACTGGCCGGCATGGCGAAGGCGGAGCGTCATACGCTGGCGCGGCAGGCGCTGGAACAGGTGGGCCTGGCGGCCTACGCCGGCAGCTATCCGGATGAACTCTCCGGCGGCATGCAGCAGCGGGTGGGCCTGGCGCGCGCGCTGGCCTGCGACCCGTCGATCCTGCTGATGGACGAAGCGTTTTCCGCGCTCGACCCCATCATGCGCACGGAAATGCAGTCCGAGCTGCTGCGCCTGCAGCAGATCCGGCGCCGCACGATCGTCTTCATCTCGCACGACCTGGACGAAGCCATGCGCATCGGCGACCGCGTCGCCATCATGAAGGACGGCCACGTCGTGCAAGTCGGCACGCCCGAGGAAATTCTGCGCCAGCCCGCCAACGATTACGTGCGCAGCTTCGTGCGCGGTGTCGACGCGGCGGCCGTCTTCAAGGCCAGCGACATCGCCCGCAAGAGCCAGATCGTCGTGTCGGAATCGCCGAGCCGCGGCGCACGGGCGGCGCTGTCGATGCTGGAAGAGCAGGACCGGGCGTATGCCTATGTCGTCAACCCGCAGCGCGCGTTCCTTGGCGTGGTGTCGGCCGATTCGCTGCGCGGCGCGCTGGCCGGCCACACCGGGCCGCTGGGTCTGGCGCATGCCTACCTGCCGGACGTGCAGCCGATCAATGCCGATGAACCCGTTGCCGGCCTCGTCGGACAGGTGGCGCAGTCGCCGTACGCCGTCCCGGTCGTCGGCAGCGACGGCATCTTCCGCGGCGCCATCAGCAAGACCACGTTGCTGAAATTCCTCGACCGCGACACCCCGGCCATTGCCGAACCCCAGACACAGAAAGGACAAGCATGAATCCGAACACCGCGAATTTCGCTACAGCAGTCGAACCGGGCATCGTGCAGGCCGCCCCCGTCAACCCGTGGCTGCCGACGCCGCCCGGCGACACGTCGTGGCTTGACGCCACCCCGGCCGTTCCCGTCGAACACAGCGGCGGCCTGGACCTGACGCATCTGTTCGACGGTTCGGTGCAGCTGGAAGCGTGGATCAACCACGGGCTGGGCTGGGTCGTCGAACACTTCCGGCCGTTCTTCCAGGCCGTGCGGGCGCCGATCGACGCCACGCTGACGGGCATGGGCGACGCGCTGCTGGCCGCGCCGGCGCCCGCCGTGATCGCCATTGCCGGCCTGCTGGCGTGGCAGTTCACCAACCGCGCGCTGGCCATCGGCACCGTGCTGGCACTGGCGCTCGTGGCGCTGCTGGGCGTCTGGCCGGAAGCGACGATCACGCTCTCCCTGGTGCTGACGTCGCTGGTCTTCTGCATGGCGATCGGCCTGCCGCTGGGGATTTTCCTGGCCAGCAGCGACCGCGCGCAGAACATCCTGCGCCCGCTGCTGGACGCGATGCAGACCACGCCGGCCTTCGTCTACCTTGTGCCCGTCGTCATGCTGTTCGGGATCGGCAATGCGCCCGGCGTCATCGTCACCATCATCTTCGCGCTGCCGCCGCTGGTGCGCCTGACCAATCTCGGCATCCGCCAGGTGCGTCCCGACCTGATCGAGGCGGCGCGTGCCTACGGTGCCTCCCCATGGCAGCTGCTGACGCGGGTGCAGTTGCCGCTGGCGATGCCGTCCATCATGGCCGGCGTCAACCAGTCGCTGATGCTGTCGCTGTCGATGGTCGTCATCGCCTCGATGATCGCCGTGGGTGGCCTGGGCCAGATGGTCCTGCGCGGCATCGGCCGCCTGGACATGGGGCTGGCCACCGTCGGCGGCCTCGGCATCGTCGTGCTGGCCATCGCGCTGGACCGCCTGACGCAGGCGCTGGGCCAGCCGCGTCGCGGCGCACGCCACTGGTACCAGACGGGGCCGGCCGGTTTCCTCGTGCGCCTCATGCGCGGCGCATCGAACACCGGCGATACCGGCCGCCGCGCCAATACCGCCACCGCCCAATAAGAGAAAGGATCGTCATGCATCAACTCGAAAATTTTGAGATCACCCACAAGAAGCAGCGCCGGTTCCAGTGGCTGTCCGCGCTGGCCCTGGCCGCGCTGACGCTGACCACGAGTCTGGCGCTGGCACAGACGCCGGACGCCGGCCTGCCCGGCAAGGGCATCAAGGTGCAGGCGCTGCAAAGCCCCATCGCCGAAGAGACGTTCCAGACGATGCTGGTGGATCGCGCGCTGGAAAAGCTGGGCTACGAGCCGCAGCCGATCAAGGAAGTCGAGTATCCGACCGCGCACATCGCCATCGCGAATGGCGACGCGACATATCTCGCGGTGCACTGGGACCCGCTGCACCAGGATTACTACGAGAACGCGGGCGGCGACGCGAAGCTGCTGCGCACGGGCCAGTATGCCGGTCCGGCGGCGCAGGGCTACATGATCGACAAGGCCACGGCGGAAAAATACCGCATCACGAATATCGACCAGCTGCGCGATCCCGCCATTGCGAAACTGTTCGATCACGACGGCGACGGCAAGGCCGATCTCACCGGCTGCAATCCGGGCTGGGGCTGCGAGGCGATGATCGAGAACCATATGGACGCCTACAAGCTGCGCGCCACGGTAACCCACGTGCAGGGCAGCTATTCGGCGCTGATCGCCGACACCATCGGCCGCTACCAGCGCGGCGAACCGGTGCTGTACTACACGTGGACGCCATACTGGGTCAGCGGCGTGCTGGTGCCGGGCAAGGACGTGGTCTGGCTGCAGGTGCCGTTCTCGTCGAACCCGCAGAAAGCCAACACCCGTCTCGAGGACGGCAGCGACTACGGCTTCTCCGTCAACACCACGCGCATCGTCGTCAACCGCGCCTGGGCCGAGAAGAACCCGGCGGCCGTCAAGCTGTTCGAAGTGATGCGCCTGCCGATCGCCGACATCAACGCACAGAACGAACGCATGCGCAATGGCGAAAGCACGCAGGCCGATATCGCGCGCCACACGGCCGGCTGGATCAAATTCCACCAGCAGCAGTTCGACGGCTGGATCGCGCAGGCGCTGGCCGCCGCGAAATCCTGACGGTTCACGCTCCGCCAGCCCCGATGCGGCGCGAGTTCGCATCGGTACGGAACACGATCGGTTGCACCGCCTGGCGCTCCTGCGCGCGGTGCGCCGCCATGACGATGGCCTGCACGTCGGCATGGTGCGGCGACTTCGCGCAGACCGGGTCGGCATTGGCGGCATCGCCCGTCAGCGCATACGCCTGGCAGCGGCAGCCGCCGAAGTCCTTGTGCCGTTCGGGACAGGTGCCGCATGGCGAGCGCATCCAGGCGTCGCCCCGGTAGCGGTTGAACGCGCCGCTGGCGTACCAGATCTCCTTGACCGAAAAATCGCGCACGCTGGGGAACGCGACGCCCGGCAGCGAGCGCGCGGCATGGCAGGGCAGGGCGGTGCCGTCCGGCGCGATGCCCAGGAACACGGAGCCCCAGCCGTTCATGCAGGCCTTGGGCCGCGCCTCGAAATAGTCCGGGACGACAAACAGGATGCGCACCCGGTTGCCGATGCGGGCCCGATACGCGTTGACAATGGCTTCGGCGCGCAGCAACTGCTCGCGCGTCGGCATCAGTTGCGCGCGGTTGACGAGGCCCCAGCCGTAGTACTGGGTGTTGGCCAGTTCCAGGTACTCGACACCCATCTCCAGCGCCATCTCGATGATGCGGTCCACGTGATCCAGGTTGTAGCGGTGCAGCACGACGTTCAGCACCATCGGGTAATCGTATTGTTTGATGAGCCGGGCCACGCGCAACTTCAGGTCGAACGTCCGCGTGCTCGACAGGAAATCATTCATCTCGCGCGTCGAGTCCTGGAACGACAGCTGGATGTGATGCAATCCAAGTTCCTTCATGCGCGCGATGCGCGGCTCCGTCAGGCCGATGCCGGACGTGATCAGGTTCGTATAAAACCCCAGCCGGTGGCCTTCGGCGATCAGGTCTTCCAGGTCGTCGCGCAGCAGCGGCTCGCCGCCCGAAAAGCCCAGCTGGACGGCGCCCAGTTCGCGCGCCTGGCGCATCGTATCGATCCACTCGCTCGTCGTCAGCTCGTCGCGCTGGCTCGCATGATCGACGGGGTTGTAGCAGAACGCGCAGTGCAGGGGGCAGCGATACGTCAGCTCGGCCAGCAGCCACAATGGCGACGCAATCGTCGGTGCGTCCATGCGTCAGCCCAGCCAGCCGCGCTCGCTGGCGGCGTGCAGGAAACCGTCCACGTCGGCGCGCAGGCCGCTCGTATCGAACGCCGCTTCCAGCTCGTCAACGATGGCGGGCACGCTGTGCTGGCCGTCGCAGCGCTTCAGGATTTCGGCCGCACTCCCGTTCAGCTTGACCATGCCCTCGGGGTAGAGCAGTACATAGTTCCCTTGGGCCGCTTCCCACTGCATGTGGAAGCGGCGCGAGAGTTGTGGTTTTTCCGGAATCATGGCGTTGCCTCCTGGTCGGGGTAGGCCCTGTCGATGGCGTCGAGCATGGCCCACAGGATGTCGAGCTTGAATTGCAGGATGTCCAGCGCCCGTTCCTGCAAGACGCGGGTGGCGAAATGGTCGAGCGTGACGTGCAGGCCGTGTTCGACGTCGCGTTCGGCGAGCGAGATGCGGCTGCGGAAGTAGTGCAGGCCGTCCGGGTCGATCCAGCCGTAGTGGGTGGGCCAGTTCGCCAGCCGGTCCTTGTGGATGCGCGGCGCGAACATCTCCGTCAGCGACGAACACACCGCCTCCTGCCACGGCGCTTGCCGCGCGAAGTTGACATAGGCGTCCACGGCAAAGCGCACGCCCGGCACGACGTGGCGCTGCGACCACAAGGCCTCGGCGTCGAGGCCCACGGCGGCGCCCAGCCGCAGCCAGGCTGCGATGCCGCCCTCGTTGACGCCGTCGCCATCGTGATCGAGGATGCGGCGCACCCACTTGCGGCGCGTCTCGCGGTCCGGGCAGTTGGCCAGGATGGCGGCATCCTTGCGCGGGATGTTGATCTGGTAGTAAAACCGGTTGGCGACCCAGCCGCGGATTTGCTCCGGGCGCAGTTCGCCGGCGTTCATGCGGACGTTGAACGGATGGTGGATGTGGTAGCCGGCGCCCCGCGCGCGCAGGTGCTCTTCGAATTCATCGCGGCTCCAGGCGTCCGTCATACGTCGATCTCCATGCCGTCGAAGGCGACCTCGATGCCGTGCCGCGCCAGGATCGCGCGCGGTTCGGACGCCTCGTCCAGGATCGGGTTGGTGTTGTTGATGTGGATGAGGATCTTGCGGGGCGCGCGCGGCGCCAGGCTGTCCAGCACGGCGATCATGCCGCCTTCGCCCGATTGCGGCAGGTGCCCCATGTCGGCCGCGCTCTTGACGGAAAAGCCGTGCCGAATCATTTCGTCCCCGCTCCAGAACGTGCCGTCCACCAGCACGCAGTCGGCCTGGCGCAGTGCGGCATAGACCTGCGGTTCCAGCGCGCCCAGACCGGGCGCATAGAACACGGACTTGCCGGTCGCGACGTTCTCGATCAGCAGGCCGATATTGTCACCGACTTCAGGATGAGCGCGGTGTGGCGAGTAGGGCGGCGCCTTGCTGGACAGTGCCAGCGGCCGGAAGCGCACGCCGTCGACGCCGGGCACGTGCGCCGGCTGCATGGCCGGGCCGTCGCCGATCGTTTCCAGCGGCCGCCAATGCAGGCCGCAATAATGGGACAGCACGGGCGCCAGCGGCAGGCTGGTATTCAGTTCGTTCCACACGGATGACGTGCAGTACAGCGGCAGCCCTTTTCCCTCGCGCAGCATCAGCAGGCCCGTGACGTGGTCGATCTGCGCGTCCATCAGCATCACGGCTGCGATGCCCGAATCGCGCATGGCCCGCGCCGGCTGCAGCGCCGGCGTGGCGCGGATCTGCGCCAGGATGTCGGGTGAGGCATTGATCAGCACCCAGTCGGTGCCGTTGGCCGAGACGGCGATGGACGATTGCGTGCGCGGCGTGGCGGCAACCGTCCCGCCGCGCACGCCACGGCAGTTGTGGCAGTTGCAGTTCCACTGCGGGAAGCCGCCGCCGGCCGCCGAACCCAGGACGATGATTTTCATCGCGCGGTGGCGGAGTGCCGCTAGCGGTTGGCAATGTACATCGTGATTTCAAAGCCGAAACGCAGGTCGGTGAATTGCGGGGTGGTCCAGGTCATGGCGGGTCTCCTTGGGAATAGTGTGACCAGCTGCGGCTGGCCGGCTGCGCAAGCAGCCCCGAAGCAAGGGAGCATGAGTCGTGCCAAGCTACTCATGTGCGCGTTGCCCAGGAGGTAGCGTGGCTGAAACCGGACCTGTTCAGATATGAAACAGCAAGTGCTGCAAAAACGCACACATTCCAGGGCGCACTTGTTGTTTGTTGCGACCCGGGAGCGCCACATTGGCGCAGAATTGCATATTTGTAATGTTTCTCATGTATAATGACAGTTTCATTTCATTACAATTGCAAAGGATTTTTTACATGTTAGTTCGGTATCGAGCATTGGCAGCTTCGCTGCTGGCACTGTGCCTGACGGCTTGCGGCGGGGGCGGCTCGGACGGCGGCGGCGCCACTGCCAGCAATCCGGGTGGCAACTGGCTGACCATTAAGCAGTCAACGCCGGGTGTGACGCAATACGAGGGCGAAAGCGTGCCGGTGTCATTCATTGCCACGGCGAGCCGCACGTTCGCGGCGCCTTTCAATGTGGCGATTGTCGACGCCCAGGGCATCATCGACGGCTCCGTTGCGTTCGGGGCGATTTCTGAAACCAGCTTCCAGGCCACCGTGCGCACTGCAACCACGCTGACCGCGGGTTCGCATTCCACCACGCTGGAAGTGCGCGTCTGCGAGGATTCGCCGCTTACCTGCGCCAAGCCATTTCCGGGCTCGCCCTGGCGAGTTGCGCTGAACGTGCAAGTCAGGCCCAGGGCGGAAGCAGCGGGGCACCTCACGCTCTCCACCCCCAGTGTCAATGTGACGACCTATCCGGGCGACACCGCAAGCTTCAAGGTCGAGGCTCAGCTGAACAAGGAACTGCTCGGACGTCGGGTTAACATGGGCGTGTTTGACCCCTCGGCGCTGATCGTGCCCCCGCCTGACCAGTGGACTTCCGCGGCGGACGGTCATTACGCATTCGAGATATCGACTGCCACTGCGAACAATCTCGCAGTGGGAACGTACCAGACGACGCTTCAGCTGCGCCTCTGCGAGGACGACATTCGCGTCTGCAAGTTGCCAGTCGCCGGCTCCCCATGGGCCATCCCGCTTACGTTGGCGGTGAAGCCCGCGATCAACCTGACCGCCCTCGCGCCCATCGCTGGCCTGAGCAGCTGGTCGACATATCAGGGGGGAGCCGCCCATACCGGGTTCGCCAACGCGAGCTTCGATCCCGCGGCCTTTTCGCCCCGTTGGCGCGTAGCCGGGTCAGACAGTTATGGGCAGCGCTACGCTTCTCTCGCTGTCGACAGCGGACGGGCATTCTTCGTCCGCCGAACCGGTGCGGACAACTGGCAGCTGGTAGCGGTGTCGGAAGACACCGGCGAGATCGCGTGGAAGGTCGAGTTGGGCGACCTGTCGCAGGTGAGCCCGCCCGCAGCCGCGAATGGACGGGTGTACATAGCTTCGGGTGGTCATCAGGACAGCTTTATGTGGGTCTTCGACCAGTCCGATGGGGCGATGCTGAAAAAGCTGCCAATGAGCTCGCAATGGCCAAGCTATTCGGCACCGACAATACTAGGGACCGATGTCTATGCCATCAACGGCTATTACGGCGGTGTATCGAAGTACTCGGACCTGGCAGGCCAGTTTAGCTGGAATATTGGCCTGAAAGCGGATGACGGGTGGTCGCCCGCGACGGATGGACGCCTCGCCTACGTCTACAACACCCCGGAGAACCGCCTGTATGCACTAAACGCTACCGACGGATCCACGGCCTATGTCATCGGCAATGAGTATCCGTTCAGTACCTACTTCACCGCTAATCCTGTCATGCTGACCGGCACCGGTCAGGCCATCGTCGCCGCAGGCCAGCTGATGGCATTTGACCTGACTACTCATACGCGTAAGTGGATTTTGAACACGTCCACTTACGGTAAAGCCGCGTTGGGTAACGGCACCGTCTACGCATTCGGTCCGAACGGCCATATGCTCGAGGCGCGCGCTGTGGAAACTGGCGACCTGGCCTGGAGCACGGCCGACCTTGGAAATATTTTCTCTGAAGTGGTCGTCACGCGGAATCTGGCTTTCGTGAGCTCGGAGTCGAGCACGAAGGCAATCGACCTGACGACACACGCGGTTGTCTGGACCTTTCCGCGCGGTGGCACCCTGGCGATTTCGCAGCGGGGAGTGCTGTATATCCGCACCGGTTCCGGCGAGTTGTCGGCCGTAAACCTGCGCTGATATCGCGTGGCCCGCCTCGCTGGACGGAGCGGGCTACCACGGCGCCGCCGGGGCGTGCAAGCAGGAGTCCCGCCGGACTATGCCCGAGCCGTGGTCCCCAGCAGAGTTTCCAACACCACGCTGGGCCACTTCGAAGGACACGCGCTTCCCGTCCGCGACAGAAGGGGAAAATGCTCCAGGCCATAGCCGGGATAGTGCGTCCGCTCACCCATGCTCGGCCACCCGCTCCCGCACAATGCCGCGATACACCAGGAACGTGGCCAGCAGGCTGATGGCGCCGGCGCCGGCCATCCAGTAGCCGGGTGCCGCCTTGTCGCCCGTTACCTGGATCAGCAATGTCGACAGCAGCGGCGTCAGGCCGCCGAACAGCGCCGTCGCCAGGCTGTAGGCCAGCGAGAAGCCCGTCGTGCGCACCTGTGCCGGGATGATTTCCGTCAGCGCGACGATCGTGGCGCCGTTATAGCTGCCGTACAGGAACGACAGCCACAGCTCGATCATGACCATGTGGTCGAAGCTGGGGTGGGCGATCAGCCAGGCCAGCGCCGGGTAGGCGGTGAGTACCGTCAAACCGGCCGAGACGGCCATCACGGGCCAGCGGCCGATGCGGTCCGACAGGGCGCCCATGACGGGCAGCCAGATGAAATTCGACAGCCCGACGCACAGCGTGACCAGCAGGCTTTCCCTTGTGGTCAACTTCAGCACGCTCTTGCCGAACGTGGGCGTGTAGACGGTGATCAGGTAGAACGCGACCGTCGTCAGCACGACCAGCATGGCGCCGGCCGTGACGATCGGCCAATTGCGCACCAGCGTGCGCATCATCTGGCGGAACGTCGGGTGCGACTTCTGCGCCAGGTAGGCCTCCGTCTCCTGCAGCGAGCGGCGGATATAGAACACCACGGGAATGATCGAGCAGCCGATGAAGAACGGAATGCGCCAGCCCCAGTCGGCAATGACGTCGGCCGGCATGGCCTGGTTCAGCGCGTAGCCCAGCGCCGCGGAGCAGATAACGGCCACCTGCTGGCTGGCCGATTGCCAGCTGACATAGAATCCCTTGTTGCCCGGGGTGGCCATTTCCGACAGGTAGACGGAAACGCCGCACGGCGCTGGACAGCCTGGAAGACGCCGTGCACGGCGTTGCCGACCTGGCGGCCCACCGCACGGGAACGGTGACGTTCGCCTGCGTGCCGTCGGCCGTCTGGCACTTCCTGCCGGAATTGCTGAAACGCTTCAGCGAGCGCTATCCGCGCATCCGCGTGCGGGTGCACGACGAAAGCGCGCAGGACGTGCTGAACCTCGTGCTGGCGGGAGAGGCCGATTTCGGCATCAATTTCACGGGTGCGGAAAATCCGGAGATCGAATTCGAGCCGATCTACGTGGAAAGCTACGTGCTGGCGATGCGGCGCGACCATCCGCTGGCGCGGCGCAAGAAGCTGAGCTGGAAGGAGACCGTCGACGAGCGCTATATCTCCGTTGCCAGGTCCAGCGGCAACCGCAGCGTCATCGACGCGGCGCTGGCGGGCGTGGAAAAGCATCCCGTCATCTTTTGCGAGGTCAACCACGTGTCGGGCGTGCTGGCGCTGGTCGAGGCGGGCATGGGCGTGGCCGCGGTGCCCGGCCTGTCCGTGCTGCCGGGACGGCAGGGCACCATCGTCGGCATCCCGCTGGTCGATCCCGAAATCCAGCGCACGCTGGGGCTGATCAGCAAGCGCAACCACAGCATGGCACCGGCGGCGCGCACGCTGTTCGAGATGTTGAAAGAGGATCTGGTGCGGCGGCCGCCGGCGGCTGGCGTCAGCCGCCGACCGGAATGACGAACGCCCTCAGCTCGGCCATCTTGCCATCGCGGAAGCGCCACACGTCGCAGTAGGCGTGCGGTACCGGCTTGCCGTCGGGGCCCTCGGCCGTGATGTCGCCCAGCGCGACGACGTAATCGCCGTCCTCGAGCAGCGTGTGGACGTTGAACTCCGGTGGCCGGGTGTATTCCTGCGTCATGAACTGTCGCACGGCTTCCTTGCCGTGCAGCGTGTCGCCGCCGACGGTGGACCACACGATGTCGTCGGTGCAGCAGGCCAGGAACGCTTCGTTATCGCCCGCCGTGACGGCGGCGTTGGCTTTTTGCAGGATCGCCTTGTTGGACATGCTTCCTCCACGGTGGTTTTACGATGATGCTAACGCGGTTCGGCACGCTCGTGGCGCCCGGCAGTATGATGATGCTAGCTCATCATCATTAGCGGAGACCCCATGGCACGACGTTTGATCCTGGCCGCGCTGGCGCTGGCCGTTACCGCAGCGGCACAGGCGGCAGCGCCCGGCAGTCCGGCAGCCGCCGTCAACGTCTTCATCGGCACGGCCGGCGACGGCCACACGTTCCCCGGCGCCGTGCGCCCGTTCGGCATGGTGCAACTGAGCCCCGACACGCAGGTACGCCACTTTCGCCAGAGCTACCCGTGGGCGGCCGGCTACCGTCACGACGACACGTCCATCCTCGGCTTCTCGCACACGCATTTTTCCGGCAGCGGCCATTCGGACCTGGGCGACGTGCTCCTGATGCCGTACAGCGGCGAGACGAAGCTGGAGCCGGGCTACCCGGAGCGGCCGTTCTCCGGCTACCGCTCGCGTTTCTCGCATGACGACGAGCGTGCGGAGCCCGGGTATTACGCGGTGAAGCTGAAGGACAACGACGTGGACGTGGAGCTGACGGCCAGCGAGCGCGTGGGGCTGCACCGCTACCGGTATGCGAAGGACGCGCACGCCCAGGTGATCCTGGATCTGCGCCAGAGCATCTACGACTACGCCAGCAAGAACCTGTGGTCGCGGTTGCGCGTGCGCGATGCAACCACCGTCACGGGCATGCGCGAGACGCGCGGCTGGGCGCCGGGCCGGCAGTTGTACTTCGCCATCCGCTTTTCGCGGCCGATGGTGAGCCGCCAGCTCGTCAACCGCGAGGAGGGCGTCGAGTACAAGGGCTTCGCGGCACCCGGCAAGACCGCCGCGGACAAGGTGCTGGTCGAAGGCAAGGCGCTCGTCGCGGCGCTGGACTTCGGCGTGCCCGCCGATGGCACGCTGCTGGTGAAGGTGGCGCTGTCGCCCGTCAGCGAGGAGAATGCGATCGCCAACCTGGAAGAGATGCCGGGCTGGGACTTCGATGCAGAGCGCCGGCAGGCGAGCAACGCATGGAACGACGCACTGTCGACGGTGGCGATCGAAGCGCCCGAACCGATGCGCACGATGGTCTACACCAGCCTGTACCACGCGATGCTGGCGCCGTCGCTGTTCATGGACCGCGACGGCAGCTACCGCGGCCCGGACAACGCCGTCCACAAGGCGGATGGCTACCGCTTCCACTCGACGTTCTCGCTATGGGACACCTATCGGGCGCTGCATCCGCTGCTGACCTTGACGGCGCCAGAGGAGCGCAACGCCGACTTCGTCCGCTCGCTGATCGCGTCGCGCCAGCACAGCCCGCATGGCATCCTGCCGGTCTGGCAGTTCCACGGCCTGGAGACCTGGTGCATGATCGGCTACCACGCCGTGCCCGTCATTGCGGACGCGTACATGAAAGGCATCAAGGGCTTCGACCCGGAACAGGCGCTGGCGGCCATGACGGCCAGCGCGGAGTATGGCCCGTACGGCGGCCTCGAATACTATATGAAGCTGGGCTACGTGCCGATCGACCTGGAACCGGAAGCGGCGTCGAAGACCGTCGAATACGCGTTCGACGACTGGACGATTGCCCGGATGGCGGAAAAGATGGGCAAGCGCGACGTCGCCGCGCGCTATTTCAAGCGCGCACAGAACTGGCGCAACGTCTTCGACAGAAAAACCGGCTTTGTGCGCGCCCGCAAATCGACGGGCGAATTCCGCACGCCGTTCAATCCCGTGCAGTCGAACTTCGGCAGCGACTACACGGAAGGCAGCGCCTGGCAGTACTCATGGTATATGCCGCACGATAACGCGGGCCTGATCGCCATGCTGGGCGGCGACGCCGGCCTCGTCGCAAAGATCGACCAGGTGTTCGACGCCAAGGTCGACGACAACGTCTACGCCCACATGGAAGACATTTCCGGCCTGATCGGCCACTACGCCCACGGCAACGAGCCGTCGCACCACGTCGCCTACCTGTACAACTATGCGGGCGCCCCGTGGAAAACCCAGGCCCGCCTGGCGCAGATCGTCGCCAGCCAGTATTCCGCAAAGCCGGACGGTCTGTCCGGCAACGACGACCTTGGCCAAATGTCCGCGTGGCTCGCCTTCACGGCGCTGGGCTTCTATCCGGTCGCCCCTGGGAGCAACGAGTACGTCATCGGGCGGCCGTTCATCGACCGGGCGGTCCTGAACGTCGCCGATGGAAAAACGTTCACCATCCGGGCCGAGAATCTCTCACAGGTTAATGGCTATGTCGGCAAGGTGACGCTCAATGGCCGGGTTTTGGAGCGGTCGTTCATTCGGCATGAGGAGATCGTGGCGGGTGGGGAGTTGGTGTTTACCATGCAGGCGGCGCCGAACAGGGAGTGGGGCAGGGCGAAGGGGGCTCGGTCGTATTCTTTGACGGGGTATTGACGAGTACGGCTACTGGCGCAATCCCTGTGATGGCAGGCGTAGCTCTCCAGTCGATGTCGTCGCACGAGGCGCCGGGAGCGATTACCAGCGTGGTGTCGCATGATGGCCTGTCAGCTGGCGCCGTAGTGTTCATAGATCAGGAATCGGTTTCCGTCCGGGTCTTCCATTTCGAAGTTCTTGCCACCAGGGTATTCGAAGACATCAATATTTCCGGCCGTGTCGGGGACAATCCGCGCTCCGCTTGCGTAGTCCACTTCGCGCAAGCGGCGGAATGCCGCATCGCAGTCGCTGACATCCAGACTGAACGTGAACTGGTCACTTGGGCGCCGGGCCCAGTCGGTCAGATAGATGTGAAAGTCTGGCGAATCGGTCGCTCGCAACAGGCAGTAGCCCGTCCCGAAGTCTTCGACGACAGAGAACATCGACAGTTCGTCGACGTAGAACCTTATCGAATTCTCCAGTGGTTATGTCGGGCGGCCATTCGTCAACTGGGCCGTTTTCAAGCTGGGCAAGGTTCACCGCTGTCGCTATGAGCCGAATATCTTTCCATCTGGACCGACCCAGAGGAGGGCGGGCAGATCATAAAAATAGTTGTTGAGGTCGATATCGTGCTCATCCTTAACATGCTGAGGCCAACCTGCTTGCAGAAAATCGAGAATCTCTTCATCGGAGGCATTCCATACCTCGCCCAGCGGGTCGCTGGGCTTGCAAAACTTCACTTTCCCATCAGCGAGCCAGCGCCTCAAGATCTCAAAGAACGCGTCCTTCTGGTCGGTGAAGGCTAAACCAGGACTATTCCCCCCAATGGCGCTAAATAAGCCGGATATCCATAGCCCAAATGAATCGTTATGAATCTTATCGATATTCGAGATAGTCATGGCTTTCACCTCATCAGGTACTTCATAGATTCCGTCCGCTCGATGACTTCTACCTAGTTTACGCTTCTAAACACCGAAGGTGACTTCGAAGGAATCAAAGCCGATTTCGCTTGTCAATAATCTAAGGGTGAAATCGGAATCGAATTCGAGCTCCAGCTCTCCGTCTGGCGAAATTTGAACTTCAGTAACCGTTGCTTCTATCAATTTGATGAGCTCAAGTGATTGTTGTCGGAACTTATCTAATCCCTCCTTGCTACGAACTGAGGTAGATTTGTGCTCGTTTGTTACCGAATATCCTTCCTCGATATCAATCAAGGCGCCATCTGTAAACTTACCTGTTGCGGACAACGGATACTTTACGAATTTCAGAGAAATGTGGTCGATTGCCGTTAGGACGGAACATAATTTCTGACCGATAAGGCGATCAATTTTTAGGTCAGCTTCCAGCTTCATTGGTCAATTGAGCGATGCGTTACGAGCGTTGTGGCGAAAATACGATAACATGCTACTCTGCGCGTCGCAGTCATCCATTGCCAACCAACGAGCTTAGTTCACTTCGCATCCTCGGTTCGTCGTATTTATAATCCTCGCGGTCAGTGTCTGGATTGTACATATCGATGATGCAAAAAATGCTCGATAGTTGTTCACTCATTTTCGGTGAGTCCTGCTGTAAGGTGCCATTATCGCGCTCCTGCTTCCATTGCTTGCGGTACTGATCGGTAAAGCTGCGTGGATCCCGCTCTTCGGCCAGAAATTCTCTCACCAAACAAGTAGCTGTGCACTCATCGTAATATCCCATTCTTCAGATAGTTTTCAAATTGTGGCGTTTCGGGTACCAATTTCCAACCGGTGATGAGTTCTAGATTTTGGCCGGTCACGACGACATTGTTAGTTGTAGGGTTAAAGTGCACAGTCGAATTTTGCACATATTGATATGTGCCGTGGGGATACGTTGCGGGACCGCCGCGGTCGAGCTCGTAGGCGGTGCGGTGACCGCCTCGATTTATAGCGTACGTAGAGGCAATAACGCGTAAGGTGACAGGCTTCTACGGGTTCAGGGATCGGGAACGGCGGGTTACGATCTACTCCCATCGCTATATGGTCACGGAAGCTACAAAAGTATGTATGTGTTACATACTATGCACAGCTATACGCTTCAGCAGAAATTCATAAAAATCGTCCGCATAACGCACGGATTCTCCCGAAGGCATTCTTAACAAAATGGGACACTCGCCATTGTGAAAATTGCTATAGTCGAAGTAGAAAACCTCACCTAAGTCCGTTTCGCTAACAACTAGCTTGTCATCATCGAGCAGCTTCGCCTTGCGGCTCGCCATATTTTGGAAAACTATATCTCCTCCGTTTGCAGAATCGAAAGGCAGGCCATAAATACTGTAGATCTCCTCCCCTCCGATTTCGCCGCCCGCATATTCGTGTAGAAACCATTTGTAAGACTCTGGCAGCGGCCTATTCAACGCGGCCTCCGCCTTGGCTATCCATTCATCGCTTACCGCGTCTTCTGAAGTCCCAAAATTTACGATAGAAAGATTGCTTTGTATAAGGCTCTGCAATTTTGCTATTGACTTATTCATAACTATTGCGCTCCGTAGTTGGTAGCTCTGTGCATCCAGTATCGCGCTTTCCATGCGTCGAATGCCGAGCGGTCAATACCAGATGGAATTGTGTTAGGGTTAATGTGGATAATTTTGCTATTCTGCTGGTGGAACGTTTGTGTTAATTCTGCAATAGCACTGTCATTCGACTGTAGCATGTGGTGAAGGTTGACTGGCTTGCCATCGACGCCGATGGGCGCGCGACCGGTGGACATCCTTTCTAAATTAGTACCCGTAACAACCCGTCCCCCTTCCCGCCAAGCCGTTGCAAGATTTGGATCAAACGCGTCGTTTCGGGGGTAGACCTTGACCCCCTCGAACTCTGCCTGAGTTGTCCAGAAGTTACGCTCGGATTCGCCTGATTTGCATGGCTTCAGTCCGAGCGGGTCCGTCCATATAACTGGATTCGATGCGTATCGGTAGGGGTTGCTACCGCCAGCCAAGCCAATCGGATCTACTGAAACGAAACGCCCGATGTCTGGATCGTAATAGCGGAACCGGTTGTAATGCAACCCAGTCTCGTTGTCGAAGTATTGCCCTTGGAAGCGGAGAGGTTGCGCATTGTCGAGACAGTTGACTTCTGCAACCGTATGCTCCGTCACCACCTCTTCATCCACTATGCGGAGCACATTACCCCAGGCCCGATACTGCGCAGCCCAGACAACGCGGCCATCTGAATCCGTCAGCTCGCGCGGCGTACCCAGGTGGTCCGTGTGCAGGTGCCGCACTTCCGCTAGCGACGTGCCATCGCCGCCGCTAACGGAATCGATGCGTGCCAGCGGCACAAACGCATCTTCGCCGTAGACGTAGGTTCGGCTATGGCTGCCGCGCTGTTCGCACAGCAAGCGATTTCCATCCCAGACAAAGCGAGTAGTGCCGAAAGCATCCCGCTTGGCGATGCGACGACCAAACGGATCATAGACATAACGGGTCGTCTGGGCAGTGTCGGACGAGTTGCGCGCAACGATGCTTTTTACCAGCTGATGCGCGGGATTCCACTCGAAACGCATCCGCGTATGCCTGCCCACCAGCTTCTCGCTGACGTTGCCATGCGCGTCGTAGTCGTAACGCTTGTCTTCATAGACGCGGACGCGGTTGCCTTCGACGCGACCGCCCGAGGCGACAGTGGTGTCGAGCAGGTTGTGCGCCGGGTCGAAGGCGAAGCGTTCGCTCAGCTGGGGCTGCACTGCCGACAGGATGCGGCCGATGGGGTCGTAGCTGTAGCGGGTTACGCCGTTGCGCCGGTCGTCGATCGAGATCACGTTGCCGACCTCGTCGTACTCGTACTTGCGCGCGATGACGGTCTCGGCGCCTTGTCCCGCCGTTTGCGACAGCAGACGGCCTACGGGGTCATAGCGGAATTGGCTGACCAGTGCGCCTTGGGTGCGGCTGACCATCCGATGCGTCATGTCGCGCTCGATATCCGTGACGAGTTCGCCGTCCAGGTTGATCTGGTGCAGGTGGCCCGAGCCGTAGAACAGCGAATTGAGAACGCGGCCGTCCGGCAGGGTCGTCTGGACGCGGTTGCCCAGCTCGTCATAGGTGTGACGCAGCAGCGACGTTGTGCCGGACGCTTCCGTCGCCTCGCTGATCAGCTGACCCAGCGCGTCATACCCTAGGTTGACGGTAGCGTCGGCGTTGATCGCCTGCGTCATCCGTCCGAGTGCATCGTAAGCAAAGCGCAGCCGTAGTTGCTGGGCTTGCGCCAGGCCGGTCACGCGCGAGATGACTTTTTCCGTCAGCTGGCCCAGCGGGTCGCGCACGTACGTGGTCGCGATCGGTGTGTATTCGGTGCGTGGCGCGCAGCCCAGCTCTTCCTTGCCGACCAGCAGGCCGCTGCCGTCATAGCTGTAGCGGGTCAGGCGGGCGTCGAATGTCGTCTCTTCGGCCAGACGGTCGAGGGCGTCGTAGACGAAGCGGTGGGCGTCGCCGTTTTCGTTGATCAGCTCGGCGATGCGGCGCGCGTCGTCGTAGCGGTATTCCAGCACGCCACCACGCGCGTCGATCCGCTTTAACGGTTTGCCGTCGCGGTCGAGCTCGTAGCCGGTGCGGTGGCCGGCGGGGTCGACGTGGGCGACCAGGCGGCCCAGACGGTCGTATTCGTAGCGTTCGGTGGAACCGTCCGCATGGGTAACGGAGGCGAGGCGGCCGAGGCTGTCGTAGGCGTACGTGCGGGCGTTGCCGTTCGCGTCGACCGCGCGGGTCAAGCGGCCTTCGGCGTCGTAACTGAAGCTGCTCGTGCTGCCCGAGCAGTCCGTGTAGGCGATCAGCTGGCCGGCACGGTTGTAGTCGAGCTTTTTGATGCCGCCGCGTGCGTCGATGACCTGCACCGGCAGGCCGCGGTCGTCATATTGGTACGCCGTGCGCTGGCCCAGCGGGTTGGTCACGCTGGTGAGATTGCCCAGCGCGTCGTAGCGCAGGACCGTCCGGCCGCCGAGGGCGTCGGTAATAAACGCCGGCT